>Ga0265293_10009866_pt1 | contig 13555 bp, 11 predicted proteins | sample Munlanlewell138R_FD_192505 | JGI IMG/M metagenome (GOLD analysis project Ga0265293, IMG submission 192505) | Leachate microbial communities from a municipal landfill in Southern Ontario, Canada - Leachate well 138R | ecosystem: Engineered > Solid waste > Landfill > Unclassified | place: Canada...
AACGTGATTTGCGCATCGTCTGTTCTCCTTGTTTTGACGAACGTTACAAGAACAAACTCTCCTTTTGAATGGCCCGGTTTATTGGGGGCAGGTCAACCTATACGCCCGATGCGGGTTTCACCGGGCAAGACAGTTTCACCTATGCGCTCACCGGCGGCGATACGGCCACTGTCACCATTACCGTGGGCACGCCGCCCGCGCCGGTTATCCCCGTCACCGGCGGGCTGGTGGCGGCCTATGAGGCCGATCAGAACGTGGCGCTGGCGGCCGGCAATGTCGTGGCCGGCTGGCTCGACGGGTCGGGGCGGGGCAATGACCTTGTGGCGCAGGGCGATCCGCGCTTTCTGGCAGGCGCCACGCCCACCGGGCAATCGGCTGTGGCCTTTGACGGGGTCGAGGATTTGTTGGAGCGGGTGAATACCACCGATACGCTCAATGGTCTGCCCGGGGGCAGCGCGGATCGCACGATCTTTTTCGTGGTGAATTATCTGGACCCCGAGGGGGTTGCCGCAGGCGTAGCTTATGGCGATGGGGCCGCGAATGAAACCTTCGGACTTGTGACCGGGGGCAACCAGAATCTGCAGCTTCAGGGCTGGGGCAAAAAGAACGATCATGGCACCGGGATTTCCACCCTGACAGATGGCTGGATCGTGCAATCGGTGGTGCTGAGCAACAATGCCTTCAACCATTACCTGAATGGCGATCTGATCGGCAGTGGCAGCCATGTGTTCAACACCGATCTGCAACGGCTGGTTCTGGGCGCAGAAATCGCCGGCATGGGCGAGGCGCAGCTTCAGATCGGGGCGGTGCTGATCTATGACCGCGCGCTCAACACCACCGAGCGGGTGCAGGTCGAAGATTACCTGCAAGGCAAATACATCGTCCCGCCCGACACGGACAACACCCCGCCGCTGGCCATGGATGACAGCTTTATCTTTACCGAGGATGTGCCGCTTATGGGCAATGTTCTGGCCGATAACGGCTATGGCGCGGATATCGACCCCGATGGCGATCCGCTGAGCGTTTCGTTGCTTGATACAGTGGGTTTTGGCGATCTGGTGCTGAATGCGGATGGCAGTTTCACCTATACGCCGGATGCGGATTTTGATGGCACCGATGGGTTTACCTATCAGATCAGCGACGGGCGCGGCGGCACGGATACGGCCAGCGTGACCTTGCAGGGCATTGCGGTGAATGACCCGGCGGTGGCCAATAACGACAGCTACGCCACCGCCGCCGACAGCGCGCTGATCATCGCCGCGGCCGAGGGTGTGCTGGCGAACGATTATGATGCCGAAGGCGATCCGTTCACGGCAAGCCTGATCAGCGATGTTGCGAACGGCATGCTCAGCCTCAATGCGGACGGCAGTTTCACCTATACGCCAGATACCGGATTTATCGGCTATGACAGCTTTGTCTATGCGGTGACCGGCGGCGATACCGCCACCGTTACGCTGGCGGTCGGGGTGGAACAGACGATCCCGGTGCCGCAGGGGCTGGTAGCCGCCTATCAGATCAGCGAAGGGCTGATCCTTGGTGCAGGCGGTGTGGTCGTGGGGTGGGAGGATGGCTCGGGCCTTGGCAACCATCTCGCGGCGCAGGGCGATCCGACGCTGCTGGCCGGTGCCACGCCGACCGGGGCGGATGCGATCGCATTTGACGGCATGGGCGATATGCTGACCCGCATGGGCGCCAGCGATCCGATCACCGGGCTTGCCACCGGGGGCGAAGATCGCAGCATGTTCTTTGTGGTCAACTACCTTGACGGTCAGGGGGTGTCCGCCGGGCTCGCCTATGGTGACGGTGCCCAGAACGAGGCCTTCGGGCTGGTATCGGGCTGGAAGGATCAGGATCTGGTGGTGCAGGGCTGGGGCAACCGCTTTGACCATGACAGCAATGCACACGCCCCCGCACAGGGCTGGATGGTGCAATCCGTTGTGCTTGATGACAATTTCTTTAGCCATTACCTGAACGGCGGGCTGATCGACAGCGGGGCGCATGGGTTCAATACCGATCTGCAAAAGCTCATCATCGGGGGCGAGATCGCGGGCGCGGGTGTGGCCAAGCTCGAAGTGGCGGCGGCCTTTATCTATGACCGCGCGCTGAGCGAGGGCGAGCGGCTCGATATGGAAGCCTGGCTGCAACAGCTTTATATCGATCATGATTTCGCGCTTGCCTGAGGTGCGGCCACGCTTTCGCTTGCTGCGTTTTGGCGTGGCCCTGCTGGTGCTCGCGCTGATCGCGGGGCTTGCGCTCGCCTTCGGGCCGAACCCGCGCAAATCGGCATTGACGGACTGGCCCGGGGGCGGTGGGCGCACCGATCTGGGCGTTACGGTGCATCCCATCGGCATCGGCGTGGCCGATATCCGCGGCACTGGCTGGCTGGATGTATTTACCACCAACCACGGATTCGCACCGCTTTATGCGCTTAACCGTGGCGGGCAGGGGTTTGATACCCGCGAAGGCCCGCCTCTTGACCCGGACGCCATGCCCACTGCCGATGTCTGGATCAGCCACACTGCGCCGGAAACCGATATCCCGGGCCTGCATATCTATTGGCAGCATGGCACATTCCACATGATCGCGCAGGGGTTGGATCTGACCCAACCTGCTGAAATCTCGCTTGCCGCCGGCGGTGGCATTCTGCCCCGCACGCGCGGCGGTATGCAGGTGATCGGCCACAGCGAAACCGGCGACGGCCTGCTGCCTACGCAGCTTGACCTACGGCTGACGGGCGATGGCGCGCTGGAACTGCGCTCGCTGCGGTGGTGGGTGACGGGCGAAATCGCGCTTGATCGCGCCATTGATCTGGCTGCCGTCCATATCGGCAAAGCGGGGCAAAATCCGCAGGCACACCGCTTCGCCCTTGATCCCGGCGCGGATCGGCACGGGCTGGCTTGGGTGGATATGGACGGCGATGGCCTGCCCGATGTGATCCATGTCGATGGCGGCGAGGTGGGCGAGATGCTGGAACCGCAGCCCTATGATGTGGCCTTTGGCAGCGCGGACGGCCTGTCTGCGCCGCGTCACCTGCCCGGGCTGATGCAGGAAATGTGCCCCAGTCGGCAGGTGGCGCTTTATGATGTGGATGGCGATGGGCTGCTGGATGTGCATGTCATCTGCGGGCGGGGCGCGCCGCCGCGCGCCGATCATCCGCATGAGCTGTTCATCCAGACCGCGCCGATGGCGTTTGAAAACCGCGCGGATCTGATCGGGCTGGGCGGGCAGGGGCAAGCGCGCTGGTTCGATGCGGGCGGGGCCCCGGCGCTGCTTTGGGCGGATGCGGATGAAATCAGGGTGCTGTACCGGAACGGCACCGGTTTTCAGACGGTTTTTGCCGCGCCCCGGCCCGGCGACAAGGCGCAGATCGCCATGGGCGATATCGGCGGCGATGGCTGGCCAGATTTCTTTATCGCCTCGCCCACGGGCAATAGCGCGGTGCTGCGCGCGGGGCCCGATGGCTATGTGCTGGCTGAACCCGAAACGCTTGGCCTGCCCCGTCATGCCCATTGCGCGGCCTTTGTCGATCACGACAATGACGGGCAACAGGATTTCCATAGCCTGCCCGCCGGGCTTTTCCGCCTTGATGACGCGGGCCGCTTCGTCGCCACTGGCGCGCTGGCGAGCGGCGATCACCCGGCCTTTTGCCTCTGGTTTGATGCCGATAACGACGGCTTTCCCGATCTGCTGACCGCCTTTCCCACCACTCCGCCGCTATGGCAACGCGCGCAAAGCCGCGCGCAGCGCAGCTATGAGGGGTTGCGCTATCGCGGCCAATATACGGGGCGCGTGTATCGCCCGCAGGAATGGGAACTTGCGATCCACCACAACCGCGCCACCGGCAACGGCTGGGCCAGCGTCGATCTTGTTGGACCGCCGGGCAATCCGATGGGGCTGGGCGCGCGGATCACGATCAGCACGGATGGTCAGCGCCAAAGCGCATTGGTGGGCGGGGCCGAGGGATTTACAGCCTCAACGGGCCATTACCGCAGCTATTTCGGGCTCGGCGCGGCGGATGCGATCGGTGAACTGGTGGTGCTCTGGCCTGACGGCACGCGGCAGGCCATCGAAGCGCCTGCGATCAGCCGCCATCATGTGATCCGCCATCCCGGTGCGGATCAATCCCAATCGCTGCTGGCCGAATAAAACGGCAGATTGAACGGTGCCACGATCTGGCGGATGCGGCGCGCCTGATCGGGCGACAGTTGGTCACGCCACGCATCAATGCGGCTGTGCGATACGCGCGCGGTGCTGAAGGCGCCTGCATCCGTGGCGCTGGTGCGCGCGCGAATGCGGGCGGCGATGGCATCCGACCACGGCAAGCCCAGCCGGTCATAAAGTGCGCGAAAACCGGTCAGCGGATCTTGGGCCAGATCCTCGTATGACACCACCTGCCAGTCGGGATGTCGGGGCAGGGCTTTGGCGAATACCGCGGTGCGGATCGTCCATGCGGCCACGGCGGCTTCCATCGGGTCGCGGATCGCGGCCAGCGGATCCAGCAGCCGCGCGCCCAGCAGATCGCGCAGGCTATCGGTGGCGCAAAGCATCCGCAGGCGCGCCAGCTCTTGCGGGTCTTGCTGCAGGTTCAGGACCGAGGCCGCATAGGCCCCGGGATGGCGCAAGATCACCACCACATCCGGCTGCCACCGCGCCGCCACCCATTCGAGCGACAGGAAACTGGCCACATCCTTGATCACGATGCGCGGTCGCTGCCCGATCCGCGCGCGGTAGGCCCGCAACCCATGCCCCGCGCCGCGCCAGAAATGCCCGCGAAATGCGGCATCAAGCGTATATTCAAAAAACCCGTCCCGCCCGCCCGAGGGCACGTGGCGGCACCAAACCCCATCGGCGGCGGTGCCGTTGATCCCGTTGCGATGCGGATGGCAGGGCTCGCGGTAATAAAGCACCCCTTCGGCCTGTCCGAGCGTTTCACCCAGCCATGAGGTGCCCGACCTCCCGTTGCCCACCACGAAAACGGGCCGGCCAGTGGTGCTTTGCGCCCCGACCGCCAGATTGGCAAGGCTGAACGGCAGCGCGCCGATACGCTTGCGCAAAGTGATCATGACGCTGGCCCAACCATATTCGCGCGCATGAAATCCTCTGGCGCCGTGACTGAAATCGCTTCAACAATGGCAATAGTGTGGGGCGATAGGGGGTGCGATGCAAGGGGGTGGTTAAGGGACTTCCCTCTCGCCCTTTCCGCCCGGGCGATAGCCCGGGCAGCGCCCGACCCACCCCTCGGGGGCGGGCGCTGCCCTTAGTTCTGTGCCTGACCGTATGGGCAGGGGATTAAGGCGCACGCTCTCCCCGCCCTAACACCGCCTTCAGCCGCGCATAGCCACGCCCCAGCAAAGCCTTGTCCTCGGCCTCTGTGCAAAGGGCCAGCGCCGCCACATACACCACCGCCGAGATCCCGCAGCCCGCAAAGAACCGCAGCCAGCTATCCACCGGCACGGCCTGACCGTAAAGCACGCAGGCACCGACCGCCGCCGCAAAGGGCACCATCCCCGGCAGCAAAGTGCGCCGCCCAAAGTCCCGCCAGCGTCCTTTCACCAGCCACAGCCCGGCGGGCCAGATGATCAACAGATGCACCAGCGCCGCCGCCGCCCCCAGCCCCAGCGCAGCACCAATCGCGCCCATGTCGCGGATCACCACGAAATACCACATCCCCGCCAGCGACGCCGCCCCAAGCCCGAGGCTATAGATATTAAACGCGCGGATTCGCCCCACCGCATAGGCGATCTGATAGAACATGCCGCTGGCCCAGTGAAACGGATAGGGCGCCAGGGTCAGCACCATCACCATGCCCGCCGCCGCATAGCGGCTGCCGACGTAAAGCACCATCAATTCCTGCGCAAACACCAGCAGCGGCGGCAACAAAAACAGCGTCACCCAAAGATAATAACGCCCGCCGCGATAGTAAAAGACCTGCAGCGCGCTTTCGCCCTCGGTCGCATAGATGGTGGTCAGCGCCGGGGTGGCGGGGGCTGCGGCGGCGGCCACCAGTTTGCGGATCTGCACATCGGCCAGATTGCCCACATGAAAGGCCGCCACATCCGTGGCGGTGCTGAACCGGTTCAACAGCAATGCCGGCGCCGCGCGCAGCACCAGATTGTTGAACCCCTGCACCAGCGTCCAGAGACTGAAGCCCAGCACAAGCCGCACCGTCGCCCCCGAGATCAGCGAAAGGCGGACCCGCGCATGGGGCAGGATATGCAGCGTATAGGCAATGAGCGCGGCGATATTGATCAGGTTGCCCGTTACCGTCGCAACCACCACCCAAAGCGCCTTGGTGCTGACGCCAAAAAGCAGCACCAGCAACAGCCCGATCCGCACCAATTCGCTACCCAAAAGGATCACGTTTTGCGCGACAAAACGCATCCGCACATAAAGCCCGACGCTGAAAGGCGTGGTGGCCACCGTGATGCTCAGCGTTCCGATCAACAGGATCAGCATGATCTGCGCATCGCGGCGATATTCCGGCGCGACGCTTAGCAGCGTATCAATATTGACCGCCGCCCAGATGCCACCGGCCAAAAGCACCATCGCCACCGCCAGAAGCAGCGGAAACATCGAAGATACGATCCGGGCCAGCCCCTCGGCATCGTCGCGGGCATCGGCCTCGACCATGAAGCGCGACAGCCCGCGCAAAAAGACCATCGGGAACAGCTCGATCACCACCATCAGCGCCATCACCACCGGGATCAGCGCATATTCCTCGGGGGCGATGCGGCGCAGCAGGTATTGGTTGATCCAGACAAGAAAGCTCATCCGGATGAGGGTCGTGGCCAGCGAACTGCCCGCATTCACGATATAGCGCCGCGCTGTGTTTCGGGGCCGTCCGCTCATCCAATACCTTCTGCGGCGCGAACCGCTGGCCCGTGGCTTTGGCCTCAAATGAATCTGGCTTTTTTCAACATTTTGAAGTTATACTGAAACACATTGAAAATACAGATGATTTAACATTGCCACATTTTACGCGAGGCGTTCATGGATGCTCAACCCTTGAGCCCGCCGGCCGTGCATCTTTCCGGTTATCAGGCGCGTGACCACGAGATCGTCGATTACCGGATGTATGAACTGGGGGATACCGGGCTTGCCTTTCGCGGTCCGGCGCCCGGCCCGCTGACACCTGGCGGCTATTTCGCGGCCATCGGCGCGGCGCAGACCTTTGGCTGCTTTTGCGATGCGCCTTTTCCCGATTTGCTGGCGCGGGATCTGGGGCTGCCGGGGCTTAATCTTGGCTATGGCGGCGCGGGGCCCGAGTTTTTCTTGCGGTAAGAAAGCCTGCTGCCATGGCTCAACAATGCCCGTTTCGTGATCGTGCAGATCATGTCGGGGCGCAGCCAGAGCAACGGCTATTATCACTGCGACGGGCTGGAATATGTGACGTTGCATGCCACGGGCGAGCGGATGGGCGCGGCCGAAGCCTGGGACCGGCTGATCCGGGGCCGCGCATTTCCGGGCGGGCGCTACGGGCGGGGGGCCGCGCGGCTGCTGGCCCAGCCCCGGCTGCGCGCCCGCGTGGCCGAGGCCCGCGCGGCATGGGGCGCCAGCATGGAGGCGCTGCTGGCGCGGATCGAGGTGCCGGTGGTGCTGTTGTGGTTTTCCCGGCGCGCACCGGAATACCGCGCGGGTTACGGTTCCAGCCGCAGGTTGTTCGGTGAATTTCCCCATCTGATCAACGAGGCGACGCTGGCGCCATTGCGCCCGCGTGCTTCGGCCTATGTGGAATGTATATCCGACCGAGGCTCGCCCCAACCGTTGATCAGCCGCTTTACCGGCGCGCACGTGACGGTGGATACCGCCAATGACCGGCCCGATCTGGCATCGAAACCATGGGTGGTGAATCACTATTACCCCTCGCCGGAAATGCATGCGGATGCGGCGGCGGCGCTGCGCGCGCCCTGCCGGCGATTGATGTAGGGGGCGGGATGCGCAGCCTGTTCGTCACCCGCTGGGCGCCTGATCGGACGGATGGCGGCGCGGCCCTGCGCAACATGCAAAACCTGCGCGCGCTGGCGGCGCTGGGGCCGGTGGATGTGGTCAGCATCGGCGGGCCGGAATCTGCGCGCGTTGTGGCGGGGGTGGCCGATTGGCGGCATTTCGTGCTGCCCGCGCACAGCCCGCCGCTGCCCGGTGCCTGGCTTGCGGCGCGCCACCATCCGCTGATCCGCCGCCATCATCATGCGGGCGCGTTGGCCCATATCCGCGCGCTGCCGCGTGGGCGCTATGATATCGCGGTGGTCGAAGAAATCGCGCTTGCGGGTTATATCGCACCCCTGCGCGCGGCCGGGGTGCCCGTGGTGTTCGATGCCCATAATGTCGAGGCGCGGTTGCGTGCCGATATCGCCGCCGGCGGGTTGCGGTCCCGGATCATGACGCACCGGCTTGGCGCGGCCGAGGCCGAGGCGATGCGCACCGCCGATCTGATCTGGTGTTGCAGCGACGTGGATGCCAGCCTGATCGCCACGCTTTACCGCCCCGGCGCGCCGGTGACGGTGGTGCCCAATGCGGTGAATGTCGGCGCCTATGCCACTGCATTGGCCGGCCAGCGCCGCCGCGCCACCGAGCCGCCGCGCCTGCTGTATATCGGCACATATGCCTATTCCCCGAACGAAGCCGCCGCCCTGCGCCTGATCCATGACATCCTGCCGGCGTTGCGGCTGCGCGGGCTGGGCCTGCCGCTGGCGCTGGTGGGCCGCGATCCCACTGCGGCGATGCATCAGGCCGCAAATGGTGATCGCGCGATCAAGATCACCGGCGCGGTGCCCAGTATCGTCCCATGGCTTGCGGCGCCGGCAATTGTGGTGCTGCCGATCATGCAGGGCAGCGGCACGCGGCTGAAGATCCTTGAGGCCTTTGCCGCCGGCTGCCCGGTGATCAGCACCGCCAAGGGTGCCGAAGGCATCGCCACCACGGCGGAAAAAAATATCGTGCTGGCGGAAAGCAACGCCGATTTCACCGCCGCGATCGCGCGGCTGGCCGCCGATCCTGCCGCCCGTCGCGCGCTGGGCGAAGCGGCCTATCACACCGCCCGCGCGCACTATTCCTGGGAGGCCGCGGCCGAGCGGGTTCACATCGCGCTGGCGCATCTTGGCGCGCACAGAAAGGCAGTGTGACCCGGCGATGACCCTGCCCAATTTCATCGTGATCGGCGCTGCCAAAAGCGGGACCACCTCGCTCATGTCCTATCTGGGGCAGCATCCTGATGTGTTCGTCTCGGCCTCGAAGGAGCCGAATTATTTCGCGCTTGCGGGCTTCAAGGGGCCGCCGCGCGGGCCGGCGCCTGCGGCGATCCTGCAGGCGATGCTTTATAACTGGAGCCGGACGGAATTGCCGGAATATGAGGCGCTTTTCGCCGCCGCCACCGATCAGCGGGCCATTGGCGAAGGCTCGGTGCGCTATCTCTATTTCCCCGAGGCCCCCGGGCGTATCCGCGCGATGATCCCCGATGTGCGGCTGATCGCCATTCTGCGCGATCCGGTGTCGCGGCTTTATTCGCATTACAACATGAACCGCCAGATCCAGCTTGAACCGTTGGGCCTGCGTGCCGCGCTTGCGGCCGAGGAAACGCGCATTGCGGATGGTTGGGGCTGGGATTGGCATTATGCCGCCGTCAGCCGCTATGGTGAACAGTTGCGCCGCTATTACGATCTGTTCCCGCGCGAACAGATTGCGGTGTTTTTATACGATGATTTCGTGGCCGATCCGCTGGGGGTTCATGCGCAGATCTGCCGTCATATCGGGGTGAAACCGGATATGCAGCCCGATATGACCAAGCGCGGGATGGTGACCACATTGCCGCGCAATCTGTGGCTGGATCGGCGGTTGAACTGGCCGAGCGGGTTGCGGACGATGCTGCTGCGTCCGCCTTCGCGGCGGATCGCCCATCCGGTGATCCGGCGGCTCAACCGGTTAAACAGCCGTCCCGTGCCGCCGCTTGATCCGGTGCTGCGGCGGGAATTGGCGGTGCGGTTTCGCGGTGATATTGCCGAATTGTCGGACATGCTCGGGCGCGATATCCCGTGGTATCGCGGGGCCTAGAGGCTGCTAAAAAAGGCCGATGCCGCGCGGCCAACGGTGTCGGCGGCAAAGGGCGCGAGGTCGGGGCGACCGGGCGCGGGGGTTGCGGCGTCCAGCAGTTGGGGCGTCAGCGCGCCGGTATAAAGTTGCAGCCACGCCCCGCCCAATTCGGCCTTTAACGCGCGCGAAAACGGGGTGTCGGGCGTCAGCACCGCGCGCCCCGCGCTAAGCGCATGGATGATCGACCCGGAATGCAGATAGTCGCGCAATGGCGCCACGGTGACATCGCACACCCCAAGCGCGGTGCGAAATTCATCCGCGCCCAGATCGCGCAGATCAAGCCGGATACGCGTATCGCCCGACGCAAGGTGGCGCAGATGGGCGGCAAATGCGGCACTGCCGGGTCGGCCTGCCAGCCACAGCCGCAGATCGGGCGCGGGGGCGGCGCGGAATGTGGTGATCAATTCCTCGACCCCTTTATAGGGGCGGATCTGGCCGCAATAGCCCAGAACCCGCGCCTGCCCGAACCCCAGTGCCGCACGCGCGGCATCGCGCAGATCGGGCGGGGTTTCGGCATCCGTATAGGCCGGATGCCACAGCCCCACGCCGGGTTTTGCCGCCAGATCGGGCAGGGCGCGGCGCACGCTATCCACCGTGCCGGGCGAAAGGGTGATGAAACCATCGGCGCGGCGCGCCAGTGCGCGGGTCAGATATGGCCAGATCAGCCGTTGCAGCGGCCGCGCATCATGGGGCGCGATGTTATGGACCAGCCAGACCACGCGCGCGCCGCGGCGCTGCGCATCCCGCGCGCCCGTCAAAAGCGCGCGGATTTTACGCGCCACGCCCATGCGTGAACGCGCTTCGCCAAACGCGCGTTCGGCCCAATGCAGCAATACGATATCGGCATCGACATGGGCCAGATCCTCGGCGCGATCAATGGAAATCACCTGACAGCCCGCAGCCTCAAGCGCGCCCAGAAAGGCGGGCAGGAACGGATTATGCGCAGCCCCCATCCCCGGCCAGCTTGCGACGCGCAGCCGGGCTTTATTCCCGGGCAAGCTGTTCAAGATAGCGCCCGTAATCGGTTTTCGCAAAAAGCCGGGCGCGTTCGGCCAGCGCCTCGGCATCGATCCAGCCCTGCCCATAGGCGATTTCATCGGGCGATCCGACCTGCAACCCCTGCCGCATTTCCAGCGTGCGCACGAAATTGCCGGCATCAAGCAGGCTGGCATGGGTGCCGGTATCAAGCCAGGCATAGCCCCGGCCCATTTGTTCCACCACCAGCAGCCCATCGGCCAGATAGCTTTCCAGCAGCGTCACGATTTCCAGCTCGCCCCGGGCGGACGGGCGGACATCGCGCGCGCGCGCAGGCGCGCTGCCATCAAGGAAATAAAGCCCGGTGACCGCATAGGGCGACGGGGGTTGGGCGGGTTTTTCGATAATCGCGCGGACATTGCCGGTGGCATCGAAATCTACCACGCCATAACGTTCGGGATCGGCGACGCGATAGCCAAAGACCGTGCCACCCACCTGCCGCGCATCGGCGGCGTGCAAAACCTCGGGCAGGCCATGGCCGAAAAAGATGTTATCGCCCAAAACCATGGCCGAAGGCGCGCCGGCAAGGAAATCTTCGCCCAGAATATAGGCTTGTGCCAGCCCTTCGGGTGCGGGCTGCACCACATAGGATAGCGCCAGCCCCCACTGGCTGCCATCGCCCAACAGGCGGCGAAACTGGGGTTGATCCTCGGGGGTGGTGATGATCAGGATTTCGCGGATACCGCCCAGCATCAGCACGGTCAGCGGGTAATAGATCATCGGCTTGTTATAAAGCGGCAGAAGCTGTTTCGACACGCCCTGCGTGATCGGATAAAGCCGGGTGCCCGAACCGCCTGCCAGAATGATGCCTTTGCGTGTGCTCATCGGTTGCGCGGCCCCATTTGCGTCAAAACCTGTGCCAGCCCCGCGCGCCAGTCGGGGCGGGCAATGCCGAATGTATCAAACGTCGAATGACAATCGAGCCGGGAATTCGCCGGGCGGCGGGCGGGGGTGGGCCATTCGGCGGTGGCGATTTCCTGCACGAATGTATCGTTGCCCGCCTGCGTGAAAATCTCGCGCGCGAATTCGGCCCAGCTTGCATCGGGGGCGCCGCTGAAATGATAGGTGCCGGCCAGTTTCGGGCGTTTGGCCAGTTGGCTGGCGATTTTCAGCACCGCATCGGCAATATCGCCCGCAGGTGTCGGGCCGCCGAATTGATCGGCCACCACCGGCACGGTTTTGCGCACGGAACTGAGCCGCAGCATCGTGCGCACGAAATTGGTGCCGTGCAGCGAAAATACCCACGATGTGCGCAAGATCACCGCCGCACCACCGGCGGCGCGCACACCGGCTTCGCCCGCGGCCTTGCTGCGCCCATAAGCCCCCAGCGGCGCGACCGGCGCATCGGGGGCAAAGGGCGCGTGCCCCCGCCCGTCAAAGACATAATCGGTCGAAAGCTGCACAAAGGCTGCGCCAATATCGGCGGCTGCGCGGGCCATGGCCGTGGGCGCAGCGGCATTGACGATCTGGGCGGTGTCTTCGTCGGTTTCGGCGGCATCGACGGCGGTATAGGCGGCGGCATTGATGATCATCTTGGCCCGCGATCCGGCGATGATGCGGGCGCAGGCATCAGGATCGGTCAGGTCTGCGGCACTCCGGCCCAAAAAGGTCGCATGGGGCGCACGGCGCGCGATTTCGCGCGCGACCTGCCCGGTTTTGCCAAAGACCAGCAGGCTCATACCCCCATCCCCAGCCGCTGGCCCACGCCGTTACGCGCGGCCAGTGCCCGCCACCAGGGTTCGTTATCCAGATACCACCGCACCGTGCGCTCCAGCCCGTCTTGCAGGCTGACGCGGGGCGTCCAGCCCAGTTCCTGCGCGATGCGGCTGGCATCGATGGCATAGCGCAAATCATGGCCGGGGCGATCGGCGACAAAGGTGATCAGATCGGCATGGGGTCTGGCGCCGGGGCGCAGATCATCAAGGATCGCGCAGATCATCCGCACCAGGTCGATATTGCGCTCCTCGTTCCCGCCGCCGATGTTATATTGGCGCCCCGGCGTGCCACGACGCAGCACCAGCAGCAGGGCCTCGGCGTGATCCTCGACAAACAGCCAGTCGCGGATGTTTGCGCCGCTGCCATAAACCGGGATATCGCGCCCGGCCAAAGCATTGAGGATCACCACCGGGATCAGCTTTTCGGGGAAATGGAACGGCCCGTAATTGTTGGAACAATTGCTGATCACCACCGGCAGGCCATAGGTGTGAAACCATGCGCGCGCCAGATGATCCGATCCGGCCTTGGACGCGGAATAGGGCGAATTGGGCGCATAGGGCGTATCCTCGGTGAACAGCCCTTCGGGGCCGAGGGTGCCGTAAACCTCATCGGTGGAAATATGGTGAAAGCGGAAATCATCGGGGCGACCCCGGTCTTGCCAATACTGGCGCGCGGCCTCAAGCAGGGTATAGGTGCCGGTGATATTGGTGGCGATAAA
>Ga0265293_10009870_pt1 | contig 13548 bp, 11 predicted proteins | sample Munlanlewell138R_FD_192505 | JGI IMG/M metagenome (GOLD analysis project Ga0265293, IMG submission 192505) | Leachate microbial communities from a municipal landfill in Southern Ontario, Canada - Leachate well 138R | ecosystem: Engineered > Solid waste > Landfill > Unclassified | place: Canada...
GACCCCGCCGATCCCGCCAACCGCCGCATCGAGTTTTCCGTGCTGGAGCCGGTGCGGCTGAAGCCGACGCCGGTCGATACGCCGGGTCCGGGTTGACGCCGGGGGGATAGAGGCATGCCGCTGTGGCTGGAAATGCAAGTTCTCATGCTGATCGCCTTCGGCGCGGGTTTCGGCATCGGCTGGCTTGCCGCGAACAGGAGAGCCGGGAATTGAGGGAGTTTGGACGATGGTGGAACTGATCCGGGAAAACTGGCTGCCGCTCGCGCTGGCGCTGCTGATCGGCTTCCTCGTCGCCTGGTGGCTGTTCGCACGCGCGTCGCGGCTGCAACGCCTGCGCGAGCGGGAACGCAACCGCCGGCCGGACGTGCTCGACGAGGGCACCGCGCCCGCGCAGCGCAACCAGGCGCTGATCGACGCTCCCAGCGCGGCCGCGATCACGCCGCCAGCGGTTGGCGAGGCAATGGCCGGAGAGACAATAGGGGGCATCGGCGAAATCGTCGCCGTCGCGGCGCAGGAGGAAGCGGAAAGCGCGCGGACTTCCGCCGCCGCGCCAGTCACCGGCGAAGCGGACGACCTGCGCCGCATCAAGGGCGTCGGCCCGAAGCTGGTCGCTCTGCTGGACGGCCTCGGCGTATCCCGGTTCGATCAGATCGCGGCGTGGGACGATGCGGAGATAGACCGTATCGACGCGCAACTCGGCGCGTTTGCCGGTCGCATCCGGCGTGACAACTGGGTTGAACAGGCACGCCTGCTGGCGAGCGGCGACACGTCCGCCTATGAAGCGAAGTTCGGAAAGCTCTAAGGCGCCGGGGACAATCGAGCCATGACATCGCGCATCATCCTCACCGTTCTGGGCAGCGATCGCCCCGGCCTGACGCAAGCCATCGCGACGGCGGTCACCGGTGCCGACGGCAACTGGCTGGAGAGCCGTCTGGGGCGGCTCGGCGGCCAGTATGTCGGTTCGGTCCTGGTCGAACTCCCCGCCGAAAACGTCGCGCGCCTGGAAAACGCCGTGCGCGCGATCGACGCGGAGGGCCTGCACGTCTCGCTGATCCCCGCGGGCGCCGATCCGGGGCGCGGGACGGAACTGGCATTCGAACTGGTCGGTCAGGACAGGCCGGGCATCGTGCGCGAAGTGACGGCGGTTCTCGCGGGACTGGGCGTCAACATCGAGGATCTGGATACCGGCATCGAGAACGGCGCATGGTCGGGCGAGCGTCTGTTCCGCGCGAAGGCGCGCGTGACCTTGCCGGGCGACATCGGCGCCGACGCCGTGCGCGACGCGCTTGAGACCATTTCCGGCGAAGTCATGGTCGATTTCACGTTCGCGGCCTGAAGCCGGGGCCCAGAACCGGGATACAGGGAACCTGGAATACAGGGAATCGGCCCCGCAAATCCGCGCGCCGGCGGACCATGCGCGCGCTTGCCGCCGGAAATTTTTTCCGGCCGACGGATATATTTGAGGCTTGCCTACACAGTCCTCTCATGAAAAAGGGCTTTCACGTTAACCACGGGGCCCGGCCCCGCGAACCGCAGGAATGGCGGCATACCGGCAGTTAACGGAGTTCACCGCATCAGGCTGTCGGTTCGCCGAAGATCGGGGAAAAGCAACACGATCCATACATCTTCCGTAAACCTTCCGGCTTAAAGCAGCATTAAACATGTTCGGGCAGTATCAGAACTTGCATTGCGGGCAGGGTCCAAGGAGACTGGTTCCGTTCGGGGGCGAACGGGACGGGGATCGGGTCCGGGATGCGAACTGTGTAATTTCGAGAGTACGTTAGGCATGGCATCCCCAACCGCCGAGGAGCAATACCTCCTCGAGCTGCTGAATGAAGCGAGGCTTGATCCGCTCGCCAGCGCGGCGCGCTATATCTCGTCCTACGCTCCGTTGACGTCGAGCGACGTCGATATTCAGTTCGCGCTCAAGTATTTCGGTGTTTCGGGCAGCGCGCTGGAAAGCGCGTTCTCCCTGCTGACGCCAACCGGCCCCCTGGCCTGGAACGATGCCCTGGGAACCGCCGCCGACAAGCATTCGGCCGCGATGATAAACGCCCAGAAGCAGTCGCACCAGGTGCCGGGCGAAGCGGGCCTGGGCGCGCGCATCACGGCGGAAGGATATGTCTTCACAGCGGCGGGCGAGAACGTCTACGCCTATGTCGAGGATCCGCTCTTCTCCTTTGCCGGTTTCATGGTGGACTGGGGCAACGGCCCGGACGGAATGCAGGCGCCCGCCGGCCACCGCAACAACATCATGAACGCGGGTTACCGCGAAGTCGGCATTGATTACACAGAGGAAGGCAGGCCCGGCACTTCCCTGGGGCCGTATGTCGTCACGCAGGATTTCGGCGCCCGGTCCGGCAAGTATTTCGTGCTGGGCGCCGCCTACACCGACCGCGACAACGACGATTTCTATTCCATCGGCGAGGGCCGGGCCGATCTCACGGTCACGATCGGAAATGCGTCGATCACCACCGGATCGGCGGGGGGCTATTCGCTCGAAGCCGGCACCGGCGCAAAGACCATCCTGCTTTCGGGCGGCGGCCTGTCAGGCAACGTCACGGTCACGGCGGCGATCCGCAACGAGAACATCAAGCTCGACGTCGTCGACGGCACGATCCTGCTGTCCTCGGCCTCCATATCCGCCACTGGCGCATTCAGCGAATTGCGGGCGCTGGGCGCGCGCGGTGTTTCGCTCGTCACTGGCGAAGGAAGCCAGATCCTCGTCGGCAACAAGGGCGACGATACGCTCGACGGCGGCGCCGGGATCGACATCGTGCGGTATGACGGCGCCAGCACGCTCTATCGCGTGACCGCCAATACCGACGGTTCGCTGACCGTGACCGGCAACGGCGCCGGGACCGATACTCTCGTCAATATCGAAATCATCCGCTTCGCCGATGGCGATTTTCATTGGGATTCCGCGAAAGGCTCGCTTGCCAGCGGTACCGGAGGAACAACTGTGGCCACACCTACCAACAACGCACCGATCGCCGCTTCGTCGAAAACGATGCCCGGAACCGAGGACAAGGCCAAGAAGGTCGTTATCGTGGCCGAGGATCCCGATGGCGACGAACTGACCTACACCGCCAGCAAGCCTGAAAACGGCTCGATCACGGGCGGCAACCGCGGCATCTTCACTTACACGCCGAACAAGGACTTCAGCGGCGTGGACACGTTTGTCGTCACCATCGACGACGGACGCGGCGGGAAAGCCTTTCAGACAGTCTATATCAACGTGCTCAACGTCGATAACGACGCGCCGGTCGCCAACCCCACGCAGGCCGTCGAAGCCGAAAAGAACACCGCCAGCCAGATCACCGTGGTCGCCACCGACCCGGATGGCGACAAACTGACCTATACGGCCACCAAGCCCGCGCACGGCACGGTCACGGGGGGCGAGAACGGCGTGTTCACTTACACGCCGACCGGCAACTACACCGGATCGGACAGTTTCGTCGTCACCGTCAGGGACGGGAACGGCGCCAGCGTCAAGCAGACCGTCAGCGTCACTGTCAAGGAACCCGTCAACGGCGGCGGGGACAATGGCGGCGGCGACGGCGGGAACGGCGGCGACCCCGATGACGAGGGCCAGCAGACCACGCTGCCTGACGTCCCCTTCCGCATGTTCGCCACCGACGGCTTCGTGGGTGAAGTGGGCGGCGCGGGCTTCGTCTATGGGACCAACGGCGCCCAGACCATCTCGCTGGTGAACGCGACCGGCAGTCTCGTCTTCGATTCCTCGTTCACGCGGGGCAACGATGCTCTCAGCTTCGCGGGCAGCGCGTCGGCTTACAAGATTTCCTATGCGGACGGCATCGCCACGTTGAGCACCAACGGCCGCACTTATGACATCCCCATCGGCGTCAACGGCATGGACCTGTCGTTCAGCGACGGCATCCGCACGCTGATATTCGATGCGAACGCCGCGACGGCGAAGATCGGCAACCAGGCGATCGGCGCCACGCAGGCCACGATCACGGCGCCCGCCCAGTCCGCCCCGCTCTCGGGCGACGAGGATACCGGCTTTGCCCGCCTCTTCCTCGGCAAGGACGGCGGCGCCGAAGTGGGCGGCAATTTCTTCATCGGCGGCACGGCGGGCAGCGAGCATGTCGTCTATCGCTTCGGCAACCTGGAACTGGACGGTTCGTTCAATCGCGGCGGAGACACGCTCGAACTGCCTGAAGCGCCGGGCAGCTTCCGTGCCTATATCGACGGATCGTCGCTGATCCTGCTCTCCGATCTCGGCACGATAGAAATCCCGGTCGGCGTCGTCGGCATGACCCTCGACTTCAACGGCGACGAGCGTGTGCTGAAGTTCGACGAGGGCACCGGCAAATTCATGCTGGGCAGCCAGGAGATCACGGCGACGAGCGAAGGCGATGCCGTCACGGTCGGCGCCTTGTCCGGCACGTCGCTCGATATCGGCAGCCAGACCGTTTCGGCCATGCTCGTGCTGAACGCCTCGGACAACGTCGTGCTGACGGACAATGCCAATCGCGACAGCTTCGTCCACGTCAAGAACTTCAACGCGGGCGACACGATCCACGTCACCAACGCCCAATCGTCGGACTACAATTTCCGCGTGGGCGACGGAGACCTGGACGGCAAGTCCGACGACCTCATCATCACGTATTTCGCCGCCAACAGCAACGAGATCGTGCTGATCGACGTGGCGCCCAACGGCGGTTTCGCGATGAACACCGAAGCCGGCGCGGAGCAGATTCTGGGCTGGAACTTCATCAGCTTCGGCTGATCGCCCGCGACGCGCGCCAGAAAAAGGGCCGGGAGAGCACATCGCCTTCCCCGGCCCCTTTCCGTTCGGGCGGCTAACCTGTCCGCACGATGCGCCCGGCCGTCAATCGGCGTCCATCGCGTATCCGGCGGCGCGGACCGTGCGGATCGGGTCGGCGTCGCCCGGCCGCACGATGGCCTTGCGCAAGCGGCGGATGTGGACATCGACCGTGCGCTCGTCGATTTCGGAATCGACGCCCCACACGCTGTCGAGAATCTGCTGGCGCGAAACCACCCGGCCCGGCCGCTCCATGAAATAGCGCAGCAGCCGGAACTCGGTCGGCCCCAGATGCAGCGCCTCTCCGCCGCGCCGGACGCGGTGCGATGCGGGATCGAGTTCGATATCCCCGAACGTCAGCACTTCGCCGCCCAGCGCCGGGCGGCTGCGGCGCAGCAGAGCCTCCACGCGGGCCAGCAGCTCGCGCGGAGAGAACGGTTTGGTCACATAATCGTCGGCCCCGGTCTTGAAGCCGCGGATGCGGTCCTCCTCCTCGCCGCGCGCCGTCAGCATGATGATCGGCACGCGCGCGGTGTCCTTGTCCTTGCGCAGCCTGCGGCAGACTTCAATGCCCGGCACTTCCTCGATCATCCAGTCCAGGATGATGGCATCCGGCAACTGTTCGCGCACCATGACCAGCGCTTCCTCGCCATCGGGGGTGCAACGCACCTCATAGCCTTCGGCGTCGAGGTTCCAGGCCAGAAGCTCGCTCAGCGCGGTGTCGTCCTCGACGACGAGTATCGAAGGCTTCATGGGCTATTCCTTCAAAGCGTGCCCGACGTGTCGCGTTCGGCGCAATATTGCCCCGTCGCCGCGTAATAGACCATTTCCGCCACGTTCGTCGCATGATCGCCGATGCGTTCCAGGTTGCGCGCCACGAACAGCAGGTGCGCGGCGCTGGAAATCGTCGCCGGATTCTCCATCATGTGCGCGACGAGGTTGCGGAAGATGCTGTTGTAGAAATTGTCGACGTTCTCGTCGCGGCGGATCACGTCCACCGCCAGTTCGGCGTCGCGCGCGCCATAGGCGTTGAGCACGTCGCGCACCATGCCTTGCGCGATATCGGCCATGGCCGGGATCAGCGTCAGCGGCTCGATATGCGCGCGGCCTTCCATGTGGCCGACGCGCTTGGCGATGTTCTTGGCATAGTCGCCGATGCGCTCCAGCACGCCGGAAATCTTCAGCGCGGCGATCACTTCGCGCAAGTCGTCCGCCATCGGCGCGCGCAAGGCGATGATCTGCACGGCGAGCCGGTCCACTTCCGCTTCCAGCGCGTCGAGCCGGGCGTCGTTGGCGACGACCACGCCCGCCATGTCCTCGTCATGCCGGGTCAGCGCCAGCACGGCATCGCGGATGGCGACTTCGGCCAGCCCGCCCATTTCCGCGATAAGTCCACGCAACTGGCTGATTTCATTATCGAATGCCTTGACGGTATGGTCGGTCATGGCTGTTTCCTTGATAAAGGCCGGGTCATCCATAGCGTCCGGTGATGTAATCCTGGGTGCGCTGTTCGCACGGATTGGTGAAAATCTGCGACGTCTCGCCGTATTCCACCATGATGCCCATGTGGAAAAAGGCGGTCCGTTGCGAAACGCGCGCCGCCTGCTGCATCGAGTGCGTGACGATGACGATGGCGTAACCCGCCTTCAGGTCGTCGATCAATTCCTCGATGCGCGCCGTGGCGATAGGGTCGAGCGCGGAGCACGGCTCGTCCATCAGGATCACTTCCGGGCTGACGGCAATGGCGCGCGCGATGCACAGGCGCTGCTGCTGCCCGCCCGAAAGCGCGGTTCCCGCGTCGGACAGGCGATCCTTCACTTCGTCCCACAGCCCGGCGCGCCGCAAGGACGTCTCCACGATCTCCTCAAGCTCCACCTTGTTGCCCGCCAGCCCGTGGATGCGCGGACCGTAGGCCACGTTCTCGAAGATCGACTTGGGGAACGGGTTGGGCTTCTGGAACACCATGCCCACGCGCGCGCGCAACTGCACGGGATCGAGGCTGCCGGCGTAGATATCCTCACCGTCCAGCCTGATCTCGCCCGTCACGCGCGCGTTGGCGATGGTGTCGTTCATGCGGTTCAATGTCCGCAGGAACGTGGACTTGCCGCAACCGGACGGGCCGATGAAAGCCGTGACTTCGCCGATGCCGATGTCGATCGAAACATCGCGGATCGCCTGCTTGTCGCCATAGAACACGTCCACGTTGCGGGCGGTCATCTTGGCGGATGGAGGAATGGTCTGTTGGGTCATGCCTTACCAGCGTGTCTCGAACCTGTTGCGAAGATAGATGGCCAGCCCGTTCATCGCGAGGAGGAACGCCAGCAGCACGATGATCGCCGCGGACGTGTTCTGCACGAAGCCCGCGTCGATCTCGTCGGACCAGAGGAAGATCTGCATCGGCAGCACGCTGGACGGGTCCGTCACGCCCTCAGGCGGCGTGGCGACGAAAGCGCGCATGCCGATCATCAGCAGCGGCGCCGTCTCGCCGAGCGCGCGGGCCATGCCGATGATCGTGCCGGTGAGGATGCCGGGCAATGCCAGCGGCAGGACGTGCTGGAACACCGTCTGCACCGGGCTGGCGCCGATGGCCAGCGCCGCGTCGCGGATCGACGGCGGCACGGCCTTGACCGCGTTGCGCCCGGAAATGACGATGACCGGCATGGTCATCAGCGCCAGGGTCATGCCCCCCACCAGCGGCGAGGAACGCGGCATGCCCGCCACGCCGATGAACAACGCCAGCCCGAGCAGGCCGAAGATGATCGACGGCACGGCAGCAAGGTTGTTGATGGACACTTCCACCCATTCGATCCAGCGGCTCTTGGGCGCGAACTCTTCCAGATAGATCGCGGCCAGCACGCCCATCGGGAACGACAGCGCCAGCGTGATGACCATGGTGAGGAACGAGCCTTTCACCGCGCCCCACACCCCCGCCATGGCCGGGTCCGTCGCGTCCGATCCGGTCAGGAACGCCCAGTCGAGGCCGGACAGCCCGTTGCGCAACATCGTGAACAGCAGGAAGGCGAGGAACAGCAGCGACAGCACGATGGCCAGCAGCCCCATCGCGCGGAAACGCTTTTCCGCCGCGTGCCGCCGCGCCAGCCGGCGCGCCATTTCGGGCGATTGCCAGTTATTCATAAGCTTCCCGGAAATGCTTGACGACTTTCAGCGCCACGATGTTGAGCGCCAGAGTCACGAGGAACAGCACCAGCCCCAGCGCGAAGGCGGAGAGCGTCTTGGGGCTGTCGAACTCCTGATCGCCCGTCAGCAGTTGCACGATCTGGAACGTCACGGTCGTCATGCTGTCGAACGGATTGGCGGAAAGCCGCGCCGCCGCGCCCGCCGCCATGACCACGATCATGGTTTCGCCGATAGCCCGGCTGATCGCCAGCATCACGCCCGCGACGATGCCGGGCAGCGCGGCGGGCAGCAGCACCTTACGGATCGTTTCGGATTTGGTCGCGCCCATGGCGAGGCTGCCGTCGCGCATGGCCTGCGGCACGGCGGCCATGCTGTCGTCCGCCATGGAGGAGACGAAGGGGATAATCATCACCCCCATGACGACACCGGCGGCCAGCGCGCTTTCGGTGGACGGATTGGCCTGGCCGAGCGCGCCGGCAAGGTCGCGCACCATCGGTGCCACGGTCAGCGCGGCGAAATAGCCGTAGACCACGGTGGGGATGCCCGCGAGGATCTCCAGCACGGGCTTGAGCACGCGGCGCATCCCGGCGGAGGCATATTGGGTGAGGAACACCGCGCTCATCAGCCCCAGCGGGATCGCCACGATCATGGCGATGATCGCACCGATATAGATCGTGCCCCAGAATAGCGGCACCGCGCCGAAGCGTTCGCCCATTTCGGGCGACACGTCGCGCGGCGGGCTCCAGTGCGTGCCGAACAGGAAGTCGAACGGCGAGACATAAGTGAAGAATCGCACTGCCTCGAACACCAGCGAGGCGATGATGCCCGCCGTGGTCAGGATCGCCATGAGCGATGCGGCCAGCAGCCCGCCCATGACGAGGCGCTCCATCCGCGTGCGCGCGGGGAACGCCGCCTTGACGCGGGTATAGCCATAGGCTCCGCCCGCGAAGGCCACGACGAGCGCGATCAGCGCGCCGATCAGGCCGAAACGTCCCTGCGCCGCCGCCATGGGCCCGGCCAGCGCGCGGGAAAGATCGTGAAAGGCGGGCCCGGCGGGGTTGCCCGCCAGCAGGCGCGCTTCGGCGAGAATCGCGGCGCGCTCCATGTCGGAGGCGGGAAGCGCGGAAGCGGCGGGATCGGCGAGCACGGCCTGATGGACCAGCGCGGGCGAGATGGACGCCCAGACCGCGAACGCGATCAGCGCCGGAATGGCCACCCACAGCGCCAGGTGCCATGCATGCCACGACGGCATCGAATGGAGCGAACCGCGCCCGGAATAAAGCGCGCGCGCCCGCGCCCGGGCCGTGAACCAGCCTGCCGCGGCCAGCCCGATGATCGCCAGGAAAGTTATCGCGGACATCATCGGCGGGCGCCGGTCACTTCAACTGCGACTTGTCGAGCACGGTCATCTCCTGGGCCACCGCCGCATTGGCGGCGCGCGCGGCATCGGGTGAAATCACCATGCCCTTGGCCTTGAGATAACCGTCCGGCCCCCATGCCCTGGCCCATTCCGCGACATATTCGGGCAGGCCCTTGATCGCGGCAAGATGCGCTTTCTTGACGTAGATGTAGAGCGGGCGGGCGCCGGGATAACTGAAATCCGAAATCGTGTCGTAAGTCGGCATCACGCCCGACAGGGCGACACCCTTCAGCTTCGCGCGGTTTTCTTCCAGATAGGAGAAGCCGAACACGCCCAGCGCCTTGGGATTCGCCGCGATCTTCTGGACGATCAGGTTGTCGTTCTCGCCCGCGTCGACATAAGCGCCGTCCTCGCGCACTTCGGTGCAGATCGCTTTCTGCTTCTTATCGTCGGTTTCCTTCAGCGCCTTCATCGCCGGATCGGTTTCGCAGCCTTTGGCGAGGATCAGCTCGGCCAGCGCGTCGCGCGTGCCCGATGTAGTCGGCGGGCCATAGACGAGGATCGGCTCGGCGGGCAGCGCGGGGTTCACGTCTTTCCAGGTTTTCGCCGCATTGGGCTTGCCGAAAGGATTGGCGGCCAGCGCCTTGTAGACGTCCACTGGCGTGAGGGCCATGCCGGGACCGCCCTTCGCCTCGCCAAAGGCGATGCCGTCGATACCGACCTGAATCTCGACCACGTCCTTGACGCCGTTCTTCTCGCAGTCCTCGAACTCGGAGAGCTTCATGCGGCGCGAGGCGTTCCCGATATCGGGATGCCCCGCGCCTATCCCTGCGCAGAACAGCTTCATGCCCGCGCCGGTGCCGGTCGATTCGACCACCGGCGACTTGAACCCGGCGCCAACGAACTTCTCGGCGACGGCCGTGGCGAAAGGATAGAGCGTGGAGGAACCCACGGCGCGGATGTAATCGCGCGAGGCGGATGCCCCACCCCCTCCGCAAGCCGAAAGGGCCATGGCCGACACGGCGGCCAGAGCGAAAGCAGCAGTCGAACGCATCGGATTTTCCCCGGTTCCTCTGGACATACCGGCGCCCTAGGTGGCTTCCATGACAGTCTTGTGACAATCGTGGGAGCGTCGTCACATTTTCATCATATTGCCGTCATTTTTCCAGCACGGTCTGTTTCATGGGCAGCATGAGCGAGGCGGTCGTGCCCACTCCCGGCCTGCTGGTGATGTCGAAGCGGCCGCGATGGCGCTCCACGATATGCTTGACGATGGCCAGTCCCAGCCCGGTGCCGCCCGCCGCGCGGCTGCGCCCGGTATCGGCGCGATAGAACCGCTCCGTCAGGCGCGGCAGATGCTCGGGCGCGATGCCCTCGCCTTCGTCGCGCACGGACAGAGCCAGCCAGCCGGTCGCGGTCGCTTCCAGCGCGACATGAACCGGCGCGCCCGGCCTGCCGTATTTCACCGCGTTGTCGATGAGGTTGCGCAGCACCTGCGTGAGTTGCCCCCGGTCGCCCAGAACCGGTGCGCTGGCGGCATTGGCCACGACTTCCACCGCCGCGCGGTCGCGAAACTCGCCCGCCGCCGAGTGGACGATTTCCACCATGTCCACGGGGTCGGACGGAGCGTCGTGCTTCACTGCCTCGATGCGGGACAGGGACATGAGGTCTTCCACCAGCGCCTGCATCCGCCGCGCCTCGTGCCGGATGGTGCCAAGGAAACGTTCCCGCGTCGCCGGATCGTCGCCCGCCTTCGGGTTCTGGAGCGTTTCCACATAGCCCAGGATCGCGGCCAGCGGCGTGCGCAGTTCGTGGCTGGCGTTGGCCACGAAATCGGCATGGGCGCGCGCCGTTCCGGCCTGCACCGACTGGTCGTAGAGGCTGACGAGGCGCGTGCCGTCACCGAGGACATGGCAATCTATGTCCCACACGCTGCCGCGCACGGACAGGCCGTCCACCCGCGCGGTGCCGCCGCTCTCGCCCAGGATCGCGGCAACGGCGTCGGGGCTGCGGATGGCGATCCGCACGTCCTGCCCGATGATGTGCGACCCCAGCAGGGCTTGGGCCGCGGCGTTGGCGAAGGCGACTTGTCCCCGCGCCACGATCAGCGCGGGGGTGCGGATATGTTCAAGGACACGGGATGCGGGCGCTGTCATGGCGCGGAACGTAGTGCCTCGACACCGCCTCCGCCAGTGGCCGGGCGAATCAGCCCCGCAGCGCGCTCCGCCACCGTCCATGCCACTGCCCGCCCGGGGCGCGGTCCGCCAGTATCGCCCGCGCGGCGTTGTGGCCCGGCGCGCCGGTCACGCCGCCGCCGGGATGCGCGCCCGATCCGCACAGGTAAAGCCCGGCAATGGGCGAGCGATAATCGCCATGGCCCAGCACGGGGCGCGCCGCCCACAACTGGTCGAGGCTCATCCGGCCGTGGAAGATGTCGCCGCCCGCCAGCCCGAACTTGCGCTCGAGATCGAGCGGGGAATGGATCTGCCGCGCGATCACGCTGCGCCGGAAATTGGGCGCATGCGCCGTCACGGCCTCGATCACGCAATCGGCGGCCTGTTCCCGCGCATCGTCCCAGTTCCGCCCATCCGGTAGTTCCGGCACGAAATGCTGGCAGAACAGGCTGGCGACATGCGCGCCTTCGGGCGCAAGGCTGTCGTCCAGCGTACTGGGGATCAGCATCTCGACAATCGGCGCGCGTGACCAGCCATGCGCTTTCGCGTCGTCGAAGGCGCGGTCCATGGCATCCATGCTTCCCGCGATGACGATGCCCGCCGTGTGGTGCTCCGCCGGTTCCCGCCCCGGCAGCACCGTGAAATCGGGCAGTTCGGACAGCGCGACGTTCATGCGGAACGTGGCCGATCCCGTCTTGTAACCCGCCATCCGGCGGCGGAAGTCCGCATCCAGATCGGCCTCGTCCACCATATGCCGGAACAGCGGCGCCGGGCCGACATTGGCGGCGACGAGCGAGCCGGCGATTTCCTCCCCGCTTTCCAGCCGCACGCCCACGGCACGGCCCTTGTCGGTCAGGACGCGGGCGACCGGCGATTCGAGGCTGATTTCCACGCCCGCGTCGCGGCAGGCCGAAGCCATCGCCTGCGTGATCGCGCCCATGCCGCCGATCGCATGGCCCCAGACACCCATTTTTCCGTTCACTTCGCCAAAGACGTGATGCAGCAGGACATAGGCCGAGCCGGGCGTGGAAACGCCCGCGAAGTTGCCGACCACGGCATCGAAGGCGAAGGCCGTCCGCACGCGGTCGTCCTCGAACCAGCCTTCGAGAAATTCGCGCGCGGACCGCGTGAAGATATCGAGCAGGTCGCGCTGGGCGGGCAGGCTCATCCGCGCCAATGGCCTCCCCTGCCGCAGCGCCGCGATCAGCGCGGGCAATCCGCCGCCCGCATTGGGCGGCTCCCGCAGGGCGAGGCGGCGCAACTGGTCCGCGACGGCACCTAGCGCCGCGTCATAGGCGGGATAGGTCTGCGCGTCGCGCGGGCTGAGCCGGGCGATTTCCGCAACGGTGCGCGCCATGCCGCCGCCCAGCTTGAGGTAACTGTCCGCGAAGGGCAGGAAATTGCCGATCCGCCGCTCGACGATCCGCAGGCCCCGCTCGTGCAGCCGCATGTCGGCGATCACTTTGGGCTGGAGCAGGCTGACAGTGTAACTGGCCGTCGAATTGCGGAAGCCCGGCGCGAACTCTTCCGTCACCGCCGCGCCGCCCACCACGCCGCGCCGTTCCAGCACGCGCACTTTCATCCCGGCGCGGGCGAGGTAGAACGCGCAGACAAGGCCGTTATGGCCGCCGCCGATGATGAGGGCCGGGGGAACGCTTCGCGCCATGCCCCGTTTCCTAGCGGCAAGGCGCGGCGCCCGATACAGCGATTGCGCCATGGCGGCGGGCCGCATATGCTGCATATGCGAACAACCTTCGTTCCGAAAGGGCAGGCATGACCGTTTCGACCGACGCCGGTTTCATCGCCGACCGCCTGCTGCTGTTCGGCGCGACCGGCGACCTGGCGCAACGCATGCTGCTGCCCTCGCTGTTCGCGCTCGATGCGGACGGGCTGCTCGATCCCCGGCTGGAGATCGTCGGCACGGCGCGGCAGGATTTCGACGACCGGGGCTATCGCAATTTCACGCGCGCGGCGCTGGAGAAATACTTGCCGCCCAAACGGCGCGGCAGCATGGCGGCGTTCCTCAACCGGATCGGTTATCAGCCGCTCGACGCGAAGGACACCACGGGCTTCGGCGCACTGGC
>Ga0265293_10009873_pt1 | contig 13544 bp, 15 predicted proteins | sample Munlanlewell138R_FD_192505 | JGI IMG/M metagenome (GOLD analysis project Ga0265293, IMG submission 192505) | Leachate microbial communities from a municipal landfill in Southern Ontario, Canada - Leachate well 138R | ecosystem: Engineered > Solid waste > Landfill > Unclassified | place: Canada...
CCGCGCGGGTGGCCGTGCCGCCGCTGTCCAACACGCTGATATCGCTGGTGAAGGACACCTCGCTGGCGTCGACCATCCTGGTGACCGAACTGCTGCGCACCGCGCAGATCGCGGCCGCCCCCACCTTCGAGTTCTTCGCGCTGTACGGCACCGCGGCCGCCTACTACTGGGTGATCTGCCTAGTGCTGTCCTTCGGCCAGGGCCGGGTGGAACAACGACTGGAAAGGTTCGTGGCCAAGTGAGCACAGCACCGCAGTTCCGCGTCGACGCCCGCGACGTATGGAAGGCCTTCGGCGACAACGAAGTCCTCAAGGGCGTGTCGTTCACCGTGGCCCAGGGCTCGGTGACGACGATCATCGGCCCGTCCGGTTCGGGCAAGACGACGTTGCTGCGCGCCCTCAACGCGCTCGACCGGCCCGACCGGGGCCGGATCAAGGTCGGCGACGTCGACCTCGACTTCGCCGACCGGATCTCCGCCGACCAGCTGCGCCGCTACCGCGCGCAGAGCGGCATGGTGTTCCAGTCGCACAACCTCTTCCCGCACAAGACGGTTCTGGAGAACGTCACCGAAGGTCCGTTGATCGTGCAGAAGCGGCCGCGCGCCGAGGTCGAGGAGGAGGCCGCCGAACTGCTGCGCCAGGTCGGGCTGGCCGACAAGCGCGATCAGTACCCCTACCAACTGTCCGGCGGTCAGCAGCAACGGGTGGGCATCGCGCGGGCGCTCGCGCTGCGGCCCAAGGTGGTGCTGTTCGACGAGCCGACCTCCGCACTGGACCCCGAACTCGTCGGCGAGGTGCTGTCGGTGATCAAGGACCTCGCGGTGCAGGGCTGGACCCTGGTGGTGGTGACCCACGAGATCCAGTTCGCGCGGCAGGTGTCCGATCAGGTGCTGTTCACCGACCGGGGCGTGATCCTGGAGCAGGGCTCGCCGGCGGAGGTCATCGGCAACCCGAAGGAGGAGCGGACCCGGCAGTTCCTGGAGCGAATTCTCAACCCGCTGTAGGGCAGTCGCGGGTGCGCCGAGCGTGCGCAGTCCCGCCGATTTCGTCGGCGTGTCGGGCGCGGACCCGCACGCTCGCGCCTGGGGTGGGTGCGACAGTAATGCCATGGCGCACGAGGCGGACGTGGTCGTTGTCGGGGCGGGTCTTTCGGGGCTGATCGCGGCGCGCACGCTGCTGGCGGCCGGGTTGCGGCCGCTGGTGCTCGAGGCCGACCACCGGGTGGGCGGGCGGATCCTCACCGAGGAGGTGCTGCCCGAACTGCCGGTGGAGATCGGCGCGCAGTGGATCGGCGACACCCACCACCGGATGTTCGCGCTGGCCGAAGAACTGGGGGTGCAGACCTTTCCGCAGTACGAGGACGGCGAGACCTCCTACGAGCTGGTGGGCTCGGGAGTGCTGCGGGAGAACGACTTTCACACCCGCTTCGCCGACGAGCTGGTCGAGCTGGAGCGGGTGCTGCGGGCGCTCGACGAGCTGGCCGCCGAGGTTCCGCCGGAAGCGCCCTGGCTGGCGCCGCGGGCCGCCGAGTGGGACGCGATCACCGCCGGTGCCTGGTACGACGGGCAGGGGCTCTCGCCGGTCGCGCGCACGCTGCTCGAGATCTGCACGGTCGGGATCCTGGCGGTGCCCACCGTCGAGGTGTCGGTCCTGCATCTGCTGTTCACCATCCAGACCTGCGGGGTGACCGCGGAACTGTTCGCCGAATCCGAGGGCGGCGCACAGACCACCCGGTTCGTCGGCGGCACCGGCGAGATTCCGCGCCGACTCGCCGCATTGCTCACCGAACACCTCGTGCTCGACGCGCCGGTGCAGCTGATCGAGCATGGGCCGGGTGACGTCACGGTGCACTGCCGCGGTGGCGTGGTGGCCCGGGCGCGGCGGGTGATCGTCGCGATCTCGCCGACGCTGGCGGGCCGGATCATGTACGACCCGCCGCTGCCGGGACGGCGCGATCAGCTGACCCAGCGGCTGCCCAATGCCGCGGCGATGAAGGCGTTCTTCGTCTACGACGAGCCGTTCTGGCGCGCCGAGGGGCTCAACGGGCAGCTGATCTCCGATGTCGGCCCGGCGCGGATGTCCAACGACACCTGCCTGCCCGACGACGGGCGCGGGGTGCTGCTGCTGTTCCTCGAGGGTGAGCAGGCCCGCGTGTACGGGGCGCTGCCCGAGGTCGAGCGGCGTGCGGCGCTGACCGCGGAGCTGGTCCGGCACTTCGGTTCCCGGGCCGCGCGCCCGGAAGCCTACGTCGACGGCGAGTGGTCGGAGCGGCCGTGGACCCGCGGCTGCTACAACGCCAACTGCGGACCGTTGGTGTGGACCAGCTACGGCTCCGCGCTGGCCGAACCCATCGGCGTGATCCATTGGGCCTCAACCGATACCGCGACGCGGTGGAGCGCCTACATGGAGGGCGCGGTGGAGGCGGGCGAGCGAGCGGCGCGGGCCGTCATCGCCGAGCTGTCATAGCGTCACAGCGTCATGACGTCATAGCGTCAGCGGTAACGTCGCCATGCCCCGCAGGGTCACGTTCGGCTTGTAGACCGGATCGCCGGCCAGCCGAGCGTTCGGGAAGCGAGCGGTCAACGCGGACAACGCGATCGTGGCCTCCAGCCGGGCCAGCGGCGCGCCCAGGCAGAAGTGCGGGCCCAGCCCGAACGCCAGGTGCCGGATGGCGCCGCGGTCCGGGTCGAAGGTGTCGGGATCGTCGTACATCTGCGGATCCCGCTGGGCCGAGGCCATCATCACCATCATCGAATCCCCGGCCGGAATGGTGATCCCGTCGATGGTCATCTCGGCGGTGGCGACCCGGCTGGACAGCTGCACCGGCGGGTCGAAGCGCAGCGTCTCCTCGACGATGGCCGATGCGCGGTCGGCGTCAGCGGCCAGCGCCGCCCAGTGCCGCGGCTCGCGCAGCATGGCCAGGATGGCGTTGGCGATCAGGTTCACCGTCGTCTCGTGCCCGGCGATCAGCAGCAGGTTGCAGGTCGCGACAATCTCGTCCTCGGTCAACTGATCGCCGTCCTCCTCGGCGGCGATCAGCTCGGAGATCAGATCTTCGCGGGGGTCGGCGCGGCGCTGCCCCACCAGATCCCGCAGGTAACCGCGCAGCCAGTGGCCGGCCTCGAGCCGGTCGGAGAAGGTGTCGGACACCTCGCCGGTGAACGTGATGAACGGGTCCAGGCCCTGCGCCAGCAGACCGGAGGCCGCGCTGAACTTGGGCTCGTCGGACAGCGGGACGCCGAGCAACCGGCAGATCACGGCGACCGGCAGCGGGTAAGCCAGCCCGGCGATCGCGTCGAACTCGCTGTCCGGCTTCAGGTTTGCCAGTAACTGGTCGACCAGCGCGACGATCTCCGGCTCGAGCGCCTTGACCACCCGGGGCGCGAAGGCCTTCTGCGCCAGCTTGCGCAGTCGGGTGTGGTCGGGCGGGTCGAGGAACAGGAATCCGGGCTGGCCGAACGGCCGGGCGGGCTGGCCTTCCGCGACGGCCTTCTGCGCGACGCTGGACTTGAGCCGGTCGTTGCCCGAGGCCGGGTGCCGGAAGATCTCGTCGCACTGCGCGTAGGTGCCGAACACCGCGAAGTTGGCCTCCGGGATCACGATGGGTCCGCGCTCCCGGATCTCGCTGTAGAGCGGATACGGATCGGCCCGGTGGGCGGGATCGAGCAGGCGGAGGAGCAGTTCCTTGGGTTCGGCGAGACCCGGCATGCTCTTATTGTGCACGCGTCTAAGAACGCCGCAGGTCAGGACCGGTAGTACCGGCCGAGGACGTGCTCACGCAGATCCTCGAAGCGCCCGTCGCCGATGGCGGCGCGGATGTCGTCGACGAGCCGGATGATGAACCGCTCGTTGTGGATGGTGCACAGCGTGGAGGCCAGCATCTCCTTGGCCTTGAACAGGTGATGGATGTAGGCGCGGGTGTAATGCGCGCAGGTGTAGCAGTCACACTCCGGGTCCAGCGGCGTGAAGTCCCGCTTGTAGCGCGCCCCGGTGATGTTGTAGCGCCCCGTCGCCGCGTAGATGGCCGCGTTGCGGGCCACCCGCGACGGCGACACACAGTCGAACGTGTCGGCGCCGGCGGCCACGGCCGCGAACAGGTCGTCGGGTTCGCTGATGCCCAGCAGGTGCCGCGGCTTGTCGTCGGGCAACTCGTCGGTGACCCAGCCGACGATCGTCGCCAGGTTCTGCTTCTCCAGCGCCCCGCCGATGCCGTACCCGTCGAACCCGCGGCCGTCCGCGTCGCGGATCTCGACCAGGCCGCGCGCGGCCTTCCGGCGCAGATCCTCGTACTGCGCACCCTGCACCACCCCGAACAACGCCTGATAGGGCTTGTCGGCGCGCTCGCGGGTCAGCCGCCGATGCTCGTCGACGCAGCGCTGGGCCCACGCGTGCGTCCGGCGCACCGACTGCTCCTGGTAGCCGCGGGTGTTGACCAACGTGGTGAGCTCGTCGAACGCGAAGATGATGTCGGCGCCCAGCTGGTGCTGGATGCCCATCGACACCTCGGGGGTGAACCGGTGCCTGGACCCGTCGAGGTGCGAGGTGAACGTCACGCCGTCGTCGTCGACGCGGGCCAACCGTTCCTTGCCCTCGGCGATCACGTCGTCGGCCTGCACGCGGTTGGCGTCCATTGACAACACCTTGCGGAAGCCGGCACCCAGGGAGAGCACCTGGAATCCGCCGCTGTCGGTGAACGTGGGCCCGGACCAGTTCATGAACTTGCCCAGCCCGCCGGCCTCGTCCACCACGTCCGGGCCCGGCTGCAGGTACAGGTGGTAGGCATTGGCCAGGACCGCTTGAGCACCAAGGGATTTCATGGTCTCGGGCAGAACCGCCTTGACGGTGGCCTTGGTGCCGACGGCGATGAAGGCCGGGGTCTCGACGTCACCGTGCGGGGTGCGGATCACCCCGGCGCGACCGCGGCCGTCCGGCAGCGTCTCACGCACCTCGAAGAGTTCGCCCACGCCAGGTATTCAACCCGATGCGCAGCGGGCGCCGCCCCGCACCACCGACCCGCAGGATCGGCCAGCCGTGTTCGTCGGCCGCCGCGGCCAGCCCCGGTCGCGGGTTGACCGGCCGCGGATTGCCCACCCGGCGCATCAGCGCCGCGTCCTCGTCGCCGTCGGCGTAGAAGTAACTGTGCTCGAGGGCCACGCCGTGGCGGGCGCTGAAATCCGTGGCGGCCGCGGCCTTGCGCGCGCCCCAGATGATCGGCGTGACGATGTCGCCGGTGAGCCGGCCGTGCGCGTCGACCTCGAAGTGGTTGCAGATCAGGTGCGGGATGGCCAGCCCCCGCGCGACGGGCCCGGCGTGGATGGTCAGCGCCGACGAACTGAGCACCACAGTGTGCCCGAGGTCCTGATGGATGCCGATCAGCCGCAGCATCTCGGTGTGCAGCCGGGGCCGGATCTGCTCTTCGAACAGCTGCTCGCCGAGTTCCTCCAGTTCGGCCAGACCGGTCCCGCGCAGGTAGCCGGCGGCCCGCACCAGCAGGCGGTCGAACTCCATGCGTCCCCAGCGATAGCGCAGGGCCGCCTCCAGGATCCCGAACAGTTCGCCAATCTTGGCCTGCCGGTTCCGGATTCGGTGGCGCGCGTGGGCCGACGGGGTGAACCCGTCGATCAGGGTGCCGTCGAGATCGAAGAAGGCGCCGATGTGCGCCCCCGCCGGCCCCTCGGCTACCTCAGCGATCAGATCGGTCACCGCACGACCCCTTCCGAATGCGGCCAGTTTAGGCGAGTCTGTCGGTCCCCCGGATTCCGCGGCGGCGACCCCGTCATACTCGAACCATGAAGCCATCAGTTCTCGCCGGCGGTTGCACCGTCGCACTCGTCCTCCTCGCCGGCTGCTCCGCACAGGATTCCGACTCCGCCGACAGCACCGACACCACCGGGGCGACGACGGCCACCGCGACCGAGGACTCCGCGCCGGGAGCCGAGCCGACCGAGGGCCAGGCCGCGCCCGAGGGCGACCACGTCACCTTCGGCGCCTCTGACGTCGGCGAGATCTCGTCGGTGACCTGTCAGACCGACGCCGGCGTCACCACCATCACCATCGCCGCCGCCCCGGACACCACTGTGGTGCTCACCGACGAGGAGACCCCGGCGGTCAAGTCCGTGAGCATCGGCGAGGCCGGTTCCGACGGGCCCTCGCTGGTCTTCCTCGAGGGCGTCTCCGACGCACCGGAGACCACCCGCGACGGCAACCGGTACACCGTCGTCGGCTCCGGGATGGGCACCGAGTCCAGCGACGAGAGCGACCCGGCCCAGCCCGTGGAGATGCCGTTCGACATCGCGGTCAGCTGCCCCTGACCGCCCGCGGCCGACGCGGCGGCGACGAAACCGGGGCCAGACGTGCCCGGCCCGGATACATTCCCCTGGTGAAGTATTCCTATCTGGTTGTCGCCGCCGTCGGCGCGACGGTGCTGGCGGGCTGTTCCTCGAACTCCGACGAGTACACGCCGCCGCCCGGGACGCTGGTGGCCGGCACCGCCGAAATCACCGTCAACGACACCGACCTCGGCGAGTTCGACTCGGTGTCGTGCTCGCCCGCCGGGCCGCTGACCACGATCACCACCGGGGACGACACCTCCGGCAGCACCGTGGTGATCTCCAACGCCGAGGGGTTGATCGCCGAATCGGTGTCCATCCGCGAACTCGGCGGCTTCACCGGCAGCTACAACCGCGGCCTCGGCGACGACGAGGCGGAGGTGTCGATGACCGGGAACACCTACACCGTGACCGGCAGCGCCGACGGCTTCGCCACCGACGAACCCAGCTTCCGGACCACCGGCACGTTCACCATCAAGGTGGCCTGCTGATCCCGGCCCACATGACGGCAAACCTGACTACCACCGTTTTCGCCTGACTATCGTCGGGTAGCAAATTTTTTGGCAATTCTGCGGTCGATCCCGGGCAGCGCCGACCATACTTTTTGAGGGATTCGCCGCTCCGGCGGGTCACGACAAAAGGAGAACAGTGGTGAAGCGAGCGTTTGCAGTCGCTGTCAGCGGGGCGGCCATCCTGATCGGCGGGTTGGTCGGCTGTTCGAACGACAGTTCCAATTCGGATCGCGTGCACGAGGCCACGGAGAGCGCCAAGAGCGCCGTCAACGAGGCCACCGAAACCGCCAAGAGTGCGGTCACCTCCGCCACCGACGCCGCCAAGGAGGCCATCGACGGCCCCAGCGTCAGCATCGACGGTGAAGACCAGAACATCGAGGGCAACGTGACGTGCGCCGCGATGGGCGGCAACGTCCAGATCGCCATCGGCGACGCGGCCGGCGGCGTCGGCGCGCAAGTCAGCGAAGGCGACGACCCCGTCGTGCGCTCGGTCGGACTCGGCAACGTCGGCGGCGTCGCCCTGGGCTACACCGAGGGCGTCCCGGGCGGCGAGGCCACCGCCACCAAGGACGGCAACACCTACACCATCACCGGTACCGCCTCCGGCGCCGACATGGCCAACCCCATGGAGATGGTCACCAAACCCTTCGAGATCAAAGTGACCTGCCCCTAGTCCCCTAGGTGCAGGATTCCCGGCGACGGCGTACCCCGCGGGTGCGCCGTCGCTGTCGTTTCACCGTCGGTCTAGCAGACGGTCGAGGAACGGGCGCTGCCCCTTGAGCAGCTTGACCCGCGCGGCCTCGATCGGCAGCCACGCCACCCGGTCGACCTCGGGGAACTCCCGCATCCGCCCCGAACCGCGGGGCCACTCCAGCTCGAAGGTGTTGCTGCGCGCCTCGGCGATGTCCAGGTCGGCACGCACCGCGAACACCGTCACCACCTTGCCGCCGGCCTGCTTGACCTCGCCGAGGTCCAGCCGGTCCCCGTCGGGCACGGCCAGCCCGAGTTCCTCGGCGAACTCGCGCTGCGCCGCAACCCACGGATCCTCGTCGGCGTCGTACTCGCCCTTGGGGACCGACCAGGCGCCGTCGTCCTTGCGCGCCCAGAACGGCCCGCCGGGATGCGCGAGCAGCACCTCCACCTCGTCGGCGACCCGGTAGAGCAGCACCCCCGCGCTGAGCTTGGCCATCAACCGCAGACGGCGCGCTCGAGGTCCTTCAGCGCGTCCTCGAGGTGGCCGAGCAGCCGCTGCAGGTGCGGCACGCTGCGTCGGCAGCCGACGATGCCGAAGTCCAACTGATCGCCGTTGCTCACCAGGGTGATGTTGACGGCCTGACCGTCCATCGCGATCGACAGCGGATAGCTGCCCGTCAGCCGCGCACCCTTCCAGTACATCGGCTGCCGCGGCCCCGGGACGTTGGAGATCACGAGGTTGAACGGCGGCGGGGTGTTGCCGACGACGCCCGGCAGCACCACCAGGCCCAGCGGCGAGAGCAGCGCGGCCGACAGCGCCAGCGCCTGCAGCTTGGGCAGTTCGGCGAACACCTTCTTGTTGCCGGCCATCGAGTCGCTGATGGTGGCCAGCCGCACCGCCGGATCCTCGACGTCGGTGGCCAGGTTGCACAGGACCGCGCCGACCTGATTGCCGCCGGCGTCCGCGTCGGCCTCCGAGCGCAGGCTCACCGGGACCATGGCGATCAGCGGGGCGTCCGGCAGCGCCTGCTGCTCGATCAGATAGGCCCGCAGCGCGCCGGCGCACATGGCCAGCACAACGTCGTTGACGGTCACCCCGGCCGCCTGCTTGACCCGCTTGACCCGGTCCTGCGGCCAGGACTGCGCGGCCACCCGGCGGGCGCCGCCGATCTTGCCGTTGAGGATGGTCTTCGGCGCCCCGAAGGGCAGCGTCAACTGCTGTTCGAGCAGCGCCGCGCGCGCCAGCTTCACTGTCGACGGCGCCACCCCGGCCACCGAACCGGCGGTGTCGGCGACGGTGCGCAGCAGTTGGCCGACGGAGCCGTCGCCGCGTCTGGTGCTTTTCTTGGGCGGCAGGGCCCAGGGCGCGCGCACCTCGGTGTCGTTCGGGTCGGTCGACAGGGTGCGTTCGGTGAGCTTGAGCGCCGAGACGCCGTCGATCAGCGAGTGGTGAATCTTGGTGTACACCGCGAACTGTCGGTCGGGCAGCCCCTCGATGAGGTTGGCCTCCCACAGCGGGCGATGCCGGTCCAGCAGCGTGCCGTGCAGCCGCGAGGTCAGCTCGAGCAGGTCGCGGATGCGGCCCGGGCTGGGCAGCGCCGAGCGGCGCAGGTGGTAGTCGAGGTCGACGTCGTCGTCATAGGTCCAGCCGACGTTGGCGACGCCGCCGAGCAGCGTCGCGGGATGTTTGCGGAACGTCGGCTGGAAGTCCTCGACGGTGACGAGTTCCTCGTACAGTTCCCGCACGAAGTCCGGCCCGGCGCCGTCGGGCAGTTCGTAGAGCGACAGCCCGCCGACGTGCATCGGGTGCTCGCGGCTCTCCCCCAGCAGGAAGATCAGGTCGGTGGGCGAAATCAGCTCCATGTGCCATTACTACCCGCGTCGGAGCCGGTTCACCGGCCGAATCACAGCGTTCCGAAAAACTCGAGGTGGTTGCCGTCGGGGTCGGCGACGAACAGCCAGCCCATGCCGGGGGCCGGGGCGAACTCGGTAAGCGGTTCGACCAGTTCGTAGGGGGATTCGGCAACCTTGGCCGCGACCTCCCGCAGGTTCTTCACCCCGATGGTGAAGTAGCGGATCCCGGCCTGGGCGCGCCCGCCGCCCGGCGCCGCGGGGGCCGGCGGCGGATCGTCGTAGCTGACGAGTTTCACCACCCCGGTGCCGACGCCGTAGCGGCGCTGCGAGCCACCCGGGAAATCCACCTCGCCCTGCGGTTGCAGCCCGAGGAAGCCTTCGTAGAACGCGATCATCTCGTCGAGCCGGGTGGTCACCAGCGCGACCTCGATGCCGGGGGTCAGCAGATCCAGATTCACCGTCATCCGATCATCATGACCGATCGACGAAGCGGCGCCGGTAGGCCCCGAAGCGCTCGGCGACCGCTTCGGTGTCCAGGCCGAGTGCCACCGGGTCGTAGACGACCCCGCCGTGGCGGCCGCGGGGATGCTCGGCGAGGAAGTCCCGCATCGCCGCGCGGACCTGATCGTCGAAGGGTTGGTCGGCGCGTTCGTAGATGGCCCGGAGGGTGCCCTCCTCGTCGGCCATGAAGTCGTCGAACCGGATGTCGATGGACTGTGCGGCGGGCAGCGCGTCGCGGTCGCGCACGCAGCCGTCGAGCAGATCGCCGATGCGGCCCAACCAGTGCCGGGTCAGGGTGGCCGGGTCGGGCCGCACGGTCGACATCCGGGCGGCGTAACAGATCATCGTCAGCATCGACGTCGTCACCTCGACGGGATCGCGGTGCGTGACAACGAAAGTGGCGTCCGGGAACGTCGCGGCCAGGGTGGGGAACTGTTCGAGGTGCTGCGGGGATTTGAGCACCCACCGGCGGCCGCCGCGCAACCATTGCAGGGCCTGCAGGGTGCGCCTGAGGTACGCGTACGACGGCCCCTGATCGCGCCGCTTGTAGTAGGCGGCGAAACTCGGTACGTAGTAGGTGGTTTCGAACAGCATGCCGGCAATGTCGTTGGCCAGCAGCTGAATTTCCTCGTGGGCGTGCTCGACCGTCATGTCGTGCATCCGGCGGAAGTCCGGCATCGAGGTGTGCACCAGGTCGAGCCCGGCGGCGCAGCGCTGCCGGCGCGGCTCGGGATCGTCGGGTTCGGGGGTCGGGAAGGGTTCCAGGCTCTCCCAGTACGGCAGATGCCGCAGCGCGGGGTCGGCGGCCAGCAGGTTGTGCAGGTGCGTGGTGCCGGTGCGGGGCAGGCCGCAGATGATGATGGGGCGCTCGATGGCGACATCCTCGATCTCGGGGTGCTGCTGGACGAGCGCCTCGAGGCGGAGCCGGTTGACCAGGTTGCCCACCAGTTGCTCGAAGACGATCGCGGTGCCCGCCGCGGACAGGCCCGCCTCCTGGCGCAGCGCGGTACACAGCACGTCGAGGCGGTCGCGGAAGGCCCCGTCACCCCAGTCCTGCAGGCCGGCGCGCTCGGCGGCGGTCGCGCACAGCGCGTCCGGGTCGAGCCGCAGGGTGGCGCCGTAGGCGGCCAGGCCGTCGCGGATCGGTTGTGCGGCTTCGGGATACACCGGGTCGGCGAGGTCGGTGAACCGGACCGGTGTGGGCGAGGTGGTCATCGAGCTGCCTGGTCAAGGTTCACGACGCGGCACTGTGGGCGCGGCGGGGTCTGCTCGGGCAGGAACCAGCGCAGCCAGATCAGCCCGGTCGCCCGCCCCGCGGTGGACACCCAGTTGGGGTGCCCCGGGTCGCGGTCGCTGACGACAATCTCCCACGAGCCGTCGGGTTCGTAGCTGACGTGCGCGCCGTTGATGGTCACGCGTTCGTAGGTGTAGTCGAAGGTGTGCAGGAACGGATTCCACAGGCACAGGTTCCAGAACACGCACTCCGGGGAGGTGCCCGTCACCACCAGCGCCTGATCGGGTTGCAGTTCGTAGGCGCCCATCGCGTAGGCCGCGTCGGCGGCCGACCAACCGTAGGCGTGTTCGGGCACCGGGAACGGCTCGTGGATCTCGTTGGGCGGCCCGATCCGGCTGGGCAGGAAGGAAACCTGTTCGCGCAGCCAGGTTTTCGCCGCTTTCAGGCGTCGGGTCAGGTCCTCGGCGCTGTCGTGTCGGCGCGCCGGCGGGTCCAGCGCCTCGATCTTCCACTCGGGTCGGCGCCCGGTCCCCGGTTCGGTGAGATAGTCGCGGGTGAGGGCGAATTCGGCGTCGGGGTCCAGCTTCAGCCAGGTGCCGTCCTGCGGGTCGGGGCTCAGCACGAACTCGAAGTTGCCGTCGACGTCGAATTCCAGGTTGCGGTCGTTCACGGTGCCGACGATGCGGTTGCTGTACTGCCCGCCGCCGGGGCCGCCGTAGACCGTCATCGACAGGTACACGGCGTCGCCGCGGTTGCCGGTGACCCGGTAGGTCCGGTTCGGGTCCAGGGGCGCGAGTTGGTAGAACGCGTCGGAATTGTCGCCGCCCCACTTCAGATACGGCCCGATGACGTCGGTGAGGATGGGGTTGTCCCGGTCGCCCCAGACGTAGGCGTCGACCGTGACGCGCAGCAGGCTGAAGGTAAGGCGGTAGCCGTCGAGCAGATCGGGTTCGCTCAGCGGCGGGTCCGCGGTGAGCAGTTTGCGCTCGATGGCCCGCAGTTCGTCGAGCAGTTCGTTGAAGGCGGTCGACAGCGCTTCGGTCATCGGTGGTCCTGCTTTCGGTTCGGGGTGGCGCGGATGCCCTGGATCACCAGGGCGCACAGGCGTTCCGCGAGGTCGTCTGCGGCGGGGCCGCCGAGTTGGGCGTGGTAGAAGGTGGTCCCGATGAGGACCTGATAGAACGTGTCAACGTCGACGTCGGGGGCCACTGCGCCGTGCTCGATACCGCCGCGCACCAGGTTCCGGAAGCCGGTGAGGGTGCGCTCGTCGAGCAGTTGCTGGGTACGGATGCGCAGATCCGGGTTGCGGTGCCGCTCGGTGAGGATGCCCAGCGCGGCGGCCTCGACGACGGGGTCGTGCCAGAACCCCAGCGCGGCCGCGACGAAGGTGCGCAGGTCGGTGTCGAAATCCCCGCTCTGCGGCGGGAATTCGCCGGCCTGCGGCTCGCCGAAGGCGGCGTCGAACACCACGTGTGCCTTGGATGGCCAGCGCCGGTACACGGTGGGGCGGCTGACGCCGGCGGCCTTCGCGATGGACTCGATGCTCAGCTGGTCGTAGCCGTCCTCGGCCAGCAGTCGGCGGGTGGCGGCCATGATGTCGCGGTCGGTGCGCGGGTCGCGGGGGCGGCCCCGGGCGGCGGCCTCGTCGACGGTCACCTTTTTATAGTTACACGACGTAACGTAAATGTTGCGCGGTTTGGACGTACGATCTGCGACATGGAACTACTACGCGACGTAGTTGTGTTGGTTCATCTCGTCGGGTTCGCCACCCTCTTCGGCGCCTGGATCACCGAGTTGGTGTCCCGCCGCTTCCGGGTCAGCCGCGTCATGGACTACGGACTGCTGGTGTCGCTGCTGTCCGGGCTGGCGCTGGCCGCGCCGTGGCCGGCCGGGATCGAGCTGAACTACCCGAAGCTCGGCATCAAGCTGGTGCTGCTGGTGATCATCGGCGGGCTGATCGGCACCGGCGGGGCGCGGCAGAAGCGCACCGGGCGGGCCGTCCCGCGCGCGATGTTCTATGCCGTGGGGGTGCTGGCGTTGATCACGGCCGGGATTGCCGTGATCTGGTAGGAGTTCGGCTCAGGTGACCACCAGGATCGCCGCACTCTTGCGTCGAGGTCCGCGGCCGCGCTGCGCACCGTTTCAAGCTTGAAATCCAACCGTGCAATTTCAAGGTTGCCGCTCCAAGCTTGAAAAGTTGGTCGGTGATTTCAAGTGTGGGCAGACCTGTCTACAACCCGCCTGTGAGCACGAGGAGGCGATCTCTACCCCGGGCATGAAAAAGCCCCGCACCTGGATAGTGCCCCTTGGGGTGGTGGACTTCGGATCGGCGTGGGTTCACGCGTGGTGATCAACGAGTCGTGGTGAATGCTAGGCGATTTGGCGTTGTGAGGAAACCGGTTCGGTCACTGGGTGGGCGGCG
>Ga0265293_10009875_pt1 | contig 13544 bp, 14 predicted proteins | sample Munlanlewell138R_FD_192505 | JGI IMG/M metagenome (GOLD analysis project Ga0265293, IMG submission 192505) | Leachate microbial communities from a municipal landfill in Southern Ontario, Canada - Leachate well 138R | ecosystem: Engineered > Solid waste > Landfill > Unclassified | place: Canada...
ACAATGTTAAGAATCACTACCGATGCTTACCAAGAAGTTGGTAAAACAAACGCTTTTGTCCAAGATTTTACAAATCAACTTGTCTCTTCTCGCTTTAGCGATGTCATGTGGGTTGTGGAACAAGTTGTCTTTATGAAATTTGATCGCAGATTAGCAATGCACCTTTTAGAACAAGCAGCCATTGCAGGCAATGATTCTTTTAATATAACCCACGAAGCAATAGCTAAAGATTTAGGCTCTGCTCGAGAGGTTGTCACTAGGATGCTCAGTCGCTTCCAAGATGACCATTTAGTAAAACTCTCTCGTGGTGGAATAAAGCTGATAGACCGAGATGCCCTTTACGCTTTGACATAAAAAAGTTGCCACTTAAGGCAACTTTTTATATACATTATTTGTTTAATTAAACGCCCAACATTGAACGTAATTTATCATCATTAGAAACACCAATTTGTTTTGAAATCACCTTTCCATCTTTAAAAGCCATTAAAGTTGGTATTGACATAATCTGGTACTCATAAGCAAGAGACTGCTCTGTATCAACATCAATTTTTACAATTTTAGCTTTATCTTTTCCTAAGGTTCCAACAAATTTTTCTAAAATTTCTCCTTGCATTCTACATGGAGCACACCAAGCTGCCCAAAAGTCAACTAAAACAGGTACATCTGATTGAATTACCTCTTTTTCAAAATTATCTTTAGTTACATTAATGATCATAAAATCCTTCCTAGTTTTCTATTTAATTTACCTAAAATATAAATAAAGAGAGTGGTAGTGTCTGTGACATAGTCACTTGCGGAAAGAGCTTAGCGCTTGACAATAATAGTAATCGGTACTATTATCATAAATGTAAATCAAACAAAATATTTAGGAGTCAAAAATGGAACAAGTACAAGAACAACGCTATGCAATGCCACTAATTGGTGAGCCAGCACCATCATTTACCGCAATTACAACCCAAGGGAATATGAATTTCCCAGAGGATTTCAAAGGTAAATGGGTAATTTTATTCTCACACCCTGCAGACTTTACACCAGTTTGTACAACTGAGTTTATGACCTTTGCGAAAATGCACGATGAGTTCAGAGAACTCAACACCGAATTAGTTGGTCTATCTGTAGATTCACTTTATGCTCATATTGCTTGGTTAAGAAAAATCCAAGAGTTAGAGTGGAAAGGGATGAAAAACTTAGAAGTTCAATTTCCATTAATTGAAGACATCAAGATGGACGTTGCTAAAGCTTATGGAATGATTCAACCAGGACAATCCAACACTCAAGCTGTTAGAGCAGTATTCGTTATTGATCCAAAGGGATTAATTAGAACTATCTTATACTACCCTCTTTCAATGGGAAGAAACTTTGATGAAATTAAGAGAATTATCTTAGCTTTACAAAAAGCAGATAAAGACAACGTAGCAACCCCAGCAGATTGGAGACCAGGTGATGATACAATCGTCCCAACTCCAGGTTCATGTGGAACAGCTAAAGAGAGAATGGAGAGCAAAGATAAAGATATCTACTGTCTCGACTGGTTTATGTGTTTCAAAAAAGAGAAATAGTTTTTGAAGTAAATGTTTTAGGGTCTAATTTTTTAGACCCTATTTTATCCCCTTGCTAAATCAGCACCTAAATCATTACACTTACTAAATGAATAATTTGATTGATTCCCATTTTCACCTAGTAGCTATGGCTGCTAAGGGTGTCGATATTAAAAATTTCTTAGATAATTTTAATCTTTTTGGGGGAATTGACATTGGAACTAGTGTCGATGATTTACCCACTCGTAACGAATTACTTAAAGATCATAAGAATATAAAAGTGGCTACAGGAATTGGGCCTTGGGGGGTTGAACTTGATGTAAAAGTTGCCTCTTTTGCCTCTTTTATAAAAAAACACAACTTTGATTTCATTGGAGAAATTGGCCTGGACTTTTATTGGAATTATGGAACAGTAGAGCAACAAGTCGATTTGTTTCAACAACAAATAGATTTAGCTGACGAGATGGGCAAACCAATTATTATCCACTCTCGTGATGCTGATAAAAAGATGGGCGAAGTTTTAAAGAGCAATGCTTTTAATAACAGCGGGATTATGCACTGTTATTTGGGAGAGAAAGAGTTGTTAAAGCAAGCTTTGGATAGTAACTTTTATATCTCATTTGCGGGCCCTATCACCTATAAAAAAAATGATTGGCTTAGAGAGTTAGTAAAATATACTCCAACAGATCGTCTTTTGTTTGAAACAGATAGTCCTTATCTCTCCCCTGAACCTTATCGAGGGAAAGTTAACACCCCAAACAATGTTGAACTGATATATCGCCAAGGGGCAAAAATAGTCGATATTGAGTTTGATAATTTTGTCAATAAAATAAAAAATAATTGGCTAACTCTAATCAAAAGCTGAAGTTATAAATTGGTGTTAAAAAAGGGCAACGGTTGACCAACACACTCTAAAAGGGCTAAATTTAAAGTGTAACTAAGATTAAATTATAAGGAGTGAAATCGGTATGGTTTCCTACAAAGAACTTGGTTTGGTTAATACCAGAGAGATGTTTGCTAAAGCCTTTAAAGGTGGCTACGCTATTCCTGCTTACAACTTTAACAACATGGAGCAGCTACAAGCAATAATTCAAGCCTGCGTTGAGACCCGTTCTCCCGTTATTTTACAAGTATCGAGAGGGGCTCGCGATTATGCTAACATAAATTTATTACAGGCTATGGCTAAAGGTGCTGGAGCCTATGCTAAGGAACTTGGATACGAAATCCCAATTGCCTTACACTTGGACCACGGTGACTCTTTCCAAACCTGTAAAGAGTGTATCGACAGCGGATTCTCTTCAGTTATGATTGATGGTTCACACCTTCCTTACGAAGAAAACGTTGCCCTTACTAAACAAGTTGTTGATTATGCAAAACAATTTGATGTAACCGTTGAAGGTGAGCTTGGAGTTTTAGCTGGAATTGAAGATGACGTTGTAGCTGAACATTCAACATACACCGAGCCTGAAGAGGTTATCGACTTTGTTGAAAGAACTGGCGTTGACTCATTAGCTATCTCAATTGGTACTAGCCACGGTGCTAACAAATTTAAGCCTGAACAATGTACACTCAATGAAGAGGGAATTTTAATTCCTCCCCCACTAAGATTTGATATCTTAGAGGAGATTGAGAAAAAGCTTCCAGGTTTCCCAATTGTTTTACACGGAGCATCATCTGTACCTCAAGAGTATGTAAAAATTATTAACTCCAACGGTGGAGCACTAAAAGATTCAGTTGGAATTCCTGAAGAGCAACTAAGAATAGCTGCCAAATCTGCGGTATGTAAAGTTAACATCGATAGTGATGGAAGATTAGCTATGACTGCTATGATTAGAAAGACTATGAACGACAACCCTGCAGAGTTTGATCCACGCAAGTACTTAGGACCAGCTAGGTCTGCTCTAAAAGAGATGTACATGCACAAGAATGAGAATGTTCTTGGTTCTGCAAACAAAGCTTAATATTAGTAATTAAATTAGCAAGGCCCCTTTGACGCATTTAGGGGCCTTATGCTATAGTTTGTTACAGTAAGGTTTAACCTTGCAAATTTCCATCATAGCAGTTTCGAAAGAGACAAGGAGAACGATTGGCTACGAAAGATTTAAGAATCAACCGACAAATACGTGCACGGGAGATTCTAGTTATTGACGCTGAAGGGCAACAAAGAGGAGTGATGGGTGTTAATGAAGCTATAGAGATAGCTGAAGAAGCAGGCCTTGATTTAGTAGAGGTCTCCCCCAACGCTAACCCTCCAGTATGTAAGGTTCTAGATTATGGTAAGTATCGTTATGAACAACAAAAAAGGAACCGTGAAGCAAAGAAAAATCAGAGTGTTGTAAAGCTAAAAGAGATTAGAATGCAACCTAAAATTGAGCGCCACGATATGGAGTTCAAAACAAAGGCTATTGCTGAATTTCTAAAAGAGGGAAACAAAGTAAAAGTTTCAGTCAGATTTAGAGGAAGAGAATTAGCCCACACCAATTTAGGTAAAGTTGTCTTAGATACTATTTTAGGTATCTTGGAAGAGAAAGAGGTTGCTTTCAATTTAGATCGCCAAGCAATGATGGAAGGGCGGATGATGAGTATGATAGTATCACCCGCCAAACAAAAAAAGTAATAATCCTGTATGGGTTAAAATAAAAAGCTGCTACAAGGATTTCTTGTTCCTTGAAAGCGCAAAAGAGGTTTTATTATGCCAAAGATGAAAACAAGAAAGTCTGCTGCTAAGCGGTACAAAGTAACCGCCACTGGCAAGGTTCTATACAAGAAACAGGGCCTTAGACACATTCTTACTAAAAAGAGCTCTAAACGGAAGAGAAACTTGCGTAAAGCTGGAGTTCTAAGTGAAGCGGAAGTCAAAAAAATCAAAACACTACTTCCCTACGAGTTTTAAGAGGAGAATGAGTTATGCCTAGAGCAGTAGATGGAACAAAACACAAAGATCGCAGAAAGAAAATTCTCGATCAAGCTAAAGGATACTGGGGACGTAGATCAACTAACTACCGTATCGCAAAAGATGCAGTTACAAAAGCTGGACAATATGCTTATCGTGACCGCAGAAGAAAGAAAAGGGATTTTAGAGCTCTTTGGATTAGCAGAATTTCTGCTGCCGTTAGAGAAGAGGGGCTCAACTACTCCCAATTTATGCACGGCCTTAAATTAGCCAATATTGAAATTAACCGAAAATCACTTTCCAACATGGCTATTGAGGATAAGGTAGCATTTTCTAAACTTGTTGACCAAGTTAAGACAGTGTTGAATTAGGTTATGTTTTAAGGAGGTGTAGGAGTGACTACTCTCGATAAAGTCCAACTATTGGAACAGAGAATAATAAAGGCTGCTTTACTAATTCGAAAACTAGAGAATAGGATTGTAGAATTGGAAGAGGAAGTTAGTGTACTCACAGTGCACAATACTGAACTTCAAAACTATGCAGATAGTTACAGTGCCGACCAAAAAATCATTGAAGAGTCTGTTACTAAAGCTCTTGATACTCTTGGTTCTATTGAGGGCCTTGATGAGATTGATTTAATGGGTACTATGGCTGAAGATCTTGCTGTAGCGGATCAATTCACTGCTGGTGGTGGAGTGGCTATCGATGAGGTTACTCTGGACGACTTAAACCCTTAGATAATCTTTTAAAAAATTAGACGGAACCCCAAACGGTTCCGTTTTTTTACTGAGTATGCTACCATCAAGGTAGAAAATGATGAACCTACGGTGTTTGCGAAGAGCACATTCTCTTGGCTCAAACAACATTCATGGGATTCGGTATAGCTGAGTTGAATTGCTCCTGGGGACTTCGGTCCTTTCTAAGGTACAGAATGCTCAGCACCTAGTTGCCCACTTGAACCACAGGTTCAAGAGACCCTCTAAGCGACACCGTAGGCTTTTTTTACACTAATAGGATTAATCCAATCATGGAAAATAAAGAAAAGTTACAAGATATAGTTTTTATTAATATTGCTGATGCCATCAAAATTGATGAAAATACCTTTGATTTAAAACCTGAAATACCACTACCAGTACAACTACCAGATGGAATTGGGGATGTGGATTGGGACTCTGGCATTAAAGTTGAGATGATTGCAGCAGGGTTAATAAGGGTTGTTGCCCACCAACCAGAAAATGAGAACTCTGAATATTACCGCTCTTTATTATTAGCAATGCAACCAGACATTGTTCATGAATTGCAACTAGGAGCAATTGCCAAAGCCAATAATGGGGAGTTAGAGTTTGCAAAAGAGCTATTTTTAGCAGCTAGCTACCTTAATTCAAACATTCCAGAAATATTTGTCAATTTAGCAGTTATCTTTGCTCAACAAGCTAAAGAGGCTGAAAAAGAGGGCCTTGAAGAGAAATTTGAAGAGGCTATCACCAACCAAATTGGGGTTTTAAATAGAGGCTTAGAGGCCAACCCCCTCTCAGAACTTTTATTAAGTGAGATTGGATTATTACATCTATACTTACAAAACTTAGAAGTTGCTTACGATTATCTTCAAAGCTATTTAAAACTTGCCCCTAAATCAGATAAAAGAGATTTGATTGAAAAAGAGTTTGCCAATTTAGAGCATAAAGTTGAAAGTGATCAAACACTAAATGCTGCTTTTGATGAGATGCAACTGGGTAATGAACAACAAGCACTAAAGCTAGTCAACTCTTACATTGAGACAAATCCTAAAGTATGGTCTGGCTATTTTATTAAAGGGTGGGCCCTAAGGCGCTTAGAAAGTTACGAAGAAGCTCGTGAAGCATTCTTAAAGTGTTTGGAACTAGGAGAGAAAAATGCAGATATCTACAATGAGCTTTCCATTTGTGCTTTAGAGATGGATCAAAGAGATCTAGCTAAAGAGTACTTAACAATTGCCTTAGAACTAGAAGAGGATAATGTAAAACTTCTAAGCAACCTAGCCTTTTTAAACTTACAAGATGAGTTATATGATGAAGCAAGCGAACTATTAGAGCGCGCTTTAGAGATTGATAAAAATGACCCAGCAATAATTCATTTAAAAGAGGAACTAGCTAAACGAATTGGTTATGAAGAGGATGAAGATCTTATTGAACTCTGATAATAAATTAAAAATAGAAATAAAAAGTGAAAAAGAGGCCATTGAACTTGGTTTTAAATTGGGTCTTAAAGCACCTAATAAGAGTTTAATCATCTTAAGTGGCCCTTTAGGATCGGGTAAGACTGTTATAACTAAAGGGATTGCTAAAGCCTTAGAGATAAAAGAGCCAATAGTGAGCCCCTCTTTCACACTATTTCAAGAATACAGTGGAACTAAAGAACTTCGACATCTCGATTTATATCGGATAGACTCAATAGAGGAGTTTGATTCTCTTGGTGGAGAAGAGCTTTTTTATTTGGATGGATTAACTGTAATTGAGTGGGGAGAGAAAATAGATGAGCTACCCTACTCCAAAAGGATTAGAGTAACTATCGAAGTTGATCAATCAAACAACCGCCAAATTGAGATTGAGGGGCTAACCTTATGAATGTTTTAGCTTTCGATACTTCTAGCGATGTTTTATCCATCGCCATTGAATCTGATAAAAAGTACTACAATCTAACTTACACTATTGGACGCAATTTCAGTGAGCAACTTGTAAATCAATTAAAAAGCTCTTTAGAGAGTGTTAATCTTAGCTTTAAAGATCTCGATTTAATAGTTTGTTCAAAAGGACCAGGTTCATTTACTGGTCTAAGAGTTGGGATGGCTGCAGCCAAAGGAATTGCTGTTGCCTCTTCTAAACCTTTTATCTCATTAAGTAGCATGGAAATTTACCAATACCCTCTAAGTGAAACTAACCAAGTAATCTTATCTGTTTTAGATGGAAAAAAAGAGCGCTACTACAACGCCCTATTTATAAATGGGAAACGCCTTAGTGAAGATAGCGATTTAACAATTGGTCAAATAGTTGATTTTTTAGTAAATTACAAAGAGGTAGTGGTAACTGGTTATGATGCACAACAAGCTTTTAAGAAGCTTTGTGATGAAGTCACATCTAGAAACTTAAACATAAAATTGCTACTAGATCCCACACATATGGGCTCTTATGGGCAATCGATGATAGAATTGGGTAAAAATTTGTTTTTAGAGCAAGGAGGAGACCCACTTGGTGTTGGCCCAACCTATGTTCGAAAAAGTGATGCTGAGTTATCTTTAGAGAAAGCAAATAATAATTAATACTCCAAGAGGTTTAAAATGAGTAATAAAGAGAAAAATGTTGATATCATTATCGTAGGAGGGGGAGTTGCTGGTCTTTCAGCAGCACAATATGCAGCTAGAGCGAACCTAGATGCACACGTTTTTGAGGAGATGGCTCCAGGTGGAACCATTTTAAACGTAGATGATTTAGAGAACTACCCCGGCTTTGAGACCCCAATTAGTGGTTTTGAACTTTCAGATAAGTTTGCCCGCCAAGCAGAACAATTTGGAGCTAAAATCCACTACGGTTCTGTCGGCAATGTGCAAAGAAACGACGATGGCTCTTTTACCATAGAAACTGAAGATGGCATATACACTGCTCCTGCAGTTATTGTAGCCACTGGAGCTAAAAGAAGAGAGTTAGGAATTCCTGGAGAAGTTGAATACCAAGGTAAAGGAGTCTCTTATTGTGCCACTTGTGATGGTCCTTTTTTCAAAGGGAGAAAGATTTTAGTTATTGGTGGTGGCGATGCCGCTTGTGGCGAGTCTTTGTTCCTCTCTAAACTCACTGAGGATGTTGTTATTATTCACCGTAAAGAGCGCTTTAGAGCTCAAAAGAGTATCGCCTCAATGGTTGAACACAACGAAAATGTTGAAACAAGATTTTCACACATTGCCAAAGAGATTAAAGGCGATGGGAACAAAATTTTAAAAGTTACATTACACGATCTTGAGAAAAATAAAACTTACGATGAAGATTTTGATGCTGTCTTTATTTTCATTGGTTCTGATCCAAGAACTTCATTAGTTTCCTTTGCAAAAACTGATGAGTCTGGTTATATAATCACTAACGAAAAAATGGCAACTAATATTCCAGGTCTATTTGCTGTAGGTGATGTTAGAAACACCCCATTTAGACAAATTGTCACCTCTGCTAGCGATGGAGCAATTGCAGCCCACGCTGCAAGTGAATACATTGACGAATTAAAAGGTCAAGCATACGTTTAACTACTTCTAGGGGGCTGTTACAGCCCCTCTTTTATAAATATTCCTTGACGCCACTTTACTTATAATGGTCTAATAACTACATGGAAATATTAATGGTCTCAAGTGAAGCAGTTCCCTACTCTAAATCGGGGGGACTAGCTGATGTTACATCTTCATTGTCGACTGCTTTGGCCCAATTGGATCACGATGTGAGGTTGGTTTTACCCAATTATAAGCTAACTGATCATTCAACTTTTACTGAAATGGACTTAGAAATTGAGGTAAAGTTGGCCAACAAAGTTGAAGTGGTAAAAGTTTTAGAAAAAAGTGTTAATAAAGTTAAAATCTACTTAATTGACCATAAATGGTTTAACAGTAGAGAAGGTCTTTATGGGCAAACTTCATTTACCCCCTACCCCGACAATCTTCTTAGATACACTTTGATCTCTAAAGCTGCCTTAGAGCTTTGTAAGGCTCTTAAATGGGCACCTAGAATAGTTCATGCTCATGACTGGACTACAGGCTTTTTACCAGCTTTAGTTAAAAATGATAACTCTAAGTTCTTTAATAAAACTAAAACAGTTTTCACAATCCACAACCTTGCCTACCAAGGTGAATTTGTTCGTCTCGATACTCTTTTAGCAGACCTTCCTTTTAGTGAAGGCGATTTTATTGGCTTTGGAGTTAATAAGAGAGTTAACATGTTAAAAGCTGCACTCGAACAAGCCGACTTAATAACAACTGTTAGCCCCACTTATGCCAAAGAGATTCAAACTGCCAAGTTTGGGAATAATTTAGATTATTTATTAAAATCCAGATCTGAACATTTAGTTGGAATATTAAATGGAATTGATATTGATGAGTGGAATCCTGAAACAGATCAATTATTAAAACACCACTACAGTAAAAATGATTTATCTAATAAGGCTTTGTTAAAAAAAGAGCTTCAAAGCAAGTTTGCCTTAGAAGTGAATGAAGATATTGCCTTAATTGGGATGATAAGTCGCATTGCTGAACAAAAAGGGTTTGTTGAATTGTGCCAAGGCACTCCCTGTTTATTAGAACAAATTCTTTCAGATATGGATGTTCAAATTGTTATAGTTGGAACTGGTGATAGTGCCTTAGAAGAAAAGTTAGCCAATTTAGCACAACTACACAAAAATCTTTCAGTCAATTTCATCTTCGATAACGAAGCTGCCCACTTAGTGGAAGCAGGAAGTGATTTCTTCTTAATGCCAAGTCGTTATGAGCCGTGTGGATTAAACCAAATGTACTCTTTACGGTATGCAACACTTCCAATTGCCCACAGAACCGGGGGCCTTGCCGATTCAATTATTGATGTTGACAACTCTAATGGGACAGGATTTTTATTTGATGAGATGAGTAGTGCCACAATCTATGGTACAATAGAGAGGGCTCTGAAGCTCTATTACGAAGATAAGAAGTTGCTTGAAGAAGTTCGTATAAGGGCTATGGAGCAAGATTTTTCTTGGGAGCATTCGGCGCAAGAGTATATTAAAAGCTTTGAGAAAATTTTAGAGGGGTGATGATTATGCCAAAAAAAAGAACAATTGCTATCGTCTTAGGGGGAGGCAAAGGGACCAGACTCTATCCATTAACTAAAGATAGGTCAAAACCTGCTGTCCCTTTTGCTGGGAAGTATCGTCTTGTGGACATCCCCATTTCAAACTGTATTAACAGTGGTTTTAAACAAATTTACATCTTGACTCAGTTTAATTCAGCTTCGCTACACAACCACATCTCCAACACCTACATATTTGATACCTTCTCATATGGGTTTGTTGAGATTTTGGCAGCCGAACAAACTTATCACAGCAATGATTGGTACCAAGGGACTGCTGATGCTGTGCGTAAGAACCTAAAACACTTTGCTGATCAAAATGCAGATTACTACATCATTTTATCGGGTGATCAACTTTACAGAATGGATTATCGGAAGATGTTAAAAACTCACATTGAAAGTGGAGCCGTTTTAACAGTAGCTGCAAAAACAATCAGTAGAGAGCAAGCTACAGGGCTAGGAATAATTGGCGCTGATGATAATGGAATTATTAAGAAGTTCTATGAAAAACCTGCTCCAGATTTAGATATTAGTGAGTATCGCATCCCAACTAAACTGCTCAAAAATAGCTTAGGACAACTTCCTAACGATAGTAATGAGTATTTAGCCTCAATGGGAATTTATATCTTTGATGCTGAAGCTATGCACCAAATGCTAGAAGGCAACGATTCAACCGACTTTGGTAAAGAGGTTATTCCTGAAGCAATTAAAAATCAAAAAGTAGCAGCATACTTGTTTGATGGGTTCTGGGAAGATATTGGAACAATTAAGGCATTCTACGATACAAACTTAGATCTCTCATCTGTAACCCCTGCTTTCGATTTTTACAACGAAGAGATGCCAATTTATACCCACAGACGCCACTTACCTGCTACTAAGGTGAACTTTTGTAACATTAGCACCTCTTTAACTAGTGAAGGATCAATTATTACAAATGCCTATATCGTTAACTCAATCATTGGAGTTAGAACTTTAATTGAATCGGGTGCCTCACTGGATGGGGTTTATTGTATGGGGGCAAGTTACTACGAAACTGTTGAAGAGAAGACAGAGAATGCTAGGCGCAACATCCCCAACATTGGAATTGGACGTGCTACGATCATTAGAAGGGCAATCATTGATCAAAATGCCCGCATTGGTGATGGGTGTCGTATCGGTATAGATGATATTGAAAGAATTGATGGAGATTATTCAAACTACTCAATTCACGATGGAATAATCGTCATCCATAAAAATGCAATTATTCCTCACGGAACAATTCTCTAAAGGAGTATTGCCGTAGGAAATAAAAAGTGAAGTGAGGCTATAACCACCAATAAAAGGCCTAAGTTCCTTTTGTGGTTCTCAATAAGTGAGCCAGTTTTATGGATAGCCTCTGCTTTTATTTTAACCGGCTTTTTATCTGACATTTTCCGTCTTACAAAGAGTGTCAGGTTGTACAAAGAACTAACTAAAAGACCAAAAACAACAAAAAGGTCCCCCAATAGTGGGGGTCCTGGTTTTATTGGGAAAAATATTTTAATAACTGCTAATAGTAAGCCAACTACAAAAAGGATAAATGAGTTTACCCCCTTTGTTGTTACAAAGTTTTTCCACCTTAGTAAAATCAGGTAACGCCCCCCATAGTTATCTACTAACAATAAAGCAGCTCCTAAATAGATGTAAAAAATTGTTAATAAGTAGATTTGATACACTTTTACTACCTCTGTGCTTTGCGGCATACTTTGCCGATATAAGTTATTAAATCATCTGAATCAAAATAGCCTAAATCATCTTTAGCTACCTTGCCCCCTTTTTGGTGGATCAGATTCCCATAAAGGGCAGCCAAATAAGTTGAATAGCCTTGTGCTAGTAAAGCACCAATGATTCCACTAAGAACATCACCACTACCAGCAACTCCTAAAGCATCATTTTTCCCCTCTACTGTGCTACAAGTTCCATCAGGTTCACTTATCCAAACGACGCTACTTTTATAAACAACTGTTGCATTTAACTCTTTAGCTACTTTAGTTAGCTTTTCAACAAAAATATCAAAACTCTCATTCTGATTATCAAGGCCTAAAAGTTTTAAAATCTTATTAAACTCACCCACATGGGGTGTTAAAATTAGTTTCCCCCTTTTTTGTAAATCTATTCTCTTTTCTAAGTGGAGATTTAATAAAGAGGTTATCCCATCAGCGTCTATAATTATTGGTAAGTCGGTTTTTAATAGTTGTAGTAGTTGTTCTTCTTTTTTCTCTCCCCACCCTATTCCACAAGCTATCGCTTGGTATTTAGTTAATTCAGTAAGCTCAACTACCTCATTTTCTTTTAGGGGATGAATAATAGTTGAGGGGCTTTGATCGCTAAAAGAAGAGACTATTTGTTGATCACTAAAAAGAGTGACTAAGCCTACTCGAGAGTGGAAAGCACTTTTAGATGCCAATCTAACAGCCCCTAAGTAGTTTTTACTTCCTCCAAACAAAGCAAGGTGCCCTTTTTTATTTTTATAAACATTTGGTTCAAATTTAAAAAGCTCTAAATCATCTTCATCATAAAGTGTTGCCACCTCTTTTTGCTGTTCTATTAAAGTGGGGGCAAAAGGTATTTTAACTAAGTGGATATCTCCCCAATAGTGGTTTGTTAAAGGATTATAAGCAATCGCTTTTTTTACCCCTATAGTTATCGTTAGATTTGCCTTAACAGTTAAGTCTGCTGAACCTGAAGGAACATCGATACTGACAACAAAAGAGTTGCAAGAATTTATCAGATTGATTAACGAGGCTAAAGGTTCTCTCACATCCCCTTTTAGACCTGTTCCACTAAAACCTTCAACTATTAAAGTTGAACTATTTATTAAGGAAGTAATCTTTTCATTTATAGTTTCAGAAATTGTTACTTCAACATTAAATTTCTTTAAGATGTTTAACTGGCGTAAACAGCTATCACTAAACTTAGTAGCCACAATAACAACATTGATCTCTTTATACCCTTCTAAAAAGGCTTCACGAGCCATTACAAGGGTATCACCTCCGTTATTGCCGCCCCCTCCAATAAACAGGGTTTTCTCTTTATTAAGGTCTTTAAACTCTTTTAATTTAAGATAACATTTTAATCCAGCTTGCTCCATTAAGACTAAAGGATCTACCAAGTAGTCTTTTTGGGTAGCTAAGTCAATTTCTTGAGCTTGTTTGATAGAAAACAACTTCTCCATAACTTCATAGTAACTACTAAAGAGGTTGTTATCAATCAAATTGAGTTGTAAAGTTGAGTTAGTTGTCAGGAGGAGAGTATGGGTAAATTGGTTCG
>Ga0265293_10009876_pt1 | contig 13543 bp, 15 predicted proteins | sample Munlanlewell138R_FD_192505 | JGI IMG/M metagenome (GOLD analysis project Ga0265293, IMG submission 192505) | Leachate microbial communities from a municipal landfill in Southern Ontario, Canada - Leachate well 138R | ecosystem: Engineered > Solid waste > Landfill > Unclassified | place: Canada...
GTGACAAACACGGCGCAGCTCAGCACCACCGATGTGGTTGCACGTTATAAATCGCTGGCTGATATTGAGCGCGGGTTCAAAATGCTCAAGTCAGACATTGAGATCGGCCCGGTCTACCATCGCCTGCCTGACCGTATCCGCGCTCACGCGTATATCTGTTTTATTGCGCTGGTACTGGCACGTGTCATGCGTGCCCGATTGCACCAAACGCCAGTGCCCAACGTGCGTTCGCCCGAGCGGGCCTTGTCGGTACTGCGCCGGATTCAAACCCATAAGGTGACATTTGAAGGTCAGACGCCGGTTACCGGCATCTCGGCAATGGATGCAGAGCAAACCGCCGTAGTGGCCAGCTTGAAGGTCAAAAAACCAGCCGCTGATCTGGTGTATGTGAATTTGTAGTGGAGCGTTTTTAAGACGATTCTTTATAAATCAACGACTTGCAGTTTTAACTGTCGAACTCGGGGGGCATGTTGCTTGGTTGCGCTACATTCTGTAGTTCGCCAGTGGCGCCACCTCCGGGTCTGTCGTGACCTAACCTCCTGCCGTGGTGTCGGGCGTATGCCCTGTGCCGGTACGCATACCCTTACGCCAGCCATCCTTGCCGCCATTGCGTGTCATCACGCAACTCATGCCAGTCGATCAGCTTGCTTTGTCCTGAATAAACAGCTTCTATTTCGACCCATTGAATGGTCGTGTCCGGGGGTTCGGGCTGAATCACTTTGGTCACCAGGAAATGTTTGTTTTTCGCAACCGGTTTGACCGCGGTCCATTTGGTTTTCAACAGTTTTTTCGGGTGCAGCGGGTTCAAAATGGTGTTCCTTGGCCATACACTGGCATGTTGATTGCAGACACCAATTTTACCCATGACGCAAATTTCTCCGCAGCTCTTGCAGGCCTACGTCGAAACGCAGTACACCGTGTTCAATCACCGGCCTTTCACATTAAGTATTGACGCGTTCAGCCCTGACCTCTCGGCGCTTTATGATCGGTACGGTGTTCGCTGCGCGGCGTTTATTTCCGCCAGCAACCCGTATAGTCAGTTGCTTGACGACGACGCCAACCGTGCGCGTCAGCTCGAGTTTCGGCAAACCTTGTCCGACCAGGGGTTTTGCTGCATTGATGGCGTTGGTCAGCATCCGGGGCCTCACGATGGCTGGCCTGGTGAACACAGTTTTCTGGTGCCTGGTCTGACGCTGCCCGATGCACGTCATCTGGCGCAGGTATATCAGCAAAACGCCTTTTTGTGGGCAGGCCCCGACGCGGTCGTCAGGCTGGTGCTTGCGCGATAGGGGGCGGGCCAATCGCAATAGCGTGTCAGGGCGGTGTTGAAATACAATGAAATACCTGAGTAACAAATCCAATTCATAATCAAAGGTTCGCATGACAAAAGAGCTCACCCCTTCTCATCACTTTGAAGTTGCCCTTAGCGCTGCCGAATCAGATCCTGTTCTTGACAAGAAGGCCGCCAAAGAACAAATCGCCGATCTGCGTGTCACCTTGCTCAAGGCTCAATACGCGCTGCTTGAACAGGCAAATCAGTCGGTGCTTGTTGTCATTGCGGGCCTTGATGGCGTGGGCAAAGGCGGTTGTATCAACATGCTCAACGAGTGGATCGACCCACGTCACATCATTACGCTGGCGTATGGTCCGCCGGGCCCCGAGTTACAGGGTGTTCCGCCGCTATGGCGTTACTGGCGCAATTTGCCGGCTAAAGGCTCTGCCGGGGTGGTCTTTGGGTCGTGGTATCGCGAACTGTTTGAAGAGTTGGCCCAGAAATCCCCCGATGAAGGTCGGGTCAGGGCACTTGCCCAGGAAGTGCGTGAATTTGAAGCCGTCCTTACTCACAATGGCGTGCAGGTCGTCAAGTTGTGGTTTCACATGTCAAAGAAAGCTCAGGAAGAGCGTGTTGACAGCCTGTTGGCCAGCCCTGATACGTCCTGGCAGGTCAACCCCCTTGACCTTGAGGTGCGCAAAAAATTTGACCGTGCCCGTGCCATCGGTGCCCTGGCCATGACCCTGACACATGATAAATATTCGCCATGGGTGGTGATTCCCTCTGCCGATGAAAACACGCGTCACATTTGTACCGGGCAGGCGGTATTGGCGACGTTGCGCCGCCATCCCCGGCCACCGGTTATTCCGCCTCTGGTGGCCGATGACGCTACGTTCTTGCCCGAAGGCGCGGTATTGACCAACCCCGAAGCCATTACCGCGTCCAGTCGTGTATTGTCGCTCGACGACATCGATTACTCGGCCAAACTGAAAAAATCAGACTACGAACAGATGCTGACCCAGCTTCAGGCGCGTCTGGCGCATCTGGTGCGCGACCCGCGCTTTGCCAATTTTCCCTTGATTCTGGTTTTCGAAGGGCAAGATGCCGCAGGGAAGGGCGGCACTATCCGGCGTATTACACACGCAATCGACGCGCGTCAGTACCGTGCGATTCCCATCGCTGCCCCGACAGATGAAGAATTGGCGCGGCCCTATTTATGGCGTTTCTGGCGCAAGTTGCCGTCAAAGCGCAGGGTGGGTATTTTCGATCGCTCCTGGTATGGCCGGGTGCTGGTTGAACGTATCGAAGGTTATGCCTCCGAGCCCGAGTGGCGTCGTGCCTACAGCGAGATCAACCAGTTCGAGCATCAACTGGTTGATCATGGCGCCATTGTGCTGAAATTCTGGCTGGCAATCACCAAAGACGAGCAACTCGAGCGCTTCAATGCACGCAAGAAGTCGCCGTTCAAGAATTTTAAAATTACCGAGGAAGACTGGCGCAACCGCAAACGCTGGGATGATTACGTTCAGGCGACCAACGACATGTTCCGTGAAACCAGTACCGACCGTTGTCCCTGGCATCTGGTGTCAGCAAATGACAAGAACCACGCGCGTATTGAAGTCTTGCGTACCGTCGTCGAGGCCATGGAAGCGGGGCTGGCCAGGTACAAGAAAGGCAATCATGCCTAGAAAGCAGGCGCACCGGCGTTTGTTCAGTATCACGTAACCTTTGGCCTTCGGGTTTGACCCGGGGGGCCGAAAAAAGGATGGGTTGTGCGTACCACGTTGCTTTTTTTCAGATGGTTGACGGCCTTTTGGCTGTGGTTGGGGCTTTCCGGTGCAGCTACGGCCGACATCCCTCCACCTCACACCAACGGTCCGACAGTGGTGCAGGCCAATCTTTATCTTGAAGATGTCAACGATATTCGTCTGGAAAGCGGTACGTTTGATGTAACCGCGCAGCTGGTACTCACATGGAAAGACGATCGACTGGCGTTCAGCTCAGCCGAGGGCAAGGCTCGGTCCTGGATGGGGGTCCGGGCCGAACGGCACCTCGAGAAAATCTGGCACCCGGTGCTGGACATCAGTGGTGAAAAAGGGCTGTCGTCGACAGTGATCTATTCCCTGACAGTGCAGCCCGACGGCACGGTGACAACCCGGCAGAAGTTCACGACCCGGCCCCGGTTTACCGGTGAGCTGACCTGGTTCCCGTTTGGCCGCCTGATGCTTCACTTGAATATATCGAGCATGGCGGTTGATGCGCGACACTTGCAGTTTGCGCTTGGGCATCTTGCCCCCTCAGACAGCATGGAGCAACTGGACACCGTGCTGCATGGCAATTGGCAGCCGGTTCAGATGGAATGGGACGTCCGTGACGCCGGGTTCCCCGATGCGCAAGGTCAGGCCTTTTCGCAAATCAGTCTGCAAATCGAGGTTGTTCACGACTTTATTGATGGTGTGCATAAAGTCTTGTTGCCCCTGATGGTCATAGCGTTGGCATCATGGGGGCTGATGTGGGTCAATTTCACTGTTCAACCGGCGTTTTCATCGCCACGGATCGCCGGCATCATTACCCTGATCCTGACCACAATCGCGCTTAAGTTTGTTTTGGGTCGTGAATTGCCCGTCGTGCATTACTTGACGTTTTCTGATGTTTTGTTCAACACCACAATTGTCATGCTCAGTTTTGGCATGCTGAGCTCGTGTGTTGTGGCCACCTTGTTTGCAGACTTCTCGGTGCCCCGGGCCCAGTGGCTGCATCGCATGTTGCGCAGCAGTTATCCATTATTGTTTCTGGTGGTTCTGACGGGTTCCTGCGTTGTGTTTCTGGATTGATCAAGGCGGCGTATTGGCTTGTCAAGCGTTGCCGCGCCCAGCGATAATGCCCACATCAATCGTCGATCTTCTACTTGAAAAAGGTGTTTTATGCCCTTCGTTACCATTTCTGCAACCCAAAGTTTTACACACGAGCAAAAAAAAGCGCTGGTTCAAAAAACCAGCGACACCGTAGTTGAAACCCTGGGTTCGGCCATTGCGTCAGTGCGCGTAATGCTGCACGAATTGCCGGGCGGCCACTACATGGCCGCAGGTCAGTGGGACACCCCTGCCATCAATTTCCGGGTAGATCTTATTTCCGGTCGTACCGAGCAGCAAAGGGCTGCCCTTATTGCCGCGCTAAGCAAGGCGGCTCACGATACAACCGGTATATCGGAAGACGATGTCCGGATCTGGATGATTGAAATGTCCAGCACCAATGTTGGCATCGCCGGGGGTAAAACGGCCGCGTCAATCGGCCGTTGAGGCAACGTTACGCTTGTACAGGCTGGGCTGGCGTCGGTCAGCGTAACGTTTTTGGCCCGTGGGGGGCTGTAAAGCCCCCTGGGCCAGGGTCAGTCAAACTGGATAATGTTGAAGCTCAGACGGTTCTGGTCATCACGACCAACATCGTATCCCAGCCGTTCCTTGATTTCGTTATCTGGGTGGAAGGTAAGCACAACCGGTTTGATTTGCTCGATTTCCTGTTCGGTGACATAAACCGAATTGCAGATGATGATTTCGTCACCTTTCTGGCACGTACGGGCAGCAGCGCCATTCAGTATGCAGCACCGTGAGCCGCGCTCGCCATAGATGACGTAGGTACTGATGCGTGCCCCGGAGTGTTTGTTCCAGATATCGACGAACTCCATGGGGAATATGCCGGCCGCTTCGCAGTGGTCGGGGTCGAGCGTAATGGAGCCATGATATTCAAGATCGGCGCCTGTGACACGAATGCCATGCAGTTTGCCGGCGACAACTTTTCTCACTGTGGTCTCGGGAAGATAAATTGAACAACTTCGTATTGTAGTTTTTTTAGTCGTTGTAGGGTTGACCTGTGGCAACAAACATCAACAAAGTTGATAAAAGACGAATGCACGCCATTTTTCCGGGCGTCATCATTATCATCTAATTATAATTAAATGGCACTTTTCCTCGTGCACGATTGCGACCACTGCGGTCTGGAGAAATCATGTTTGCATTGCTGGAAGCCTACAAGGCGGGGTTGTTGGGGCGTTCTCACTGGGCCAGAAATATTGTGGCAGGCCTTATTGTGGGGGTTGTGGCGCTGCCGCTGGCCATGGCGTTTGCCATAGCCAGCGGCGCCAAGCCCGAGCAGGGTCTGTATACCGCCATCGTTGCCGGGCTGTGTGTGTCGGTGTTTGGCGGCAGCCGCGTGCAAATTGCCGGGCCTACCGGTGCCTTCATCGTTATTTTGTCGGGCATTGTGGCCACTCACGGTATTCAGGGCCTGCAAATTGCCACACTCATGGCCGGGGTCATACTCGTGTTGCTGGGGGTTGCCCGTCTTGGGGCTGTCATTCGTTTTATTCCCCAACCCGTCATCGTCGGCTTTACTGCAGGCATCGGTGTCATTATTTTCGTTGGCCAATGGAAAGATTTTTTCGGCTTGCCGGTTCAGCCGGTTGGCCATTTTCACGAAAAGCTGTTCCTTATGCTGGGTTCTTTGCCCGACCTTAGCATTGCGGCAACACTGTTTGGCACAGGCTCGCTGGCCCTTATCCTGGCGGTACCCAAAGTATCGCGGTTTTCGCGCATTCCGGGGCCGTTGGTGGCGCTACTTGTCATGACCGTGCTGCAGTCTGTGTTCCAGTTCAAAGGCGTGCCCACCATCGGCAGTGTCTTTGGTGAATTACCCCGTGGCTTGCCCGGTTTTGAATGGCCAGAACTTACCGTTTCGCGCATGGTTGAACTTATCGGGCCTGCATTTGCCATTGCGATGCTGGGCGCCATCGAATCGTTGTTGTCTGCGGTCGTTGCCGACAGCATGTCGGGCACGCGGCACAACTCCAACCAGGAACTGATCGGTCAGGGGCTGGCCAACATTGCCGCGCCGCTGTTTGGCGGCATTGCGGCCACCGGTGCCATTGCCCGCACAGCAACCAATATTAAAAATGGCGGCACCAGCCCTTTGGCAGGCCTTGTGCATGCGCTGACGCTGGTATTGGTCATCTTGTTTCTGGCGCCTTATGCGCGTAATGTGCCGCTGGCAACATTGGCCGCAATCTTGTTTGTTGTGGCCTGGAACATGAGCGAGTTGCCGCATATGGCACGGCTGATGCGCCGGGCACCGCGCGCTGACGTATTCATCTTGCTGCTGACCTTTGTGCTCACTGTGTTTGCCGATCTGGTGGTTGCTGTCAACATTGGCGTTGTCGTGGCCATGTTGCACTTTTTGCGTCGCATGGCCGACAGCGTGGTTGTTTCGCGTCAGTCTGCAGCCTCAATCCAGCAAGAGCTGGCCATGGCGGCCGATACCTTGCCGGCTGGCCTGTCGGTGTATGTTGTTGAAGGGCCCTTGTTTTACGGGGCTTCCGAGCACTTTGTTGACCGCTTCGACATCACGGCGCATGGCCCCGGTGATACGGTTGTCATCCGGTTGGGCAGGGTACCGTTTATTGATGCTACCGGGTTGCAGTCGCTGGAAAAGGTGGTGCGGGGGCTTGTGGCCCGGGGGGTCGGTGTGGTGCTTGCCGAGACCAACAACCGTGTGCAAGCAAAAATTCGCAAGATGGGCTTTGCAGAAAAAGGTTCCGGCGTTACTCTGCGCCCGTCTTTTGCCCAGGCTCTTCAGCCAGATAGCTAACGTTATGGTCGGCCAGGTACCCCCGTATCAGTTGTCGAACGACTTGTGACGGGGTCAGGTCTTTTGATGCGCATAGCTGCTCGAACGCCTGCTTTTTGCGGGGGTCAATCAGTACGGTCAGGCGCGCGGTTTTGTTTTCCATGTCATTCTTTTGAAGTGCGATTTGTGTGTTGTTATGGCAGCCACAGGTAACCCGTCGGGTTATCGGGGCATGCGCCAAAACCGCACTCAAGCAGTGTTGATGCCGCGTTGGCAGTAACCAGTGCCAGGAACAGCCACATCATCAGTCGTGCTAATGTGCCAGGATGGCTGGACGACGTCATGCGTTGATCCCGGTCGATCATGAGTAAAACGGCACAATACGCAATGGTTGCCATGAACGCAATAAATGCCCATGTATAAAAGTGCAATCCAAGGAAAGGACTGCCGTAACCGGTGTCTAGTGGTGCAATATGCAGCAGCGTTTGCCGTCCGGCGGCAAAGGCGCCTGCCAATGCCGAAATCAGGATGACCCCGTAGTGCAAGGGCGATGATCCAAACCTGACATTCATCAGAAACCCGGTGCCGACCAGCACGAAGCCTACGCGCTGCAGCAGGCATAACGGGCATGGAATTTCATCGAAGGCCAATTGCCAGGCAAAGGCAAATGCCAGAACGCCACAAATGCCGGCCAGACCCAGTATATTTAAATGGTGTGCCCATGCCGAGGTTGTGTTGGTGGTTTCAGTAGTCATGGCGTTCCCTTAGAACGAGAGCGGTAACGCATCGGTCATGTGGTAGCTGCACCACATGCCGAAAATAATCAGGCTGATCAACCACCCGGATAAACAGGCGCGACGTCTTCCTGTTATGCCTAGCCAGATTGTCAGGGCAAGTGTGATGAACGGCAGCACCATAATCATGAGATAGTCCTAGTGTTGGCTTGCGCGAAGTTATTGGCAGGCAGAGTCAGGGCAGGGGGCGGAACTCTTCTTCAGTCATGAAGAAATACCGTATCGCGTCAATCAGGCTGACAACAACCACCAGCGGTACAAAAACCCAGAAAATGATCAGGTATACGATGCCCCAGCCAATCTGGCCCAGGTAAAACCGGTGCGCGCCCAGCCAGCCCAGGAAAATGGCAAGCACAATGGCAATTTTGCGCTGGCTGGCGTTTTTGGCAATTGATTGGCCGTGATTTCGCAGCAGCCATATGCTGATCGGAACAGTCAGAACCAGGGCAATGATGATTTTGGTCGTGTGCCGGGTGACGTAGTCATGAAGTGCATAGTAAACGTCGGCGAAATTCTCAAGCACAAGTCCGGTAATTGACTCAATCCATGACAGCATTTCCCGACCAATTGTTTCACCAAAGGTCAGGGCGACAAGAACGACCAGAAAAACGGCAACAGGTAACAGGGCTTTTTGCAGCATATCAGGGCATTTCCTTGGTGAAACCGGGGGCGTCAACTGTATCAGTACGGTTAAACCGGCCGCTTCGGCAGGTTTTCCGGCAAGTTTAACGGGTTCTTCATGAAGATGCCGGCAGGTGCTTGTGGCGTCTGGCCAGTCGCCACAAGCAGGTTGATTCGGCCGAACGGGCCTGGTACAGCGGGTCGCTGGCATCAGCGGCGCGCGGGTGGGTGGGGCGCGTACAGTGTTTTTCAATCAGTTGCAGGCCACCAGCATCGATCCAGGCCTCAAGGGTTCCGGCCGGCCGCAGCTGAAGGTGTTCTGCCAGATCAGACATGATCAGCCAGCCTTCACCATCGCTTTCCAGATGCCCGGCAAGCGCGTGCAGGAAATGCCGTGTCATCTGGCTGTCAGGGTCGTACACGGCACTTTCCAGGGCAGAGGTCGGACGCCCTGGCAGCCACGGCGGGTTGCAGACAATCAATTTAAACTGACCCGGCGCAAAGGTGTTGGTTTCAAGCAGGGTAATGCGTTCGTTCAGCCCGAGGCGCTCGAAGTTTTCGCTGGCGCAGGCAATGGCGTCGGGGTTGGTGTCGGTGGCGATTACCCGTTCGACGCCCCGTTGCGCAAGCAGCGCTGCAATAACACCCGTTCCTGTGCCCAGATCAACCGCCGTTTCGATGCGCCCGCCTGGCAGCGGGACAGATCGTACCAGATCAAGGTATTCGCCCCGAACGGGTGAAAATACCCCATAGTGCACGCTTAGCGGCTGATCCAGCCCATTGATGGCGAGACCTTTTTTGCGCCACTCCCACGCGCTGACCGCACCAAGAATCTGGCGCAATGGCAACAGGGCCTTTTGCGTCAGGGGGGTGAAGGCTGCGCTGCAGGCCGCCGAGACATCCGGTGCTTTTTTCAGAACCAGGCGATAGCCTGGCTCTGTCTCGATCAGCACACGATTCAACAGGCCGACACGTTGCGACTGTTGTTGCCTGTAACGGTTGAACGCATCACGCGGGCTGGGGTCATTGGCCGGCTTGCGTTTGTTGGTGCGCGCATCAATGTGGCGACCCAGTGCCCCAAGCAGCTGGCGGGCATTGGTGTACGTGCCGTCAAAGATCAGGCTGCCCCCCTGTGATATCCACTCGAATGCGGTCTTCACGCTGCATTGATCGTCAATGCGCTTTGTTCGCTCGGGGCAGGCGATCGGGGGTGGTATGGGCATAAGCAGGGTGTTTGCAAGGTTTTGCGTTATTCTTGCGTCAGTTTATCGTGTTGCGTTGCAACAAGGCGAATCAGCCCAGTCATTCTTTCGATCGAATTAAGGCCTATGTGGTACTCTATTCGTAGTTTTTAGTTAATGTTTTTATGGGTCTTTTGGCGGGTTGCGCCTGCGTCAGGCAGTGCTTGCCAATTATCCAATAAACTGAAGGTAATGTCTGGTGGCCCGCACATGTGGCCGTTTCCCATGTGGTTTCGTTACCTTGCGGGTAGTCCTTTCGGCTACTGCCTTATTGTAAAAAATTTACCAAGGAATCTGACAGTGTCTGCCAAAGAAACCAACGCATTATTGCAAGATATCCAGGAAGTGAACCTGTCTTATCTGATGCTTGCCCAGCGTCTGTTGCGCGAAAACCTCGCTGCAGGTATGTTCCGTCTGGGGGTCACAGAAGATGTTGCAGGTATTCTGCTTGAATTATCGCCGGCTCAACTGGTCAAGCTGGCCAGTTCCAGTTCCCTTATTTGCGGTTTTCGTCTTGACGATTACAGCTTGTTGTCAACCTTGACCCGCGATGTACTCGATGGTGTGTTGCAGCAAGCGCACACAACCATCTTGCTGTCCCAGCGTTCGGCCCAAGCGGTCTAGGGCCATATGGCTCAAAAAAGCGTTGCCAAAGAGGCCGAAGAAATCATGCTGGCCTCTGAAATGATCGAGCTGGGGGCCCGGCTGCAGGTATTGCAGGCGGAAACCTCCCTTAGTTACGATCGTCTGGCAAGGTTATATCGTGAAATCAAGGGGGCTTCCCCGCCAAAGGGCATGTTGCCGTTTTCGGTAGACTGGTTCATGACCTGGCTGCCCAATATTCACGCCAGCCTTTTTTACAATATCTATGCTTGGCTCGACAGTTTCACGCCAGCCAAAAACAGCCGTGCCCTCATCGAGGCCTACAAACTCTACATAGAGCAGTCTTCAGCGGGGCGGGTCCCGGCCGATAACATCGAACCTGTGCTCAGTTTTACCCGTGCCTGGATGCTGGTGCGTTTTTTTGAAAGCGGCTTGTTGCAACTGTCGCGATGTGTGCGGTGTACCGGCCAGTTTGTTGCGCATGCGCACGACCCGCAGCAAGACTTTATCTGCGCCATTTGTCGTCCGCCTCCAAGGGCGGGTAAAACGCGTGGTCATCGCAGCGCCAGAAAAAGTGTGGCCGCCGGTAACGCATCCTGACGTTTTTGCACGATAATTCCAAATCTGCCAATGCGTTTCAAACTGCGTTATGCTAGCGCCGAAGCTTGAATGTCAAAATGTTTGCGGGCAGTGGTTGTCACCGCAGGTTGCGGGCGATTTTTTCGGCTGTAGCAAAATAGTAAAAACAAGGGTTCGTTTGTGCTGATCATTATTGGGTACGTCATTGTCACCGTGTGTGTGTTTGGTGCCTATGTTGCCATGGGTGGCAGTTTGGGGGCTTTGTTTCAGCCTCTCGAGCTGCTGCTTATCGGTGGCGGTGCGCTGGGCGCCTATATTGCTTCCAATAACGGGAACTCCATCAAGGCGCTCATAAAGGCGCTGCCAAACCTGCTCAAGAAAGATCCTTACGACAAAGCGCTGTACATGGAGCTCATGGCCTTGTTGTATGCCTTGCTCAACAAGGCTCGTCGCGATGGCCTCATGACCATCGAATCCGACATCGAGGAACCCGAAAAAAGCCCGATTTTTGCTGAATACCCACGCATTCTCAAAGACCATCACATGGTCGATTTCATTTCCGACTACATGCGCCTGATGATCAGCGGCAACATGAGCCCGTTTGAAATCGAAACGCTCATGGACCAGGAACTCGACACCCATCACCACGAGGCCAACGTGCCCGCACGGGCCATGCAGGTTGTGGCCGACGGTCTGCCGGCATTCGGTATTGTGGCGGCGGTTCTGGGGGTTATCAAGGCGCTGGCCGCTATCGACCAGCCACCGGCCATTCTTGCCGACCTGATCTCAAAAGCCATGGTAGGTACGTTTCTGGGTATCTTGCTGGCCTACGGGTTTGCGGCACCTCTTGCCTCTTCACTTGAACGGCGTAATGAAACCTCGCACAAGGTGCTCGAGTGCATCAAGGTGACGCTGCTGGCGTATATGAACGGTTACCCGCCGCAACTGGCCGTCGAATTTGGCCGCAAGGTGTTGTACTCCACCGAGCGCCCATCGTTCACAGAGCTCGAAGAGCATGTGCGTCAGGCCGGCAAGGCAGCCAAAAAAGCATGATAAAGGCGGGCAATGAGTAACTCCGACGCGCCGCGCATCGTAATCCGTCGCAAGAAAGGCGGGCACGCCGGGCACCATGGCGGTGCCTGGAAAATCGCCTATGCCGACTTCATCACCGCCATGATGGCCTTTTTTCTGGTCATGTGGCTGCTGTCCCTTATACCCAAAGAGGGTCTGGGCACGATTGCCGACTATTTCAAACGGCCGCTCATCGAAGCGGTTACCGGCGGCACGGGAATGAGCGAAGATAAATCCCTTATTCCGGGCAAGCCACCCAGCCTTATTCCGAATATCAACCCGGCACCGTCCCGGCCAAATGCCATGGATGACAATGGCGAGGCTGATGAGCGCGATAACCGTCGCCTGGAAGACTTGCGTGGTGAGCTTGAAGAACTGATCAACACCGATCCGGTCTTGCGCCAGTTCCGTCCGCAAATGATTCTTGACATGACCTCTGAAGGTTTGCGTATCCAGATTGTCGACCAGCAGAACAGGCCCATGTTCCAGACCGGCAGCGCCGTGGTCCAGCCCTACATGCGAAATATCCTGCGCGAGCTTGGGCCGCTGTTCAACCAGTTGCCCAATGCCCTGACTATTTCAGGCCATACTGACGCAACGCAATACGCGCGTGGCGAGCGGGCGTACAGTAACTGGGAACTCTCGGCAGATCGCGCCAACGCGGCGCGACAGGAACTGATCGCGGGCGGTATGGACGAAAGCAAGGTCAAGCGTATTCTCGGGCTGTCGTCTACCATCAGTCTGGTCCAGGATGACCCGTATGCGGCGGTCAATCGTCGCATCAGTCTGGTGGTTCTCAATGCCCGTACCGAGCGTCGCATGGACCTCGAAAGCTCTACCGAAGAGTTTCAGGTTGATGCGCAGGGTAACGTTCAGTCTCTCGTCGAGCAGGCTGTGCAAGACGTGCCTGTGCCAGGTGCCGTTTCGGCACCTGACCAGGCGCCTGAAGGTCCAGTAGTGGAAGAAGCGCCGCCCAATCAATAAGGCGTATATAAACAGGTACAACGAGAAGGGAACGGAAATGAGCGAAGGGGTAGACCTAAGCCAGTTTTACGACATGTTTTTCGACGAGGCTGATGAGTTGTTGGCCGACATGGAGCAAACGCTGCTTCAGCTTGATATTGATCGTCCCGACATCGATCAATTGAATGCTATTTTCAGGGCTGCGCACTCCATCAAAGGGGGGGCCGGCACGTTCGGCTGCTTTGGCCAACTGGCTGAAACAACCCACCTGCTCGAAAACTTGCTAGATGCCTTGCGAAATAACGAAATCACCTTGCGCAAAGACATGGTTGATCTATTTTTAGAAACAAAAGACGTGCTTTCTGATCAAGTCGCAGCCTATCGTAACGGCGAGCAACCCGATGCTGAAGTTTACGAACGAATTTGTGGCCAGCTCAGGCAGTTGGCGCTTGACGAAAAGGCCAGGGCAGCCGGGGCAACCGCGCCGCCGGCAGCGCAGCCTGCGCCAGCGCCTGTACCCGCAGCGCCTTCGCCTGCAGAAGTGCCTGTGCCTGCAGAAGCGCCTGTTGACGCGTCCGCAGCCGCGCCTGCCGCGTCGTCTGCGGCCGAAGGTTTGCCTTTGCACGTCAGGCTTACTGACCTTGACGACAAAGATGCCGAGGTCCTGCTGACAGAAATGTCGCTCATGGGCGAAATCCTGCATAAGGTCAAGGGTGACAAGGCGCTTGATTTGTGGGTCGATACCACCGAGTCACCGCAAGATATCGAAGCGGTGTGCT
>Ga0265293_10009880_pt1 | contig 13539 bp, 11 predicted proteins | sample Munlanlewell138R_FD_192505 | JGI IMG/M metagenome (GOLD analysis project Ga0265293, IMG submission 192505) | Leachate microbial communities from a municipal landfill in Southern Ontario, Canada - Leachate well 138R | ecosystem: Engineered > Solid waste > Landfill > Unclassified | place: Canada...
AATGGGATCCGGATCGAGAATAGGCTATCGGATTTGGTGGGCTACGAAAAACAAAAGGAGCAAGTGATTCGCAATACTACACAATTTATGAAGGGTTTTCCTGCTAATAATTTGCTTTTCTATGGCGACAGGGGAACGGGCAAATCCTCTACTATTAAATCCTTGCTTCACGAGTTTGGTCAAGAGGGTCTGCGTATGATAGAAATGACAAAAGCAGACTTAAAGGAGTTGCCCCTGGTTTTGGATGTTGTTCGCTGCCGTAATCATCGTTTTATCATTTTTATTGATGATCTGTCCTTCGAAGAGGGGGAAGATGATTACAAGTATTTAAAAGCTGTTTTGGAAGGAAGCTTAGAAGCAAAACCAGATCACGTTTTAATTTATGCCACCTCCAACCGTAGACATTTGATTAAGGAAAAATTTAGCGACCGGGAGTGGACAGGGGATGAGGAGGTTAGAGCCCAAGATACTTTGCAAGAAAAACTTTCTCTGGGAGACCGCTTTGGTATGACCATTACCTTTACCACGCCTGATCAGGAGCAGTATTTGGAAATTGTTGAGGGTCTGGCACGGCTCGAAGGGATAAATATTGAAATAGAAATTTTGAGGGAAAAGGCTTTAAAATGGGCCCTCTGGCATAATGGCCGCTCCGGTCGAACAGCTCGTCAGTTTATTGATGATTTAATGGGTAGAATGGGGATGAAAAATGACAGTTAAGAAAAAACCGGCTTTGTTGATTTTTGATCTTGATGACACCTTGGTCCATTCTAAAATTGATTTTGTTGGCCTGGGCCAATGGGTAAGGGAGCAAATCCTTACCCACCAGGTAGTAAAGCCCGAGGCCGAAGGGCTGGATGCCATGTCCGTTTCTCAAATGTTGCTGCTGGCCCAAGAGTATGATCGGGGTAATGGCACCAACCATGCAAAAGAATTGTGGAAAAGGGTGGAGGAGGCTGAAATGGAAGGGGCTCTCCGGGCAACAGTGGAGGAAAACGCCGGGGAAGTCCTGGCCGAATTCAAAAACAAGGACTACTTGTTGAGCATCTTTACCAACAATTCTTCACTGGTAGCAAAAACTGTTTTGGAAAGGTTTTATTTGGCGAGCTATATTGACAAAATAGTAACCAGGGATGAAATTAAATTTTTAAAACCTAATCCGGAAGGGCTGCTGTTATTAAAAAAGACATTTGCAAAACAAGTCCAAAAGATATTTTATATAGGTGATAGTTGGATTGACGGTTTAGCGGCCAACAGAGCGGAAATACCTTTTATTGGGTTTAACTGCTCGGATCCTAGAGAAATTAAGATGATTCAAAATGTAGATAGCCTTACTGAGTTAGCTGTTTACTTGGCTAAAATTTCAAACCTTGGGAGTGAAGAAAATGCTATTTAGAAAAAGAACGAACAAAATATTCATGTTGACTTTTATCTTGACCTTGTTAATTCCTTTGAGTGGGGCTTTTGCTGCTCCTAAACCGCCGGAGGTAACTTCTCCCGTTGCTATCCTTATGGATGTGGCAACCGGGGAAATGATCTATGCCCAAGCAGAAACTGAAAGGTGGCAGCCGGCCAGCCTAACTAAAATCATGACCCTCTATTTGGCAAATAAAAGCCTTGCAGAAGGGGCTATCAGTTTAAATGATGAAGTGCTGGTTTCGGAAAAGGCCTGGAGAACAATTGGGTCGAGGATGTTTATCGAGGTAGGTACAAAGGTGACAGTAGAAGAACTGTTTCAAGGTATCACGATAGTTTCCGGTAATGATGCCAGTGTTGCCATAGCAGAATTTCTGGCAGGAACGGAAGAGGCCTTTGCGGATCGAATGAATGATAAGGCAAGGGAATTGGGAATGACGGGCAGCCATTTTGTAAACTCCCATGGTTTGGCTAATTCGGAGCATTACTCCACAGGATTAGATTTGGCTATTTTAGCCCGCCAATATATTTTAGATTTTCCTGAAATGCTTAATTACCATTCTACCGGAGAATATACCTACAATGGCATTAAACAGCAAAATTACAATGGATTGCTTAAATATCCGGAAATAGACGGGTTGAAAACGGGGCATGTTGCAGGCACAAACAATTTAATAGCAACTGGGCAAAAGGATGGCTATCGTCTGTTGGCGGTGATCTTAGGGGCCCAAAGCGAAAGTGAGAGGGAAAGGGATGCCTATGCTTTGTTAAATTATGGCCTTAATAATTATGAGGCAAGGGTGTTGGCTCGAGAAGAACAGGAGCAAGGACAGATTAGAATTTATAAGGGAAGGAGCAGCAAATTAGCTGTGGCCCTGGAAAAGGATTTGTTTGTTACCTTATTGAAGGGTGATGAGCCCGAGTTAAAGGTTGATTTGCCCGAGTATTTAGAGGCTCCCATCAATAAGGGGGACAAAGTGGGTAATTTAATTGTTATCAGCAGAATAGGGGAAAAGCAGTATTCATTGGTTGCTATGGAGGATGTACCCAAAGGGAATTTTTTAAAGTCTTTCTTTCACTCTATTTGGCTGGCAATTAAAAATTTGATTTCAAAGTAGAAGGCTAAGGGCTGAAGGCTAAAGGCTGTTAGCTTTTAGCCCTTACCTGCAAAAATAACCGCTTAACCCTTGTTTTTACTTCTTCCCTGCGGTCCTGATTAGCTTCAGTGCATTATCCCTCATAATCAACCTAAACTCTTCTTCTCCCAGTCTGGCATTTGTTTTAATATCTTCCACAAACATGGTGAAGTTAGCATCCCGCTGTTTTTTTGGATACAGGATTAAAGGAAAATCACTGCCGTAAAGGACCTTTTCTGCTCCAACTAGGCGGGTCACTTCACTGAAAACCCTTGCTTCGTACAGCAAAGGGCTGGCAGCGGATTCGTAATAGACATTTTTGAAAGCTGATTTAACCTCCGGTTTCAATTCATAAAAGGGCAAGCCTCCACCCCAATGGGCAAAAATAAATTTTAAATCAGGAAATTTCTTAACTAGATTATAAAAACCCATTAGCCGAGTAAAATCCCTTCCGGGATAAATTCTACCTACGGGTTCCCCCACATGCATTCCCACTAAGAGCTTTAGGTTTTCCGCTGCTTTCATTACCTGTTTTAAATCAGGATCGTTAAGTTCGTAACCCTGTCCTCCAGGTCCCATTTCACCGACACCGATGAAACCGTGTCTGTCACATCTTTCTATTTCCCAAAGAGCCCTGTCTCCCGCTTTTGGATTAATACTGGCAAAAGCCTCAAAACGATGGGGGTATTTTGTTAAAATTTCTATCATATAATCATTGTGGTATTGACAAATTTTCTGATCAAGCCAGTACCAACCCTGCATTACCAATTTTCCGATACCGGCTTCATCAGCCGCCTCAATTGCTTCCTCTGCGGTTGCATATCTTTGCAAGGTGTCGGCCGGGTTGGCCAACAGGCCGAAACAGCTATCCAAACGGCAATACTTTTCTTGATTTTTGATTACATCTACCGGAAACATGTGAACATGCATATCAACAAAACCCGACAAGGTCAATCTCCCCCTTAAAGTCATCTAAGTAAAGAATAGATCAAAAAACTTGCTAAGGCAACTTAAAAATCTCGGTAGAGTGGTCAGACCATAGGGGAAATTTGAGAATAAGAGAGGAATAGCGAGGTTAATCAATATATTTCCCTTTAAAAGCCTTACAAGGTCTTCGTAAAATTTGCTATTTTCTGATATACTTACCCTAGGACTTTTCTAAAAATTTAGGGTATTTACAGGCCGAGGGTCCGAAAATTGACATCAGATTACTCTAAATGCCGGTCTGGTGTTGGACTTCATTGGTCAGGAAGGAGGAATGAAATTGAATCTTTCAAGTGCCAAAGAAGCCTTGGCTTCCATTTTAGGACAAGAATTTGTTCAAATGGAAGGGCAAACCTTAGTAGTTTTCCCTGCTAATGCAGAGGAAATATCAGCAGTGTTTAAGAAGGCAACAACAGAAGGTTTCAAGGTTGCTGTAGTGGGAAATGAGTACAAAGGGGGTTTTGCGGAAGAACCCCAACTTGTAGTGTCCACCTCTAGGATGAACAAGATTTTAGAAGTGGATCGAGACAACATGTTGGTAATCGTACAGGCAGGAATGAATACCGCCGCATTTCAGCAGGAATTATTGGAGGGGGGCTTATATTTTCCACCGGATCCGATGAATAAGTCTACCAGTACCTTGGGTGCAAATGTAGCTACCAGAGCAGCCGGGCCCAATGAAGCCAGCCATGGAGAGGTAGTAGATTTTATGTTGGGATTAACGGCAGTCCTTCCTAATGGGGAGATCTTTAAAGTGGGGGGTAAGAACTATAAAAACGTGGCCGCTTTGGACCTGAATCGTTTTTATGGAGGTTCTTATGGCAGGTTAGGGGTTATTACCGAGTTGATTTTTAGATTGCTGCCAAAACCCGAGGTTACCGTTTCAGCATTTCTAAAGTTTCCTTCCGTCAAAGATGCGGCTCAAGTTGCTAGCTTACTAACTACCGGTGGTGTGATCCCCAATAAGCTGGAAATATTGAACCGCGAACTGATTAAGCAGGTAGAAAGTGAGTGGCCGGCAGAGTTTTTGGCAGATGGCATAGTTTTAATGGAACTTGAGGGATATCAAGAATCCATTGAATATCAAAAAGAAATTATTATAAAATCCCTTGGTGATAAAGTTAAAGAATTTGTAGAATTGTCCGATGAACAAGCAGCCAAACTTTGGCAGCTTCGGGATAAAATCGGCACAAATCCTACAGTACTGGAAAAACAAATGCATTTAGCTGTCGATCCTACTAAGCTTTTGGAGGCCGTGAATGCAATTTTTGATGTTAAAGAGGGTTCTTTGGGGCTAGCAATACAGGGAAGTGCAGCCAGACTTTACCCAATCTTTTTTGGACTTGATGAGGATAAGGAATTGCAAGTTAAAGATAAGGTTCAGCAGGCTATTAAAGGTTTAAATGGGGTAGTTTTGAGAGATGGTTTGGACTATAATCCGGAAACCAATAGTGAAGTAGAATTAACGAACAATTTATTTGCAATATTTGATCCTAATGGAATTATGGTGGTTTAAGAAAGGGGGGAATTAAGATGTACGAAGCTGTAGTTGCACAATTAAAGGAGATAGTAGGCAGTAAAAATGTGAGTGTTTCTAAAGAACAGCTAATTAATTTCGGTTTTGATGCTACCTTGCCCCAGTACCGACCGGAGATTGTCGTTTTTGCCACAACAACCGAACAGGTTTCAAAAGTCATGAAGGTCGCACAAAAACACAAGGTTCCGGTAACGCCAAGAGGTGCCGCTACCAATTTAAGTGGTGGTTCCTTGCCTTCCTCCGGAGGTATTGCTCTTTCCCTGACCAAGATGAATAAAATTTTGGAAATAGATACGGAAAACCTGGTTTGTGTAGTCCAGCCCGGCGTGGTTAACCAGGACTTGCAGGATGCCCTGGCTGGAACGGGTTATTTTTATCCTCCGGATCCCGCAAGCATGAAGGTTTGCACTATAGGCGGCAATATCGCCGAGTGTGCAGGAGGCCCTCGTTGCCTGAAGCTGGGGGTTACCAGGGACTATATCTTAGGCTTGGAGGTAGTTTGGCCTGACGGGAGAGTCAGTACCTTGGGGGGCAGGTTTGCAGGTGATAGGGACCTTGATTTAGTTCGTTTAATGGTTGGGTCGGAAGGAATGTTGGGCATCGTTACTAAAGCTTGGTTGCGTTTAAAACCGGTTTCCGAAGCCAAAAAAACCATGCTTGCCGTTTTCCACGAAGTGGTAGATGCCAGCAGGACAGTTTCCGATATAATAGCTAAAGGGATTATTCCTTTAACCTTGGAATTGTTGGATAATCTTTTAATCAACTGTGCGGAAGACTTCGCTCATATAGGGCTTCCCCGTGATGCGGGCGCAATTTTAATTATTGAAGTTGATGGTTATGCTCCCGAGTTAGATCGGCAAGTAGAAACAATTCAAAAAATGTGTGAAGCCAATAATGCAAGGGACTTTCAAATCGCTCGCTCTGCAGAGGAAGTAGATAAATTATGGACTGCCCGGCGGATTGTAATCGGTGCTGTTGCACGCAAAAGGCCATCCTACTCTTTACAGGACGTGACAGTGCCTAGGAGTAATTTCCCCGTTATCTCTGAAAAAATCGTGGAGATTAGCAAAAAGTATGATTTGCCTATAGGCATTTTGGCTCATGCCGGGGATGGTAATTTACACCCCATCGCCCTGTTTGATGCACGTGACAAGGATGAAGTAGACCGAGTGCATAAAGCTGAGGAGGAAATTTGCCAGATAGCCTTAGATTTAGGCGGAACTATTAGTGGGGAGCATGGCATAGGACTTGCTAAAATGGATTTCCTAAGATGGCAGCTTTCCCCGGCTGCAATAGATTTAATTGTTGGTATCAAGAAAACTATTGACCCCAACAATATTCTCAATCCCGGTAAGATGGTGGAGGTGAGCTAGATGGACATTCTGGAAAGAGTATATGAAGCTCTGTATCAGTGTAATAAGTGTGGGTTCTGTCAGGCAACTTGTCCCACCTATCGAAATTTATGGGATGAAAAGTATACGGCTCGGGGTCGTATCAGATTAATCCTGGCAGTGGCGGACGGAGATTTGGAGAGAACTGCTGAATACGAGGAAGCTATTAACACTTGTCTAACCTGTCATCAGTGTGCAGTTACCTGCCCCAGTGGTGTAAAGGGAGATGAATTGGTTTTAGCAGCTCGTCAAGATCTTTTTGAAAAGAAGGGTTTTCCCTTTATTAAGAGAATACCTTTACAGAGGGTATTGCCAAGCCGTAGCGCTCGTAATGCCGCTTTTGGTATGTTTAGGGTTTTTAAGGGCCTTTTGCCATCTTCATTTAAGGGGATAGATATCAAAGGTATGCCTGTGGCTGGCAGGTCCTTTACGGATTCCACTGTTGAAGTCCATAAACCCGAAGGTGAGCCTAAGGCAAAGGTGGCCTATTTTGTCGGCTGTATGACAGATCACACCCTACCGGGCGTAGCCGAGGCCGTGGTTAAGGTTTTAACCGCTAATGGACTAGAAGTAATAGTTCCCAAGGCTCAAAATTGCTGCGGTCTGCCTATGTACACCTATGGTGACCTGGATACCTCTTTGAAATTAGCTAAAGAAAATATGGATGTAATCGAAAAATTTCAAGTGGATGCAGTTATTACCGCTTGCGGCTCCTGTGGTGGCATGCTCGTTAAATACGGTGAATTATTTGCGGATAAACCGGAAGCAGAAAGGGCCAAGGCCTTTAGCGAAAAAACTTATGATGTTGCGGAATATTTAATTGATAAAATAGAATTAGATACCGAAAAATTTGGCAACCTACCTATTAAGGTCACTTATCATGATTCCTGCCATTTGGCAAGGGGTATGAATGTGGTTAAGCAACCCAGGGAATTAATGAAAAAGGTTCCCGGGGTGGAATTGATCGAAATGAAAGATGCGGATCAATGCTGTGGTGCTGCCGGATTATTCCAAGGGCTGTATCCGGAAATATCAACAAAGATTACCAACAATAAGATTGAAAACGCCAAAAATACAGGTGCTGAATTTGTTACCGTTGATTGTCCCGCCTGCTTGCATCGAATTCAGGGTGGAATCAATCAAAATAAAACCGGCCAAAGAGTGGCCCACGTTGTTGAGGTATTAGCGGCTGCCTATGATAATAGGGATAAACTTGATTTAGTTAGGTAGTTTGTTTTTGGGGAGTATGTTTCTCAAAACGACACATACTCTCTTAACATAAACTTAAATTCGAAAGGAGTAATGTTTTATGTACCAATTAAACCCCCCCAATCGCATTCTATTGGGGCCAGGACCTAGCGATGCTCACCCACAAACCTTGCAAGCTCAGGCATTGCCCTTAATAGGCCATATGGATCCTGAATTCGTTAGGATTATGAACGAGGTAGCAGAGCTATTAAGAGAGGTTTATGGAACAAAAAACCAGCTTACACTACCCATGTCAGCAACTGGTAGTGCAGGTATGGAAACAGTATTTGTGAACCTAATAGAGCCTGGCGATAAGGCTTTGATCTGTGAAAACGGGTTGTTTGGCGTTAGAATGATTGATGTAGCTGAAAGGGCAGGAGCCGAGGTAACTGTTGTTAATGCACCTTGGGGAGAAGCAATAGATCCTGCAAAGGTACAAGAGGCCCTAGCTAAAGATAAGTTTAAGGTTGTGGCCATTGTTCATGCAGAAACTTCCACGGGTGTAAAACAGCCCCTAGAGGAAATAGCTAAGATGGCTCATGATAATGGGGCTTTGTTCGTGGCGGACTGTGTTACTTCCATTGGCGGTATTCCCATTGAAGCAGACAAGGTAGGTATCGATGCGGCTTACTCAGGGACACAAAAATGTCTATCAGCCCCACCGGGATTATCCCCTGTAACTTTTAACGAGCGGGCTGTTGATGTTATCATGAATCGTAAAACTAAAGTGCAAAGTTGGTACCTAGACTTGAGCATGATTGCAAAATACTGGGGTGGCGCAACCAGAGCTTACCACCACACAGCACCGATTTCTAGTGTCTATGCTATCCATGCCGCTTTGAAGCTAATTCATGATGAAGGGTTAGAAAATGTTTATAAAAGACACGCCGTAACCGGTTTAGCCTTGCAAAAGGGCCTGGAAGCAATGGGTCTGGAATTAGTAGTTAAAAACCCGGATCACCGTTTACCGGAACTGACCACCTTTTACATTCCGGAAGGGATTGAAGATGGACCGGTTCGTAGCCGCCTTTTAAATGAATATGGCATTGAGATTGGCGGAGGTTTAGGGGTATTGGCAGGCAAGATTTGGCGTATCGGCTTAATGGGCCATTCCTGCCGTAAACGTAATGTAATGCTAGTATTGGCAGCCCTAGAAACCGTTTTGTCCGATATGGGCTATAAATGCGAAAAAGGTGCCGCTTTGGCGGCCGCCGATGCAGTTTTTGCCGGCAAATAAATAAATATCAATAACAAGTGAACCCCTTGTCTTCGGACAGGGGGTTTTGTTGTTGGGTTGACGGTTAAGTTAGTGAGGGGTACAATTAAGATAATAAATGGAAATATTGTTTACTAAGGACTTGTTTGACTCCTATTGATAGAAGAAGGTGGATAATTATGAAGGATAAGCTGGCAGCCTTGCTGCTAATTTTAGCTATACTGCTCAGCGGCTGTAATGCTGTAGAAAAGGCTACGGTGAGTGATGCAAAGGATAGTGAAAAGCCCGTTGTGGTTGCTACTATTTTCCCCATTGCTGATTTGCTGAAGCAAATAGGCGGGGATAAAATAGAGGTAATAACCCTCTTGCCGGCCGGGGCTAGCCCCCATCACTTTGAAATAACTCCCAAGGAGGCAAAAATAATTAGTCGGGGAAAACTTTTGGTATCGGTGGGAGCCGGTTTAGATCCCTGGGCGGAACGGATTGCTAAAGGGTTAGCGGGGCAAATGGCTGAGCTGGTGATCAGCGATGGTTTAACCTTATTGCCCTTTAAAGGCAAGGATCATCACGACCAAAATATCCCTGCAAACAAGGGGGACCCTCACATTTGGTTGGACCCGATTTTTGTTAAGGAAAAGGTGGCGCCTATTCTGGCAGAATCTTTGGGGGATCTTTGGCCGCAGCATCAAGGGGCATTTCAAAACAATTTATTAAACTTGCAAGAACAATTGGAGGAATTGCATCAAAGCTTTACTCAACTGGCGGCGGATTTTGCGGAAAGAAGGTTTATTTCTTTTCACAGTACCTGGGCCTATCTTGGCAAACGCTATGATTTATCAGAGGTAGAGAGTGTGTTGGAGTACCCGGGAGAGGAACCTTCCGCGGGCTGGTTAGCCGGATTAATTAAACTGGCTCAACGGGAACAGCTCGGTATTATTTTTATTGAGCCTCAGTTTAATCCTAAACCGGCCGAAATACTGGCCCAAGAAATCGGAGGTAGGGTTTTTATCCTTGATCCCTTGGGTGGGGAAAACGTGGACGGCAGGGATGATTACTTTAAGCTGATGAACTATAATTTCTCTATTCTGCAGGAGGCTTTAAAATAAATGACTATTCTTCGGGGAAAAGAGATAGAGGTTTACTTTGGTTCGAAGTTAGTGCTAAAAAAGGTTGGCTTTAGTGTGCTGGAGGGGGAGCTTGCCGCTATTATCGGGGCCAATGGTGCAGGAAAAACTACTTTACTCAGGGTGCTGTCGGGAATTATTAAGCCCTCTAAAGGGGAGGTCCTGTTTTTTGATAAGCCTATTAAAAATGTTGATCTTAAACAACTGGCTTATTTACCTCAAAAAAGTAATTTTGATGCCCAATTCCCTCTTAGAGTTTTTGATATGGTGCAGCTTGGTTGGGGGACAAAGGGGATCTTTGGTAGAAATGGATACCGGGAAACTAAAAACGTGGGATGGGCATTGGAGCAAGTAGGTTTGGAGGGTTTTGAAAAAAGATTTTTTACAGAGCTTTCGGGAGGCCAACAACAACTGGTTCTTTTGGCCAAGACTCTTTATGCTAAGCCCAGGTTGATATTCTTAGATGAGCCCACCACAGGCTTAGATCCCTTAGCCAGAAAAAGGTTTTATGATTTGCTGGTTTCCCTACGAGAGAGGCTGGGTTTAACCATACTGATTGTTTCCCATGATCAGGAGGCTGTTCTAGAGGTGGCTAGTAAATTATTGGTGCTGGACGAAGGGAAGATAGTCTATGATGGTCAGCCGGTAGCACCGGGGTTGTGGAACAAAACTTCCGCCTCCTTGCCCCAAGGTGGTGATTAGATGGAAATGTTAAATTTTGCTTTTATGCAGAGGGCCTTAATTGCGGTTTTAGTGATTGGTCTAGTTTCCTCTATTGCAAGTTTTTTTGTAATTCTTAGAAGACTGGCCTTTATCGGGGCGGGTATTTCCCATTCCGCCTTTGGCGGGATAGCTCTGGGGTTGGTATTAGGTATTAACCCCTTGGGAACGGCCGGGATTTTCGGTGTGCTGGTGGCTGTTTTTGTGGCCTGGCTCAGCCGCAGGGGGGCAGTTTATGAGGATACTGCCATTGGGATTTTTTTTAGCGGTGCGATGGCTTTTGGGATCGCTTTGTTGAGTTTGGGCAAGGGTTATTACGGGGATGCCATGAGTTACCTTTTCGGTAATGTCCTAGCTGTTTCTACAACGGATTTATGGATTTTGGCTTTAACTGGTTCGGTTGTGCTAGCTTTTTTGTTAAGTTATTTCAGAGCCCTACTGTGCCTATCCTTTAACGAAGAATGTGCCAAAGCAAGTGGCTTGCCCGTTAATTTTTTATACTATGGTTTAATGATCAGCTTGGCCTTGACAGTAGTGGTGGCGGCCAAAACCGTAGGGGTGGTTCTGGCCTCAGCCCTTTTAGTAGTACCCGGCGCCACCGGTTTTCAGTTTTCCAAAGATTATAAAGTGATTCTAGTGGTAAGTGTTGTTAGCAGCCTTATATCTGCCTTGTCCGGACTTTGGCTTTCCTATCAATTTGGTCTTGCTTCCGGGGCTTCGATTGTGTTGGTTGCCACTTTAATCTTCTTTTTGGCTTTCCTATTTTCGCCGAAAAGAGATGGTGTCTTCAGGTAGGTAGACAGGAGATTTCGTTGCCGTCTGTCGGCAGCCAACGGCATTGAAAAGTTTATTTTTTGTAGGATTTTCAACTTAGCCACCCAGTGTTCCGAGAGGGACAAAAAGCAGTTTTAACAGTTTTTCAGTTTGTTAGTGGTTAAAACCTTAAAAGGAGGATCTTTTATGGGAAAATTAGTTTTAGCCGGTATTACCCCTCACCCCCCCATTATGGTAGCGGAGGTCGGCAAAGGGGAAGAAAAAAAAGTTACTACAACCAGAAAAGGGATGAACAAGTTAGCTCGGGAGCTGGCGGCAAAACAACCGGAAACTATTGTAGTCATTACTCCCCATGGCGCAGTTTTTTCTGATGCGATTTCCATTTCTTTGCCGGAACATTATGGGGGAGATTTGGGTTCCTTCGGAGCCGGTCAAGTGGGACTGGATTATCAGGTGGACAATGAGTTGGCGGATTTGGTTTATAAAGCTGCTTTAACGAAGGGGCTATCGGTTGTGAAATTAGATGACGATTTAGCGCGGAATTATAATGTTAATTTAAAGCTAGATCATGGTGTTATGGTGCCGCTTTCTTTTTTCGATGAAATCAGCCCAAAGCCTCAACTACTGCAAATCAATATGGGGTTTTTAGCCAGGCAGCAGCTATATAGTTTTGGTCTGGCTTTAAAAGAGGGCATTGAAAATTCAGCGAGGAGAGTTGCTGTCATTGCCAGTAGCGATCTTTCTCACTGTCTGATTCCGGGTGCTACGGCGGGTTACGATCCCAAAGGAAAAGAATTTGATCTACTGTTGAAAAAGCTATTGGAGGATTTTGATGTCCCAGGTATTTTGTCAATACCGCCCGATTTGCAGGAGGGTGCAAAGGAATGCGGCTATCGTCCCATTTTGATGCTATTGGGTGCCTTGGATGGTTATGAGGTAGAGAGCACGGTTCTATCTTATGAGGGGCCCTTTGGAGTGGGTTACTTAGTGGCTCAGCTTGAGCCTTTAGGGCCCTCGTCAAAGGCGGAGCATTGGCAGAGCATCATGGTTTATCAAAATAAAAAAATTTTGGAACGCAAAGCCAAAGAAAGTCCCATTGTACAATTAGCTCGACAAAGCCTAGAGTACTTTTATCAAACGGGAAAAAGGTTGAAAAAGGCCGGAATTACCTTGGATAAGGGTTATCCAAAAACGGCAGGGGTTTTTGTTACTTTAAAGCAGGAAGGGAGATTAAGAGGCTGTATCGGTACTACCGAACCTACAAAGGCCACTTTGGAAGAGGAAATAGTTGCCAACGCCATTAAAGCAGCTACCCAAGACCCCCGTTTTGAGCCCGTGGAAGCTGATGAACTGGACCTTTTATCTATCTCTGTTGATGTATTAGGAGTAGCGGAAGAGATTTCCGGTCCGGAACAATTAGACCCCCAAATATATGGGGTGATTGTAAGTAGCGGCTGGAAAAGGGGATTGCTGCTACCGGCCTTGGAGGGTATCAATAGGGCAGAAGAGCAAATTGATATAGCCAGCCAAAAAGCAGGGATCAGGCCCGGGGAATCCGTAAAGCTAGAGCGTTTTAGGGTAACGCGTTATAACTAGCAGGAGGTGGGGTGACCTTTGGTTAGGCGATGGTCAAGCAGTTGTTTTGCATGTAAACCTTTTACCGTCCAACTAAGCTGCGGAGGTGAAAAAATGCAGGAAGCACAGTGGTATAAACAAACCAAAAACAACCAAGTCATCTGCCATCTTTGCCCCCATCATTGTCGTCTTCAGCCGGGTGCCAAAGGGATTTGTAGAGTCCGATACAATGAAGGGGGAAAGCTTTATACAAGTAATTATGGTCAATGCAGCCAGCCCGTTTTAGACCCCATTGAAAAAAAACCCTTATATCATTATTATCCCGGCAGTTTAATATTATCTGTGGGCACCTTCGGCTGTAATTTGCAATGCCCTTTTTGCCAAAACTGGCACTTGGCTCATCAAGAGCCCTTACTTTACC
>Ga0265293_10009881_pt1 | contig 13538 bp, 11 predicted proteins | sample Munlanlewell138R_FD_192505 | JGI IMG/M metagenome (GOLD analysis project Ga0265293, IMG submission 192505) | Leachate microbial communities from a municipal landfill in Southern Ontario, Canada - Leachate well 138R | ecosystem: Engineered > Solid waste > Landfill > Unclassified | place: Canada...
ACCAAACTCTACTCATCTGGCAGCTTTGCCATACTGGCCGGTAGATCAGGCGGAGATTAAAGAGTTGGCGGGTCAGCACCAAACTGCCGCCGCCATCAATGATTATGTGGTAAAAACGCTCAGCTATAACACCCAGCGGGCGTTAAATAATCCCGAGCGAATGGGAGCGGCGGCGGCCCTCAATCAGCCCGACCAAGCAGTTTGTCAAGAATTTACCGATCTTTTTATCACCCTGGCTCGAGCTGCCAACATTCCGGCCCGCCGCATGACCGGCTATGCCTACACCCAAAACAGCGAACTGCGGCCACTGAGTTTAGTCGAGGATGTTCTACATGCTTGGCCAGAATACTATCATCAAGACTTAAAACAATGGGTGCCCATTGATCCCACCTGGGAAAATACCACTGGCGGCATTGATTATTTCAGCCAAGTCGACTTAAGCCACATCGTCTTTGCTATCAATGGCCAGCACAGCGAGACTCCCTATCCCGCCGGTAGCTACAAGGCTGATGCGGCGGAAAAAACTGTTGAAGTTAATTTTGGTAGCAGCTTTCCTGAACTTAATGCCAGCGCCCTAACCACTTCCCAAGAACTGGTTCCCAGAAAAATCCTTGGCCTTAACATTCCGGGTCTTTACACACTCAAAATCACTAACCTATCTGGAGAAGCGGGTTACTATTTACCGATTGAGGTCAGCGCTCAACAAGTTCAAGTTGTTAAAACAAGAACTTCCGGCAATATCAAGGCATTGCTGCCTTTTCAAACGTTAGAAATTCCGTTACAGTTACAGGCCAGTTCAGGTTTCTTGCCCGAAAAGGATACAATAACAATTAGTATTAACCATGACAGTCAAACCTACCAAGTCACCAGCGGACCCAGACTCAGCGACTCCATCCCGCAGCCGTACCTCTTCATTGGCGTGGCTGCCATCCTGGTCGTCAGTACCCTCATCGCCGGGAGTGTACTGGTTTTTAGAAAACGACCAGGTTCTGTACGTCGGAAAAGCTAAAGATTTAAAAAAGCGTCTCCGCCAGTACACCCAATTAAAGCGTCTGCCTACCAAGATTAAACGAATGGTTCACGAAGCAGCCACTGTCAAATGGCAGGAGTTGGAGAGTGAGTTTGAAGCACTGCTGATCGAAGCAGAGCTGATTCGCCTCCATCAGCCCAACTACAATTCATTGCTGAAAGATGATAAAAGTCCCATCTATCTGCAGCTCACCAATGAGATCTATCCTAGATTACTGACTGTCCGCAAGCGAGACTTAGATCACCGCCAACTTTCAGGCACAATCTTAGGTCCGTTTCCCAGCGCGTATCGGCTGCGCGAGGTCTTAAAAATTGTCAGGAAGATTTTTCCCTGGTGCAACCAAGCAGGGCAGAGCAGTCGGCAAGAACTCGTCGGCAGTACAGCCTGTTTTTATTATCATTTAGATCAGTGCCCAGGCGCATGTGTGGGTGCGATTTCACCTGTGGATTATCGAGCTCAACTCCAGCAATTGGTGTTATTTTTACGAGGTAAGAAAAAAACCGTTATCACCAATCTGGAACGAGAATTAAAAACCGCTGCCGAGCAAGAAAAATATGAAATAGCAGCCGAGCTGCGTGACCGACTTCAATTAATTAAATCGGTCACAACTCAGCAGTATCAACTCAAACCATCATTGGTGCTGCCTCAACTAACAGGCCAATATCGCGAACAAGCTCTGTTGCATCTACGCAAACTACTGTCCACCTATCTTTATCTGCCAAAAACTTATCCGTTATCGAGAATTGAGGGCTATGATGTCAGCAATACTTCCGGCCAACTAGCTAGTGTCTCCATGGTGACGTTTGTCAATGGTCAGCCGGCTAAAGAACATTACCGGCTGTTTAACATCCGCACTCTTGATACCCCCAATGACTTTCAGATGCTACAGGAAGCCGTTCTTAGGCGGCAAAATCACCCAGAATGGGGTGAGCCCGATCTACTTGTTATTGATGGCGGCAAAGGCCAGCTACGGGCCGCTCTGCAGGGCTGGTATTGGCCAGCACCAGTCATTAGCATTGCCAAAAATCCAGATCGAATTATTCTGCCCACCCAAATTGAGCGCCCCGAATCCGGCCGGCTTAAAATTAAATACCAGATCATTAGACTACCGGCCAACCACCCTACGCTGCACCTGATCCAGCACATTCGTGATGAATCACACCGTTTTTCCAAAAAACAACATACTAGCCGTCGCTTGAAAAAGATGTTTAAATAACAGTATGGGATTTCTCAAAGCTGTTATAAACACCGGTCTCACCTTATTTATCTTGGCTTATTTTCTGCCTACCGTCAGCTATATGGACTGGTCGACACTGATTATTGCGGCCATCGTCTTTACCCTGGTTCATAAAATTATTAAGCCAATTCTTAAGTTGCTCTTTTTACCCATTAACATCATCACCCTCGGCTTCTTCTCACTCGTTCTCAACGTGATTTTACTCTGGTTGGTCACTTATCTTGTACCTGGCTTTCGCATCGCTCCCATGGTAATTCTAGGAGTTGAGTTTAACCAATTTTTCTCTTTGCTCATCATCTCGGCTTTAATTGGTTTTATTCAGTCATTTTTGGGTATCTTTATCAAGTAAAACGCTCGGCCCAGCTGCCTGTACTTGTAGGGGTAGGATTTAGTATAATAATCCTCATGAGAAAATTTTTGGCCAGCCTTCTAGTCTTGTTAAGTTTAACCATAGCCGTTTCCACTCCTGTCGTGGCTCAGACTAATCTGCGGGTCAGTCCTTCACCAAGTCTATTAGATGAAGAGGCAACTGAGTCTGCAGATGCTACCGCCGAAGCTGAGCTAGCCACCGCCTCTGCTGAAACTGAGCAACGCATTCAAGAGAAAAAAGCTCGCGATATCACCGAACCGACTGTGGAGCAGAAAAGTAAATTAGTCAGATATCTCGAGGAAAATCCTGTTGAAAATCCCTCTGTTACCAACGCCTTAGCGAGAGCCATTCGCAGTGCCGTTGCTGAAGGAGTCCCACCCAACGTCATCGTCTTAGTTCTACTGTTCCCCTTAGTCTCATCTTTTATTGCCGCCTCCAGACACGTCATTGGTCTCAGAGGTTTCGGCATTTACATTCCAGCCGTCTTGTCCGTAGCTTTAGTCTCAACCGGCATAATCGAAGGCACCGCTATCTTTTTAGCCATTGCCTTAGTCGCTTTACCAGCCAAGCGCATCTTGATGAAATCTAGACTGCCATACTTGCCGCGGACAGCCATCTTATTGTGGTTTGTCTCTTTAGCAATTTTGGCCTTACTCTTGGCCGCACCACTTTTAGATCTGGTCTCACTGATGAGCGTCAACATTTTCCCCATCTTAATTTTGGTATTGTTGGCTGAAAACTTCTTAGACGCTCAAGTCAGAACTAAACCTAGTGACGCCATGGCGCTGACACTAGAAACTTTAGGCTTAGCTTTCTTATCTGGCTTAATCTTAAAATGGGAAACACTGCAAAAGTTCGCCTTAATCGAACCAGAGCTACTCATTATTGCCATCCTGTTGTTTAACCTCATCATCGGCAAATTTGTCGGCTTGAGGTTTTCTGAGTACTTCCGCTTCAGAACGATGATGGAAGAGGAATAATTATCCCATCAAGAGCAGCAATAACTAGGCAACTATTATGGCAATTAAACCCTCCCAAATTCTCGGGCACAACGGACGCAATCGCTACACTTCCATGAATAGTCGCGAAGCTAAAAAATATGGTTTTTCTAAGTTAAGAACCAAAGAACTGCTGCGCCAGCATAATATTCCCACTGCCGAGTTGTATCATGTTTTTGAAACTCCCGAAGATCTCAATCTAGTTTCTTGGGAAACTTTGCCCGTGCCTTTTGTGATTAAGCCTGCCAGTGGCAGTGCTGGTAAAGGGATTTGGATTATTAAAAAGAAACTCAAAGATCAATCGGTTTGGGTCAATGAACGCCAGGAACACCTAACTAAAGCCGATCTGGAACTGCATGTCTTAAACATTCTTGATGGTGAGTTTAGTACCTGGGGCAGTCAGCATCGAGCGTTGGTGGAAGAGATGATTCCTCCCCATCCTAAATTGGCTAAGATTTCTTATAAAGGCACCCCCGATATTCGGATTATCATTTTTAACTCCATTCCAGTCATGGCCATGGCACGGATTCCGACTGAAGAATCTCAAGGTCGAGCTAACCTGGATCAGGGCGCAATTGGGCTCGGCATCGATTTGGCCACCGGCATCACCATTCATGGAGTGAGAGGCAAGAAAACAATTATTTCTAAACTGCCTGGGAAAAAAGGCCGAAAAGTGACCGGAATAAAAATTCCCATGTGGGATAAAGCCCTGGAAATTGCTGTTAAAGCCGCTAACGCTGCTGGCTACACTTTTATGGGAGCTGATCTTTTTATTCATGAGGAAAAAGGACCAATGGTGGTGGAGCTGAATGGTTTTCCAGGTTTGTCAATTCAATTGGCTAATGATGCCGGTTTGAAAGCACGCCTAAAAAGGGTTGAGGATGTTGAGGTGCTGAATGCTAAACATGGGGTCAAAATTGCTCAAGCTTTATTTGCCAAGATCTTTATTGATGAAAATACTGTGGAAGAAGGTCTGCAAATTTTATCCTACCGGCCAACCATTGAACTCTATGATGATCAAAACAAGCCCCACCAAGTTGAAGCATTGGTCAATACGAGCCGTTATCGATCTGCCATCAGCCAAGAACTAGCTGAAGAGCTTGGTCATTTTGATATTGAAGACTTGCTGTGGCGGCAAACTGAAATTGTTGAGGGCAATGTGCCAGTGGTGGAGATTCAAACCAAGATCGGTGACCGACAAGTGACGACCGCGATGCTGGTCATTAAAAGACTAAATCGCACCCAACACAAAGTCGAGTTGGGCAGAAGAGATATTCAAGGCTTCTTAATTGGCGAAGGAGCACAATGACTTTACTGCAGCGCCTTATTCCAGTTAATTTACTCGAGGAAAAAGAAAAGTTTATGGCGGATCAGACCTATAATCCTCAGTTTATTTACGAAGAACCAGTGCCAGCAGATTTTTTAACTAAATATGGCCAGCCCCAACAGAACAAGCTGGACTTGGCTAAGACTATTGTAGATCGAGCTTTTAGCCAAAATAATGCTACCGCGTTAAGAGAAACAGAAGGAAGAATCCTGTCACAGGATGAAACAGAGCGGCAAATCAAGCGGTTTTTAAGACTTCATCAACTGGAAGACAGATTTAATTTAACTTGGTCCAGTTCGTTTGTAATTCGCACTTCGATCTCATCGAATACGATTAAGCTTAGACATCCAGCCAAGTTTCGCCAAGATGGCTTGCTGGGCATGCTTTACCATGAGATCGGGACCCACATCTTACGGCGCATTAATTATGAGCAGCAGCCTTGGTATAAGAAGAAAAAGAAATATGGCTTTCAAGAGTATCTGTTTACCGAAGAAGGCTTGGCTATTTTAAATGGTCTCTTGCCTAAAAAGTTTCAACTTGCGTATAAGTCGGCACTAAAATACTTGGGTGTAGCAGCTGCTCAGGAAAAATCTTTCGCTGAGCTCTGGTCTTTCTTTGAAAAATATGCTGATGAACCTAGCCGACGGTGGGGGATGACTTTTCGTCAAAAACGCGGCCTTGAAGATACCAGTCAGCCTGGAGGATTTACTAAAGATATTACCTACTTTGAAGGCCTGGTAGATGTCTGGCGATATTTAAAGAGTCAAGACTTTAATCCTACTGAGCTTTATTACGGTAAATTAGCTTATCAAGATGTCGATAAAGCCCGCCAGCTTAATCCAGATTATCAGCCGATTCTTCCCAGCTTCTACTTAGTTGATCCAGAAAAATACGCCGCAGAACTAGCCAAAATTGGCCGGCTGAACTATTTGGATTAAAATTAACTTAAACATGACCCAAATTTTACTGTTCGACTTTTTCAATACCCTTTACTTTCCCCAACATCTTCGCGAACCACTTAACCAAGAATTGATTGAGTTTGTCCTCCAGCATGCCAGCCAGCATCCCAGCTATATTTTCACTTCAGCCGCACCCATTTTTCTAGAACGACAGCGGTCAAAACTGGTGCCGCCGTTTACTGATCTTTTTTCCAGCAAAAAAATTGGCTCTAAGAATGATCCTCAGAGTTACCTTAAGCTAGCAGATCAGCTGCAGCTAACACCTACTGAAATTATCTTTGTTGATGATAGTGAAACTAAACTGGCGGCAGCGACCGCAGCAGGACTGACACCTGTTCATTACACCGCCAATGACCAGGTCATTAGACAACTCACTCAACTTCTCTCATGATTTCCGCGCTCTATAAACCGCTCGGCACTTCTACCCATCAGCTAGCTCAGCGCTGGGGAGAGTTGCAACAGCAACCCGCAACTCATACTGGTACTTTAGACCCCATGGCAGATGGGGTGGTAATCGTTTTGAGTGGTCTAGATCGTTTCAACAAAACTGCCTTGTCCAACTGGCAAAAAACCTATCAATTTGAGATTTGGTGGGGAGTGCAAACAGACTCACTGGACTTGTTGGGTTTAACTACCAAAATTGCCAAATTTGATCTGAATCAATTTCCCTCAACCGGCCTGGATACTGATCAATTACAGGATCAGCTAGCTATGGTTCTGCCAAAATTTTTAGGTCCACAGCCGCAGACCTTGCCTCACTTTGCTGCCAAACGCATGGCCGGCCAATCTTATTTTGACTTGGCTAAAAGAGGAGAGAAGTTTCAACCAGCTGTAGAAGAAGTTGTCATTCATCAACTGCAGCTACTAGCTAATTTTTCCTTAGCTAAAAACCAGCTTCATCAAGCCATCCAGCAACGGCTTTCTTTGGTTGAAGGTGATTTTCGCCAAACAGAGATTTTAGCTAACTGGGCCAACCAAATTCCTCAACTGCCGCCGCAGCTATTTGTTTCGCGCCTAATCGCCACTACTTCCAAACGCACTTACATCCGCGCCTTAGTTCGTGATTTAGCTTTGGCAGTGGGTCTGCCCGCTACTACCTTTGCTTTAACTCGGACTCAAAATGGACCTTATGGCATCCAAGATTGCCTGTGCCTGATCTAAATGCCGATGTCTGATTTAAATATCCGACTTTTCTTGCCACCATTGATATAATGACTGCCTGATGACAAATACCAAAAAGCGCGTCGCGCTGGGAATGTCTGGCGGTGTTGACTCATCCCTTTCGGCTCACTTATTGACCGAGCAAGGGTATGAAGTTGTTGGAGTTTACCTCGAGTGTTGGCGAGCTCCTGGTTGCCGGACTGATCAGGATCGGCAGGATGCGTTGAAAGTTGCTTTAGAGCTCGGCATGCCATTTCAAGTTTTGGACTTTAAACAGCAATACCGCCATCAAGTGGTGGAGTATTTCTTTAACGAATACAAAGCTGGCCGCACCCCTAATCCAGACGTAATGTGCAACAAAGAAATTAAGTTTGGCTTATTTTATGACTGGGCTATGACTCATGATTTTGATTATGTTGCCACTGGTCACTACGCTAAGTCAACTGAAGCAGGCGAACTGCTGGTTCCGAAGGATGACTGGAAAGATCAGACTTACTTTTTATATCTGCTGACTCAAGATCAGTTGCAGCACACTCTCTTTCCTTTGGCAAAATTAACTAAAGACGAGGTCCGAGCCGAAGCCGAACGGCGCGGCATTCACGTGGCAGAGAAAAAAGACTCAGTTGGCATCTGCTTTATTGGGGATATTGATGTGCGCGAGTTCTTACGCGAACGGCTAGGGGAGAAGCCAGGCGAAGTGGTTGACCACCAAGGCAATGTGCTGGGTTCACATCAGGGAGTCTGGTTTTACACCATTGGTCAGCGGCACGGTTTCACCATTCATCCTAAATCTCAAATCACTCAAGCTGATGGCCAGGTAGTAGAGCGGACTAACTTGCCGCCGTTTTATGTGATTGGTAAAGATGCGGTCAAAAACCAGCTGGTGGTTGGATTTGGCGCGGATGCTTATCGTCAGACATTTGCTTTTACAGATCTGCATTTAATTGATGAAAGTGCCAGGCTACCGACACAGCTTTTAGCCAGAATTAGGCATACCGGTGAAAAAATTCCGGCTCAGATTGAAGACAATCGGGTCAAGTTAGCTAAAGAAGTCAAAGGAATTTCTCCAGGTCAAAGCGTAGTGTTTTATGCGGAGACTCAGGATGGAGTGAAGTGTCTGGGCGGAGCGGTGATAAATTGAGATTAATTCGCCATTAACTGTTTTGTGATTGAAATATTTGGCTGTGAATTTCAATCCTGGCCCCAACCGGCTTTCCATTATCGTCAAAAATCGTACCACAGATCATCTCTGTCCCTGGAAAATCATGATTAAGAGCTTGGTGTAGTTCTGATAAACCGATACCCTGCCCTGAAGCCACTTCACTCCAGTTACTCACTCCCTTAGCGGGAACGAACTCCAATAACTCTGCTCCGTCCAGCTCGCTATAAATTATTTCGGATCCTAGCTCATTTACACCATTCATTTTTTGAGCATTGGGAAACCCTACTGCTGCATCGGTGAAGGAAATTATCAATTTATCCGCTCTAACAGCAAATTCGACCCATAGCTTTGTTGGATATCGCTCAGCCAATTCTTCATCAGACAGTTCTTCTTGTGTGGCTTTGACCCGGTATGCCTTAGATAGGTTCTGTAGAATGTTAAAAAAAACTCGACTCATCACTGGAAAGTTGATGTTGGTCCATAAATTATTATTCTCCAAAAAATTATCTGGATCATCCACAGAAAATATAATAAAATTTTTCGACGCTTCAGTTGCTGTCTGACGATTGATTATCTTTCTTAGTTTATTGACTAGACTAATGAGTGGCTCAGAATGAAGAGGTATACCAAATGTTTCTATACGAAATGCGTTTAGGGTAGCTAGAGCACCCTCCACACCTTCTTGAATTTGGTTTAAAAAAGCTTGATCACCATAGTCTTTATAGAGCGAAATAAAACCAACAAAATTTTGAATCGAGTTGCCTAGATCATGAAAAAAAAGAGTTAGGTAATCTATTTTCTCAAAAATATCACCAGAGTATTGACTCCCTCTCATTTCCTTCAACATCTGATCAAATCTATTCCTGGTTTTCATAAAAAGATCGACAAATTCATTTCGCTGTTGAACTTGTTTCTTAACCTTATCCTCGGCATCACTCGCATGAATCAAAATCGGATCCTCTTGGAATTTTTCTAAAATTTCCCGCCACTGCTTAGCTTGATCTTGAAAATATCTTATTTCTCCCCTCACCTCCTCTTCACTTAAGCCCTGTTTTTCGACTCCTACATCACTGTTTAACTCATCTTGCTCGGGAATAGTTTGTTCAGTCATATGCCTTAAATATATCTAACTATTTACCCTTTATCCACCCCATTGACCCCCCACCTCAATTTGGTATAATGACAATCCTGACGAGGTTAAAGTCCGCTTCGGATACTGATCTTCGCGGTTTCACATTAAGTGAGAGTTCTAAATAAGCTAACAGCATTCCCATCTGGAATACTGCTTAACTTTTTCTGTTCATTAACAAGTTAAGAGTGCCAAATATATAGACCAATCATGTCTGTTTCAGACATGGTGGTAGAAAACGCTAATTCAAAAGATAACGAAAACAAATAATGTCCTTCGCGGGACATTAAAACAATAAGAGCCTAAATTTCTCTTCGTGTTCCCACATTGAAGAGAAACTCGAAAACCAAACTTCTGTGGAAGTTTTTTTGAGAGTTTGATCCTGGCTCAGGATGAACGCTGGCGGTGTGCCTAAGGCATGCAAGTCGAACGAGATCCCTGCTTCGGCAGGGTGACAGTGGCAGACGGGTGAGTAATGCGTAGGAATCTACCCTGAAGTGGGGAATAGCCCTCCGAAAGGAGGGGTAATACCCCATAGTCCCATTTACCGACAGGTATCTGGGTAAAGAATTTCGCTTCAGGAGGAGCCTACGTCCTATCAGGTAGTTGGTAGAGTAATAGCCTACCAAGCCAATAACGGGTAGCCGGTGTGAGAGCATGACCGGCCACAAGGTTACTGAGACACGGAGCCTACACCTACGGGTGGCAGCAACCAGGAATATTGCGCAATGGACGAAAGTCTGACGCAGCGACACCGCGTGTGGGATGAAGCTCTTCGGAGTGTAAACCACTGTGGCGAGGGATGAAGTACTGACAGTACCTCGCTAGAAAGCACCAGCTAACTACGTGCCAGAAGCTTCGGTAATACGTAGGGTGCAAGCGTTATCCGGATTTACTGGGCGTAAAGGGTCCGTAGGCGACTTGATAAGTTACTTGTTTAAGCCTGAGGCTTAACTTCAGACAGGCAAGTAAAACTATTAAGATTGAGTTGGTTCGGGGTAGCTGGAATTCTCGGTGGAGGGGTGAAATCCGTAGAGATCGAGAGGAACGCCAAGCGCGAAGGCAAGCTACTAGGACTTAACTGACGCTGAGGGACGAAACCTTGGGTAGCAAAGCGGATTAGAGACCCGCGTAGTCCAAGGTGTAAACTCTCCCTGCTAGTTGTTCTGACTTCGGTCGGAGTGACGTAAGCTAACGCGTTAAGCAGGGCGCCTGGGGAGTACGACCGCAAGGTTAAAACTCAAAGGAATTGGCGGGGGAGCGCACAACCGGTGGAGCATGTGGTTTAATTCGATACAAAGCGAATAACTTTACCTGGGTTTGACATCTAGCTGCAAAGCCTGAGAAATCAGGAAGTCTTCGAGAGTGCTAGACAGGTGATGCATGGCTGTCGTCAGCTCGTGTCGTGAGACGTCCGCTTAAGTGCGGTAACGAGCGCAACCCTTGTCGTATGTTACACGTATCATACGAGACTGCCCCGCACATGCGGGGAGGAAGGAGAGGACGACGTCAAGTCAGCATGTCCCTTACATCCAGGGCTACACACATCCTACAATGGGAAGGACAACGGGTCGCGACGGAGTGATCCTGAGCTAATCCTAATAAACCTTCTCTCAGTTCGGATTGCAGGCTGCAACTCGCCTGCATGAAGCCGGAATCGGTAGTAATCGCAAATCATCAGGTTGCGGTGAATACGTTCTCGCTCCTTGCACACACTGCCCGTCAAGCCAGCAAAGTCAGCAGCGCCCGAAGCGGATGACCGTAACCATTTTATGGAGCGGCTCTGCTACGGTGAGGTTGGCGATGAGGACTAAGTCGTAACAAGGTATCCGTACTGGAAGGTGCGGATGGACCACCTCCTTTCTAAGGAGTAGGGTGGGAGAATCACGACCTCCCTATCCCGTTCATGCAGTAATGCGGAACGAAAAATAAAAAGACCTGAGATCACCATATCCAGGCTGAAAAAACGTTTCTACCACCATGTTTGGATCAGAGATTTGTCAAAAAATATAATTTCTGGCACGAAATAAAAAAACCGCTTGTAGCAGGCGGTTTTTTTATGCCTTCTCATCCTGCTGCTGATTACGAAATCAATAAAAAAATATAAGGTTTGGGAACTCCAAGCAACCCAGAGGGCCAAATAGTCAGTAAGTTGAGAAGTGTTAATTATTTCACCAAAGATCTTAATCACTACCACCGGCGGTACATAGGACGCCAGCGCTACCTTCAGCATCTGCAGATAATTTATTAATCTTTCTTTTTCTGAAGCCTGTATATCAACGGGCGGCAAGTCATACCAAGACTTAAAACTGCGCTGACGAGGCCACTCCTCATTCATGTAAATAGCTTAGTTCGTTAAGGTAAGGAAATAGCAAGAAGCAAGTCGGAGTTAAGTAACTCGGTTTGCTCTTAATTTAATTAGTTCTCGAATGGAAGTTGCTAACATCATGGCAAGAAATGCCCGTGTGGTGGAAAATTCCTTGTCACCGGCGGCTGTAAATAATAAGTAGAATACAATTGTTAAAAGATAATTATGAATAAATTCTGTTGTCACCTCTCTTAACTCAATTCTTTGACGCATTCTTTCAATTCTTTTCACCATGTCAGCGATTGATATACTCTGATCTGCATCCATCTGAGCCATCAGCTCCTCTAGGGTTTTCGGCTTAAGTAATTTATCACTCGAAATGTCAGGCCCACGCTTGCGATGATTTTGATCCATTTTTATGTATATTTATATACTAGTATATATATTGATGTATCAATGAGAATTTTCTTAACCCTATTTTAGCACTCTAACCCCTGCTCTGCCAATTACCACTTCACAGATTTTAGGCTAAAGGTTAAAATTAAAGCCGGTGTATTAGTTTACTATTAATCTATATATGGCATTTGATCCCAACCAACTCACTACTAAATCTGCTGAAGCTGTCCAGGAAGCAATGCAGCTGGCAGGCCAGCTTAATCATGCGGAAATTACTCCTTGGCATTTACTAAAAGTACTAGTTGAGCAGCCCAATGGCATTGTGCCGTCACTTTTGCAAAGACTTAACATCAATCCTGCCTCAATTTCCGATCAACTTTCAGCTCAACTGACTTCTCTCCCAACTGTCTCCAGCCCAACTAAATCTTTAGTCTCCACTGATTTAAATAAAGCACTTAATACGGCTGAAACTGAAGCCGGCAAGCTCAATGATGAGTTTATCAGCACTGAACACCTCTTCCTAGGCTTACTTCAATTGACTGAAGTGAAAGACTTGCTCAAGATTGATGATCAAGCGGTCAGGCAGGAATTAGCTGAAGTGAGAGGTTCGCAGCGAGTCACTGATCGTGACCCAGAAGACAAGTATCAAGCTTTAGAAAAATACACCATTGATTTTACGCAGCTGGCTAGCGAAGGTAAGATTGATCCTGTCATTGGTCGCGACCAAGAAATTAGACGCATCACCCAAATTCTTTCTCGCCGCACTAAAAACAATCCTGTTTTGGTCGGGGAGCCAGGGACTGGTAAGACCGCCATCGTCGAAGGCCTAGCAAAAAAAATTGTTGACCGGGATGTGCCTGACGCTTTGCTTAATAAAAAGATTTTATCTTTAGATTTGGGAGCTTTAATCGCCGGCAGTAAATACCGCGGTGAGTTTGAAGATCGCCTCAAAGCGGTCATTAAAGAAATTGAAAAGTCAGCCGGTCAGATTATTCTTTTTATCGACGAGCTGCACACGATTGTCGGTGCTGGAGCTCAGGAAGGCAGTACCGATGCTGGTAATTTATTAAAGCCAGCTTTAGCTCGGGGTACTTTACAAACAGTGGGCGCGACCACTCTCCAAGAGTATCGCAAGTATGTCGAAAAGGACGCTGCTTTAGAACGCCGCTTCCAGCCGATTATGATCAACGAGCCTTCAGTTGAAGATGCTATTTCTATTTTGCGCGGCATTAAGGATAAATATGAATCTCATCACGGAGTGCGTATCCGCGACAACGCTTTAGTCGCCGCCGTTAAACTCTCCGATCGCTACATCGCCGACCGCTTTTTGCCAGACAAAGCCATCGACTTAATGGATGAGGCTGCTTCAGCTATCAGAATTGAGATTGATAGCAAGCCGGCTGAACTGGATGCACTAGAAAGAAAAATCCGTCAGTTAGAAATTGAAAAGGAGGCTCTTAA
>Ga0265293_10009882_pt1 | contig 13535 bp, 13 predicted proteins | sample Munlanlewell138R_FD_192505 | JGI IMG/M metagenome (GOLD analysis project Ga0265293, IMG submission 192505) | Leachate microbial communities from a municipal landfill in Southern Ontario, Canada - Leachate well 138R | ecosystem: Engineered > Solid waste > Landfill > Unclassified | place: Canada...
GATGATAAGTCTCATTCATCGATCATCAAATAATCGTTTACCTCTTCGTTTTCTCGATGGGGATTCAAAAAAATAAATTTTCCTGCCTCATACTTTTTAAAAACAACCGCATGCTTTCCATGGGTTAAGTTTAGACCAATCATGACGTTGTCATGATTCTTTAGATACTCCGGTATTTCCTGCTGATTCAACTCAATCTCACCAAAACGAAGGCCTCTGGGTTTTAAGTACTGGTTGAACGCTGCTTTCCCTTGAACACTTGACCCCGCTAAGAAAACCTAATTTTTTGCATCATAAGACATCAAAAAAGGCAAACCGATTTCAATTGCAATTTGCCGATCGGTTGTATCTACATGGAATTGTTCCAACAGATTGGCCAAAGCGCAATAACTACAGGATCCGTTGAATGTCATATATTTCACTACTTTAGAACCACCTTTTTATACTATATTTGGAAACACTTTCTTCCAGTTTATCACAACTTCAAAGATGTTGTGCTTTTCGTTTTAGAAAGAGCGTTTGCTTTAAAAAAATAATATGACCTTTTTTTAATACACAGAATAGCGAAGATTACAATAGCAACTGCCAATGATGGATCAGTAAAATGTCTTTTAGGTGATTTTGCTATGCGATCTTTTGATCGGTGAATAGGGTTGAATGCTGGTTGATTTTCAATTAAAAACATTCGTTCAAATACATCTAAATAGGTAGGGATTGCTACATTATATTTAAAAAGAGAAATCAAATGCGATGATGCTGCTGAATCGCTTCATATTGCAAGGGGCACATTCCTAAAATATGTTCATCTAAAATAGAGTTCACATTCATGCCACCCTACCATTTTTGAGAGTTCGTATTCATGCTACCCATATTTTTTTAAAATCAATAGTTTGTTCTACAAGTCCATCTAGAAAAGTTTTTTTGATACCTCGACAGACTTTTTTGCGTAAAAAAAGCCCATAATGGGCTAACTTACGTGTATTTTGGTGTTTTTCGTAACCAACATAAGATTTTTGTGGAGCCACTATCAACTCTAATGGGATGGGCTTGATAGAGCCAAAAAACATTAACTGGTTAATTTATTCCGTGTTTGAGTAAACAAGAGTAAATGGTGGTAATTGTGGGTAAATAATGGTAAATGTGCGACAGTCATTAACTGGTTAATTTATTCCGACTTTGCGTAAATAAGAGTAAATGGGGGACCCTTTGGGAGTCCTTTTTTTGTGTCTTTTGGTTCAAATCCGACAGGCAAGGTGAGTTCAAACTATAATGGGTTCTTAAGACTTTAACATATTTTAATGTACAACAGACTTGCTTAAAATACTGAATTGATACCATTTTCTTGTACTTTATGTTCTTTGTAGTTATTATATCATTTGTTGATTCATTAACCTATATTGAATAGTATTATGTGCTTCATTCTTTTTTTAGTTTCTAAATCTATAATTAATAATTAACTTTTTTAGTTATTTTTTTATTAATTTGTTACTGTTATCTCTTCTGCTTGAACGTCTATATGCTTTACAATTTTCTTCTCTAGTATTGCAACAATTACCCAAGCCATTAAAGGAATAATAATTGTAAATGGTGTTTCTGGGAATAGTAACACTAAAACAAAAGTAGCCGTGTTATTCAATGCATGTAAGCATACGGTAAGTAATATGGATTTACTTTTTTCATAAATCACATTCGTTATATAATTCATTGCGATAATGCTCGCAATAAAACCCCCAACAACACTAATCAGAACAAAACCAAGTGACCAATACATCATTATCATGAGCGGTAAATGCCATATTGCCCAAATGATTCCACCCTTTAGTGAAATCTTCCAAAAATCATTTTCACAGTTTTTAAATGAGGGATAAAGATATCCTCGCCAACCAAACTCCTCAGTTCCTGAAGTGATTAAATTAGCGATAAAGTAAGTAATGATTATCCACCATACGTTTAATGTTTTTAAATCTGAATTGAGCCTTGATGAAATTAAACTTAAAAGTAAAGCTGGTAAAAGAGATACTAAAGGTACGCCAATTGTTAGTCCAATCGTTAACTTAGAAGGTTTACCAAAAAATGGACGATAGACTTTCATGACCAAATATCCAATAAATGGGCCGAAAACAGCAAGAGCAAAAAGCAATTGTGCTATCAAATTATGTTCACCACCATCAGTTAATGTTAGTAGATCAAATACAGTCATATCTGTTGCTAAAGTTTTATTATAAATAAGTGCAACACATAGTCCCATAATCCATAGACCCCACGTCCATCCAAAAGATATAATTAAATATTTTATAATATTAGTTTTATTCTTCACTTTATTCCCCTACTCTCATTTTATTTAAAATGATTAATTTAATGAAGATAAGTCATCCATAGAATACCATTTTCGCATTTTAGAATTCAATAGAAATGATTACTGTGCTTAGTTTATCTTTCCTATATTTAAATTTATACTTAACTCATTTTGAAGACAGAAATGTAAAGTTAATAAAGAACCTTTAATTTTATGTTCAGTTCTAAAACCTATTTTTTACTCTTTCTCAATTTGCTCATATTTACCGAGTAAAGTATAGTGTTTACTCATATGGGTATACTAGTTACTCAATGATGACTTTATAAACTGTAGTTATTGAATTGATTATGTGTAGCATAATTTAATATGAAATTTCTCATTTCAATTCATTCATTTTATGACCTTCTTATAAAATCAGATTGTACCAACAATTCATAAATTGATTACTCATCAATTACAAAAGCGGGTAGTAAAAAATTCAAAATAAGCACCTTATAAAATTATTCCGCTTTTAGATTGAACCCACCATAATTATTAATAAAGCAATCCACGTGTTCAGTTGCTCCACTAACTCTTATAGTAATTTGATTCTCTTTAAATTGATATGTAAGAAAGTAAAACGGTACAAAATAGCACTCTGTTAATTCTTGTGATTCGTTTACAATAACATTACTCGCAGATCCATCACCACCAAGTCCTTTGATAATATCACTCGTAGCATAATATACTAAATTTCTTTGAGCAATCTCCATTCTGTTAACTAGTGCATTATGTCTCAATGGGTAATTATATCTAAAAATTGCATTTTTGACATTGGTTATGCTTCCTTCCAATTCGGAATCAACTAGTGCGTAACCAAAGGGGAGATAGTGATTATCCGACCGATCAATTGTTATAATTGGGTATCAATTCACATATTCCGTTTATCTATAAAGTTCGAACTCATGTCACAACTTTTTTGAATAGCGGTTCAAACCCGTGTCACAACTTAATTTTAGTTTATAATTACAAAAATAAAAGTCCATCATGTCGGCCGTTAAAGACTTTAAGATGGACTATTTTTTATTAAAAAATGCCCTAAAAGGGCATAATTTGGTGTTATTTGGTAGTTTTTCGCTACCAATTCAAGATTTCTTTGGAGGCTCCGAACGGATTTGAACCGATGCTCAGGCAGTTGCAGTGCCATGCCTTACCACTTGGCTACGGAGCCCTTTTTTCATGCTATTTTATTATATCTTTTGTTGTTTGAAATGTCAATCAAAGATCATCTATTATCACGATTCATAATTTTAGCACTTAACAGTTGACAGTGCCAATTGTTGGTTGTATAATATAATTAGCATCCTGTATTGGGGTTGTAAAAGGAGTGAAACTATGAATTTAACACAAATGGACGATTATAAAAATGATCCCGAAATATTAGAAAAATTTGGTAGAAACATTAACCAAGCAGTAAAAGATGGAAAAACAGATCCAGTTATTGGTCGCGAGGAAGAGATCCGCCGAATCATTAAAATTTTATCGCGCAAGACTAAAAATAATCCTGTTTTAATCGGAGAGCCTGGTGTTGGTAAAACGGCAATCATTGAAGGCCTTGCTAGAAGAATAGTTGATAAGGATGTCCCTCAGACATTACAAAATAAAATAGTCTATGAACTAGACTTGGCTGCCCTTATTGCTGGAGCAAAGTTTAGAGGAGAGTTTGAAGAACGTCTAAAAGCTGTCTTAAATAGAATTAAGAATTCAAACGGAGAAATTATTCTCTTTATCGATGAATTACACAACATTGTTGGTGCTGGACGTGCTGATGGAGCAATGGATGCTTCTAACATGCTAAAGCCAATGCTTGCTAGAGGTGAACTGCATTGTGTTGGTGCTACTACTCTTAACGAATACCGTTTATATATTGAAAAGGATAGTGCCCTAGAACGCCGATTTCAAAAAGTATTAGTCCTAGAGCCAAATGTTACCGATACTGTCAGCATTTTGCGTGGATTAAAATCACGGTTTGAAGCACACCATGGTGTCCATATCAGTGACCCCGCTATTATTTCAGCCGCAACATTATCCAACCGCTATATTTCTGATCGTTTTTTACCCGATAAAGCAATTGATTTAATTGATGAAGCTTGTGCTTCTATTCGTTTAGAAATTGATTCAATGCCAGTTGAACTTGATTCAATCATCCGTCGGATAATGCAGCTGGAAATTGAGAAAACAGCTTTAACAAAAGAAAAAGATGCTGTTTCCAAAGAAAGACTTGAAAAGATTAAAAACGAGATTGCGAAATTAGAGGAAACACGTAAAGAGTTAACAGATCAGTGGCAAAAAGAAAAGGAACATTTAAATCTTATCAAGAAAAAGAAAAATAAATTGGAAAAACTTAACTTGGATCTTCAAACAGCTTTAAACGATAACAATTATCAAACAGCAGCTGAATTGCAATATAGTAAGATTCCCACTCTTGAAAAAGAGATTCAAACTATGACCGAACAACACCAAGGTGAAGACAGATTATTATCAGAAGTTGTTACTGATGAAAATATTGCTTCAATTGTATCTAAGTGGACACATATTCCGATTACCAAATTAATGTCTGGCGATCGTGAAAAATTACTAAACTTAGAGTCAACCTTAAAACAAAGAGTAATTGGGCAAGATCATGCGATCAAATTGATTAGTGATGCGATCATTCGCCAAAGAGCTGGAATCAAAGATGAAAACAAGCCAAATGGTTCTTTCTTCTTTTTAGGACCTACTGGTGTTGGTAAAACAGAAGTAGCAAAAGCTTTAGCCGAAGCTTTATTCGATGATGAAAATAAAATTATTCGAATTGATATGAGCGAATACATGGAAGCCCATTCCGTTTCTCGTTTAATCGGTTCTCCACCTGGATATGTTGGTTATGATGATGGAGGCCAATTAACTGAAGCGGTAAGACGTAGTCCTTATTCATTAATCCTATTTGATGAAATTGAAAAAGCCCATCCAGAAGTATTTAACATCCTGCTTCAAGTATTAGATGATGGGAGATTAACCGATAACCAAGGACGCACAGTTGACTTTAAAAACACAATTATTATTTTAACATCCAATATTGGAAGCCAGCTTCTATTATCAACCGATAAAGAAAAAGAGAACCAAGTACTAGACTTGGTCAAAAAACACTTCAAGCCCGAATTCATTAATCGACTTGATGAGATTATTATCTTCAATCCATTAAGCTTCAAAGTCCAAGTCTTAATCGTTGAAAAAATGCTAATAGATTTAGATAAACGACTTAAAGAAAAGAACATTTTAATTAAAATGGATGAAGAAGTTCAAAAGTATGTGATTAAATATGGATACCAAGAAGAATATGGGGCAAGACCATTAAAACGCTTTATTCAGCGGAATATTGAAACTTTAATCGCAACTAAAATGATTGCTGGTGAAATAATTCCAAACAGACAATACCTAATGACAATTAAAAATGATGTTGTTAAAATAATTGAACAAAGAAAAACAGGGTTAGCCTAAGCTAACCCTATTCTTTCTTCGTATAATCTTGTTTTCTTATGCTGCCATCAACTTTATGAATAACAACTGATGATCCTTGTGAATCTGCCAAAGACGTTGCATAGTCAATTGCTTCTTTTTGAGTGTCAAAAAACTTAATTGTTTTTTGTGACCTTGATTTGCGAACACGCCACTTCTTATAATGCTCACTATTTGGATCGCTGTTTCGTGATACGTGGTACTTCACTGCTTTTGCTGCTGCCTTTTCAGGTTCAGCATTGGCTGCTTTTTTAGTTTGCTCTGTCTCTTTTTCCTTGTGACTATCTGCAGTCTTCTTATTCGAAATCGCTTCTTCCTTTTGACTAACTACAGTTTCCTCTTGTGAAACTGCCGCTGAATTTTTCTTTTTCTTCCGCCAAAAAAAACACATAAAATAGACCCCCTTTTATTATTGTTTACTTTCATTATAAAATTAATTGTTTAAAAACACAAATAAATCGGACTATTCAGTTGTAATATGATCCTTAAACCAGTTGGTTAGTTCTTCAAGTCGTTTAATTCGTTGTTTTGGTTTGCCAGTACGAGACAAATCGTGGTTTTCATTTTTAAACCAAACGAATTTTGTGTCAACACCACGTTCTTTTAATAAGCCGTATAGTTGCATCGCTTGTTCAATTGGACAACGATAGTCTTCATCTGAATGAACGATTAACAGCGGTGTTTTAATTTTTCTGTGATACTTAATTGGTGAGTGATACCAAAGTTTTTCTAACTCATCAATATCATTTACACCAACTTGATCTTTTGTAAAATAATAGCCAATATCTGATGAGCTGTAAAAAGTAAACCAGTTGGTAATACTTCTTTGGGTTGCTGCCGCTCTAAAGCGATCAGTGTGTCCAACAATCCAATTGGTCATAAACCCACCATATGATCCCCCTGTAACAAAAATATTGCTCTGGTCAATGTTTGGTGTTTTGCTAATAACGAGATCTAAAAAGTTCATTATATCATCATAATCAATTGTGCCATATTTACCTCTAATATCAGCAAATTCGTTTCCTTTTCCGTCACTACCTCTTGGATTGCAATAAATGACAAAGAATCCTTCATTAGCCCAGTATTGCATCTCATGATGAAAGACTTGTCCAAAAACGGTTTTCGGACCACCATGAATATTTAGGATAGCCGGATAAACATGATCCTTGCGGAAATTTTTCGGATGCAAGATATAACCATCAACACGATGATCTTTTTTGCTATAGGAAAAATGCTTTGGTTTAGCTACGTATGTTCCCTTTAATTGTTTACTATTGTAAAATGATTTTTGTTTTGGCTTGTTTTTCTCAAGGTCTAACAAATATATTTCTTGCAGTTTTTGTTGATACAAACCAATGATATACCAATCACCATTTAGACGGAATAATCCGTCAATACTGCCCTTAAACGGCATTACCGTTTCTAGTTTTCCGGCACTATTTAGTTTAAACAATGTGTTATAATCGTTTGTTGTTGAAACGAAATATAGTTCATCATTATGAATTCTATTTGTCATGGATCCGCCATAGCGAACATCCGTTCCAATTGAATTTCCAAGCGAAAGATCAGGGTCAACCAGCATCTTTAGATCATTGTCCTTGAACTCATAAAAGGCTGGCTGTTGATTCATTCCATAGTTTTTTGAATCAGATGCTTGGATGATTAACTTTTCATTTAAAAGATGTATCGCACCAACACTATAAAGTTCATTGTCATAAACCTGATAATGTTTATCTTCTTTGATGCTATAGTAATGGATTGGTAATTTAAACTCGCGCACAGTATGTCCTTCTTGACCGGTATAATAAAAACCTTGTTTCTTCTCGTCATAGGCATAAATTGATAATGAAAAATTTGGTGTGAAAATTGGTTTAACTTCTTTTGACTCAATTTGATAAGTAAACACCTGTCTTCTTCTGTTCGCGATCATCCCTTGTCCATTAAAGTAAAATGGTAAATCTTCGATTTCTTCATATAGTTCTGAATCACTTAGATTCAAAAGAAGATCCTTTCGATCTTTTTCGTCAATTGTATACAATTGATGCTCTGCTGGTTTTAATGTTGCCTGAAGTAAGAGAGTATTGTTATCAATGATTTCAACAATTTGACAACTAAAGGGAAGAGCATAAGCAAATTCACTTTTTCTGTCCTCTGTATTGTAACGATAGTAATATGTATATTTATCCTTTAGTTTTTTCTCTTCCTGCTTTGATTTTGTGTGTTGAAATAAAATTGTTGTATTGGTTTCCCAAATTGCCGATTGCTTTTTTACTCTAGCAATTATTAAATGTTTGTTTCCGTCATAAATGACTAGCTTCGATTGATAGCCGTTACTTTTTAGATCGGCATTGTTAACAAAGTAAAATACTTTATCTTCACTTTTATTTGCTTGAACACCGCTTAAAAACTTGTATTCTAAAAACTCATTTATTTTTAGCTGTTTCATTTGAGCTCCCTATATGACAAAGTTTCCGTTTTCAAATACTTTCACTTCTTCATTATCATGTGTAAGTCCTGTGATTGTCATATCTGCACTACCGAACATAAAATCAGAGTGAACCATTGAGTTGTTATAGCCAACTTTCTCTAATTCTGGAATTGGTGTCTTTAAACCATTTTTGATGTTCATCGGATAAGCTCTACCAAGTGCCATATGACAAGATGCATTTTCATCAAACAAAGTGTTTAAAAATAAAATGTTTGTATTTGAAATTGGTGAATCATGTGAGATTAATGCAATCTCACCAATATATTTACTTCCTTCATCTGTTTCAAGCAGGTTCTCCAATGTTTCTTTTTCTTTTTTCGCATCAAATTCAACTACCTTACCGTCTTTGAAGATTAAATAGAAGTCTTCGATTAAACGACCTTGATAGTTTAGTGGTTTGGTTGCGACCACCTTACCTTGTGTTCCCCATTTATATGGCATTGTAAATGATTCTTCTGTTGGAATATTTGGGTTGAAGTATGTTCCGTTAGCTGCTGTTTCTCCGCCACCGGCCCAAATATGATTTTTCACTAATTCAACTATTAAATCCGTTCCTAAACTGTTTTTGAAATGAAGTGACTTAAAGTTACACTCGTTTAAAATACGGTTATGCTTTTCTAAGTATTCATTATGTTTTTCCCAATTTTCAAGCGGATCAGACTCTAAGTCAACTCTTGATGCTTGGAAAATTGCATCCCATAGTGCTGCAATTGCTTCTTCTTCGCTTAATTCGGGGAAAACTTGTTTTGCCCAAACTGCGTTTGGTGCTGCAATGATTGTCCACTGAGCTTTGTTGCCCATTAAATGAGTTTGGAAAAACGACATCGCTTTTTGAACAGCAATACCGGCTTTTTGCATTTTGTTACCATCAACATCTTTGTTTAACCCTGGCATTGGTGATGAAATTGAAATAAAACATGCGTTCTGTTCAACAAAATAACGGTTTTGATCAATTTGCCATTGATGAATATCCGTTAACGTTTCTTCACTCATATGCATTAAACCAGTTCTAGTAACATAATCATCTGACCATTGAACATGAACTTTTTTAGCACCTTTCAAATAGGCTTCTTTGACAACTTCTCTTGCTAACTCTTTTGCTTCTGTTGTTGTTCTTACTACAACTTGTTGATCCTGTTGGACATTAACACCAACATGAACCGCTAGCTTGGCTAGCTTATTTAATAAAATCGGATTTGGCATGAAATTTCTCCTTTATATAATTTACCTTATTATATCATACAAAAGATTGAAAAAATGGTCTATTTCGCCCCTTTTTTCAAAATAAACCAGCAATTTAAAATAAAAAAAGAGATAACTCAATCATGATGATCAATTATCCCTAAAAGTTAATAACTACAGCCGTCTTTTTCTTTTTCTAGTTACAACAATTACAACAACGACTAAGACAATAACACTTGCTGGCAGTAATGCTGCACCAATAAAAAGCGTAATCATAGCAAAGCCTAGAAACCAATTTGATGACTTACTCGGTGACTCGCTTCTTGAAATTTGAAAGGTTAGGTTTTCTTCGGGCAACTCTTCGCTGAAACTTACATAATAACCTTCTTCTTCAACAAATTCCATGTTGCTTCCAATTAAGTATTTTTCAGTTGCATTTGGATAAATTTTGACTGTTAGATCGCTAAAACTGCGATAAAGTGAGGCTGGCAACAAGAAGTATTCATATTCATAAATTGGCGGATTATAGCGGTTATGCCTTCTACCTTCCGTTTCATATGTCACACTAACAATGTTTTCAAAATCATCACCCAAAAGAGGTACATCATATATTAAAACCATTAAGCGATACGTATTCACTTCTTCTAGAACAGATTGAATACTGAAAGTATAAAAACCGTTGCTAAACCTTTCATCAACTAGGCGGCTTAGCAAATTATTGTACTGGATAGAGTTGTATGGTGTACTTTCTGAAACTAAGGTTAAGTAATCTTGCAAAGACATTAAGTCTTTATCATATGTGCGTTCTGGAAAATCAGGTTCACCATTGATAATGAAAAGACTTGGCATTCCTTTATTGATTATCATTGAAGATGTTGCTGTAAAAGTAAGGCTTGATGCATCTTGGCTATAATGGTTAAAACCATCGGAAACAATTCTTTGACCGTTTATCTTTGGCACGACAACATCAAAAGATGTGCTTAACCCAAATTCAAAAGTATATAAAAAACCATACTCATTAAAAACAGGGCTATAATCGTCATCGTATAACTCATCGATAATTTCATCAATCGTCATTTCTTTAAATTCGTCAAAACGCATGTAAGGACCATAATAAATAGTCGGAGTAAGATCAACAGAATTAGCAGTTATAACGGCATTTTGAATCCCTCTTTCATTCGTCAAAAGAGGAAAAGCCATTGTAATCGTTTCTGTTCTCGTATTTTTCATATGATAAGTAGCGGTAACTCTAGCAATCGGATCACCATAAAAGCTATTCATATCACGAAAATCAAAAACAAGCTCTTCCTTGACAATGTCAATTTCATTATCAACAAGAGGAATTAAACCGTGCTGACCTGGTCCATCATTAATGATTGGCGCACTATTGGCATTAACTAACGTTACTGGAAATAACCCCAATAACATAAATAAAAAGATTACAGCCAATGTTTTTCTCATCCCTATTCCTAATACTTAAATCGCAGTAACATCATACAAGCTACAATTTAAACATTGAATCCTTTCTTCTGTTGTCTTGGTTATTCTTTGTTTTTCCTTTCGCAAGGACAATACAAACTTTCTTGAATGTTTAGATCTTTAACATTGACGACACTTTCAATTTTTAAATTTTTCACAAATGGCGATAGAAATGTGTCTTTAATCGGTTCCTCTTTCATTAAATCGGTTGTTAAATACTTTTTATTGTCATCAGCAAATAAAGTTACAATCACTGCATCTTTACCCAATATTTCTTGAGCTTTAATTGCACCAATAAAATTTGCTCCTGATGATATTCCAACACCCATTCCTAATTGGAAGGCGAGTTTTTGAGCCATAATTATTGCATCTCCATCATCAACATCAATAATTTGATCAAGACACGTTAAATCGACGATTTCAGGGATGAATTCGTCTGATATCCCTTCAATCCGATGTTTACCTGTTTTGTGTCCTGTCGCTAAAGTTGGTGAGTTTTCTGGCTCTAGAGGAAAGACCTTAATCTGGGGTCTTTGTTCTTTTAAGTATTTGCCAACACCCATGATCGTTCCACCCGTTCCAACACCAGCAACAAAGCCATCTGGAATGGCATTTAGTTTTTCCATTTGATGCCAAATTTCCGGTCCGGTCGTATAATAATGCGATTTAACATTTTCACAATTAGAAAACTGTGATGGAAAGAAGCAATTAGGATTGCTTTGGGCGTATTCTTCTGCCATTTTGATACTACCTAAAAAGCCACCTTCTTCTTTAGAAACTAATCTAATTTCAGCCCCATAACTTTTTATCAAATTTACACGCTCTTGACTCATCCAATCTGGCATAAAAATCTTTACCTTATAACCTAATGCGCCGCCAATAGCTGCCAATGAAATGCCCGTGTTTCCACTTGTCGCCTCAACAATGGTTGTGTTTTGTGTTAACATTCCTTGAATATATGCTTCATATAGAATATGGAACGCCATTCTATCTTTGACACTACTTGTTAAATTGTAGTGTTCCTGTTTAACATAAATACATCTTTTCTCACCTTTGAACTCAAAGCAAATTTTACTAAGTGGTGTTGCCCCAATCAACCTGCACAAGTGTTCAAATGTCTTATTGTTTTCCACCATAATTATCTCCCTCAGTCTTATCTTTATAAAATCGTATTTTTACATCTGAAAATAGTATAGCATAGAGCACTGTTAATGTCATAGATTTTTTAGAATTTGTCATATGCTTCACGCAATTCTTTGTTTTGGAGCATAATAATTCCACGATAAGTAAATCCGTTCTTAAGTAAAAAGCTTTTCATTAAAAAATTGTTTTGGTGGGTATCAATTCTAATCGTTAGATTTGAAAATTTCTCTTCAATCGCCTCTAGAAATAATTTGGCGTATCCTTTTCTTAAAAACTGCTTAGCAACAACAAAGCGATGAATCACTAAATATTTTTCATCATTACCCCATTGGCCATCAATTTTGTTATAGGTAATCTCTTCCTTTAAACTAATCATTGCAGAGGCAATAATATCATTTCCCTCAACAAAGACAAATGATTCTTTGTTTTTAATATCTGCTGTCAATGTATCGTTATTCGGATAACCGTCTTTCCATTGACTAAAACCTAATTGCTTCATGTTATCTCTAGCGTCTTGATACATCTTTAAGATTATTTTTTTATCTGCTTTTTTTGTTAAACGAATTTCCGGCATTTTACTTTGTCCCATTACTTTCTTAAAATTGATTCCATTTTTCTACCTTTTGCCAATTCATCAACCAGTTTATCCAAATAGCGGATTTTCTTCATTAACGGATCTTCAATTTCTTCAATTTGAACACCACAGATTTTCCCAGTTATTAGAACTGCGTTATCGTTTATTTTGGATGGGTCATCAAAAAATGTTTTAATACTTACATCACTGTTTACCTGTTTTTCTAATGTATTTTGGTCGTAATTTGTTAACCAACAGATAACTTGATCAAGCTCAGCCTTTGTTCTGTCTTTTTTAGTTACCTTCATTAAGTATAAATCATAGATTTTCGACCAGGACATTTGATATAATCTTTCGTTATTTTTATTCACTATAGACACCTGTTTTCTGTTTGATTTTTTGCTGCGTTTGTATAAAAAATGTTAGCTAAGCAATAGCCAACATTTTTATCTTAACACCTTGATTAAGCAAATTACAATGCTTCAGAAACTGTTTTACCTTGCATGTGTAACACTAAGTAATCTGGGCCACCTGCTTTTGAGTCGGTTCCACTCATGTTAAAACCGCCAAATGGTTGATAACCAACGATTGCTCCAGTACATTTACGATTAAAATAAAGGTTTCCAACATGGAATTCTCTTCTTGCTCGTTCTAAATTCATTCTGTTATTAGAAATAACAGCTCCAGTTAAACCATACTCGGTATTATTAGCAATCCTTAATGCTTCGTCAAAATCTTTTGCTTTACATACTGCTAAAACAGGCCCAAAAATCTCTTCTTGCATTAAGCGGGCATTAGGCTTAACATTTATATAAATTGTTGGTTCGATGAAATAG
>Ga0265293_10009883_pt1 | contig 13533 bp, 16 predicted proteins | sample Munlanlewell138R_FD_192505 | JGI IMG/M metagenome (GOLD analysis project Ga0265293, IMG submission 192505) | Leachate microbial communities from a municipal landfill in Southern Ontario, Canada - Leachate well 138R | ecosystem: Engineered > Solid waste > Landfill > Unclassified | place: Canada...
TCCCAGCCTGTTGATGATGTAGCCGAGCGGCCAGTCAAGGCCGAGCCGCCGCGTAGCAGGCACATGAAGCCTGAACCGCCTATGCCGAATCAGGAGCTGGTGGAGCTGGGCGCAGTTGACCAGGCCGTGAAGGCATACCGCGCCGAGCGTGACGAGAAATTCCATCAGCAGCACGGCGACAGGCCCGAGGAACGAGACGGCGTGATGGGCTATGCCAGCCGTCGTAAGGCCGCAGCCTGGGATAAGGCGTATGAAGGGGTCAACCGCGATGTAGAGGCCAAGCGGGATTATTTGATGGGCGATGAACCGGATGCCAAGGCGTTCAGGCGCCAGGCGTATGAGGGTGCAGTAGAGAAATACGAAAGTGAAATGTCGGCCTGGTGGAGCCAACACCCGGCCTTTAACCAACCTGCAAAGGAGCAGAACATGGCACAAGAGCGAAGCAATGACAGCAAACCGGAAGTGACACCTCAAGCGGCGAATCAGCAGCCGCAGGAGTCGCAGCAGCAGCAGCCGCAGCAGCAACAGGCACAGGCGCAGCAGCAGGAATCGAAACAGCAGCGTGAGCGCCGGGAGCAGCGGGAGCAGCAGCCGCCGCAACAACAGCAGGAGCCGGAAGCGGAACAGCAGGAATCACAGGAACAAGGATCACAACAACAGGAGCCGCAGCAGCAGGAATCGGTGAGCCAGTCGAGCAGTCAGGAACAGGACGCCAAAAAGGCCAAGCGTGAAAACGAGGTACGCACTATGTTTGCGCAGTTCCACCAGATGCAGGAGCAAGAAAGTCAGGAACAGGAACAGGAACAGGAGCAGGACGGCCCTGAATTCGAGAGGTAGTAAATAATGATTTCATTATTTCAGTGGATACAGAAAAACGACGATACGGCAAGGCAGGCCGCCGAGCGTCAGGAGGAAGCGCAGCGGGCCAGTGAGGCGCTGCGCGATCAGCAGCAGGAACAGGTGCAACGCCATGAGCTTGACCGCGAAAGGGAGGAAAAACGGCGGCATGATCAGGCGCTGGCTGGGCGGCGTGTTATAGAGGAATACGCGCAGCGGGTCCGAGAAGAGGACGAACACAAGCGGCGCAGCAGCCAGGAGCAGGAGCGCCAAAGCCTGGAACAAAGCCGATGACTGGAAGGCCACGGTGGACGCCGCTTGTTGGTATTTCATCGTGGCCGTTAATGAGAGGAAGGTATGCGAAAGGAACTTGACGACCTACTGTGTGAGCGATATCCGAAAATCTTTGCCGAGCGGCATGAACCAGAAACCCTCTTAAGTTGGGGGTTTGCTTTTGGTGATGGATGGTTCGACCTGGTGGATGTCTTGTGCAGGGAGCTGCAATATAGAACCAGCAAAGGAGATCCGCAGGTGTTGGCATCCCAGGTCAAAGAAAAATTTGGTCTCTTGAGTTTCCATTGGCGGGGGGAAATTAGCAAGGAGCAGCGGGCGATGATTTCTCTGGCAGAGGGTCTAGCGCAGCGGATCTGTGAGCAATGCGGCAGTCCTGGCCAGGTGCTGATCCAGGGAGGCATAAGGGCGACTCGATGCACTGACCATGCCTTGGACGGAGCCGTGCCTGTCCCATAACAGGCGTTATGTCATCCTGGCCGCGCAATCAATAAAAACTCACATTGCAAACTATAGTAGTTTGCCGTTTGCTTTATAATAAAAAACACAGCAAATCTTTATGAAAATGTGAGGTAAGGGCATGTCAGAAACTATTGACCACACCACCCTGTCGCGGCTTGTCGAGGCCGGGGCCGTGCGTGGGGCGCATGTCGTGGGGCAGCCCGGAGGCTGGGCCGTGATGGTGCGCTATGGGATGCATGAGCGTTCGTTGGCGGCGCAGCGCAGCCGGAATGTGCGGGTGTTTCGTCGTTTTGAAACTCTGGTGTCTTATTTGAAGGATGTTGGCTTGGTGCAGTTCGATGTGGACGCGGCCAACTATGACCAGGGCAGCACGACCGTAACGAAGCGCCCGGATCGGGCCGAGGCATTGAAACGAGCGCATGAAGCGGCGGCTTACGATGCCTGGTTCCGCGCCCAGGTGCAAGCCTCAATAGATGATCCACGTCCTAATATCCCAGGTGAGGAAGTCGAAGCGTACTTTGCCAAAAAACGCGCCGCCTTGCGTAAGCGCATCGGGCAGGGGCAAGCGTGAGGGTTCATTGGCGACCAATGGCCCAGGCCGACCGTGATGCAATTTTCGAGTACATCGCTCAAGACAGCCCACGGGCTGCGCTTGAGCTGGACGAGGATTTTCAGGATAAGGCCGCAGCGGCTGCGCAGCGCCCTAAACTGTACCGAGCTGGCCGGATGCGAGGCACCCGTGAAATCGTGGTGAGGCCCAACTACGTGATGGTCTATCGTATCGAGGATGAAGCCATTGTTATCTTGCGTGTGCTTCATGCGGCCCAGCAGTGGCCCCCCATAGACTGACGCGCTGCGCTTGTCGCCTGCCAGCTTGAGGCGCTACGCGCCTGCAAACCGGCAGGATGGCTATTTGTTGGTTTTTTCGGGCAAGTGCGAAAAATCAGGAAAAACGGTAGCTGCCGGATATCGGCCAGACTCACCAGCCGATCCCGCACAACCGGTAGGCCGAAGTAAGTGGTTTTCACGGTTGCAGCTCTTTATCGGTGACCAGCTCGACGAGCGCGGCCAACTCGTTCAAGGCCTCATAGGCTGGCCCCTGGCCGCTGATGTCCGTGCGGATGTATTCGTACTTTGGGCTGCACACGGCCCGCATACCGTGATCAGTGGCCAGTGTGTGTATGGCCTCGATGAGCGAGTTAGCCAGGGCGGCGGGATGCTGGTCGGCGTCAATTGTATCTAGCGCCTGGACGAACGTAGAGAGTGCTCCGACGTTGCTACCGGCCAGATCATCCAGAGCCGCTCTGGCCCTCGTGGCCTGCCGCTCGATATCTGCATTCATGGCTGCGGGCCTTCGCCTTCGATGCGCTGCATCTCCAGCAGGTGCGGATCGTCCAGGCCAGACATGACCATGAGGGCATCGCGCAAGGCGATTTCAGGGCTACCGTACTGACGGCCCCGGAAGCTACCAGTACCGTCGGTGCCGGTGTCCTGCGTGACGGTGTCGCCCTCGATGGTGCGCCACTCGTACCAGCCGTTATCACCGTCGCCGTACACCTCGATGGTGTGATCGCTGGTGTATGGCGCAGGAATTTTGTAGAAGGTTTTCGTGCTCATATTGCTATCCTTTTTTAGGTCTACCGCGAGGCCGCGGGGGTTGGGTGTGGCCAGCATCGCGCAGCGCAGCCGTGAAGGCGTTCAATGCGGGCCATAGTGGCTCTGGTGGGGCTTCACCGTTTCGGACAGCCTGTGTGGCGAGAATCAGTGTATGGGCGATGTCGCTTAAGGCACGTTCAGCCTGACGGCGCTGGTGTTCTTCGTCATGCTGGATCTTCCATTGCGCCCATTGCTCTATTTCCTCTGGCGTGAACAGCGCCTGCGCTTGTGCTGGCAGCTCTTGATCCCAGCGGTTCAGCGTCAGCACGGTGACTTGTTTACGCTGGCCGCTGGCTGTGCGTTCTTCCAGGGTACGAATGCAGCGGACGGTGTTGCTCTCTTGCAATACACCGCCCGCCGTCTTGTTTCTGTAGGTTGGAATTTTGAAGTACATACCCTGTTTTTTTGTGATCAATCCTCCTGATAGTTTACGGTGTAGACCGTAGCGACGGCAGGGTTTTGGCCCTGGATGGCGAAGGTGACGGCATCATTGCTCACTGCCGCGAAGGTAAATTCGACAGGGCGCGAATCGTCGCCCAGATCCTGCACCAGGCCGTTGATGTCATCCAGGCGAACAATGGCGTTGCCGCTGTGTGCGCCATCGGGTCGGGCGCTTGTCGGGGTAACGGTGACCTGGCCGTCTTTGCTCGACAGCTCGACATTGGTCTGCTTTGCCTGGCCTGCATGGGTGAGCTGCGCTTTCAGTTCCGACAAGGGCATACGCACACCTTGGTCGAATACGCCTTGATCGCTTGCGTTCAGTCGGTAGGCATTGAACGACCAGACAGCCACAGAGGTGCGCTTGTTGTCGGTGTACAGCCGCAGCCCGCCGTTTTTGATTTCCGCTTGCACCGTGTCAGTGGCGCGAGCCGGTTGCTGATCGAGTTCCTGAATGGCCTGTTTCAGGCTGTCCAGGGTGAAGGCGGCGGCTTGGGGCTGAACGGTAGCAGGCACAGGCGAGGCAGACAGAACTGCGTCAAGCGGTCTGACCTGGCCAAAGAGAAAGAGGGCTTGCGGCATGCCTTCCTTTTGGGCCGTGATGACAACGGCATGGCCGGTGCAGGTAATCGCTACGCGATCGTCATAGCCTGGCTTGGATGTTTCATCGACAAGCTGCTTGAGCTTGGGGACGCTGTATGTGTAGAAGGGCTGGATACCGTCGCCAGCATTGGCTTGGTTATCACCCTGTGCATGGGCCGTGGCTGTGAGTGCCAATGTCAGAGCGCATACGGTGAAGGTGAGTTTGAGGGTTTGCATGCTTATGTCCTTGTTGACTGCAAAACCGAGATCAAGCCGAGCGCGATGCTGCTTTGTGCTTGATTCGTGAAGGTTTTGAAGGTTTCTGAAAAAAATGTGGATGCTGCTCGTGCCAGACTTTGGTCATGCTCGCTATAGCCGCTCATGCCTGCCTCCATGTCCTCAATCTTCTTTTCCCGTACTACCTCGTTGCCGGCGATTTCAAGCAAGCCTGTAGGCGAATAGTCGCCATTGGTTGTTTTGATGAGCGTAAGGCAGTGTCGGCAAAATTCTTCGCTAAAAGCGGCCCACAGAGAGGGATCGCGGTTTAGGTTTTGCCGTAGCGATTCAATGATTTTCTCGGGCCATTCGGTGCTGAACGTTTCCATTTTTTCCCTTTTAAAGTGGTGATGGCAGGGAAACTCTACCTGTTATTTTGAACGCCTGCAATAGGTCAAATAAACGGAAAATGTGGACTGATTGAAGCCTTGAAAGCCGCATAAAACCTAGATTTCATGTAGTTTTGTGTGGTCTATAGTCCATCTTTTTTTGCTAAAATATTTTCCTCAAATAATGTATTTACTCAAATACTCATTGTGTTATAATTCAATTGAGTAATTACTTTGTTCCTCATGTCCTCATTGACTCAAGGATTGAAAATGCAAGTTATCGCTGTACTGAATCAGAAGGACGGGGCAGGTAAAACCACCATTGCCACGCATCTTGCAAGAGCGTTGCAACTGGACGGCGCAGACGTACTGCTGGTTGATTCCGACCCGCAGGGCAGCGCCCGAGATTGGGCCGCTGTGCGCGAAGACCAACCCTTATCTGTTGTCGGCATCGACCGGCCTACCATCGAGCGCGACCTAAAGAGCATCGCTAAGAAGGATTTTGTGGTGATTGATGGTGCGCCGCAGGCTCATGACCTGGCCGTGTCGGCCATCAAAGCCGCCGACTTTATTTTGATTCCTGTTCAACCGTCGCCCTACGATATTTGGGCGACCTCTGATCTGGTTGATTTGGTCAAGCAACGCATCGAGCTTACCGATGGCAAGCTAAAGGCTGCTTTCGTGGTGTCTCGGTCAATTAAAGGTACTCGCATTGGTGCGGAAATTTCCGAGGCACTTTCTGGATACGGTTTGCCAATTCTTGAGACGCGCATCACGCAGCGCGTGATCTACCCAAGTAGCGCAGCTAGTGGCACTACGGCTCTTGACCAAGAGCCAGGCAGTGAGGCTACAGAAGAAATCAGGGCGCTGGCTGCGGAAATTCGTCAGTCCCTTAATGGTTCGATTGAGTAATTAAGGAGTTGGTGAAAATGAGTAACGCAAAACTTGGTATGAAAGCAGGTCGCCCCAGCAGCGCAAAAGCTGGCCCTACTCTTTCTGACCTGGCCGACAAGGCCGATACTGTCCGGGTGAATTTTGACCTCGACCGGGCCGAACATACAAAACTCAAAATCTATGCCGCTACGACTGGACGCAGCATCACCGACATCATGCGTGAGCTGGTTAACTCACTTGACGCAATGAGTAATTAAGCAGTTACTCATTAGAGGGTTTGATTATGGCGACAAAGAACTTTGATCCATCGATGCTGAATTCCGGGCTTCTGTTCGATGATATGGATGAAATTGATGCCAGCCTGGCTGATCGTGATCAGGATAAGCTGCTGCGTAGCCTACGAGCCTGGCATCAGGATCTTTCCGAGCAGATAGTCGGCGCAAACCGTGATCTGGTGAAACTGGCCTCTAAAGGCCTGGCCGATGGAGAAGATGGGGTTCGGCTGCGCGACGAAATCGCCGCGCTACAAGCGAAGCAACACGAGGTGGCAACCGAGATCGAGGAAGAGTTGGCCGACCTTCGGGCGCTCTTGAAAACGACGCCCAAAGCCACCCTTACAAATGTCGAGGGTGGTGCTGGCCTGGTTAAGGTGCGCCACCCGAACCGTGATTTCTTCCTTGCGGATCTGTTCGACTATGCGCTCAAGGATGATGGCGCGAGTATGGAAGCACCAATTTTTACCCTTTCGACCAAACCCGATTTAAGCGTGTGGGAATGGCGAAGTAAAGATGGAAATAAGCATGTGAAGGTCACGCCTTCCGTCCTTGGTCGCGCTACACAGCACGACAAGGACGTATTGATCTATGTGGTTTCGCAGCTAACCGAGGCATTAAATCGTGGCCGTGAGGATGCCAAGAATCGTACGGTTCGGTTCACTGTTTACGACTTCCTGGTAAGCACAAACAGACAGACTAGTGGTGAAGGCTACAGGCTGCTGCATGAGGCTTTTGAACGACTTCGCGGTACGTCGATCACTACCGACATACGCACTGGTGGCCAGCGTGTGAGAGAGGGTTTTGGCATCATCGATAAGTGGAAGATCATTGAAAAGTCCCCGACTGACGAACGAATGATTGCCGTAGAAGTCACCTTGTCCGATTGGCTCTACAACGCCGTCCAAGCTTTTGAAGTGTTGACCATTCATCCTGACTACTTCCGGCTACGCAAGCCACTTGCGCGGCGATTGTATGAGATTGCACGAAAGCATTGTGGCCATCAAACCCAATGGAAAATTGGCCTTACTTTGCTGCAGGAAAAGACGGGCAGCAAGTCCACGCTCAATAAATTCCGTTCGTTTATCCGTGCCATCGAGGCCGACGACAGCTTGCCAGAATACCGTTTTCGCCTCGGCATTGATGACTACGTGACGTTCTACTCCAGAGACCCACAGCGCCTTGTAAAAGGGCTGGCTGCACGCCTTCCTGCGACAGAGACATGGAAAGAAAAATAAAAGGAGTTGTTTACGCTGGGGTCAGGCACGTCATTTCAGGAATCATGGTGCCACACCTGTGGATAGGCACGTCATTTCAGGAACAATAACCTGTGGATAGGCCCGTCATTTCAGGAATCGGGCATTCGTCATTTCAGGAATCGGGCATTTGTGTAAGCCGTTGTTGCTAAATAGATTTTTTTTGTTATCCACAGCCGTAACGCGCGCGCGCGTTTCTTAACTTTTATAATCTTTAACGCAATCGCGGCCTAAAGGCCGGGGCACCCCTACGGGGTTCCCCCGCTTCGCGGCTCCCCCTCCGGTAAGAAAAAGTCCCGCCACCCTAACGGGTGGGGGAAGGGTAGACCCCCTGGCAACGGATCAATGCCTAGGCGGCTACGCCGACTTGCATTATCTGACGGCGACCACCGCAAGAAGGTTTTACAACTGGCCGAGGGCTTGCCCTGGCCAGCGCAATAAAGCAGCAGCAGCGGCACACCCGCCTACGACCCCCGCAAGCCGCCCAGCGGCGTGTACGATCAAAGCAGCATGCAGCACCCATCACGGCGCTACCGCGCCGACGCGGCTCCGCTCCAGGCGGGGGATCGCTTAACGGCTGGAGGTATTTAAAAGGCCGTAGACGCGTTTTTAGGGCTTAGGTATGGCTAGGCATGGGTGGCGTCGAGAAAATGGCGTGTGCGGCGTTTCTTGACGAAATGGCGGCTATTAGGAGGGCGTTTTGTGAGGGAACGAACTAAGCGGCTTAGAAAACTGGTTGAACTCACGCGCCAGTTGCGCGAAGCGATCCAGGCGGCTGATGCTGCCCTTGATCAGGGCCTAGAAGCTGCAAAGAGGCAGCGGCTGGACGGCTTGAATATTTGAGTGTTCACTTAAGCAATGCATTTACTCAAATGATCATTAGCATAATTGCTCGTTATGGCAAGTCGGAAATGGTTAGCCAGATCTGGCGGCAGCGGCGGTATGGCCTCGATTAAGCAACGGATTTCGTGCAGGGCGGGGTATTGCATCATGCTTTCAAAATCCAGCCGCAGCACGGCGTCGGCATCCAGCAGGACGGTTTGACTGGCCTCATCCGGGGTCAGATCGGAAAAAATGGGCAGTCGTTCGCTGTCCGATGCCAGGCAGCAGGCCAGGAAAGCGCCGCCAAGCTCATCAAAAAGAAAATCAGGGGTACGGCCTGCGTCGATCACGATTTTGCCGTCCAGGCGTCCTACGAGGGCGCAGCAGTCGTTCAGGTGCCGGAACATATCGACCAAGCTGGCCAGCACCGCGAAATTTCGCGTGATCCGGTCTTTATCGGCTGTTTTCATGTTTTCTGTATTTCTTTAGATACGATTTTACTGTTCGTCGTCTTTTACCTGTTTTTCGGCGGTTGTTGGCTTTTACAGGTAAAACGCTTGTGAATCAGTGCTTTGAGCGTAGGGCAGTGTCAAGGGCGCGAAGCGGCCCCGGCTGGCTGGCGCGGCCCGCAGCGCAGCGAGGACACGGGCCAGGCGGGGCTTTACCCTTGATGCTGACCGTAGCGGTCAGAGCCTAGGCGTAGGGGGCAGGTTGAAGGCGTAGCCGCCCGACCTGCCTCCGCAGCCAGTCCGGCAAGTTCGGACGCGGGAAGTCCAGAAACCGAAGCGGTTTCTGGTCGCTGCTTGCTGCGATGGGCTTTTATTTGATTTTTTTGGATGCATACGCCCTGGCACCGATCAGGACAGCGGCGGCGATGGCACCTTTGAGAAAGCCCAGGTGATAGAAGGCAATGAAGATGGCACCGATCATGAGGCCGGTTGCCAGGCCGCGCAGCGCCGTAGCACTGTAGCGGCCTAGTGCGGCGCTGAATCCGAGCTGTCCTAGTTCGGCTTCCTGTACCTTTGGGCTTGCGGTTTTTGTCCACATAACGGTTTCCTCAATTCACATAAAGCGGTTGGACGTTAAGCACATCGTCAGCGGCACGGTCGCCCATGTTGCCGATGAACAGAGCGTAGTCGGCTGTCAGCGCCCGCATGTCATTTGGCCCGAACAGATCCTGCCTGGTGAGCGATGCGCCGGTGTTCTCGGAGTAGGACTCGGACGTTGACTTGCTGCCTTGCCCGCCTGCGCCGTTGGGCGTGGAAACGCTTTCGCTGGAGTTGTAGCCCGCGCCGGTCGATTCTAGGGTGACATCGACCTGGCCAAGCAAATGCTGGATATGCCGCAAGGTGGCTTCATCCTCGGTACGGAAGAACATGCGCTGCCGGAAGTTCTGCAGGATGGCTTCCGCTGCCTTTTCGTTGTTTTGCAGAGCTTGAATGAGGGATGCCATGCCCTGCATCGAGACGATACCGATGGTCTTGGAGGAACGCGACTTATCCCAAAAGTCAGTATCTGAAATGCTGTCAATGATCGACTGGTATTCATCGCAAATAAAGGCCACGGGCCGGGTCTGGTTCCAGTCTGCTTTACCGCGCCGTTCTCGCATCATGTGGAAGAACCGTAATTTGGTGAGCAGGTAGGCGTACCGCGCACCTTCTTTGCCGTATTTGGTTTGCGGGATGTTGACCAGGTACACCGCGCCATCGTTGATAAGTTCTGTCAAATCAGCTTCGCCATGTTCGCTCTCGGAACTGAATGCATCGATCAGGTCAGGGTGCGAGAAGGGCGGCAGCACAGCGTTGATGTTGAGCATGATCGAGCTGCGTTGCTTGCTATCGTAGGTCATCCAGTCGCTGAAATAGCGCATGGTGGCTTTTGTCAGGCGTTGGTCGCGTTCGCTCATATCTGAAAATGCCGCCTCGACTTTGGCGATCAACTCGTTTCTGATGGAGTCGCTGGACGCAACATCGTACAGGTTCGCAATGCTGTAATCGGCTTCTGTGAGTTTCATCAAGGTTAAGCAATGGCGGCAATGTTCAGTAGCCAGATCGGCCCACATAGCCGTATCGCCTGTGCCTTGAGCAAGAAAGCAGCTTTTCATGAATGAGGCGGCTAGTTCTGGCGTCAGACCACGAAACAGATTGAGCGTCATACCACCGTCGCCGACGATCTTGTATGTGCGGCCTGCGTGTTTAGTGATGGCGGCGACTTCTTGCTGAAAGTCGGTTTTGATGTCGAAGATCAACGCGCCTGCATCTTGTTCCATGATTTGCATCAGAACAGGGTTGATGAATCGTGTTGTCTTGCCTGAACCGATACCGCCGAAGGTGATCATGTTTTTGGCGCAATCTTCCGCTGACAAGGAAACTTCTTGATCGGCGGGTATGCCGCCGCTATGGCCGCGCTCGTTCAGAAATTTGCCGGTGCTGTATCCGAGCTTGATGCCGGTGAAGGTTTCACGCCGTGCTGTCTTTTCCTCTACGGTCAATGGTCGGTTGCGTTCCTCTTGCTCAAGGGCTTTCTGTACCGCCTTGGCTGCTTCCTCTTTTGCTGCATCGGCTTTGATGTTGCGGGCGAATGCTCGTGATCCTCCGAAGATGCCCGCGAAGATTGAAACCAGAACAGCCGTCAGTATCGTTTCGCCCAATGGGCCGAACGGAACCAAGGACAAAATAGCAAACACGCCAACACCCGCACCGACACCGTAGGACAGTATGTGTATCGCCATTTCTAGGTAGACGACAAAATTCCATTGGGTGCTACCAACTTCGACCTTTGCCATGACTTACCCCTGCGTTTGAGCGGCAGCGGAGTGCCGGTTTTCAGATGCTTGTTTTGCAAGTAAGGCATCGCCCATAGCCTTAAATCGGCTGTAGTTCTGCTGATCGCCTTTGTTCCGGGCTGCATCGAGTAGGGCTCCTAGGACAAAGCCTTTATCTTCGTCGGCTAGTTCAGCAAGGATCACAAGTCCGCCGAGCCGGATTTTGAGGTTGGTTTCTTCCTGGCGTTGGCGCTTCTTCTCGGCTGCGCTCTCTCTGGCTTGCTGCTTACGCTTGAGTTCGCGTAGCTGCTTAACCTTGGCTTCAGCCTCTAGTAGCTTTTCCTCGACAGTTTTGCGTGTAGCCATGCTGATTACTCCTGTAGGTGTTGGTAGGCTTAATGATAGCTGGTATTGGCGTATTGTGGTAGTCAAAATTTTAGCTGTGTTCTATGGCTGTGTATTGGTGTCTTTGGTTTTTTATGTTTTCTTAATCTGTGATTTTGGCTATGATGGAGTCGTTGGTTATGGTGTGATCTTTCTCTGCGTGGTGTATCGCGAGTGAAGCGAAGGGCGCACTTAGTGCAATCTCTCCGAGATTGCGTGCGACCTGCCGGTGGCCGCCTGCGGCGAGCATCGGCACAATGTGCCCATCAACGCCCACCCTTGCAGGTGGGCTTAAGAATGGAGGGTGTTTTCAGTGGTGGTGCAGCAAGGCCGGTGCGCTCATAAAGCAGGTTTAGCACGCAGCAAGGGGCGAAGCTCCACGGCTGCGGCTGCTTATCGCGCTGGCGTTTGCATTACCGATGAGCGCACAGGTGAGGTACACGATTACACGCGCAAGGGTGGCGTAGCTCACAGCGAAATCGTTGTACCTTCAAAGGCTAGCGCCGAGCTAAAACGACTAGCTGACTTGACACGTTCCGCCAGTTCTAAGGAGCGCAATGAAGGGCAGAATGGTTTCTGGAACGAAAACGAGAAATCGCACAAGCGCGGTGATGCGACCGTGGCGCGTGAAATTGAAGTCGATTTGCCGCATGAACTATCGGCGGATGATCGCAAGCTGCTTGCCGTTGAATTCGGTTCGGAGTTGGCCGAACGGTACGGCGTCGGCGTACAGGTTTCAATCCATGAGCCGCGAATTATCAGTGATGATGAATTTGCTAAGAACCCCGATCAGTTCCACGTCATAGACCCGGAAACTGGCCGTCGCCATAACGGTAATTGGCATGCCCATCTATTGCTGACTACTCAGGATGTTGGAGAGAATGGATTCGGTAAAAAGGTTCGTGCCCTAGACCCTACCGCCTCGCGCTTTGATGGTGGCGTGCAGGCTGTTGAGTGGACACGCCCACGTTGGGAAGAAAAGGTACAGCATAAACTCAATGAGCGCGGCATTGATAAGCTATACACGACGCGCAATAAGGACGATACGCGGGCGCTGCTAATCGAGCGCGGCCAATATGAGCTTGCCGCGACTATTGGGGAGGCAACTAAGCATTTGGGCGTATCCGCTGCTGCGATGGAGCGCAGGGGAGAGCGTAGCGAGCTAGGCGACCGTAACCGAGTCATCAAAGAGGAAAACGAAAGGCATGCTAACCGGGCCGATCTTGCCGAATCTGTCCTAACGCATTTGACCAGCCGGAACTCGACGTTTACGGATCGGGATATTTATCGGCAGATTTGCAAACAGGCTGACGAGCGACTGGGCGACCAATTGCATGAGGCCGTGGCGCAGTTGATCGCCCGTGATGAAGTTGTTTTCCTGGGTACGGATGACCGAGGAAATGCCGTACTGACGACGCGCCAGATGCAGGAACTTGAGCGCACCATGTTGGAAGGGTCGGCAGCTCGACGCGGTGAAGGAAAACACCCGATCGATATGTCGCGGGTTGCTCAGATTGCTGCCAAGCACGGTTTGACGGAAGAGCAGGCCGACGCGATGCGGCACTTGAGCGGCCCGGATGGTGTATCGCTCGTTGTTGGAATGGCCGGAACCGGCAAGTCTACGATGATGAAAGCCGCTAAAGAAGTTTGGCGGGAAGCTGGGTATAAGGTTCGCGGCGCTGCCCTAGCAGGTAAGGCGGCGGATGGGCTGGAAGAAGGGTCGGGTATCAAATCCCAAACCGTGCATTCGCTCTTGCTTGCCTTAGACAGCGGGAAGATCAAGCTCGACAGGAAAACGATCCTTTGCGTTGACGAAGCTGGCATGCTTTCCAGCAATCTGACTTCACGCCTGGCAGTACATGCCAACAGAACCGGGGCGAAGCTTGCCATGATTGGTGATGATCGCCAGTTGCAGCCTATCGAGGCAGGTGGCGCGTTCCGGGCACTCAAGGAAGAATTGGGCGCGGCGCAGCTCACGCAGATTTTCCGGCAGCGCGACGAGTGGGCGCGGGATGCGGTGCATGCTTTTGCTGACGGCGATTCGGGCAAAGCCATTGCGGCCTATGCCGAGCGGGGTCTGGTCGGTATTGGCGCAGATGCTGACGACACGAAGGCGCGGCTTGTGGCTGACTGGAACAGTGAACGCGTCGATGATGGGCGCAGTTCCATCATTCTCGCGGGTATGCGTAAGGACGTGCGAGACCTCAACGAGCTGGCCCGTGCCGAGCGCGTGCAGGCGGGGGAGATTGAGCAGGGCGAAACAGTCCAGA
>Ga0265293_10009884_pt1 | contig 13533 bp, 13 predicted proteins | sample Munlanlewell138R_FD_192505 | JGI IMG/M metagenome (GOLD analysis project Ga0265293, IMG submission 192505) | Leachate microbial communities from a municipal landfill in Southern Ontario, Canada - Leachate well 138R | ecosystem: Engineered > Solid waste > Landfill > Unclassified | place: Canada...
CAACCAAAATCTAAAATTTTTTTATTCCTTACATCTCCCAACAAAGATAGTGTCGCAGGCATCTCCAACAGTTCATTAAAAAACCAACCGTGAGGATTTTCTTTAGTTCTCCAATTATGATAATGTTCTGCCATAAAATCATATTCTTTCTTTGCAGATTCTTCTTCAGGTTTCATTTTTTCTCTCCGACAAAAATAGACTTTTTTTAATATAATCTTCATTTTTATAGATGTAAGCATTCGCTTTTCCAATCAGTTTTTTATTTGCTCCCGGGCCGTTCATTTTTCTATTAGGTCTATTCGAAGTTTAGTTATTTTGGCGATTGTTTCTGTGTTTTTTGCAAATTCATTTATTAAATCAAATGATCTTAGATAATGTTTTGATAAATCTTTCTTTAAGTATTTTGAGCAAAGGTTAATTAGTTCAAGAATGTCAAATTTATTTATTTTCTTTTTTTGGATAAAACATATACAGTGGCCCTTATCTCTTGCTAGAGGATTTTTGTTTTTATCTTCATAGAGTACTATAAAATTCTCATTTTCTTCTAATTTTGTCCAAGGAAATTTAAAATTGGAATTGAGAGTTATCATTATTTCTACATCTTCCTCTCTAGTTGTTTCAAAAATATTTGCTGGATGAGTTTCCTTTGTTAACCAAATGTCATAAGAAAAATCCGAGAAACCTTTTTTAATTAGATGATTAAACTCTATCGATGTTTGTATTTTTTTATAGTTTTTAATTTGTTTAAATTTGAGTCCTGATTGCGGACCCCACACTCCCTCACCTATCCTAAATGTAGGGGCTCCGCCTATCCATCTAGGAAAATTTAATCCCGAGGTCCTAGCATATAAATTTAAAGAGTTCTTTTCTTCTTTAATTTGACAAAATACCTTTTCCTTGGTTCTATCTTCTCTATTTGATCCGAATACATTTGCATTTGCGGAAAAAATCGGCATCATTTCTTTGTTGTTTATTTTAAATTTAACAAATTTTGAGTGTCCATAACCTGTTTCGAAGTTTGATCCTTCTACTTGTAACGGATTTATCCCATATATCTTGTTTGCCATTTTAATAATATTTTATAATAAAATATAACAAATCATTATATTTAAACTTAACTATACAAAGCTTTTTAAACGATTTTTGAGATTGAATTATGTGTTGAAAGACATAACTTTGAATTAAATTAAAAAGAAAAAAATGGCTAAAGAAAAACCAATAATGAATGTTGTTTTCGTCGGACATGTAGATGCTGGTAAATCCACAACAATTGGACAATTGTTTTTTGGTGCAGGTATCATGTCTGAACAAGAGTTAGCAAAACTCAGAGAAGCAGCAGCAGGTCAAGGTAAGCAAGGATTTGAGTTTGCTTATTTCATGGATACCATTAAGGAAGAGCGAGAGAGAGGAGTTACAATTGACTTGAATTACAAGAAGATTTTAACTCAAAACTATGAAGTTACTGTTATTGATGCTCCGGGACACAGAGATTTTGTTAAAAACATGATCACCGGTGCTTCCCAGGCAGATGCAGCTTTCCTAGTTGTTTCCGCACCTAGTGGCGTTCAAGAGCAAACTAAGGAACACTTATGGTTGTTAAGAACTATGGGTGTTAAGACTATTGCAGTCCTTATCAATAAGATGGACATGGTTGATTTTGATGAAGCTAAATTCAATCAAATTAAAACCGATGCAACAAATCAATTGAAATCTGTTGGATATAATCCAGAAAATGTAGCTTTCATTGCAGGCTCAAGCCTACAAGGAATTAACATTGCTAAGAAAGTAGATGACAAAATGCCTTGGTATAAGGGACTCACAGTTTTAGAACAAATTGATAAGTTCCCAGCTCCAGAAAAACCAACAAATCTACCATTAAGAATGCCGATTCAAGACGTGTATGAAATTACAGGTATTGGAACCGTTCCAGTAGGTAAAGTTGAAACAGGAGTTATGAAACCAGGACAGAAGATTGTAGTCTTACCAGGTAGAAGTGGAGTAGGAGTTCAGGGAGAAATTAAATCCATTGAAGCTCACCATGAGCAACTTCCAGAGGCAGAAGCTGGCGATAATGTAGGTATCAATATTAGGGGTATTGGTAAGAAAGATATCGCAAGAGGAGATGTTATCTGTGATGCAAATTCTCCGGCAAAGATAGTTGAAGAGTTTACTGCACAAGTTGCGGTAATTAATCATCCAACTGTTATTGCTAAGGGTTACACTCCAGTATTCCATGTACATACAGCACAAATACCATGTCAGTTTGTAGAGCTAGTTTCAAAATTAGATCCTAGAACTGGGCAGGTAGCACAAGAAAATCCAGACTTCTTGAAGAATGGAGATGTTGCAATTGTTAGATTGAAGCCTATCGGAAATCTTGTTTTGGAAACATCTCAAGACAATCCATATATGGCTAGATTTGCAATTAGAGATGCTGGTGTTACAGTTGCTGCAGGGGTTTGTAAAACACTTGTAGAAAAGAAGAAATAATTTTATTCAAGGAATTTTATTTTTTATTCCTTTTTTTATTTTTAGAAAGCATTAAAAACTAGTTTTCTTTTTAGTAAATATGAAAGAAATAGTTTTAGAGTTATTGGAAAAAAATTTGAAAAACAAATTAAAAAAAGAGGAAATAGAGAAACTAATTGAAATTCCTCCCCAGCAGGAACTTGGAGATTTTGCTTTTCCTTGTTTTACACTTTCTAAATTAGAAAAAAAATCTCCTATAGAAATTTCTCAGGAATTAGCGAGCAAACTTAATAAAAATAAGTTGGAAGAAATTTCAAATATAGAATCTAAGGGACACTATTTGAATTTTTTTATCAATAAAAAAATTCTCACCGAGAGAGTTTTAAATGAGGCGATTAAAAGAGATTATGGAAAGTCTAAAGAAGGGATCGGAAAAAAAATAGTTATTGATTTATCCTCTCCAAATATTGCAAAACCCTTCGGAATTGGCCATCTTCGTTCTACAATTATTGGAAATTCTATTTCAAATATTGCAAATTATTTAGGGTATAAAACTATCAAAATAAATTATCTAGGAGATTGGGGAACTCAATTTGGAAAATTAATAGTAGGATTTAATCACTGGGGAGGTGAAAAAAAATTAGAGGAAAATCCAATCAATCACCTTTTAGAGATTTATGTAAAAGCTAATGATAAAAAATATGAGCAGGAAGCGAGAGATGAGTTTAGGAAATTGGAAGAGGGAGATAAGAAGAATCTTACTCTCTGGAAGAAATTTAGAGATTTGAGTTTGAAAGAATTTGAAGAGATTTATAATTTTTTAGATGTAAAATTTGATGTTATTTCTGGAGAGAGTTTATACAATAATAAAATGGATAAAACTATTCTTCTCTTAGAAAAGAAAAAATTATTAATGGATAGCGAGGGCGCGAAGATAGTAGATTTGGAAAGTGAAAATTTAGGAATTGCTTTGATACAAAAAAATGATGGTGCTAGTCTTTATGCTACTAGGGATTTAACTGCTGCAATCGATAGATATAATATTTACAAATTTGATAAGATGATTTATGAAGTAGGACAGGAACAGAGATTACATTTTAAACAAATTTTTAAGATTCTTGAATTACTTGGTTATAAGTTTTCTAAAAATTGTGTTCACGTTTCTCACGGGTTATATCTCGGAGAGGATGGAAAAAGATTTTCTACTAGGAAGGGAAAGACGGTAATGATGAAAGAAATTATTAAAGATACTTATGAAATTGCTAGAGAAAAATTAAAGGAACGGGGGGATGTCCTTTCGGAATTTGATTTGGATTATAGAGCAAATACGATTGCACTTGCAGCGATTGTCTATGGAGATCTGAAGAATTATAGAGAGAATAATATGATTTTTGATTTAGATAAATTTCTAGAGTTCGAGGGAAATACAGGACCCTACCTTCTCTACTCTTATGCGAGAGCTTCAAGTATTTTGAGAAAGGTTGAGATTAAAAAAACGGAGTTGGAGATTCCAAAGTTATCTAAGGAGGAAATTTCTCTAATATTAAAGTTAGAAAAATTTCCCGAGGTAGTTAAAAATGCCTACAACCAATTAGCTCCAAATTTAATTGCAAATTATTCTTTTGAACTTGCACAAATATTTAATGAGTTTTATCATTCAAATCCGGTCTTGGGAAGTAAGGAAGAATCATTTAGGTTAGAGTTGATAAAAGCATTTAGAAATGTTTTGAAGAGTAGTTTGAATTTGTTGGGAATTAGAGAATTGGATGAGATGTAGAACTCCCTGTCTTTGAACTCCTTTCTTTTTAGATCTAGAAAATTTTTCAAATTTTCTATCCCTTCGACTTTTTTACAAGATCGAAGGAAAAAGAAAGTTCCTCCTAATAAAGAAAAACTAAGTTAGGATTTTTTATTTGATAAAAAATCTTTATCTTTTCGCAGGGTTTTTACTTCTTTGAACCCTTTTTTAGCAAAAGAAAGTTTCTCCTAATAAAGACAAACTTGTTCTTGAATATTTTCTAACTATTAGAAAACTTAGAATTTAATTATTAAGGAATAAAATTTTATCCAAAAATCTTTTAAACTTCTCTATCTAATTTTATTCAAGGGCCTATCGTATAATGGTATTATTTTCGGCTGGCAGTCGAGAGACTCGGGTTCGATTCCCGATGGGTCCATATGGTAATTAAAATAAAAAGAATTTATGAGGAACCTTCTGAAAAAGACGGAACAAGAATTTTAGTTGATAGACTTTGGCCGAGAGGAGTTTCAAAAGAAAATGCCAGAGTTGTAGAATGGGCGAAGGAAATCTCTCCCGAGTTAGAAACAATAAAAAGTTTTCATTCTAAAAAAATATCTTGGATTGAATTTAAAAAAGAGTATTTTAAACAATTGAAAAAGAAGAAGGATTTAGTTTCAAAATTGAAAAATATAAATAATCTAACTCTAGTTTATTCTGCAAAAGATGAAGAACATAATAATGCAATCATCCTAAAAGAGTTTTTAGAAAAAAATCCTATTTCTTTTTAGAAGTTTTTTTCTTAGATACTATTCTCTCAATTTTTTCTTTCTTATCTCGAGAAATAATCAAATAAACAATAGGAAGAATTCCTATTGTATTTAGAATAAAAATGGCAAAGAACCACCAAGGCTCATTCTTTCTTCCAGCTCTCCACAAACCAAATCCCTTCCAAATAAGTTCCCATAAAATAATTAACATTAAAAGGGGACTATTAATGATATTACTAGCATCAAAAGAATTTACTAATTCCATTATTATTAAATTTTCTTAAAGCTACTCCAAGCTATATTAAATAAATCTTCCAATGCCTTTGCAAAAAATTCCGTATTGATCCAGATTCCCACATCATAACTAGGATTTGTTTTTTCATCATTTAAAATCATAAACATCAATTCCTTCCCATCAATAATGATAAACCTTGCTTTCAATTCCTGACTATTTTTTACCTCTGCAACTTTCTGAAGTTCTTTAGCTACTTTTTTATTCGAATCAGTAATTGGAGTTGCAATTTTTATAGAAACTCCTCTTTTCTTTGCCTTTTCCATAGAAGGCATTAAGACTTCCATTTTCCTATCCATTCCCTCTGCAGTTGTCGCAAACACTACAGACTCCTCAGCACCTCTGATAAGCATATCGATGTGGTTGTAAAGATTCTGTCTTCCCTTAATGGAACCAGACATATCTGTAGAATCTACATATTTAATACCTTCGTTAAACAAATTATTCAATTCCTCTAATACATCCTCTCCCTTCAATTTTTCAAGTCTCTTTGATTTCTCACTTGCCTCAACAACAAGATTTTTCTTAACTCTTTCAATAACCTCTTCAGGTTTCAAGGCAACAAACTTAATCGGTTTACCGAGTTTCATAACAATAAATCCTTTCTTCTCTAGACTTTCCAAGATATCATAGGTTCTAGAACGAGGTACATCACTAATAGAAGATAACTCTCCTGCAGTTGATTGTCTTCTTGAAAGAAGTGCTGCCCAGACTTTAACTTCATATAGATTTAAATCAAATATCTTTCTCAGTCTGCCTAAAAATTCCTCTTTGACGATCATATATATTTTAGATAAAAAGACTATTTAAATCTTTCCATATTTTTTCTCAGTTCTGAGGAGTGAATTTTAAATCTTCGAGAAGGAAATCAAATATTTCTTGTTTTTAATAGAACTTTCTTCAATAAATTCTTTTGAGGTTTTCTTAGAAAATTCTATCTTTTCAGCCCCTATTTTTGACAAATTTTCTTTAATAAATTCATAAACTTCGGAACTTCTCTCATGCTCTAGATAAATACTTAGATCAATTCTATCTTCCTTAACAAGTCCATTTTTTTTCCTCATTGATTGGACTATTCTAATCAACTCTCTCGATAATCCCTCGTCTTCTAATTCAGAACTAATTTCCGTATTCAATTCCACAAAAATTTCTTCAGATTCTTCTAAGACAACATTCTTAATATTTATCTCCTCAGCAATAATTTCTAAATATTCTTTTGAAAGATTAGGAGATTTTATTTTTACCTCAGAAAGAGGTTGCTTCAAGGCAATATGAACAACATCTCTTTCTCTTAGAGCAATCGAAACAATCTCTCGAGTTAGCTCCATATTCTTTTCTAATTCTTCATCAATTTTATCTTCAAAGAACTCAGGCCAATTTTCTAAATGGATAGAGGTATTTCTTCCAGTATTCCTAAAAATCATCTCGGCACTAAAAGGCATCAGGGGGGCAATTACCCTGGAAATATTTTCTAAGACATATTTTAGAGTAGTTTTTGCATTTTCATCTCCTTCATTAAACCTATCTCTATTCCTTCTGACATACCAAGTAGACAAATCTTCAATAAACGACCTAATTTTATTTGCTAACGAAATTGTATCGTAGTTTTCATAATCTTCCTGAGTTTCCTTTATCAATCTATTTATTTTAGAAATAATCCATTTATCTAATAAATTTTCAGAGTCTAATTTTTCCTTAATAGAAATATTCTCATACAGAGAATAAAAATTTGAAACATTATGCAATAGAACTAAAACTTTTTTATAAATTTCTTCAACTCCTTTTTCAGAGAAATTAAAATTATCTGCATTCATTACACTCGCCCCCATTAAATAAAATCTTAAACTATCAACCCCATATTTTTCCATTATAATTTTTGGATCTGGATAATTTTGTAATTTCTTGGCCATCTTCTTTCCATCTTCCGCCAAGATTAATCCATTCACTAAAACATTTTCAAAGGGAATTTTATCAAAGAGTGCAGTTCCTAAAACGATCAAACTATAAAACCAGCCTCGAGTTTGATCTAATCCTTCTGCAATAAAATTCGCAGGATAATTTTTCTCAAATAATTCTTTGTTTTCAAAGGGATAGTGAAACTGAGCAAAAGGCATACTTCCAGACTCAAACCAGCAATCTAGAACATCTGGAATCCTTTTCATTTCTTCCCCTTCTTCATTGACTAAGATAATTTTATCTACAAAATCTTTATGTAAATCAATTTTTTCTGGCAAATCTTTCCCATATTTTTTCAATTCTTCAATACTCCCTATAACCTTTATTTTCCCACTTTCAGATTTCCAGATAGGAATCGAAGCAGCCCAATATCTATTTCTAGAAAGATTCCAATCCGGAGCGGTAAGAAGATTATGCTCCATCCTTCCCTCTTTTAAAAATTCAGGATGCCAATTAACATTCTTATTCAATTCAACCATTCTAGATTTTATCTTTTGAATATCTACAAATACTGCTGGAAGAGCCCTATAAATTAAGGGAGTAGAACATCTATGACAGAAGGGATATTCGTGTTCTATTTTTTTTACTGAAACAATTTTTCCTTGTTCCTTCAAAAAATTAATAATTTCTTTATTAACTTCATGAACATTTTTTCCCTTGAAATCACTAACTTCTTCTGTAAAATTACCTCTGGAATCAACTGGCTGAACAGTTGGAATTTCATATTTTCTACAAATTAAATAGTCCTCTTCTCCAAATGCAGGAGCGGTATGAACAATTCCAGTTCCATCTTCTGCAGTTACAAAATCTCCTAGTAAAATTTTAAATGCATTTTTAGTATCCTTAAAATAGGGAAATAAAGGTTCGTATCCTAGATTTTCTAATTTCTCTCCAATTAATTCTTCAATAATTTCATAATCTTCTTCACTCTTAAAAAATTTAGAAACTAAAGATTTAGCTAATAAATAAACTGTATTATCGGATTTATCTTTTAAATAAACGTATTCAATCTTAGGATTTACAGTCAGAGCCAAGTTAGAGGGAAGAGTCCAGGGAGTCGTAGTCCAGGCAAGAGCAAAAGCATCCTTTTCCTTCAATTTAAATTTAACAACAATTGTGTCTGCCTTAACATTCTGGTAGGCATTCTCCATAGCAATCTCTGACTTAGCTAGAGGGGTCTCACAACGCGGACAATACATTAAAATCTTTTCTCCTTCATATACCAATCCCTTGTCATAAAGTTGCTTAAATGCCCACCAAACAGACTCTATATACTCATTGTCCATAGTCATATAGGCATTATCCATATCAACCCATCTCCCAAGTCTATCTATTGTCTCCTTCCATTCTTTAGCATATTTAGAAACCTTAGTTCTACAAAAAGAATTAAATTTCTCAATTCCCATTTCCTCAATTTCATTTTTAGAATTAATTCCAAGTTCTTTTTCTGCAATATTTTCAATAGGAAGTCCATGACAATCCCATCCCCAAACTCTCCTGACATTCTTCCCTCTCATCGTCCAAAATCTAGGAATTACATCCTTCTCAATAGAGGCTAATAAATGACCATAGTGAGGAAGTCCTGTCGCGAAAGGAGGCCCATCATAAAAAACATAATTCTCTCCCTCCTTAGTCTTTTCTAGAGTTTTCTCAAAAGTTTTATCTTTCTTCCAAAACTCCAAAATCTCAAGTTCTTTCTCATTTATTGTTTTAGGTTTTTCAGCCATGCAATCTCAAATATTGGAGGGTTTTTAAGAGTTTATATGAAAGATAACTTTTTAATCTAAATTTAATTTCAATATTTATGGAAAAGAAAAAAGTTTTACTCGCACTTTCCGGAGGGGTAGATTCAAGTGTTGCAGCGCTTCTATTAAAAAAACAAGGTTATGAGGTAATTGGAGCCTTTATGAAAAATTGGAGTGATACAAAAAATCAAATAACCGGAGAGTGTCAATGGAAAATAGAGAGAAGATATGCCCAAAAAATTGCTATCCAACTAGAAATTCCCTTAATTACTCTAGACTTTGAAAAGGAATATAAATCTCTAGTTGTAGATGAAATGTTCAAAAAATACAAAAAAGGGATTACTCCTAATCCAGATATTGACTGTAATAGAAAAATAAAATTTCCTTTATTATTGAAAGAAGCAAAGAAAAGAAAAATAGATTTTATTGCAACAGGACATTATGCAAGAGTTATAAAAAAGAAGAACAAATTTAAACTTCTTAGAGCAAAAGATGAAACAAAAGATCAATCTTATTTTCTATATACTTTGAAACAATCCGAACTGAAACACTGCCTTTTTCCAATTGGAGAGTATACTAAAATAGAGGTAAGAAAAATTGCAGAGAAAAATAAATTTCCTAATTTTGATAAAAAGGGAACTGTAGGAATTTGTTTCATTGGAAAGATAAATCTCAAAACATTTCTAGAACAAAAAATAAAGAATAAAAAAGGAAAAATTTTAGATCCTGAAGGAAACATTATCGGAGAACATAATGGAATTTTTTATTACACTCTAGGACAGAGAGTAGGTCCTAGATTTGACTTAGAAATTTCTCACAAAACTGAAAAGGGAAAAGACTATTCAAAATGGTATATTGCAAAAAAAGATGCAAAAAAAAATATTCTAGTTGTAGCCCCTCAAGGACATAAATTGCTCTATAGAAAAAATCTAGTTCTAAAGGAGTTTCATCTAATAGATGAAGATAAAGAAATTTACAAAAAGAAAGCTCAAAAAGTTTTAGTAAGAATAAGGCATGTAGGAGAGTTGCTTCCTGCAAAAATTTCTTATAATAAAAATTTTAAAATAGAATTAGATGAAGAAATTACTGGAGTTTCCGACGGACAGGCACTAGTAATTTACCGAGGAGAAAAAGTTTTAGGCGGAGGAGTTATAGGAAATTTTTAGCTATCCAAAAATAGAATTTAAGTTTCTATAGAAAAATAAAAAAATAAAAAAGGGTGCGAAGCACCCATAATTCTAATTCTTAAAATCAGGAGTAGTCTTCCAAGCCAAAGTCATTCATTCTACTTCTTGAAGAAGATCTACTATCTTCTAGATCCTCTCTAGAGTGTCCTAAGATGTAAGGAGATTTAACTCCGGTCATAATAGTAATGACTCTAATTCTTCCCTGGAATTCTTTATTGATTCTTGCACCAATGATAACCTGAGCTTCAGGAGACAGGTGTTCTGTAACCATCCTTCCAATATTATCAAACTCTTCTAATTTCATATCCGGACCGCAAGTGATATGTACTAAAGCACCAGTTGCTCCACGATAATCAACATCTAAAAGAGGGTGTGTAAGAGCTTGTTGAACTGCAGTATCTACTCTTGAAGTAGAATTGTCCTCTCCGATACCAATAACTGCTACATCTCCGTTCTTCATAATAGAAGAAACGTCTGCATAGTCAAGGTTAATTAAAGAAGGTAATGTGATTGTCTCTACAATTCCTTTAATCATTGTTGCAACAAGTTCATTTGCTACCGCAAATGCTTGTTCCATCGGAAGCTGTCCAGCAATGTCTACAAGTCTGTTATTGTCAAGAACGATACAGGTGTCAGCTACCTCTCTCAATTCTTGTAATCCAAATTCAGCCTTATCAATTCTTGCTTTCTCAGCCTCGAAAGGCATTGTAACAACTGCAATTACTACTGCTCCTGCTTCTTTCGCTAATTGCGAAACTACGGGTATAGAGCCTGTTCCAGAACCGCCACCAAGTCCAGCTAGAACGAAAACCATATCCGAACCCGAAACAGCCTTCTTCAAGTCGCTGATAGCCTCTTTTGCAGCCTCTCTACCTTTTGCAGGATAACCTCCACAACCTAGACCTCGTGTTAATTCCTTACCAATAAGTAATTTCTCGTCAGCCTTAGTTATGGATAAATGTAAAGCATCAGTATTTATTCCATAGATAGTTGCACCATTGATTCCTTTATTAAAAAGCCATGTTGCCATATTACAGCCACAACCACCCATTCCAAAAACTTTAATATTTGCTTTACCAGCTCTTAATTCGTCAAAATTAATGCTATTTTTATCGGCATTTTCTATTGCCTCTTTTGCAAAATCTAAAACCATATTTTTATTTTTCTTAACCTCCTTTCAGGTATTAAAATATTAAGGAAATTAGCATTTAAAAATACTATTGTTTTAAAAAGATAGAATTTTAGAAAAATCTTAGAGGCTATTTAGGAATTCTTCTTCGATAAAATGCATTTCGGAGGGAATTATAAAACAAAATGGTTTCTTAATATTTTCCATTTTTTTTAATTCTTCAAAAGTTCCATAAAAAATTCTTTTATCTAAAGTTCCAATTCTAGAACAAAGAACTATTTTATCCAATTTTAATTTTTCCAGATCTAATGCCTTTTCTAATTGTTCTATTGCTTTAGAAAATTCAAAGTCAATATCAACCAAAAGAAGACTATGAGCCTTCACAGAAAGATTTTCTTTTATATAATTCAGGAAACTTAAGGGCTCAAAATTTTTAGTCCATCTAGGCATTGAAGAGATTTTTCCAAATTTATACAAAGATAATCCGGTCTCAGCAATTGAATTAATTATTGAAGCATTATGATAAATTTCAAGGGGAATTTTTTGTTTCTTACAAGAAAGAATTAATTGATGATGCGTCGTCGCAGAAAAAGGATCTCCATAAACAAGAAGCGAAATATTTTTTTCCTTAGCTTCTTTTAAAATAGATTCATCTTCAACACTCTTTCTTTCAAGAATTTCAAATTCAATTCCTAAGGATTCTTTCAATTCTTCAATATGATAGGGAAAATCAATTGTATAAGATTCTAAAAAAATTTTATCACTTTTCTCTAAAATTTTTTTTCCTTCTGAAGAAATTGAATCCAAACCCAAACCCAAACCAACTAAATAAAATGTCATTTCCCACTCTCCAAATCCCAAACGACAACCATAATAAGTATAGTCGTTGTAACTATAGAAATATTTAAATCAACAAATAAAGTTATTAGGGAAATTAAAAAAAGAATTATTTTGAAAGTTGGAAAATATTGTTTTCTCTTAAATATTTCTTTTTCATCCTCACTAAGCTTTCTTCCTACATATCCAAATAAGGCCCCTAATACAAACATTACCAACACTTGATATAATTCCATAAGTTTTTTAAGAGTTATTTGTTTAAAAGTCTTATGAAATTAGTAGATGTTCATGCACATTTAGATGATGAAAGATTTGAGAATGATTTGATTGAGGTAATTAAAAGAGCAGAGGAAAAAGGAGTTAAGGAAATTGTCATCTCGGGAGTTAATCCTAAAACAAATAGGAAAATTTTAGAGATAGCTTTGCTATCTCCTATCATCAAACTGAGTTTCGGAATCTATCCAATAGATTCTATTGCAGAAAAAGTTCCAAATCTTTCAGATGACTATCCCAGGGAAATAGAGCCTTTCAGTCTAGATGAAGAGCTAAAATGGATTGAAGAAAATAAAGACAGCTGCGTTGCAATTGGGGAGATAGGCTTAGATTTTCAAATTGCTCCAAATTACAAAAAAGAACAGATTGAGGCTTTTAAAAAAATTTTAACTCTTACTAAAAAAATAAACAAACCAGTAGTTATCCATTCCAGAAAAGCAGAATTAGAATGTATTGAAATTCTAGAAGAATTTCAGATGAAAAAAGTGATTATGCATTGTTTTTCTGGAAAAAAGAGTTTAATAAAAAGGTGTTTTGAAAATGACTGGTTTCTCTCTGTCCCTCCTGTTATAACTAGATTGGATCATTTCAAAACTCTAACTGAATTAACTCCTCTAGAAAATCTACTAACCGAAACAGATGCTCCCTACCTCTCTCCAGTCTATGCAGAAAGAAATGAACCTTCAAATATTCCTGTCACAATAAAAGAAATCGCAAAAATCAAGAATTTAACTGAGGAAGAAGTAGCTAAAAAAATCTGGGAGAATTGGGAAAAAGTTCGAGGGCAATCTTCTATTCTCTAAACACCATCCCCTCAACTTTTGAAAAAACTCCTTTTCTATCTTCGGGAATTTTTTCTTTCAGAGAATCTTTCATATATTTGCTAACAAGTTTATGTTTTTCTTTTATAGATAAATTTTGATTTGTACAAGGCCCTCCTATACATCCGCCTTCACAAAAAGTAACATCTAAAAATTTTAAGTTTTTATATTTTTTAGGGTTTTTCTTTATATCTAAAAGAATTTCATTAACCTTCTTCCACCCATCACAAATAATATATTCATCTTTTTTTAATATTTTATGAATCTTTGCAGTCTTAGAAAGTCCTCCAGAAAGAGGATAAATTTTTGTATAGTC
>Ga0265293_10009887_pt1 | contig 13529 bp, 14 predicted proteins | sample Munlanlewell138R_FD_192505 | JGI IMG/M metagenome (GOLD analysis project Ga0265293, IMG submission 192505) | Leachate microbial communities from a municipal landfill in Southern Ontario, Canada - Leachate well 138R | ecosystem: Engineered > Solid waste > Landfill > Unclassified | place: Canada...
CGAACATCCCCAGATTTGAAATCGCGAAACTACCGCCCAGATATTCCTGTGGCGCGAGCTTGTGATCGCGCGCGCGGGCGGCGAGATCCTTCATCTGTTGCGACAGCGATGAAAGCGATCTGCTGTCGGCATCAAGCAGCACCGGGGTGTAAAGCCCGCCATCCGCAAGCGCGACCGCCACCGCGACATCCGAGGCCTTCATCCGCAAGATCCGATCCCCGGCCCAAACGACATTGGCATCGGGCACGGCCTGCAATGCCATGGCGCAGGCTTTGACGATCAGATCGTTGAGCGAAATTTTCACCCCGCGCCCTTCAAGCCGGGCATTCAACTGGCCCCGGAATTCTTCCAGCGCGTCAATGCGGATATCGCGGCGCAGATAGTAATGCGGGATGGTCTGTTTGGATTCGGTCAGCCGCGCGGCAATGGTGCGGCGCATGCCGGTAAGGGCGATTTCCTGATATTCCCGGCCCTCATAAAGACGGGTGACGGCATCGGTATCGCCCGTTTTCGCGGGGCTTTCCTTGCGCGGTGCGGATTGGGCGGCGATGATATCGGCCTTGATGATCCGGCCATTGGGGCCGGAACCGGTAACATCACCCAGATCGATCCCGGCATCTTGCGCCATCCGGCGGGCAAGCGGGGTGGCAAAGATGCGTGTGCCGCCATCCTTTGCGGGCTTTGGCGCCGTTTCGCGGGGCTTGGCCGGTTTCGCGGGGGCATCGGCAGGCGCGGGGGCAGGGCGCGCGGATTTCTCCGCCGGTGCGTCGCCGATGTCATCGGCGCTTTCGCCCTCGGCCAGCAGGATCGCGATCGGTGCGTTGATCGCTACGCCCTCGGTGCCTTCGGCCACCAGAATGCGCCCGATCACGCCTTCGTCCACGGCCTCGAATTCCATGGTCGCCTTGTCGGTTTCGATCTCGGCCAGAATGTCACCGGCGGCAACGTTGTCGCCTTCGGAGACCATCCATTTGATCAGCGTCCCCTCTTCCATCGTGGGCGAGAGCGCGGGCATCAGGATTTCTGTGGGCATCGCTTGTCCTCTCAGCGGTAGGTCACGGATTTCACGGCCTCGATCACCTCGGGGGTGGTGATCAGCGCGTGTTTTTCAAGATTGGCCGCATAGGGCATGGGCACATCCTTGCCCGTGCAATTGATAACCGGCGCGTCAAGATAATCAAACGCATGCTGCATGATCACCGCGCCCAGATGGTTGCCGATGGCGCCGACCGGCCAGCCTTCTTCGACGGTCACGCAGCGCCCGGTTTTGCGCACTGAGTCCAGCACCGTATCATAATCGATCGGGCGCAAGCTGCGCAGGTCGATCACCTCGGCGGAAATGCCCTCGGCTTCCAGCGCTTCGGCGGCTTCAAGCGCATAGGTCATGCCGATGCCGAAGCTGACGATTGTGACATCATCGCCCTTGCGCCAGATGCGGGCCTTGCCGATGGGGACGGTGAAATCCTCATCCGTGGGCACATCGAAACTGCGGCCATAGAGAATTTCGTTTTCCAGAAAGATCACCGGGTTTGGATCGCGGATCGCGGATTTAAGCAGGCCTTTGGCATCGTCGGCGGCATAGGGCATGACGACTTTCAGTCCCGGGATCTGGGCATACCATGCGGCATAATCCTGACTATGCTGGGCTGCGACACGCGCGGCAGCCCCATTGGGGCCGCGAAATACCATGGGCGCGCCCATTTGCCCGCCCGACATGTAAAGCGTCTTGGCCGCCGAATTGATAATCTGATCAATGGCTTGCATGGCAAAGTTGAACGTCATGAATTCCACGATCGGGCGCAATCCGCCAAAGGCCGCGCCAACGCCGATCCCGGCAAAACCATGTTCGGTAATTGGTGTGTCGATCACCCGGCGCGCGCCGAATTCATCCAGCAAGCCTTGGCTGACCTTATAGGCGCCCTGATATTCGCCGACCTCTTCGCCCATCAGGAAAACGGTTTCATCGCGGCGCATTTCTTCGGCCATCGCGGCGCGCAGGGCTTCGCGGACGGTCATGGATTGCAGCGCATTATCGGTGGTGGTGCTGGCCATGGTCATTCCTTCCGGTCTTGCGTGATTTCGGCGTCAGTGGTGATATCGGTCCAGAGTTCCTCAAGCGGGGGCTCGGGGCTTTCGCGGGCAAATTCGGCGCTGTCGTTCACGATATCCTTGATCTCGGCGTCGATTGCCTTGAGATCTTGTTCCGTGGCATGGTCACCCTCGATCAGCACGGCGCGCAGCGCCTCGATCGGGTCGCGTTCCTGGCGGATTTTCTGAACCTCGTCGCGGGTGCGGTATTTCGCGGGATCGGACATGGAATGGCCCCGGTAGCGATAGGTTTTGACCTCTAGCAGATATGGGCCGTTACCTTCGCGGCAATGGGCAAGCGCACGGGCACCGGCGTCACGCACGGCCAGCACATCCATACCATCGACCACTTCGCCCTTGATGCCAAAGGCGGCGGCGCGGGCCACCATATCGGGCGCAACGGTGGCGCGCGTGATCGATGTGCCCATGGCGTATTGGTTGTTTTCGATCACGAAAACCACCGGCAATTGCCACAGGCTTGCCATGTTATAGGTCTCATACACCTGGCCCTGATTGGCGGCACCTTCGCCGAAATAGGTAAATGTCACATGATCGGTGCCGCGATATTTATCGGCCAGCGCCAAACCGGCACCCAGCGGCACCTGTGCGGCCACGATCCCGTGCCCGCCATAGAAATCCTTTTCGCGCGAAAACATGTGCATCGAGCCGCCCTTGCCCTTGGAATAGCCGCCCTCGCGGCCGGTCAGTTCGGCCATGACACCGCGCGCCGACATCCCGCAGGCCAGCATATGGCCGTGATCGCGGTAGGATGTGATGCGCTTGTCACCTTCGCGGGCATTGGCTTCGAGCCCGACGACAACCGCCTCCTGCCCGACATAGAGATGGCAGAATCCACCGATCAGCCCCATGCCATAAAGCTGGCCGGCTTTTTCCTCGAACCGGCGGATCAGCAGCATGTCGCGGTAAAGGGCCAGCAATTCCTGAGTGTCGGCTTTGCGGGCGTCAGCGAGGGGGCGTTTGGCCATCGGCATTTCTCCTTGCAGCGGTGCGACGAATCGTCGCTGGCGGTCTTTTAGCGCGGTGATTTCTGGAATGCACCCCGCTATCGCCAACCTGCGCGATGGTGCGCAAAAAGCCAAGAGAGCGGGCAGGCTTAGCGGATCAAGATCTCATCAGCGCGCATCATGCCCAGCACATCGCGCGCCTGTTCATCCAGCAGATCGAGATCGAGAAAATCATCCGACAGCCGCAGGGTCTTGTTGCGCATCATGACCAATTCGGCCTCAAGCGCGTTGCGGGTGGCGCGCAGTTCGCGCGCCTCGGCATCGATCTGGATGCGGCGAAACAGCCCGTGATCACCCTGCACCGAGGCAAAGGCGAAATACGACCCCAGCAAAAACACCAGCCCGAAATAAAAGATGACCCCGAAAGCCGGGCGATTACGCGATATTTTCATGGCGGATCTTATACATCTTGCTGGACTGGCCCCGCGGCATTTTGATCGTTTCGATCATGGCATAGCCGGGCGGATGTGTGAATCCCCTAAATTCTGGCGGCCCAGGCCGGGCCGGGGCCGCCGATGGAAATCAGGCGCGGCCCTTGTAGATATCGACCAGCTTGCCCAGCATCGCCAACGCATCGCCGCGTTCGCGCTGAAAGCTGTTGCGCCCGATGATCGAGCCGTTGCCGCCGCCGTCGCGAATGGCGCGGGCGTCATCGTAAACCGAATCTTCGCCCTTTTTCGCCCCGCCCGAGAACACCATGATCCGGCGACCGTCAAAGGCCGATTGCATGCAGTGGCGCACGCGGGCGGCCTGGGTGGAAATGTCGATCTGCTGATCTTCGTAAACCTTTTTGGCCTCGGGCAGCATCAGGTGATCGGTAGAAAGTTTGATCTTGATGATATGCGCGCCAATCAGCGCCGCGATCTGGGCGGCATAGGCGGCAATATCGATGGCGGTTTCGCCGTCTTTGGTGATCGCCTCGCCGCGCGGATAGGACCAGATGACGGTGGCCAGCCCTTTGGCGGCGGCTTCCTTGCGCATTTCGACGATTTCTTCGAACATATCCAGCGCCATATCCGACCCCGGATAGACGGTGAACCCGATGGCCGAGGCGCCGATGCGCAGCGCATCATCGACCGATGCGGTCACGGCCTGATTCTTACCCGCCGTATCCGACATCAGCGAATTGGCCGAGTTCGCTTTCAAAATGGTGGGGATCTGGCCGGCGAATGTATCGGCGCCCGCTTCGAGCATCCCAAGCGGCGCGGCATAGGCATTCAGCCCCGCATCGATCGCCAGTTGATAGTGATAATGCGGATCATATCCCGCCGGATTGGGCGCAAAACTGCGCGCAGGCCCATGTTCAAAGCCCTGATCGACGGGCAGGATGATCATCTTGCCGGTGCCGCCAAGCCGCCCTTCCATCAAGATCCGTGCCAGATTCGCTTTTACGCCGGGGGTCTCGCCTTCGTAATTGGCAAGGATTTTCTGGACAATGCGCGTGGTTTTCATGGCGGATTCCTCTGAAAGGGTGGTTTGCCTACGCCTTAGCAGCACAGCGGCGGGATGCAATCATGGTTGCGCTAACCTGCGGCCAGCGGCGCACAAAAATGGCATCACGGGCGGTTCAGCGCGGCAATACCGGGCAATTCCTTGCCCTCCATCCATTCCAAAAACGCCCCGCCAGCGGTCGAAATATAGGTAAACCCATCCGCCGCGCCCGCCTGGTTAAGGGCCGCGACCGTATCGCCGCCGCCCGCCACTGACACCAGCGTGCCCTGGGCGGTCAGCCGGGCGGCGGCCTGCGCCGCGCCGTTGGTGGCGGCGTCAAAGGGGGCGATTTCAAACGCGCCCAGCGGGCCGTTCCATATCAGCGTGCGGCAGTTTTCAAACAGCGCCACGATCCGCGCCAGCGATTGTGGACCCGCATCAAGGATCATCGCATCGGCGGGGCAGGCGGTGGCATCGACCACCTCATGCGGGGCATGGGCGGCAAATTCGCGCGCAACGACCACATCGGTTGGTAGCACGATCTCGCATCCCGCGGCCGCAGCGGCGGCCATGATCTTGCGCGCCATATCGCCCAGATCATGTTCGCAAAGCGAACGTCCGACATCGATGCCCTGTGCCGCCAGAAATGTATTGGCCATGCCGCCGCCGATCACCAGATGATCGACCTTGCGCACCAGATTTTCCAGCAAATCCAGCTTGGTCGATACTTTCGCCCCGCCCACCACGGCCACGACCGGGCGTTTGGGCGATTCCAGCGCGGCTTCGAGCGCGGTCAGTTCCGCCTCCATCAGCCGCCCGGCGCAAGATGGCAGCAGCCGGGCCACCCCCTCGGTCGAGGCATGGGCGCGGTGCGCGGCGGAAAAGGCATCGTTGCAATAGATATCGGCCAGCGCCGCCAGCGAGGCGGCAAATTCGGGATCGTTGCTTTCTTCGCCGGGGTGAAAGCGCAGATTTTCCAGCAGCACCACATCGCCTGCTTCCATATTGGCCACCAGCCGTTTGGGCGTGGGCGCATCCGTTGCGCCGCCGAACGTGACCTTGCGGCCAAGCGCCGATTCAAGCGCGGGCAGCGTGACCTGCAGGCTCATTTCCGGCACGACCTTGCCTTTGGGGCGGTCGAAATGCGCGATCAGCACCGGTTTTCCGCCACGCTCAACGATGGTGTTCACGGTGGGCACGATCCGCGCGATGCGGGTGGCATCGGTGACGCGGCCATCTTCGACCGGCACATTGATATCCACGCGGGTCAGCACGGTCTTTCCAGCCAGATCGAAATCATCGAGGCGCTTCCAGGCCATTTGGCTCTCCTTGTTGGGGCGGTAAAGGGCTGCTTCTATTGGCCTGAACTGGCAGGCAGGGTCAATAACGGCTTTTCCTTATGCGGGGCGGATCGTAGTATACGCGCGACCAAGTTTTGAAGGAGCCTCTCATGGCCGAGATAAAAGATCCCGAAAACACCATTCTGATCGCCCTTGGCGACGGGCTTGTCACGATCGAGCTGATGCCCGATGTGGCGCCCCAGCATTGCGCGCGGATGAAGGAACTGGCCCGCGCCGGCGCCTATGACAATGTGGCGTTTCACCGGGTAATCGACGGCTTCATGGCCCAGACCGGCGATGTGGCCAATGGCAATATGGAAAAAGATTTCAACATCCGCCTTGCGGGCACGGGCGGTTCCGATCTGCCGGATCTGCCGGCGGAATTTTCGCGCCTGCCCCATGATCGCGGCACGATTGGCGCGGCACGCGCTGCCAGCCCGAATTCGGCCAATTCGCAATTCTTCATCAACTTTTCCGACAATCACTTTCTTAACGGTCAATATACCGTCTATGGGCGCGTGATTTCGGGGATGGAGCATGTGGACAAGATCGCGCGGGGCGAGCCACCGGCAAGCCCGGACCGGATGATTTCCGTTCGGGTGGCAGCCGATGCGGCTTAAGGCAGCGCTGCTGGCCACCCTGACGTTGGGGGCGCCCGCCTTTGGCGCCGGCATTACGATCGAGGTCGAGGGCGAGGCCAATGGCACGATCGTGATCGATCTGTTCGAAGATGTGGCCCCGCTGCATGCCGCGCAGATCACCGCGCTTGCCGCCGAAGGCGCCTATGACGGGGTGGTGTTTCACCGCGTGATCGATGGCTTCATGGCCCAGACCGGCGATGTGCAATATGGCCGGATCGGCAATGATATGGGCATGGCCGGTCGGGGGGGATCGGATCTCGATAATATCCCGGCCGAATTTTCCGATATCAGCTTTGATACCGGGATCGTGGGCATGGCGCGCATGTCGCGTCCCGATTCGGCCAATTCGCAATTTTTCATCATGTTCGGCCCCGCGCCGCAGTTGAACGGCGGATATACCGTCATCGGGCGCGTGACCGAGGGGATGGATGTGGTCGATCAGATCAAGCGCGGCACCGGCCAGAATGGCGCGGTGATCGGTCGTCCGGATGTGATGACATCGGTGCGGGTCATCGATTAACCCGCGGTTAATCACCTAAACCATTGATAACAAAGGAACGGCCCCCTTGATGGGGCCGTTTTGCTGTGCGGCTGCCAAAAAAACAGTTGCAATCATCCGTAAAAATACATATTCAATTATTTGAGTATGTAGGGGATTCGCCTGCAACCGATCCACCAAGGGCCGACACAGGCCCCAACGCACAGAGGCTATGACATTTCCATGATCGAAACCGAATTTACACCCTATGCCGCCATGGCCGGCGGCGCGCTGATCGGATTGGCGTCGGTGATGCTGATGGCGCTGCGCGGGCGCATTTTTGGCGCAACCGGCATCTTGCTCGGGGTGCTGCGCCCGGCAAGCTCATCCGACTGGACATGGCGCGCGCTGTTGCTTGCGGGTATGTTCACCGGGCCGCTCATTTATACGCTATTCGCGGGCAGTGGCCCGGCCATTCAGGTGCCGGTCGCGCCGGCGGCGCTGATCATCGGCGGGCTGCTGGTGGGGCTGGGCGTTACCTATGGCGGGGGCTGCACCTCGGGCCACGGGGTCTGCGGGATGGCCCGGCTGTCGCCACGTTCCTTTGTGGCCACGGGCAGTTTCATGATCGCAACCACGATCACCGTTTTTGTCATTCGTCACGTGATCGGGGGCTGATATCATGATGCGTCATATCCTTACCTATCTGACCGGCGTGATCTTTGGCACGGGCATCGTTCTGTCGGGCATGTCCAACCCATCCAAAGTGCTGAACTTTTTCGACTTTGCCGGCATCTGGGATCCCTCGCTTGCCTTTGTCATGGGCGCGGCTGTCGTGGTGGCCTTCATCGGATACCGCTTCGTGCTTCGCCGGCCCAAACCCGTGTTCGAGGCCCGGTTCGATATCCCGGCCAGCCGGACCATCGACATGCGTCTGATTGCGGGTTCGGCCGTATTCGGTGTGGGCTGGGGGGTGGCAGGTTTCTGCCCCGGCGGCGCCATTCCCGCCGTCAGCACGCTCAACCCTTCGGTGCTGATCTTTGTAGCATCGCTTATCGCTGGTATGCTGTTGGCACGCTCCATCATGCGCATCGGCGCCGCACGTCAAAGCCGGGCCGCCTGAGGGCCGCCCGCATCACCAGAAGTTTCACGTTTCAAAACAGGAGAAAGAAAATGGCATCGAATTATCCCGTCGATATGGACGTTGTCCCCGAGGTCAAAGCCTTCTTCGACGAAGCCACCAACACGATCAGCTATGTGGTGAAAGATCCCAGCTCGAACGCCATCGCGATTGTCGATAGCGTCATGGATATCGATTACGCCGCAGGCCGCATCACCTATGACCACGCGGATCAGATCATCGCCTATGTGCAGGAAAACGATCTCAAGGTCGAATGGCTGATCGAAACCCATGTCCATGCCGATCACCTGTCGGCCGCGCCCTATATCCAGCAAAAGCTGGGCGGCAAGATCGGTATCGGTGAAAACATCACCATCGTGCAGGAAACCTTTGGCAAGGTATTCAACGAGGGCACCGAATTCCAGCGCGACGGCTCGCAGTTCGATCGGCTGTTCAAGGATGGCGATACCTATACGATCGGCAACATGAGCGTGACGGTCATGCATACGCCGGGCCACACGCCGGCCTGCATGACGCATGTGATGGGCAATGCGACCTTTGTGGGCGATACGCTGTTCATGCCCGATGGCGGCTCGGCGCGCGCGGACTTTCCGGGCGGGGATGCGGCCACGCTCTATGACAGTATCCAAAAGGTGCTGGCGCTGCCGGATGATATGCGGCTGTTCATGTGCCACGATTACGGCCCCAATGGCCGTGACATCGAATGGGAAACCACCGTTGGCGCGGAAAAAGAGCATAACATCCACGTGGGCGGCAATGCGACCAAAGAGGAATTCGTCAAATTCCGCACCGAGCGCGATGCAACGCTGGATATGCCCAAGCTGATCATCCCGTCGCTGCAGGTGAACATGCGTGCAGGCGAGCTGCCGCCCGCCGACAAGGATGGCAAGACCTTCCTGAAAGTGCCGATCAACGAACTCTGATCGGGCATTGACCTGATGCAGGATTGTCCCGCCGGTGTTATGACATCGCCGGGACGCTTTCTTCCCGGCGCGCATCTGCGTGCCTTTTCTTTCCGCGCCGCGCGATGCGGCGCAATCTGACAGGAACGCATCATGGATATTCGCAAACTGGCCGAGGGGATCGCCATTGCCCCGCAATTGCAACCGGGTGACATGGCCGCGCTGGCCAAAGCCGGCTATGGCACGATCATCTGCAACCGCCCCGATGGCGAGGCCCCCGATCAGCCCGGCCATGCCGAAATGACCGCTGCGGCACAGGCCGCGGGGCTTGAATATGTCTATATCCCGATTTCCGGTGGCGAATTTTCCGAGGCAAGCATCGCAGCCTTTGTCGCCGCGCTGCACGATCAGCCCGGCCCGGCCGTTGCCTATTGCCGCAGCGGCGCGCGTTCGACCACGCTTTGGGCGCTGAGCCAGGCGGATAAACTGCCGGCCGAGGACATCCTGAATGCCGCCGCAAATGCCGGGATCGATGCAATGGCCATCGCCCCGCGCCTGAAAGCGCGCAAGGGCTGACAAATCTGCCGCGCTGCCCGGGCGGCGGCGCGGCCTGTCATCCCAGCCAGTTGACCGCCGCGAGCGTAAGCACCGGAAAGGCCACCAGCGCCGCCAGCCGGATCAGATCGGTGATCACAAAGGGCAGGGCCCCGGCGAAAGTATGCGACATCGGCACATCGCGGGCCATGGCGTTGATGATGAACAGGTTCATCCCCACCGGCGGCGTGATCAGCCCCACCTCGGTCACGATCAGCACCAATATGCCGAACCAGATGCCGAAATCCGCCGCGCTCATCCCGAAATCCAGCATCGCCAGCACCGGATAGAAAATCGGCACCGTCAGCAGGATCATCGACAGGCTGTCCATGACCATGCCGAATGCCAGATAGATCAGCAGCACCACCCACAGCACCAGCCACGGCGAAAAGCCCTGAGCGCCGGTCCATTGTGCCACGGTTTGCGGCACCTGTGTCAGCGCCAGAAATCCGTTGAATACCGCCGCGCCCAGGATGATCACGAAAATCATCCCCGTCGATTGCGCGGTCGCAAGCAGGGCCGCGCCCGTTAGCCGCAGGCTAAGCCCGCCGCTGATCCATGCCAGCACAAAGGTGCAGGCGGCGCCCACGGCGGCGGCCTCGGTCGGGGTGAAGATGCCGCCATAAATCCCGCCCACGACCAGCAGGAAAATACCGAGCACCGGCAAAACCGGCACCAGCGCCCGAAACCGCGCACCATATGGCAGGCGCGGTTCGACCCCGCCGCTTTGGGGAAAAATCCGCACATAGAGTGCGATGCAGATCACATATCCCGCCGCTGCCAACACCCCGGGGATGAAGGCCGCGACAAAGAGCCTGGCGATATTCTGTTCGGCCAGAATCGCGTAAAGCACCAACACGACCGAGGGCGGGATCAGGATGCCAAGCGTGCCCCCCGCCGCCAGCGTCCCGGTGGCAAGCCGCCCGGAATAGCCCGCGCGTTTCAATTCGGGCAGCGCGATCTGGCCCATCGTTGCCGCCGTCGCCAGCGATGATCCGCAGATCGCGCCAAATCCGGCGCTTGCGCCGATCGCGGCCATGGCCATGCCGCCGCGCCGATGCCCCAGCCATGCGCCCGCCGCGCGAAACAGCGCCGCCGACATGCCACCCAGCATCGCGAATTGCCCCATCAGCAGAAACAGCGGGATGATCGAAAAGGAATAGCTGGCAAATGTCCCATAGGGCAGATGTTTCAACTGGCTCAGCATCATCAGCGGTGATCCGGTCACCATCCATGTGCCGCCAAAACCCACCGCCAGCATCGCAAGCCCAATCGGCAGGCGCAGGAAAATCAACGCCAGCAGCACCGGAAACGACCAAAGCCCGATGGCCCAGGCGCTCATGCCGCGTTCCCCCGCAGCGCGCGGATCGATCGCCAGATCGCAAAGGCTGCCACCAGCACAAAGGCCGCAGCCCCCAGCACACAGGCGGCATAGGCCTGCCACAGTGGCAATTGCAAAATGAATGTGGTCTCGCCATAGGCGCGTTTATCAAGCATCCCTTCCCACAGCCGCCAAGCGATCAAAACGGCCGCCCCCAGCATCACCAGATCGGCCAGCACATCGATCACCCGGTTTAGCCGCCCGCCCAGCATCGGCTGGAACAGATCCACCCGCGCATGGCCCCGGTTCAGATGGCACCAGGGCAGCGCGCAGAAAACCGCGAATCCGACGCCGATTTCCACCAGTTCGAAATCGCCGGGCACCGGGCCTGACCAGCTGATGGCCCGCCCGATGACCGACACCGTGGTCAGCCCCATCACGCCCAGCAACACGATGCCACCCAACAGGGCGACCGCGCGGGCCAGCAATTCCGCCAATCTGGCGGCAAGGGGATAAAGGCGCATGGCGGCTCCGATATTGCTGCACGGCTGTTGGCTGGCACAAATGCCGCCGCCGCGCAACTGGCCCGGCGTGGTTGCGCGGTTTGGGCAATGTGCTATGTGGCGGACAGATCCCAAACTGGGAGGCATCATGGCGCTCGAAGACGCAAAGAACGAGGTTGATACCGCCTTTACCCGCGCGGCGCGGCGTGGGCTTGCCTATGAAAACGCCTTTGGCGGGGCGCTGTCGTTTCTGCGCCGCCGCTATAGCAAGGATGTCGCGGGCGCGGCGCTGGCGATTACCGGCGTGCCCTTTGATCAGGCGGTGACCAACCGCCCCGGCACGCGGCTTGGCCCGCGCGCGATCCGCGAGGCATCGACCCTTCAACCCTTTGATCCGCCCTATGGCTGGGGCTTCGATCCGTTGTCGGAATTCGATATCATCGATTATGGTGATCTGGCCTTTGATTATGCCCGTATCGCCGATTTCCCGTCGGCGCTAAGCGCGCATATCGCCACGATCCTTGATGCGGGCGCGGGGGCGCTGACGCTGGGGGGTGATCACTTTATCACCCTGCCGATTTTGCGGGCGATGGCGGCGAAATTCGGGCCGCTGGGGCTTATTCATTTCGATGCGCATTCCGACACATGGCCCGATGATGATATGGACCGGATTGACCATGGCACGATGCTTTACAAAGCCGTCAAGCTGGGGCTGGTCGATCCCGCGCGCTCGGTCCAGATCGGGATTCGCACCGATAATCCGCTGACCATGGGGATCACCCAGATCGATGCGCGCGCGGTGCATGAACTGGGGCCTGCCACAGTTGCCGCCCGTATCCGCGAAATCGTGGGCAGCGCGCCCGCCTATCTGACCTTTGATATCGATTGCCTCGATCCTGCCTTTGCGCCGGGCACCGGCACGCCGGTCTGGGGTGGGCTTGCGTCATGGCAGGCGCAGGCGATCTTGCGCGATATCGCGGGGGTTCATCTGGTGGGCGGCGATGTGGTCGAGGTCTCGCCCCCCTTTGATGCAGGTGGGGCCACAGCGATTGCGGCGGCCCATGTTGCCACGGAAATCATGTGCCTTTATCTGTGGACAAGGCGCGCGGCCCCTTGACCCAGCCCCCGCCAATGGACAGATAAGCGCATGGTTTCCATAGATACCCTTGATCAGATCACGCGGCGCTTTGAATATATCGAAGCGGCCATGGCCGAAGGCGGCGGCGATATCGCAGCCCTTGGCCGCGAATATGCCGAATTACGCCCGGTGGTGGCCGAAATCGCCGCCTATCGCCGTGCGCGCGCCGATCTGGCCGAGGCCGAGGCCATGCTGGCCGATCCCGAATTGCGCGCACTGGCCGAAGAAGAACTGCCCGCCCTTCGCGCGCGTATCCCGCAAATGGAACACAATCTGCGGCTGGCGCTGTTGCCACGCGATGCCGCCGATGCGCGTCCGGCGATCATCGAAATCCGCCCCGGCACCGGCGGCGAGGAAGCGGCCCTTTTTGCCGCCGATCTTTTGCGCATGTATCAGCGTTATGCAGAATTACAGGGCTGGCGGTGTGATATCATCGCTTTGGCGGAAACCGAATTGGGCGGTATCCGCGAAGCCATTGCCAATATCCGGGGCGAAGGCGCCTTTGCCCGGCTGAAATACGAAAGCGGCGTGCACCGCGTCCAGCGCGTGCCCGAAACCGAATCGGGCGGGCGCATCCATACATCGGCCGCCACCGTGGCCGTGTTACCCGAAGCCCAAGAGGTCGATCTGCGCATCGATCCCGGTGATATCCGCATCGACACGATGCGTTCCAGCGGGGCAGGGGGCCAGCATGTCAACACCACCGATTCGGCGGTGCGCATCACCCATATTCCCACCGGCATCGTCGTCACATCATCCGAGAAATCGCAGCATCGCAACCGCGATATCGCGATGCAGGTCCTGCGCGCCCGGCTTTATGATGCGGAACGTCAGAAACTGCATGATGAACGATCCGGCATGCGCAAATCGCAGGTGGGTTCGGGCGATCGTTCGGAACGCATCCGGACCTATAATTTCCCGCAGGGC
>Ga0265293_10009888_pt1 | contig 13528 bp, 15 predicted proteins | sample Munlanlewell138R_FD_192505 | JGI IMG/M metagenome (GOLD analysis project Ga0265293, IMG submission 192505) | Leachate microbial communities from a municipal landfill in Southern Ontario, Canada - Leachate well 138R | ecosystem: Engineered > Solid waste > Landfill > Unclassified | place: Canada...
CTGGAGCCCAAGAAAACCGTGCGTCCGACCTACACCGACCGCAAACCCGGGGGCAGGCCTTACGCGGGCAACCGCCACGGTTCGGGCGGCAAGCCGTCCTACGCCGGCAAATCCGGCGGCTATCGCGGCGCGTCGTCCTACGAAGGCCGTCCCGGACGCGGCGACGAGAACCCGGGCTACGAAGGGAAACCGCGTTTCGGCGACAAGCCGCGCTTCGAAGAACGTCCCCGTTTCGGCGACAAGCCATCGTTCGGCGCACGTCCGGCGCGCGAGGGCCATTCGTCCCGCAGCGAGTTTTCGCCCCGCGGCGAATTCACTTCCCATGCCGAGCGCCCCGCTCGCCGCGAACGGCCTTCTTTCGGCGATCGCCCCGCATTCGGCAACCGACAAGCATTCGCCGGTCGTTCCGATGCCCGCCCGGCGCGCCGCGAAGGCACGCTCTCGGCCGGAGCTTCCGGCGACCACGCCAAACGTCCGGCGCGCCCAAGCTTCGCCAAAGACGGAGCGCCGCGCAAATCCAAGCCCGCGGCTCGCCGTTCCACCTTTGCCTGATCGCTCTTCGTCTTGATTGAAGCGGCAAGTCAAGCCGGTCTATTCCGACAAGCTGGCATGATCCTGGAGGTCAGGCCAGCTCCTTCAGCAATTCGGCGAAGCGCCGCTCAACCCATCGGGCGGTTTGCCCCGGCTGTTTACCTTGGCGCCAAAGCATGCGCACCGACAGCTTGGGCAAGGCCAGTGATGGACAATCCACGGGCCGCAGCGGCTTGGGGTAGCTTTGATACTGCGCGATATTGACCGGCAGGATCGCCCAACCTAGATCGTCGGCGACCATTTCAGCAATGCTGTAGAAACTGTCCGAGCGCCAAACCCTGGGGCTATACGCGATTTCCTGCACATCTTGCGCGAACATCAGCAATTGTCGAAACTGCGCCAGGTCCCCGCGCCCGACAGGCTGCTTGTCCAGCAAGGGATGGCCGCTGACGACGTACACGCCCTGGGGCAGCGTCCCGATATGGCGCTGATCGAAGCAGTCCATCAGCGGTCCACGGTCCAGATGGAAGGCAAGATCGGCGCGTCCCTGATCCACGTATTCCGCCACCTCGGTCGCGGTGCCATTGAGTAACGTCAGTTCCAGATCGGGGAATCGCCGGGAAATTTCGCGAAACAGCCGGCTCAGGGTCGCATGAGGCAGCGCCTCATCGAATGCGAGCGCCAGCTTGGCTTCGTGGCCCGCTGAAAGCGACCTTGCCCGCTGATCCAGCGAATGCGCTTGCCGCAACAATTCACGCGCTTCCCGCAACAGCAACTGCCCGGCATCCGTCAGCGTGGCCCGGTGCTTGCTGCGGTCGAAGAGCTCTACGTCCAGGTCCGCTTCCAGCAATCCGATGGCCGTGCTCACTCCAGATTGCGCCTTGCCCAGCACACGGGCGGCCGCACTGATCGAGCCTTGATCGGCGGTCATCACGAACTGGCGCAAATGATCCAGATTCCATTGCATGCACAAAGTCTATCATTAAAACAGATGGAATCAATCTTTGTGGATCACAATTAAAGATGGAAAATAGAGGGATTCCACATATTTCGTACAACAATAAAAGAGAGGTTCACATGCAGCTTCGTCCCTGGCTGTTCTTGTCGGCGGCCGTCGTATCGGAGGTTGTCGGCGTGACGATCATGAAGATCGCCTCCGATTCCGGCTCCATCGCAGCCCTCTTGTTCATGTACGCCATGATCGGCCTGTCGTTCTGGTTCCTTGCCACGACCGTGAAGCATCTGCCGATCGCGACGGCATATGCCGCATGGGAAGCCGCCGGCCTGATCAGCATCACATGCATCGGCTTCGCGCTCTTCGGAGAGCACCTCGGCCTGATCAAGCTGCTCGGCATGCTCATGCTGATCATCGGCGTGATTCTGGTCGCTTTCGGTTCGCCCGGGAACGAGGCCGGCAAGCCGGACGCGCGGGAGGTCTAAGCCATGTATAACGCCGCATTCGCGCACTACACGTTCATGGGGGCCGCCATCTTGCTGGAGGTCGCCGCCAATATATTCATCAAGGCCTCGCACGGCTTCAGCAATCGCCTGGCCGGCGCGCTCGGGATCGGCTGCATCCTGGCGTCGTTCACCGCGCTATCCCAGGCCGTCAAGGGAATAGATCTATCGATCGCCTATGCCTTGTGGGGCGGCGCCGGCATCTTGTTGTCCGCCGCCGCCGGCCTGATGCTGTTCCGGCAGCGACTGAATGGAAAGGGCTGGCTGGGCATTGCCTGGATCGTCATGGGTATCTCCTTGCTTAAACTGGCCTGACACCCGGGCGTCCCGGCGAAAATAGCTCGGAAACCGCCCCGTCGGGGGCAAGGAGGATATATGACCATCAGCACCAACATCCGGTTGCGTCCGCTGGAACGCGAGGATCTTCGCTTCGTGCACCAACTGGACAATAACGCCAGCGTAATGCGCTATTGGTTCGAAGAACCTTACGAGACATTCGCCGAGTTGTCCACGCTCTATGACGAGCACATCCATGACCTGCGCGAACGCCGCTTCGTCATCGAGCTCGACGGCCTGAACGTCGGCCTGGTGGAGCTGGTCGAAATAGATCACATACACCGCCGCGCGGAGTTTCAGATCATCGTGGCGCCCGAGCATCAAGGCAAAGGCATCGCCTTGCGCGCCACGACATTGGCGATGGAATACGGATTCAGCGTGCTGAATCTCTACAAAATCTATCTGATCGTCGATAAGGAGAACCACAGGGCTTTGCACATCTACAAAAAACTGGGCTTCGACATCGAAGGCGAACTAAAGCACGAGTTCTTCATCAACGGCCAGTACCGGGACGTTACCCGGATGCGGATGTTCCAGCATGACTACCTGGCCGCCTATCGTCCCGGACACACTGAACTTGTCAGGTCTACGGCCAAATAAGCGCGCGCCGCGAGCGAGGCCGGCCGCCCCCCTCATCCCAGGCTGGCTACAATATCGCCATGAAAGAACTCGCGTGTAAACCCTTGTTGCTCGCCTTTTTGCTGTCGCTTCCGCTTTGGATCGTCTTCGGCAACTACGTAGTGGCGCTGATCGTCGCCCTGCTGACCGCCTTTCTGATTTCCATGTGCTATTCGCTTTACGCGATCAGGCGTGCGCGGCGGGCGGACAAGCATAGCGTCCCCTCTTCCAAGACCGACGGCAGCGAATAAGCCCGTCGCCCGGTTACCCTAAGCTCATGCCCGTATCGCCGCCCCCCGCCGCCTCTGCCGTCCCCGACAATCTGCCGGCGCTCGACGTCCTGTCCGCCCGACATGCCCTGCGCGTCGCCGCCCACCTGCGCCGGCTGATCGCGCACGCTCCAGATCGCTTTCTGCCGTTCGAACTATGGATGGATCAGGCCCTGTACGCACCCGGCCTGGGCTACTACGCCGCGGGCAGCACCAAGTTCGGCGGCGATACTCCGTCTGGAGACTTCACGACCGCGCCCGAGCTTACGCCCCTGTTCGGGCGGACCTTGTCCCGCCAGGTCGAGGAAATCCTGCGCCTGAGCGATTCAGCCCACGTGCTGGAATTCGGCGCGGGCTCCGGCGCGTTGGCCGCCAGCCTCATTCCGGCGCTGCGCGCCCAAGGCGTCGAGCCCCGTTACCTGATCATGGAGGTATCCGCCGACCTGCGCCAACGGCAACGCGAGCGCCTGGCGCCTTTAGAAGCCGACATTGCCTGGCTGGACGCCCCGCCCCGGCGGTTTCACGGCTGCGTGGTGGCCAACGAAGTGCTCGACGCCATGCCCGCCTGCCTGTTCGTCTGGGACGAGGACGGGCAAGTGCGGGAGCTGGGCGTAGGCCTGGACGACAACCGGGACTTCGTTTGGCTGCACCGCGCGGCGCCGCCCGCCCTGGAAGAGGCCGTCCGGGCCCGCATGCCCTGCCTGCCGGGCTATCAATCCGAAGTGAACCTGCGCGCCGAAGCCTGGGTGCGCGGCCTGGGCGACTGGCTGGAAAAAGGCGCCGCCCTGCTGCTGGACTACGGCATGCCCCGGCGCGAGTACTACCATCCCCAGCGCGCGCAAGGCACGCTGATGTGCCATTTCCGGCATCACGCCCACGACCGGCCTCTCATCCACCCCGGCCTGCAAGACATCACGACCCACGTGGATTTCACCGCCATGGCCGATGCCGCGCTGGCCGGCGGCCTGGACGTCCTGGGCTATGCCTCGCAAGCCCGCTTCCTCATGAATGCCGGCTTGCTGACGCACCTGAGCGACGCCGATCCGCGCACCCTGTCCGCCGTGCAAAAGCTCGTATCCGAGGCGGAAATGGGCGAATTGTTCAAAGTGCTGGCCCTCGGCCGGGATATCGGCGGCCCCTTGTCGGGATTTCTCGGCGGGGACCGCCGGGGCAGGCTGTAGCGTCCGGCGACATCCCGCGCCGCGGCCTACGCGATGGGTCGAACAAGCCGATCATTGATCCATCTCATGGACGCGGCGGCCGTCCTGTGACAGGATGGGAGCCATATCACCGGAGCGCGCCATGTCCTATCCCGTCCTGCTGATCCTGCATCTTCTGGCGGCCATTTTCTTCATCGGCACCGTCATGTTCGAAATGATCGTGCTCGATCGCGCGCTGGCCGCCGCGCGCGACGCGGCGCGCAGCGGCCAAGCCGGTTCCGGCCTCCTTCTCAAGCCCTTGCAGCGCGACCTGACGCTGCGCGTGCGACGCATCATGCCCTGGGTGCTGCTCGTCCTGTACGCGGCCGGCATAGGCCTGGCCTGGCACTATCGCGGCGCATTGGAGAACCCGCTGGGCTCCAGCCTGGGCAAGCTGCTCAGCCTGAAGATCATTCTGGCCCTCAGCGTGCTGGGGCATTTTCTACGCGCGGTGACCTGGATGCGCTCGGGCGGCATGACGGCGCGACGCGCGCGCATCATTCATGCCAGCGTACTGGTCCATATGCTCGCCATCGTCGTGCTGGCCAAGATCATGTTCTACGTGCACTGAGCGGCTGGCGCCGGTCGCGGCATGCAAGCGCCGCCGGGCCGTGGGCTGCAACTCCTTGACCGAGACGCATGGTCTAGACGGCGGCCAAGGCTTCCAGCCTCGCCCTACGCAAGTCGGCCTTGATGCGCGCCGGATCGCCTTGGGCCGCGCGGGCGACGGCGCCTGCGTCGATGCCGCGCACGGCTTGCACGGCGCGCGTCCACCACGCCAGGTCCAGCGGCATGACCAGCGAGGCCGCGTTCAGCAAATCCAGAAAGCGCTCGGGCTTGCGCACGGCATCGCAGCGCTCCAGCGCATCCAGGCGATCCTGCAGCGACGCGCGCGCCAACAGCCCGCTTCCGGCGCCGGCATCGCGACGGACCGGATCGCCGCCGAGCAGCGCCGCCAGCAACACGGCCTGGTCGCGGCACTCACCCGGCGCGCGCACCTGCTGCGCGACCAGGGCGGGATCGGCGCTGCGGCGGCAGAGCAAGGCGAAGCGGCCAGGCAAAGGACACCCCTGGTCGGCTGCCTCGTTCAAGCCGCGGGCGATATCGTCGTCGTATGCCAGCGCGGGCGCGATGCGCGGCAGGGCGCCCGCTTCCTGGAGTACCTGGAACATCCGCCCTGGCCGTACTGTTTTCAATCCCTTGGCGAATTCCTGCCAGACCCGTTCGGGCACCAGCGCATCAACCTCGCCCGCCTGCACGAGCGCTCGGGCCAGCGCCATCGTTTCGGGCGCGATGGCGAAATCGTGAAATCGGGCGGCGAACCGGGCCAGGCGCAACACCCGCACCGGGTCCTCGATGAACGCGTCCCCCACGTGCCGCAGGATGCGCGCCGCGATGTCGCGCTTGCCGCCCAGCGGATCGACCAGCTCGCCGTCCGCGCCGCAAGCCATGGCATTGATGGTCAGATCGCGGCGCTTCAGGTCGTCCTCCAGTGTCACGTCGGCGCCGGTGTGGAACGTAAAGCCTTTGTACCCGCGTCCCGACTTGCGCTCGGTGCGCGCCAGCGCATATTCCTCTTTGGTGCGCGGATGCAGGAAGACCGGAAAATCTCCGCCCACGGGGATAAAGCCGCGCCCGGCCATCTGCTCGGGCGTGCTGCCGACGACGACCCAATCACGGTCTCCCGCCGGCAGGCCCAGCATGGCGTCGCGCACCGCGCCGCCCACCACATAGACCGCAAGGCCTTGCAAACACGGATCACGGGTCCAGTCTCGTCCCAGGCCGGCGCGCAGATTGTCTTGCCATGAGTCAGGCAATGACGATGCGGCGCTCCCGCAGGAAGCGTCGTCGTCCGCGGCCGCCCGCGCATCCCGGCTCATGGCGTCTTGGAGCCGCGAGCCTGCGAGGGGTACACCGTGCCCAGCCTTTCCTTGAGCGAATGCGGCTTGCCCGAGAACATCATGGCGTAGTACGTCGCATTGGACAGCACGTTCTTCACGTACAAGCGGGTTTCGGTGAATGGTATGGTTTCCGCGAAAATGGCGCCTTCGACCGGCCCGGCCAGCTTGGCGCTCCATTGCACGGGACGACGGGGCCCCGCGTTATAGCCGGCGGTCGCCAGGACTTCGGAGCCGTTCAGGTCGTTGAGCACGATGCGCAGATAATTGGTACCCAGCACCGTATTGACGTCGAAATCATTGACCTGGGAAGGCTTGAAATCCTTCATGCCTATTTTGTTGGCCACCCAGCGCGCCGTGGCCGGCATCAACTGCATCAAGCCCGACGCGCCGACCCGCGAGCGCGCATCGGTGATGAAACGCGATTCCTGGCGTATCAATCCATACACCCAGGCGGGATCCAGGTTGATTTGCCTGGCTTTTTCCGCGACTCGGCCTTCGAACGGCGCGATGAAGCGCTGGGAAAAGTCGACTTGCTCGCGCGTCAGCAGCGACGTATTGACGACGCGGTCATAGATATGTTCCTGTCGGGCGAGCTCGGCCGCCGCCAGCAACCGGCGATCGTCCATGCCGCGCAGCGCGAACGCCCATTCGGGCACGGCCTCGGCCCGCCACCCCAGCCGGAACAGCTCGATGGCACGCCGCAGGCCGGGATTGCCGCGCGCGGCCTGCAACTCGGCGGACGTGACCGGCGCGGGCGCCGGCGGCACATAGGGCGCCAGCCCGAGCTCTTCGCGGGCAAGCTGGCCATAGAAATTCAGATCCTCGGTAATGACGCCGTAAAGATCGCGCGCCGCCTGGTCCCTGCCCTGAGCCGCCAGCGCGCGCGCCTTCCAGTAGATCCAGACCGGCTCGGCCGCTTGCTGCTCCGACATGCGGTCCACGGCCGCTTCCACGCGTTTCCAGTCTATCTTCGGCTGGCGCAGCTCGGACCGCACCTGCCAGGCATGGTTGTAGTCCGTCAAGGGCTGCTCGCCCGACATGCGATACCACTTCGCGGCATCCTGCTCCACGTTCAAGGCCGCCACCAGTCCGAACTGGCTCCAGACCCATTCAAGCTGCTTGGCAGGCAGCCTGCCGCTCCATTGCTGCTGGATATAGTCCGCGTTGGACAGGCGCGCATCCCCTCGCGCAAGCCGCGACAAAGCGATGGTCGTCAATTCGACGTCGTCCGGCGTGGAGAGCGCGGCCCGACCGTTCAACCATTGCCGCGGGTTTTTCATCAACGCCGCGTACTGCACCATGGCCTTGCCGTCGAACACGATCGCCGCCAGACGCTGCGCATCGCCCGACCTGTTGGTCTCCAGCGTGGCGCGCAGCAAGCCCAGCACGTCCTCTCGGCTGACGATCCGGCTGACCGCCAGCTGATCCAGCATGGACCAGCACGCGGTGCTGGGCTGGAAGGCATCCAGCGCCTGGCCGGCCGTGACCGGCTGGCGCATCATGTGCTGTGACAGGATCAGCGAACACCGGATCTGGGCGTTGCTGTTCTGTATCGGCGCCAGCTGCAGAGCCCGCGCGTAATCGCCGGAACGCGCCGCGGCAATCAGCCAATCGCCCTTGATGCGGTCGGCCAGGTAGGCATCCTGGTTGGTCGCCATGAATTCTCGCAGCTCGGTCTCGGGCACGGGCTGCGTGCTGTCCTGCAGCTGCCGGCGCAAGATCCAGTACCGGGCATACGAGCCCAGGGTGGCGTCGGTTTGCGCCAGCGGAACCAGGCGCGCCAGCGCGGTCCATTGTTTCTTGTTCACCATGTCGCGCGCTTCGATCAGCGCCGTCCGGGCAGGGCTGGAGGGCGCCGCGACGTCGGCCGTTGCGCCGCGCGCGGCCCAAGGCATGGCCGCCGCGACACACAGAACGAAGCCGGCATACAGGCCCGGCATGGACCTGGCGCCAGACAGACGGGCATATTTCTGATACCGTTGGCGATTACGTTGCATTTTGGCGCGACCCCAGTAAAACATCATCATGAACGACAGTATAGAGAATAACGCAAGCTCATTACGCACCCGATTGAAGCAGCGGCGTGACCAACAGAATCCCGTCGAGCGCAATCGCGGCGCCCTGCTCATACGCGGACGCCTGTTTACCTGGCTTGCCACGCAACGCACCCGCCTCCAGGCCGAAGGCAAGCCCGTACCCACGCATATCGCGGCGTTCTGGTCCACGCCCGGCGAACCCGGCTTGCAGCCCGTGCTGCGTCAATGGGTCGAAGAGGAAGGCTATACCGTTTCGCTGCCCGTCATGGCCGCGCCGGATGCGCCCCTGCAGTTTCGCCTATGGACGCCCGGAGCGACGCTGAAAGCCGGCGCCTACGGCATCGAGCAGCCCGAGGACAGCGCGCCGCTCGCGCCGGCGCCGGACATTGTCCTGGTGCCCACGCTGGGCTATACCCGCCAGGGCGACCGCGTAGGCTACGGCAAAGGATACTACGACCGCACGCTGGCCGCGCTCAAGGCAGGCGGACACCCGTTCACCAGCATCGGCATCGCCTGGGCGACGGGCGATCTGAGCGGCGAGAATCACGTCCCGGCCCCGCACGACGTGAGGCTGGATTCCATTCTGACCGACAAAGGCTGGGCGGTACCCGCGCCTACGCTGTAAAAAACCGCCGCCCTTACCGCGCCGTCTTCAGGCGCAAGGCCGTGCAGATCGCCATCGCCACTTCGGCGTTGTTCAGCGTATAGAAGTGCAGGCCGGGCGCGCCCCGATCCAGCAGGTCTTGCGACAGGCGAGTGACCACATCCTTGCCGAACGACTTGATCGACGCGCGGTCATCGCCGAAGTCCGCCAGGCGGGAACGTATCCAGCGCGGAATTTCAGCCCCGCACATCGCGGAAAACCGCGACAGCTGCGTGTAGTTCGTAATCGGCATGATGCCCGGCACGATGGGCACGGTCACGCCGGCGGCGCGCGCCCGATCGACGAAATCGAAATACGCGTCCGCGTTGAAAAAATACTGGGTGATCGCGCCATCCGCGCCGGCCTTGACCTTCGCTGCGAAGCGCGCCAGATCCGAAGCCGCGCCGGACGCCTGGGGATGGACCTCGGGATAGGCCGCGACCTCGATCGTGAACCAGTCGCCGCAATGCTCGCGAATGAAGGCCACGAGGTCGCCAGCATAATGCAGCTCGCCCGCATCGCCGCCCATGCCTGAAGGCAGGTCGCCGCGCAAGGCCACCACGCGGCGCACGCCCATGTCCCGATAGGTATCGAGGATTTCCCCGAGGACGGCGCGGCTCGAGCCTATGCACGACAGGTGCGGCGCCACGTCGAACCCCAAATTCTGCAGCAGCCGCACGGCATCCACCGTGCCGCTGCGCGTGGAGCCGCCCGCGCCGAACGTCACGCTGACATAGGCAGGCTCCAAGGCCAGCAGCTGCTTGGCCGAGCGCACCAGCTTTTCCTGCGCCGCGATGTCCCGCGGTGGAAAGAACTCGAGGCTCAGCACCTGTTTTTCTCGGATCAAGACAGCAACCTCGACAAAAGGCCCGATACGATGGAGTACACCACCGCGCCGAGCAAGGCCCACCAGAACCCATTGACCTGGAAGCCCTTGAGCACGGAGCCCGCAAACCAGAAAATCAGCGCATTGAGCACCAACAGGAACAGTCCCAGCGTCACGATGGTGATGGGCAGCGTCAGCAGGACGAGCAAAGGCTTGACCAGGGTGTTGAGCAGCCCCAGGACCAGGGCCGCGACCAGCGCCGAACCGAACGAGGCCACGGTAATGCCGGGCAAGATGTACGCAACGATCAATAAAGCAACCGCGTTCAAGAGCCAAACGAGTATGAGTGTCATGATGTACCTTTGCAGTTAATGTCGAATGGGCAGCCGGAAACCAAGGTCCCGGCCGATTGCGATACGCGACGCAATTTGCTTAATAGCGATAGTGATCGGGCTTGTAGGGCCCTTCTACCGACACACTGATGTAATCGGCTTGCTCTTGGCGCAAGGCCGTCAATTGGACACCGAGCTTCTTCAGATGCAGGCGCGCCACCTTTTCGTCCAGATGCTTGGGCAGGACATAGACCTGGCCGCGTTCGTAGGCATTGCCGCGTGTGAACAGCTCGATCTGCGCGATCGTCTGGTTGGTGAACGATGCCGACATCACGAACGAAGGGTGGCCCGTTGCGCAGCCCAAATTCACCAGGCGGCCCTTGGCCAGCAGGATGATGCGCTTGCCGTCCGGGAAGATGATGTGATCGACCTGGGGCTTGATCTCTTCCCACTCCAGGTCCTCGACCGAGGCGACGTCGATTTCATTGTCGAAGTGGCCGATGTTGCAGACGATGGCCTGGTCCTTCATTTTTTCCATGTGCTCGCGCGTGATGACGTGGTAATTGCCCGTCGCGGTCACGAAGATGTCGGCCTTGTCGGCCGCTTCGTCCAGCGTCACGACCCGGTAGCCTTCCATGGAGGCCTGCAGCGCGCAGATGGGATCGATCTCGGTTACCCAGACCTGGGCGCGCAAGGCGGCCAGCGCCTGCGCGCAGCCCTTGCCGACGTCGCCGAAGCCGCAGACCACGGCCGTCTTCCCCGCCACCATGACGTCGGTGGCGCGCTTGATGCCGTCCACCAGGGATTCGCGGCAGCCATATAGGTTGTCGAATTTGGACTTGGTCACGGAATCATTGACGTTGATGGCGGGAAAGGCCAGTTCGCCCTTCTTCGACATCTGGTACAGGCGATGCACGCCGGTGGTGGTTTCCTCGGTAACACCCTTGATCCGCGCCAGGCGGGTCGAATACCAGGTCGGATCCTGTTTCAGCTGCGCCTTGATGGCGGCGAACAGGACGCGCTCTTCTTCGCTGCCCGGCTTGTCCAGCACGGCGATGTCCTTTTCCGCCTTGGCGCCCAGATGCAGCAAGGTGGTCGCATCGCCGCCGTCGTCCAGGATCATGTTGGCCTGCTCGCCGGGCCAATTGAAGATCTGGTGGGTGTAGCGCCAGTAGTCTTCCAGCGTTTCGCCCTTGACGGCGAACACGGCCGTGCCGCCCGACGCGATCGCCGCGGCGGCATGGTCCTGCGTGGAGAAAATATTGCACGAGGCCCAGCGGACCTGCGCACCCAGAGCGACCAGCGTTTCGATCAACACGGCGGTCTGGATGGTCATGTGCAGGCTGCCCGCGATGCGCGCGCCTTTCAGCGGCTGGGATGCGGCGAACTCTTCGCGGATGGCCATCAGGCCCGGCATTTCGGTTTCGGCGATGGCGATCTCGCGGCGACCCCATTCGGCCAGGCTCGGATCAGCGATCTTGCAATCGGAAAATACGTTGTCAACGACAGTGTTCATGTATGGCCTCTTTCCTTGCGCGGACAGCGAGCCGATGGAAACACGCTCATCTTGCCCGCGTACGGGTGCATAAGATGAGCGCCGTTGAAACGTTGGATGCCCCGAGCCTAGCGGACTGGAATCCGGAAACGTATCGTCCGGTTCGCTCGCCGTTGCAGCGCTCCTCGGGGGGCTGTCGGAATTGTAGCGTATGGCGCCTGAAAATGCCCGGCCGGCCGTGAAAGATTTCCGGCCCGATCCCGCCTCGAGCGGCGCGCGTTCGCGCCCCGCTCGACCCGTCAACGCTTGGTTCGGCGCGGATAGCCTTGGGACCGTATGCGCAGCCAGATCTCGCGCTTTTCGTCGTCGGAAAGGAACACCCAGTTGGCCACCTCCATGGCCGTGCGTCCGCATCCGCGGCAAATTTCATCGTACAAGGTGGAGCACACCGCCACGCATGGCGAGTCCGACACGCGCAGGCTTTTCATATCCTCGATCCGCGCGGCGCGCTGCAGCGAGGACGCCCGGCTTAAGCCGGATTCGGACGTGTCGGGATGAGTCGGCGCATCCAAAGCCCGGCCGCCGACCGAAGGAGCAGGTGCTCCTGGGCCGTCGCCGGGCTGAGCCGGGCATCCCCGCATGGCTCGACGATCCGCATCATCCGCCGACATGAACGTTGCCCGAAATGGATGCGCCGAGAGTCATAGCGCCTTCTTGAGCGCCTCGGCCCGGTCGGTCGCTTCCCAGGTGAACTCCGGCTCGCTGCGGCCGAAGTGGCCGTAGGCGGCCGTCTTGGTATAGATGGGACGCAGCAAATCCAGCATGTCGATGATGCCCTTGGGGCGCAAGTCGAAATGCTCACGGACCAGCTTGGCGATCTCATGGTCGGGGATGACGCCCGTGCCTTCGGTGTAGACGGTGATGTTGATGGGCTCGGCCACGCCGATGGCATAGCTGACCTGGACCTGGCATTGACGCGCCAAACCGGCCGCGACGATGTTCTTGGCGACATAGCGCGCCGCATAGCTGGCCGAGCGGTCGACCTTGGACGGATCCTTGCCCGAGAACGCGCCGCCGCCGTGCGGGCACGCGCCGCCATAGGTGTCGACGATGATCTTGCGGCCTGTCAGGCCCGCGTCGCCCTGCGGCCCGCCGATCACGAAAATACCGGTGGGATTGACCAGGTACCTGGTCTTGGGCGTGATCAGGCCGTCGGGAAAGCAAGGACGGATAATGTGCTCGATCACCGCGTCGCGGATGTCGGACTGTGAAATATCGGGCGCATGCTGCGTGGACAGCACCACCGTATCGACCTCGGCGGGCTTGCCGTCGACATAGCGAAAGGTCACTTGCGACTTGGCGTCGGGGCGCAGCCAGGGCAGGCGGCCGTCCTTGCGCAGCTCGCTTTGGCGCTGCACCAGGCGATGCGAATACCAGATCGGCGCGGGCATCAGGTCGGGGGTTTCGTCGCAGGCGTAGCCGAACATCAAGCCCTGGTCGCCGGCGCCCTGGTTCAGGATGTCCTCGGGCGAGCGGTCCACGCCCCGGGCGATGTCGGGCGACTGTTTGTCGTAGGCCACCAAGACGGCGCAGCCCTTGTGGTCGATGCCGAACTCGGTGTTGTCATAGCCGATGCGCTTGATCGTGTCGCGCGCCACCTGGATGTAGTCCACGTTGGCGCTGGTGGTGATTTCGCCGGCCAGCACGACCAGGCCGGTATTGCACAGGGTTTCCGCCCCGACCCGGGCATTGGGGTCCTGGGTCAGGATGGCGTCGAGAACGGCGTCGGAAATCTGGTCGGCGACCTTGTCGGGATGGCCTTCGGAGACGGATTCGGAAGTGAAGAGAAAATCGTTGTTTGCCACGGTTGGACGTCCTGGTTTG
>Ga0265293_10009889_pt1 | contig 13525 bp, 13 predicted proteins | sample Munlanlewell138R_FD_192505 | JGI IMG/M metagenome (GOLD analysis project Ga0265293, IMG submission 192505) | Leachate microbial communities from a municipal landfill in Southern Ontario, Canada - Leachate well 138R | ecosystem: Engineered > Solid waste > Landfill > Unclassified | place: Canada...
CGCTCGATGCGTGTCGCGTACATGGCTTCAATCTCCTGAAAATCCTTGAACTCTTCGATAGTGTCGCCCGGATTGAGTTTCCTGAAAACACTCCGCTGGTAGAACACGAGCATCGCCCGCCGCAGGCTGGCATATTCGGGGGCCTTGTAACGGTCGAAGTACCGACTCAAGGCGCTGGTGGTCTCCTTGAATTCAATTGAATCCGGGGCATTGGTCTCCAGCGTAATCAAGTACGCCAACAGATTATCCGGCTTGGCGGCCAACTCTTCTCGCGGCACTCGCCCCTCGTCAAGCAGATGGTGGCGAAAGCGCGGAATGAAACGGGTCAGGCCTGCAGGCGCAGCGATGAGCTCGGCCACTTCGAGTGAGGCTCTCCACTTGGGTTCGCCGTTGTAGATGACGATGGGGAAAACCGGCGGCAATTTGCACCTGCTCTTGACCTGGCCGCTCTTGATCAAGTCTTGGTAGAGCAGACAAATGTAGGTGAGCAAGCGCAAGGCCATCCAGCGGTCATTGCGGCTTTGGAATTCCACGATCAGGTAGAGGTACAGCCATTCCTGGCGGCCGTCGGGCAGGTTCAGGCGCACGCGCCAGATAACGTCGTCGCTGCGCTGCAGGAGTTCTTCGCTGATGTATTGGCCGTTAGGTTTTTCGAGGGCGGAGAAATCGACGTGCTGGACCCAGTCTTCTTGTACGAAGCCGCGCAGCAAAGCCTCGATCATCTGCGGATGGCTGAAGATTTGTTTGTAGATGCCATCGTGTGGGGTGGCGGTCATCTGTAATTACATCATTTGTATTCATGTAATTATATACAGCATAACCGCCATACCCACCACACCCACTCGACACAGTCTTTCCGCGACAGTCGCAGAATCCTGGCGCTTCCAAGGGCTTGACCACATAGTCATCCGCACCGACCTCCAGCCCTGCGATCCGGTCCGCCTGCTCAGTCACTGCAGTCAACAAAATGACGGGAATCTCCAGATGCTCAGTGACGTAACGGCACAAGGAAAGGCCGTCCTCGCCCGGCAACATGACGTCCAGAACGATCAGGCTGAAGGTGCGCCGCGCCAAAAGCTCACGCATGGCTTTGCCATCACCCACAGCTTCCACATCGAACTCGAACCGCCGCAGATATGCGGACAGCGGACCTCGTATGTTCTGGTGATCATCAACGATCAGGACGCTCGGACGAGAAACCACGACTGGCATGCACAGGAAATGAGAATCGTTAATGATAACCTGTGCAGTAAGAATCTCTCTTCTTCAGAGAGGCGCGCTCATGCGCTACTCTGCGATGGCGAGTACATCGCCGTCAGCGGCGTCGTGGACTTCCTTCAACACCACGGTATCGTGGCCTCGCGACTTCATACCCAAGGCCGACGCGGCCGCCTTGCTCAGATCAATGACGCGCCCTTGTATGAAAGGGCCGCGATCATTGATGCGAACCACGACTTCCTTGCCGTTGCGGGGGTTTTGCACCAGCACGCGCGTACCGAATGGCAGCGTCTTGTGGGCGGCGGTGAGCTCTTCCATGTCAAAGCGTTCACCGTTCGCAGTTTTTCTGCCGTGAAAGCCAGGGCCGTACCACGAAGCAACGCCGCGGCCGAGGGTACGCCCCAGCTTGAACCCGGGTGCGCCCGATTCTTGAGCATCGGCGTCGCTGGAGTTCTTTTGGGAAAGCGCCTGGGCACTGCTGTCGACCCGTAGGCCCAGCCGCGTCTTGAACCCCGTGTAATTCGGGCAGCGCACGTCATGAATCGCCTTCGCTGAAGAGCAAGGCGTTGAAAAGAAAGTGGAAGCGTCCGAGCGCACCATCTGGGCCGAAACAGACCCAGATGCCAAGCAAAAAGCGCCGATCAACAAAAGGCGGCCAACTGGCGAATGGTGAGCACTTCCCGGAGCCGGCGAGCTGTGAGGCGCGCCGGGAGAGGTGTCCCGTAGCATGGGCGCGATTGTAGCGAACTTGGAAGAGGACGCAATATGTCAGGGTCCAATCCGCCTGTTCCTTACCTGTCTTTCGCATAGATACAAGTCGCCTTCTCGACAAATGGAGGAAGCGACTTGTATGCCGATCAATATTCTTCTAAATGCACTTGAAGATTATCACCAAGTATATTTGTTTCGATCTTCCCACTCTTTTACCTGTTTTTCAGCCTCATCGCGCGCAATACCTTGACGCTCTTGAATTTTACCCAGAAGCTGGTCGCGCTTTCCGGCGATAACGTCAATATCATCGTCAGTCAGCTTTCCCCATTGCTCCTTGACTTTGCCCTTGAATTGCTTCCAGTTGCCTTTTACGGTGTCTTCGTTCATAAGAACTCCTTCTTGAAAAAATTGGGAGAGATTCAATCTTGGCACGGTTTATTTGCCGGCCACGAAGGAGATAGCTGTCTTCAGAAGTCAGCCAAACCTTACACGCTTATGTAAGGAATAAGGCTCACGCTTCCGAGGGATTTTTGATGACATACGGATGCTTTCCGCAATGAACAATCGATAAGGCAAAAACGTCTTGGAGAAAAATTCATGTCCACTTATGTCAATGAAGACAGTGTCACGGCAACACGGCAGCCTCTCACCTCACGGGTTGTTGGTGCTGCAGAAGCTTCAGGCAGCGCCGTCTCATGGGCGGCCATTTTTGCTGGCGCAGTAGCGGCGGCTGCCCTATCGCTGGTACTTTTCATCCTGGGTATCGGCCTGGGGCTTTCATCCATCTCCGCGTGGTCAGGCCAGGGGGTTGATGGCGAGACTATCGGGTGGGCATCCATCGCTTGGCTGGCCTTCATCCAGTTGGCGTCTGCCGGCCTCGGGGGCTATCTCGCAGGCCGCTTGCGAACGAAATGGGTGGGCTTGCATACGGATGAGGTGTACTTTCGGGACACCGCCCATGGATTTTTAGCCTGGGCTCTGGCTACCGTCATGATGGCAGCCCTGGCTGGTTCCGTGGCAGGCTCTGCCGTTTCCGGAACCGTCAAAGCCGCGAGCGGTGTGGTAGCTGGCGCGGGTCAGGCATTGGGAGGCGTGGCTATGGCAGCAGGTAGTGCCGCGCAAGGAGCACTGGCGAACAATGCCGCAGGGTCTGCCACCGAAGCGTCATCGAACGATGGGGACAGGGCATTGAGCTATTGGGTGGACTCTCTTTTGCGTAAGAATGGCTCTGGGCCAGCCGCTTTGAACCCCTCCGGCAGTTCGGATAGCGGCATGCTCACCCAGCAGAACTCTTACCGCAGCCCTGGCCAAGACTTGGGTGAAATCACCACGATCTTCTTGCACGCCTTGCAAACAGGCACTCTGTCCGAAGCGGACGCACAGTACGTCGGCAGCGTGGTGGCACGAAACACCGGACTTTCAGAGAATGAGGCTCGAACCCGTGTCGCGGATACCTTCGCGCAGATTCAAGATCAGCGTCAGCAAGCCGAACAGAAAATAGACGAGGCAAAACAAAAGGCCCAGGAAGTTGCTGAGCAAGCGCGCAAGGCAACAGCTTATTCGATGCTCTGGACGTTTATCGGGTTGATGATCGGCGCATTTTTTGGAGCGCTTTGCGCCACCTTCGGTGGTCGTCAGCGAGACCTCTGATCACTACGCAAGACCTTTCCATTGACTCATATTTTCGAGGCTAGAAAATGAAATACTTACTTTTATGGTTGATTGGAATTCCTATTCCATTATTGATTCTGTTTGCATTGATTTTCTGAATCACCACTCAACAGGCATTCCGAGCCGATGGCTCGACAGTAATTTCGAAAGGATTATTGGATGCAGAAAAAGCAATCAACGCCCGAGAGCCCCCGGCTGACCGAGGCTCACATCACGACCAAGACGCCACATCCGGAAGGGGAACTCGGCGAAAATTCGAAACTTCCCCATGAGCGCGATCAGTCTGTTCCTGCGGCCAACCCGAAAACTCAACCGGAAATCCGCCAGGCTCATGAGGATCTAAGGAAAGGCTTGAAAGACACCGATGCGCGAGGAAAAGACGGCATGCCGCTTGGCTCGAAGAGACCGGCCGGTTAAAAAAGGGGGCGCCGCTGCCCCCGATGTATCCGCTCGTGCCGGGCTCAAGCGACTTGAGAGCCCGGATAAACCCGCAGCGAATGCGCTTTACAGAATATAGCGCGACAGATCTTCATTTCGGCTCAGGGCGGCGAGCCGATTATCCACATAAGCCCCATCGATGGTCACCGTTTGGCCTTCAAGCTTGGTCGCATCGAAGCTGACTTCGTCCAGCAGGCGCTCCATGACGGTAGACAGCCTGCGCGCCCCGATATTTTCGGTGGTTTCGTTCACCGCACAGGCGATCTCCGCCAAGCGCGAAATTCCCTCGGGAGTGAATTCCAGCTTGACGCCCTCTGTCTCGAGTAAAGCCTGGTATTGCCGCACCAGCGAGGCGTCAGTCTGGGTCAGGATGGCCTGGAAGTCCTGCACTGAAAGCGAAGCCAGCTCGACGCGGATGGGCAGCCGTCCTTGAAGCTCAGGGATCAGGTCGCTCGGCTTGGCCAGATGGAAAGCTCCTGAAGCAATGAACAGGATGTGGTCGGTACGAACCATGCCGTATTTGGTGTTGACAGTGGTGCCTTCCACCAGCGGCAGTAAATCGCGTTGCACGCCCTGGCGTGAGACCTCGGCCGACGAGCCTCCCTCTCCGCGTGAAGCCACCTTGTCGATCTCGTCGATGAAGACGATGCCGTTCTGCTCCAGGTTGTGCAGCGCCTGGGCGCGGACATCTTCTTCATTGACCAGCTTCCCGGCTTCTTCGTCGACCAGCAGCTTCATCGCTTCTGCGATCTTCACGCGGCGCATCTTGCGGCGGCCGGCGCCGATATTGCCCAAGACGCCCTTGAGTTGCTCGGCCATGTCTTCCATGCCGGGAGGGGTCATGATCTCCAACGCAGGCTGTGACTGCGCCAGTTCCAGCTCGATCTCCTTGTCGTCGAGTTGGCCTTCGCGCAATTTCTTGCGAAAACCCTGGCGCGCAGCACTGTCGGTGCCGGCTTGAGCAGTGGCGCCTTCTGGCAGGCGGGCGCCCGGGATCAACACGTCCAGAATGCGCTCTTCCGCCAAGTCTTCGGCACGGGAGCGCTGCTTCTTCATGGCCGCTTCACGTGACTGCTTGACCGCCATTTCAGCCAGGTCGCGGATGATGGAGTCGACGTCTTTGCCGACATAACCCACCTCGGTGAACTTGGTGGCCTCAACCTTGATGAAGGGAGCGCCGGCCAGTTTGGCCAGGCGGCGGGCGATCTCGCTCTTGCCCACGCCGGTGGGGCCGATCATGAGAATGTTCTTGGGCGTGATCTCGGGGCGAAGCTTTTCATCGACCTGCTGGCGCCGCCAGCGGTTGCGCAAGGCGATGGCCACAGCACGTTTGGCATCTTGCTGACCGACAATGTGACGGTCAAGTTCGGAGACGATCTCCTGCGGGGTCATGGAGGACATAGACGTGATTCAGCGTTGAGAAGGTGCGCGCGACACGCGGCGCGATGTTCATCGGTGCGACGCCTGGCAGGCGCGCGGATTCAAAGTAAGTGAGTCTTCACAGCGTCTCGATCGTGTGGTGCATATTCGTATAAATGCACAGCTCGCCAGCGATCTCCAGGGAGCGTTTGACGACCTGATCTGCCGGCATGTCGGTGTGTTCAAGAAGCGCCCTGGCTGCCGATTGCGCGTAGGCGCCGCCCGAGCCGATCGCCACCAGGCCATGCTCTGGCTCAAGCACGTCGCCATTGCCGGTAATGATGAGGGAAGTTTCTCGGTCGGCCACGGCAAGCATGGCTTCCAGGCGACGCAAAACACGGTCGGTGCGCCACTCTTTGGTGAGCTCGATTGCAGCACGGGTCAGATGGCCTTGGTGCTTTTCCAGCTTGGCCTCAAACCGCTCGAATAGCGTGAAGGCGTCTGCAGTGGCGCCAGCAAAGCCGGCAAGGACCTTGTCGTGATAGAGCTTGCGGACTTTGCGCGCCGACCCTTTGACGACCACATGTCCCAGGGTAACCTGTCCGTCCCCCCCAATGGCCACTTGCCAGCCATCAGGGGTTTTGCGCCGTGCGCTGATGATAGTTGTGCCGTGAAATGCTTCCATCGCGCCTAGATGGGGACTGACGCCCGGTCTGCAAGAGCCGGGGGTATGCAAAATCACGATCTGAGAGCGGTAGCTATTAGTCCCGCCTCAGCCGTACGCGCGCCGCTTCGCTGATGCCGACAACGCCGAAGAACGCCGCGACCAGACGATTGACGTGCTTGAACACGACCTGCCGGCCCTGCGCATGCTGCTCGGCAGCCCAGTTGAGCAATGAGCCCGCAGCACCGAAGTCCACCCGCTCCAACTGGTTGCAGTTGAGCTCGATGGAAACTACTCCGTCATGGATTTGCAATGGCGCGAGCGCCGCCTCTGCATCGCCCAGCAACTCGCCAACGAGTTCGCCTTTCAAGATGCTCTGGCCATCCGGGCTGCTCGCCCCCAGGGCGTGCAGATGCGGATCATGAAAACCGACACCAGAGGTGTCGTCCGCCTCGGCGGCCACGTCGGGCGGCAACACGGTGTCACCTTCTTCCGTCATGGCAAAGTAGCTGTTGCTCGGCTCTTGCCAAGCGGGCGGCGAGACTTCGTAGGTGACGCAGTACTTGAGCGCTACCAGCTCGAATTCATCCATTTCGCCCATCAGGCGCAGCAGCGCAAGGCGGGCAGCCCACCAGATAGGGTCGGCCGACCGGTCGTCCGTGGGAGCGCGCTCTGCGAGCAACTCCATCAACTGTTCGCCACCAATGAATTTCAGGCTGACAGGCATATCAGCCCAACGCTCAAGGGTTTCAGCCAACATCGGCGCCACCGCCGGCTCCAGGGCTTTCATATAGCGCCAGTCAACGCGCCAAGGAGGGGCATGGCGCTCCAGCGTAGCGTTGAGCGTCGCCACCGACTGCACCCCTAGTACGGAAGGCGCCGTCCAGTGCGCCAAGGCGCCCGTTGGCGCAACCGACGCCATGCCGGACATCAGCGGCGCCTGCACCGAGCTTGGCACAGCATCCAGTGTCCACTGGGGCGCTGAACGACCAAAGTACCCGGCGAAATCGATGGCAACATCGTCGAACTTGTCCTGTTCGCCGGTGGCGCGGTACAAGTCGAACAAGGTCAGCCAGGCATCCTGGCGTCCTCGCGTGGCAGGATCGGCCAGCAGTTTCAGCAGACCGGCCTCGGCACCTGCGACGTCACCGTTGGCATAGCGTATCGCAGCCTCTTCGAGTTCTGGCTCGGTCTTGGCACCCGCCAACCCATCCGCTCCGACATCGATACCTGATCGAACAACGCCGCCAGCGGAAGGTGCCGCCAGTTCCTCAACGCCCGAGCGCTCCTCGTCAAGCAAGACCTGGACGGGTGCGGTTTCAGCGGGCTCGACTGGTGTTTCCACAATCTCCGTTGGCTGAAATATCGTCGTTGCCGCAGAACCTGTGGGCACGGCCGCAGCGAAGTCGGCTGCGGGCGCGGGCTCAGCAAATTCCCCCACGGAAGGCACTTCCGTCTGAAGTGAATCGGATGCGGAGGAGGCCACCTCGGGCTCTTGCTTGCGCCTCAGCCACGCGCTGGACATTTCCTCTTCGATCTCATCGATCTTCTTGAGCGTTTTCGCCCTCTCGCCGGTATTGGCAAACTGGCTGCTCGTGGAGAAAGAAGAGTTTTCGCCAGGCTCCGGCACATAGCCAGCCCCTCTGCGTCGCAGCTTGCGCAGATGATCAAACTCCCGGTTACGCACGAAATCGTTGCGCCGTTTGCGCTCGATCATCTCCTTCAGGGCAAGCCGGGAGTCGTTGGCTTCTGGCGTCGTTTCCGGGCGATCAAGGTCAGCCCAATGCGTGGTCGGGCTGCTGACGAACCTGACCACCTTCGACAGCAGGCCACTCTTACCGGACGAACTGGAGTCCTTGCTCATGGTTCATTCTGCCAGCGCATCAACCACGGTTTAGTCGCCAAACATCTTTTGCTTGAGTTCGCGTCGCTGTTGGGCTTCCAGTGACAAGGTCGCTGTGGGGCGCGCGAGCAGGCGACCAACGCCGATGGGTTCGCCAGTTTCGTCGCAGTAACCATAGTCGCCAGCGTCGATGCGAGCAATCGACTGCTCGATCTTCTTGAGCAGCTTGCGCTCACGATCGCGAGTGCGCAACTCCAGCGCATGCTCCTCCTCGATCGTGGCGCGATCCGCGGGATCGGGCACCACCACGGTGTCTTCACGCAGGTTTTCTGTGGTCTGGCCTGCATTGGCGAGCATGTCGTTCTTGAGTTCGACGAGCTTCAGGCGGAAATAAGCCATCTGCTTGTCATTCATGTACTCGCTGTCCGGCATGGCGATGATTTCTGCGTCCGTCATTTCCTCTGGCGATTTGGTCTTCCAGTTGTCGACCAGCGTCGGGTCTTTCTTGATCGGAGTGGGCACAGGAGGAGAAGCAGCGATAGGCATGGGCAGTATTTTCGGTGCAGCCGCGGCTGGTGCAGCGGCCGGGGGGGAAACGGTTGGACGAACGGCCTTTTGCGCCCCCGACTTGGCGGGTGCGCTGCTGGCCCTGGCGGAAGGGCTCACGGCCTTGGGCGGCGCAGCAGCCTTGGCCGTGGCAGCCTTCGTGGAAGCTGCCACGGACGCCTTGGCTGGCGCCACTTTTGCGGGTGTCGCCTTGGGTTTGGCCAAATTCTTGGCAGCCGCAGGTTTCACTATGTCTGTCTCCCGTGGACGAAGGCGCTGGCAGCGCCTCTCGAACCATCGAATGTACACGGATGAAACGGGTCTTTCTTCATCCGGCGAAGCCCTCTTATAGACCTTCTTGGGCAGCTCAGCCCGCGGTACGCACACTTAGCGCATGACCGCATGGCTACAAAGGCGGCGATTGTATCGACCTTCTGCCCAAGGGGGTAGCCCCTGGGCTCATTAGTGCTCAATTACCCTCGCGCTCTAAGGGTATGTCTGGGGCATGCCGCATCAAAAGACAAACGTGGCGGCTGCCAATAAGCGGCCGCCCGGTCTCAAACCAGGCTTTGCTCCAGCCCCTGCATCAAGATGTCCTTGGGCAAGTCAATGCCGATGAAAACCATCTTGCTGATGCGCGGCTCGCCTTCGGCCCAGGCGGGGCCCAAATCGCTTCCCATCAGCTGGTGGACCCCCTGGAAAATCACCTTGCGCTCGGTACCCTTCATGCTGAGAACGCCTTTGTAGCGCAGCATGCGGGGCCCGTAGATGTTGACGATAGCGCCGAGAAAATCCTCCAGCTTGGCGGGATCAAAGGGCCGATCGGCACGAAAGACAAAGCTTTTGACGTCGTCGTCATGGTGGTGGTGATGGCCGTGCCCATGGTCGTGCCCATGATCATGGTCATGCTTGTGCGAAGGGTGGTCGCAGTGCTCGCCATCATGATGATGGTGGTGCCCGTGCTCGTCTTCCTCTTTGAGAAAGTCAGGGTCAATGTCGAGCTTGGCATTCAGGTTGAAGCCCCGCAGATCAAATACCTCGCTGAGAGGCACCTCGCCGAAATGCACCGCTTTTTGCGGCGCGCGCGGATTCATGTGCTTGAGGCGGTGCTGCAGGGCATCGAGCTCTTCGGCGCTGACCAGGTCTGACTTGCTGATGAAGATCTGGTCGGCAAAGCCGACCTGCCGACGCGCCTCCTGCCGCTCGTTCAGTTGCTCGGCCGCGTGCTTGGCATCGACCACGGTGACGATGGCGTCCAGCAGGAAGCTTTCGGCAATTTCATCGTCCATGAAGAATGTCTGGGCCACGGGACCGGGGTCGGCCAGGCCCGTGGTTTCGATCACGACACGCTCAAAATCCAGCAGGCCCTGGCGCTTCTTGGCCGCCAGCAATTGCAGCGTGCTGCGCAGGTCTTCACGGATGGAGCAGCAGACGCAGCCGTTGCTCATCTGGATGATCTGCTCTTCTGTATCGTTGACGAGAATCTCGTTGTCGATGTTTTCTTCACCGAATTCGTTCTCGATCACGGCTATTTTCTGGCCGTGCGCCTCGGTCAGCACACGCTTCAAAAGCGTGGTCTTGCCTGCTCCGAGAAAGCCGGTCAGGATGGTGGCGGAAATCATGGACATGGCGGGTGTCAGTCAAAAAATAATGGGTTGGCTTGCGGAAGATAGCCGCGTGCAGGAGCAAAGCATGGCTGTCATGCTCAAGCGAGAACCGAGTGGCAGTCAAAACCCCCGGAGCTGGCCAAGCAGAACCCCTCAGTGTAGCGCCGCCAAAATTTTCATGCCGGCATGCGCCCATGGCTGCAGCCCATGTCAGGAGGAGCGCTTTTTTGCCCTGGGGTGCGCCGCATCGTAGGCTTTGGCCAGATGCTGAAAATCCAGCCGCGTATAAACCTGGGTGGTGCCAATGTTGGCGTGCCCCAGCAGCTCCTGCACGGCCCGCAAGTCGCCACTCGATTGCAGCAAGTGGCTGGCAAAAGAGTGGCGCAGCATATGGGGGTGCACCGGTGCGGAGAGCCCCGCCAAGAGGCTGCGGCGCTTGAGGCGATGTTGCACGGAGGCGGCTGTCAGGCGCGTGCCATGCCGCCCCGTGAACAAGGCGCGCGCGGCGTCGGCATCCGGCCCCTGCGGCGTGAGGGCGCGAAGTTGCAACCATTGGCGCAGGGCGGCCTCGGCGGCCCCGCCCAGCGGCACGGAACGGCGCTTTCCGCCTTTGCCGAGCACGTGTGCCTCACCAGCGTCCAGATCGATCCAGCCATGGCCTGCGCGCTCCGCGTCGGCGCTAGCGGCCTTGTCGAGCGTCACCAGCTCACCCACTCGCAGGCCGCAACCATAAAGCAGCTCGACCATGGCGGCATCGCGTGCCTCCAGCCACGGATCGTCCGCCCCCTCGTGGTGCTCGGCCAGTTTGACGGCGTCGTCCACGCCCAGCGCCTTGGGCAAGGGCCGAGGCTGGCGCGGCGCACGAACGTCCTGCACCGGATTGGCGGCGATGCGGCCCTCTCGCCCCAGCCAGGTATAAAAGCCGCGCCAGCCCGAAAGAATGAGCGCGATGCCCCGCCCACTGCGCCCGCCGCCATGCATTTGCCCGACCCACCGGCGCACGTGATGGTTTTGCACACTGGCGAGGGGCACCTCGGCTTGCACGGCAAAGGCCGCCAGCTTCTCAAGATCCAGGCTGTAGAGCGTGACGGTGCGCGCCGCCAGGCGCTTTTCGACGCGCACGTGCTCCAGATAGCGCTCGATCAGGGCGGCGTCTTCCTCCGCGAGCCGGGGCGTGGGGGGCATGGCGTCCGCGCCGTCTCGTGTCAAGCCCGCAGGCGCGACAACGCAGCGCTTCCAATCTCTGCAATGCGTTCAAGAAAGTCGGTGGCCATGCCCGCCTGGTAGCGCTGACTGTCCGGAGAAGCCAACACCAGCAAGCCAAACGCAGGTGCATCCTCGCTCGGGCGCAGGGAAATGAGCGACAACGAGGCGGCTGCCTCAGGGTCTTCGAGCCAGCGCACGGCTTCAAAGCCGGCGTTGACGCCGCAATAGGGTGCAGTCAGGGAAGAGGCGAGGCTTTTCACGTCGCTACTAACGCCTTGCGTGAACGGCTCGTCGGCAAAATTTGCTGCCAGATCCCAAAGCTTGACCGCAGCCTGGGGCACGCTGAACTGGCTCTTGATTTCACTGACCAGGACTGCGGGCAAATCCACTGGCTGTGCCACCAGGAAAAGCTGGCGCGACCAGCGCTGGAGCTTGTCTCCAATGAGCATGTTCTCGTTGCCGTGGCGCATCATCTCCATCAGGCGCTGCTCCAGCACCTTGATTTTCTCGCGCAGCATCTCAGCCTGGCGCTCTTGCAGGCTCACCGCGCGGCCGCCGTGCGGACTGGTGAGCTGCACGGCGCCCAGCAAGTCTGCATGGCGCTCGAAAAAATCTGGCGTGTGCACCAGGAATTGCGCAATATCTTCTTCGGTGATGGGGTTCATAAGCAGTCCGGAATCTCGATTTCGCCCTCAAAAACAGTGCTGGCCGGGCCTGTCATCAGCACGGGGCTGTCCTGCCGGCCAGCCCACTCAATGGTCAATACGCCACCACGCGTGGCCACCCGCACGCGCTCATCAAGCAAGCCCAGTCGAATGCCGGCCACCACAGCAGCACAGGCGCCCGTGCCGCAAGCCAGCGTTTCGCCTGCGCCGCGCTCATATACCCGCAAGCGTATATGCCCGCGATCCTGAATCTGCATGAAGCCGGCATTGACGCGGTTGGGAAACGCCGGATGCTGCTCGATCAGCGGCCCTTGCGTGAGCACAGGGGCAGTATCCACATTGTCGACCAACTGAACCGCGTGCGGATTGCCCATGGAAAGCACCGCCAACCGAATGTTGTCCCCACCCGGGCTCAGCGGCCACCATTGCCAATCGCCCTCGGCCACCGGCTCCAGTCCAGACGTGTTGAAAGGCACCTCTGGCAGATCGAAGCGAGGAGCGCCCATATCCACCGTGACTTCGCCATCGGCTTGCTCGGTCAACTCGATGATTCCGCGCTGGATTTTCACGCGCACGGTGTGCTTTCCGGTGAGGCCGCGCCCACGCACGTAGCGCAGGAAACACCGCGCGCCATTGCCGCAATGCTCGACCTCGCCTCCATCGCTGTTGTGGATGACATACTCAAAGTCCACATCGGGCCTTGGAGGCCGCCGCACTCCGAGGATCTGATCCGCGCCCACGCCAAAATGCCGATCCGCCAACCAGCGATACTGCGCTGGCGTCAGCCCCAACGGGCCCGCCATTTCGTCGAGCACGACAAAATCGTTGCCCGCGCCTTGCATCTTGGTAAAGCGAATATGCATGGCTGGATTATCCTGGAAGCAAGATCTTCGTAAATACACCCCGAAAGACTCCTCATGCGCATTCCCGCCTGGACACCCGATCTCAAGCCTCAGCCTGAAGAGCTGGTCAATGCGATCCTGACCCGCCGCTCGGGCGAGTTGCTGAACCTGGACCGCGCCTTGCTCTGGAGCGAGCCCCTGGCCCGCGGCTGGAACACCTACCTGAAAGCGGTGCGCAGTGAGCTGCCCACCAGCCCGAAGCTGCGCGAACTCGGCATCTGCACCGTGGCGCTTTTGACCGGCGCGGATTACGAATACCATCATCACGCGCCGGACTTTCTGGCAGCTGGCGGCACGCAGGAAGAACTCGACGCCCTGCAACGCGTAGTTTCCCAGGATGATGCCCGCCAAGCGGTCGATGCTGCGCTGGGCAGGGTCGAGCAACTGGTGATTCGCTACGCGGCGCAGATGACGCTCGACGTCAAGATCGATGATGGCCTGTTCTCAGAGCTGCAGGAGCATTTTGACACCACCCAGCTCGTCGAATTGACCAGCGCCATCGCCACCTACAACATGGTGGCGCGTTTTCTGGTGGCGCTGGGGGTTACGCCCGAAACCTAAGCGTCGCCGTCAAACAGCCCGCTGGTTGCCTTGGGAGCCGCCACGCCAAGATGCCGGTATGCGGCCAAGGTGGCCACACGTCCGCGGGGCGTGCGCTGCAGGTAGCCTTGCTGGATCAAGTAGGGCTCGATCAC
>Ga0265293_10009890_pt1 | contig 13522 bp, 12 predicted proteins | sample Munlanlewell138R_FD_192505 | JGI IMG/M metagenome (GOLD analysis project Ga0265293, IMG submission 192505) | Leachate microbial communities from a municipal landfill in Southern Ontario, Canada - Leachate well 138R | ecosystem: Engineered > Solid waste > Landfill > Unclassified | place: Canada...
ACCAGCGGACTCAACTGGTGGGGCAAAACCGTTTAGAGTTGTTACTGTTTAGGCTCAATGGGCCACAATTGTACGGAATTAATGTATTTAAAGTGCGCGAGGTTTTGCAGTGTCCGCAATTAACCTCAATGCCTAAGTCCAACCCCATTGTACGGGGGGTGGCCAGCGTTCGTGGGCGTATTGTCCCAGTATTAGATCTTGCTTTGGCTACATCTGGTCAAGCGCTAGATAGTGCTCACGAAGGATTTGTCATTATCACTGAGTACAATATGAAGGAGCAAGGCTTCTTAGTTAGCGCTGTTGATCGTATTGTTAACTTGAACTGGGAAGAAATCCATCCACCGCCTCAGGGTGCAGGCCGCGATCATTATTTGACGGCAGTAACGCGCGTAGATGACAGGATGGTAGAAATAATTGACGTTGAAAAGGTTTTGTCTGAGGTGTCGCCGTCTTCGGAGGAAATTTTAACAGACTCTCTAACCGAGCAAGTTCGCATCAGTGCTTTGAGTAAAAAAATACTCATCGTTGATGACTCTAGCGTTGCACGCAAACAGGTGTTGAGTTGCTTGCAGAAAATTGGTGTGGAAGTGGTTGCTCTTAATGACGGGCGTGCGGCGTATAACTATTTGCATAGCATGTTAGATGCTGGCAAAAATCCTGCCTCTGAGTTTCTAATGATGATTTCTGATATTGAAATGCCAGAAATGGATGGTTACACCTTAACTGCTGAAATACGAAACAATCCGAGACTCAAGGATTTGCACATTTTGCTGCATACCTCGTTGTCGGGCGTATTTAATAAGGCAATGGTTAAAAAAGTCGGCGCTGATGATTTTTTAGCAAAGTTTCGTCCTGACAATCTAGTTGATCTTGTTGTTGAACGTATAAAAGCAGTTGATGCGCTATAATTGAGCCATCTGTGTTTGCGTGTATTTAATGACTATATTTAAATGCTAATTTTATAAAAGGCGGTCAATGTGTCGGTCTCACCATCTGAGTTTAATGCTTTTAGGCAGTTTCTTGAGAGAAAATCAGGCATCGTGCTAGGTGACAATAAGCAATATTTAGTGACCAGTCGCTTAAAAAGGCTACTGGATGAGCATGGCATTAAGTCTTTAACAGAACTCATGGCTCAGCTTCAAGCGCGCTCGCGCAGTGCCTTACAAGATAAAGTTATTGATGCAATGACCACCAATGAAACCTTATGGTTTCGCGATACCTATCCGTTTGAAGTGATGAAAAACAAAGTGATACCTGAGTTGCTGGAAAAGCAACCCAATCAACGTTTGCGTATTTGGTCGGCCGCTTGTTCATCAGGCCAAGAACCTTACTCGCTATCAATGATTATGGATGAGTATGAGCGCGCGCGCTTAGGGCAAGTTAAAGCGGGCATGCACATTGTAGCAACCGACCTGTCACCGACGATGTTACAAGCCTGCAAGGTAGGAGACTACGACAGCTTGGCAGTTGCCCGAGGTTTATCGCCAGAACGTTTGCAACGCTATTTTGATAAGACGCCTGCTGGGCGCTGGATGGTCAAGCCAGAGATTAAAAGCCGTGTCGAATTTAGAGCGTTGAATCTATTAGATAGCTATGCGAGTTTAGGTAAGTTTGATGTGGTATTTTGTCGGAATGTACTGATTTATTTTTCTGCAGAAGCGAAAAAAGATATTTTGACTCGTATGCATGCCACGCTAAAACCTGGTGGTTATATATTCTTGGGTGCATCTGAAGCGCTTAATGGTTTGCCCGAACTGTACAGCATGGTGCAGTGCAATCCGGGGATTATTTATCAAGCCAAGTGACACTGAAAACGACCTATATACAATAGGCCGTTTTCATATCTACTGGCTGAAAAAAGAAAAACTATTTTCCCGTGCAGCTGGCCAGAAACGCTGGAAGACCACGTGCTCTGGTAATCGCTCAGGGTTGAGTAAGTCGCCCGGTTGCAGATAAGGGTGCAGGGTTGCTAGTGAGCGTACTAACGTCGGTGAAACGCGGCGGATAATATGCTCTGGTCCTAACTCATTGGGATGGTTTAACCCCGCAGCCTCAATCAGTTCGCGCAAGGTCGCTACGGTGCGCTGATGAAATTGCTGTACGCGTAAGGCTTTGTCAGGTACATCAAGACCTTGCCAGCGCTTTGGGTTTTGCGTAGCAATCCCCGTAGGACAACGGTCGGTATGGCAAACTTGTGATTGAATACAGCCTAAAGCAAACATAAAACCGCGCGCCGAGTTACACCAATCTGCGCCCAGCGCTAGGGTGCGGGCGATATCAAAAGCGGTGATGATTTTACCTGCTGCACCGATTTTTATTTTATCGCGTAAATTAATGCCCACGAGGGTGTTGTGCACCAACATCAGACCTTCATGCATCGGCGTGCCGATATGGTCCGCAAACTCCAAGGGGGCTGCGCCAGTGCCGCCTTCGCCGCCGTCCACCACGATAAAGTCGGGGGTGATGCCAGTGCTGAGCATGGCTTTGGCAATGGCAAACCATTCCCACGGATGGCCGATCGCTAATTTAAAACCTGTCGGTTTGCCGCCCGACAAGTCACGCAATTGCGCGATAAACTGCAACAGCTCTTCAGGCGTGGCAAAGGCCGAATGTGAGGCCGGTGAAATGCAATCCTGGCCTTCAGGCACGCCGCGAGTACGGGCAATTTCTGCATTAACTTTAGCGCCAGGTAGCATGCCGCCATGTCCCGGTTTGGCACCTTGCGACAGTTTCAGCTCAATCATTTTAACTTGCTCAAGGGTGGCGCGCTCGGTAAAGCGTTCAGGACTAAAAGTACCGTCATCATTGCGCGCACCAAAATAACCTGAGCCCAGCTCCCAAACCATGTCGCCACCGTGTTCACGGTGGTAACTGGAAATCGAGCCTTCGCCGGTATCATGGTAAAACTCGCCGAGGCGTGCGCCTTTATTGAGCGCGCGAATAGCATTGGGCGATAGAGAACCAAAGCTCATGGCAGAGATATTGAAAATACTGGCTGAGTATGGCTGTTTGCAGTCAGGGCCACCGATGCTGACACGGAAGTTATCATCGCTGATTTTTGTTGGACTGATTGAGTGGTTGATCCACTCATAACGCGAGCCGTATACATTTTTCTCGGTACCAAACGCACGAGTTTCTAGTTCGGATTTAGCGCGCTGATAGACTAAAGAGCGCTGATCGTGCGAGAACGGCACCTCATCATCATCGGCTTCGACAATGTATTGGCGCAGCATAGGGCGCAGCTTTTCAAAGGTGTAACGGATATGCGCGGCAATGGGGTAGTTGCGGCGCAGGGTGGAGTGGGTTTGGCGCAAGTCAATCACGCCCAGCGCGGTTAAGGCGATGAAGACAGTGCTGAGCAGGAGCCACCAAGGGTTGCTTAAAGCGAATAGCAGACTGAGCAGGCTACCTAAAATGGCTACGGCAAATACTGCGTAACGTATAACGAGCATAAATTCTCCTGTAAAAGTGTGCTTTAGTATTCTAAACGAGCGTTGTGTTGATTAAGCGCTGACAGATGGGCGATTCTAGGTAAGCATGCTGCTACTGCGTAAGATGCATGCAAGCTCCAGAAAATAGTCCACTTGTTACTCTTGCCATAGCAATAAGTCGCAGTGACCTGCTAGCGGCTCACTGCGGCGAGCTTTTTTCCAGCGCATAAAAAAGCCTATAAATATTTTAAATCAGTAACAGGCGTTGCAGGCTAAGAAGTGTGCCATGTAAGTGCTTCGATGCTGCCATCGGCACTGACTTGCAGCCAACGATCAACATCGGTATCGCCGTCCGCTTCTTGCCAGCTGCCGGGTGCGCAACGCACATTGGTCTGCAAATACGCTGCTGCGGCTTGTGCGGCCTGGCTGTCATCCTGCCACGGCGTATTGTCGCTTTCTAGCAGTAGGCTGTGCCATTTGCCTACAGCTTTTTCGAACCACACCACGGGGATATTGGCGCAAAGGCAGCGTGAGACACGGCCTTTTTCTTGCCAATCGCAGGGTTCGCCTAGTGCAGACTGCAGCCATTCGCTGATTGCTGCGCGGTCAGTGTCTTTGAGATAAATTTCGATATCAGGTTGGCGCATAAGGTTAGGTGTCCGTTTTTTCAATCCAATCATAGCGAATCGCGACGGTGGTGGTCAGCGGTTGGTTGATTACTGCTGCGCGCCGTTCTGCGTTGGCACGCCAGCCGTGCGGGGTCATGGCTAATAGGTTGCTGCGCGCTTGGGCGTCGTTGAGGGTTAGAGTAAAGCGCAGCGTCTCGCTATGGATGTGCCGCATACCCTCTGGAATCAGCTGCAGGTGTTTGCTGTCATCATAGCTGCGCACTTCATCATAGAGCTGCTCGCGCAGTTCTTGGAGGTGATCGCTGCAGGGGCCCATCCGCAGTAAAGCACCACCGGGGGTTAATACACGCTGCGCTTCTTGCCAATCTAAGGGGCTAAAAATACTGGCAATGGCTTGGCAGCTGTTACTGGCTAAGGGTAAGCGTGCCATGCTCGCGACCAACCACGTAATGCTGGCATCACGCTTACAGGCTCGCTTAACGGCTTCGCGGGAAATATCCAAGGCATAACCTTGGCTCTTCGGCAGCGTTTGGGCAATGTGTGCTGTGTAGTAACCTTCACCGCAGCCGATATCTAACCATTGCTGCGGCTGGCGTTCTTGCATTAATGCAGCAAAACGCTCAGCCAGCGGTGCGTAATGGCCTGCTGAAAGAAAATCACGCCGCGCTTGCACCATCGCTGGGTTATCACCTGGCGCACGGCTGTTTTTGTGCTGCACGGGTAATAGGTTGAGATAGCCTTGGCGTGCACGATCAAAACTGTGCGCAAAGATGCAGCGCACACTGTTGTTATGCGCAGTCAGTGCCGATTGGCAGATGGGGCAAATAAGCATGCCAGTCACCGGACCTTAGAAAATTAAGGGTTGTATTGAAAAATTGAGCTCCTGTACCCTTACTGTGTTGAGCACAGCGCTGAATACTGCAGTAAATGCTGTGTACAGTGTAGTGAAACAGCCGCTGTTTTGTAAGGGTTGCGAGGAATACTGCTAGAATACGGCAGCTATTTTGTTGAGGTTGTCGGATGGACGATTTACGTTTTGGCGGTATTGCCCGATTATACGGTGCGGAAGGCTTAGAGCGCTTAACTCAAGCGCATGTAGCCGTGGTGGGGATTGGCGGTGTGGGTTCGTGGGCCGCTGAAGCCTTGGCGCGCTCGGGCGTGGGTGAGATCTCATTATTTGATCTGGATGATATCTGTGTCACTAACACCAACCGTCAGGCGCACACCTTAGTCGATACGTTTGGCCAAGCCAAAGTGGATGTGATGGCGCAGCGTCTGCGCGCGATCAATCCAGATTGCGTGGTACATGCTGTGGCTGACTTTGTCAGTCAGGAGAGCATGGCTGAGTACATCACTGCAGAGCTTGATTTTGTTGTGGACTGTATTGATAGCGTGCAAGCGAAAGCTGCACTGATTGCGTGGTGTAAGCGCCGTAAAATTCAAATTGTCACTACAGGTGGCGCGGGCGGGCAGATTGATCCGACGCAAATTCGCGTGGGAGACTTAAATAAAACCTTTAACGATCCACTTGCTTCACGAGTACGCTCGTTATTGCGCAGTGAGTATGGCTTTTCTCGTACAGCCGGCCGCCACTATAGCGTGCCTTGTGTGTACTCCACTGAGCAGTTGCGTTATCCCAACCCTGACGGCAGTGTATGTCTGAGTAAAAATTTTGTCGGTGATGGGGTGAAGCTCAACTGTGCAGGCGGCTTTGGCGCAGTGATGACGGTGACTGCCAGTTTTGGCTTAGTGGCTGCCGCACGCGCGCTAGATAAGCTTGTTGCGGGTGCGCGGCGTCCCTCAGAGCGTGGCCACCTTCTATAAGCAGCTAGCGGCAATACTGCACGCGTGCGGGCGTGCTGCGCGTCCCTAGGTAAATGGCCTGCAAGCAATGCAAATGGTTCATGAGTACTACGCTATTGCTGTGGCTAGCATAGCCATGGATGGCGCAGCGCCGGAGTTGAACACTGGTGGGTTCGTCGACGGAAGAACAGTTGTAGCGCAGTGCGGCCCAGATAAATATCTACAGCTCACTCTTCAGTGCCGTCTGCTAAAGTATTGAACTAAGCCACAATTTTACATTCTTAAGGCTGTAGCCAGTGAATAGGGTCGCCTGTTAACATCACGACCTTTGTACCCCATAAAAGCCGTAAGGCATAAGGCAAGGACATTATAATGAAGTTACATCGTTTAGCGGCTTCGGTTGCTGTACTCACCCTAGTTTTAGCCGGGTGTGATAACACAGCCGAGGTAAGTTCTGATTTGAAAACGCCAGCGCAAAAAGCCTCTTACGGTATTGGTTTAAGCATGGGTAAAAATCTCAGCCAAGAAGGTATGGATGACCTTGATTCGCAGGCTGTGGCGCTAGGTATTGAAGATGCGCTGACTAAAAAAGATCAGCGTCTAAGTGATGACGAACTCATGGAAGCCTTTAGCTTTCTGCAAGCACGCGCGCAAGAGCGTATGTCAGCACTTAATGACGCAGCAGCTAAAACCGGTGCTGATTTCTTAGCAGAAAATGCTAAGCGTGATGGCGTGATCACGACAGAGTCAGGCTTACAGTATGAAGTGATTGCAAAAGCTGAAGGCGCACAACCTAAAGTCAGCGATGTAGTGAGTGTGCACTACCAAGGCACTTTAGTTGATGGTTCTGTGTTCGACAGTTCTATCGAACGTGGTGAGCCGGTTGAATTCCCAGTTGGTGGCGTGATTCCAGGCTGGGTTGAAGGCTTACAACTGATGAGCGTTGGTGAAAAGTACAAGTTCTATATTCCAAGTGAATTGGCCTATGGCGCACAAAGTCCAACACCAGCGATTCCTGCGAATTCTACGTTGGTATTTGAAGTTGAGTTGTTAGATATCATTGGTCTGCCAGCAACTGATGCCGCTGATCTTGAAGCTAGCGAGCCTGCTGAAGAGATCGAAGAGTAAGCGCTTAGCTGTATTGCGCCAACGCCCTGTCTTTAGCAGGGCGTTTTTGTTTTTGACGCAAACCTATATATCTAGTGTTCTTGCTGAGCGAGGTACCCATGCTCGTCTCTAAGGTTTGAATCTTGTTATATAGGCCTTCTTTTAGCCGACGTTTGAGTGAAACTAAGATCTGTTAGGTTCAAGCCTCAGTGCATGTCTTTTCTAGCGCTGTGGCGTAGTATTAAGCAATATTTTTAGATTATTTGGATAATGCTATGGATGTACAAGTAATTGCACGTGACGGTAAGCCTGAATATGCGGTGTTGCCATGGGAGCAGTATCTGCAGTTATTAAAGGATGCTGGTGGTGAAAATGCAGAAGCCCAGCAAAAACAGCTTCTGGGCAATTTGCGAGAGTTGAAGTCGTTGCGTGAACAAGCGTCGCTGACTCTTGAAGATGTGGCGCGCGAGGCTGGTATTAGTCCGCATTATTTGCAAATGATTGAAAGTGGCGAGCGCGAAGTCAGTGATGTTTTGAAGCGTACTTTGGCGCGTGCTTTAAACGTTTCAGGCTGGCAAGATGAGTGAGACGCTGGCGCTCACTGCTGAACAGCTCAGCAGCTTATTAAAGTTGCTAAATGAAACTCAACAGCGGCGTGCTGTTATCACCTACCGGCAAGTGATTGAGCAATTACAGCTGCCCGTGCCTAGCGTACGGCGCTTAGCATTGGCATTGGAGCGATTAGCCTGCGCTGATCATGCACAAGGTTGGCCATTGCGCAGTGCACTAGTGGTCAGTCAAGCACGCCCAGCACATCCGCAACTGGGTTTTATGCAGTGCGTGCAACAACTGGGGCGCTTTCAGGGTGTCATAGAAGAGACCACTGTTGCTGCTTGGCTCAGTGCTGAACTGGCGCGGGTTTATTTGTTTAGTTATCCCGAGGTGTAAGTATGTTATTTGCAAAGTTACGCGCGCAAGCCGGTTATACCGTTGCACGCAAACTGTTTAATCAACGTTGGGCAGTTGACAATCAGCGTGTTTGGCAGTGGATGCAAGAACGTTTTGCACGCATGAGTGAGTATGATGATGTCGCCGCGCGCGCTTTTTATGGCCATGTCTTGTTACATCGAGGACAGGGTTTAGCAGCTAAAAACGAAGGCTTACGCTTGCTGCGCTTAGCTGCGCAAGCAGGAGATGGCAAATCTGCCTATCAACTCGGTGTGCAATCGTTAGGAGGGATGTTGAATGAACCCGCTAACGCCTTGCAGGCGGCACACTGGTGGGAGTTGGCCGGTCGCGCCGGGCATCCTTTAGCGTTACAGCGACTGTTGGAACTCTATGAGCAAGGTGGCCCGCAACTGCCTGCAAGTGCAGAGGATGCACAGCGTATCAAAGAGCGTTTGGCGGTCGTGCAGGGCTTGGCTTAAAACTGTTGAACTGTTTCGTCGACTGTTAAGAGCATCAACTTGATACAACAATCCCGCTATATATGGCGGGATTGTTGTATCAGACACGAATGATCGTAGGTTTTATTCGCGGCTAGCTACCGGTGCTAAACTTAACCAGTCTAATAAGATACGTCCGGTTTCAGCCAAGTAGGCATCGTCTTCGGGCTTGAGGTTTTTATTCTTCTCCAGTGCAGCAATATGATCCTCTTCATCCTCATTAATCAGTGTCTTCAGCTGCTCTTCACCTTTTTGCATACGACGGGCATTTTCAATCGCGAGTTGTTTTTTCTCGATTTTTGCATACTGCGCGCGACGCTGCACTTCATTAAGACTGACTTTAGTGTCTTGCATCAGACGCTGATTAAGGGCTAAACGGGCACGGCTAAAGACAAAATCTGGGTCGTTATCAGTGCGCGCATCATGACGAGCGATCAGTTCAGCAATAAAGGGTTTAAAAGGATCGCTGCTTGGCTCTAAGGCTGGTTTGATGCTATCCCATGGCATCGCTTCTGGCAGTGCGCTTTCGCCAATCTCATTGATGTCCATATCGGCTGGGTAGCTGATATCTGGGATCACCCCTTGGTGTTGGGTGCTTTGACCCGAGACACGATAGAATTTAGCTAGAGTTAACTTCAGCTCACCGTGATTGAGCGGCTGAATCGTTTGTACCGTACCTTTACCAAAGGTTTGTCCGCCGATAATTAATGCGCGGTGATAATCTTGCATGGCACCGGCAAAAATCTCTGAAGCTGAGGCGGAGAGGCGATTGACCAATACCGTCAGCGGACCTTTATAGAAAGCCCCTTTTTGTTCGTCAGCTAGAACATCAATTCGGCCATCACTGTTGCGTACCAGTACGGTTGGGCCTTGCTCGATAAATAAGCCGGTCAGTTCAGTCGCTTCTTGTAATGAGCCACCACCGTTATTGCGCAGGTCAATCACAATGCCTTCGACCTGTTCTTTTTGCAGTTCAGTGATCAGACGTTTCACATCACGGGTGGTGCTTTTGTACTCAGGGTCGCCAGAGCGATAGGCTTTAAAGTCTAAGTAAAATGCTGGGATCTCAATCACTCCAAGCTTGTAGCCGCGACCTTCTTTTGACAGGTTTAAAATCGACTTTTTCGCTGCTTGCTCTTCGAGTTTGACCGCCTCACGGGTAAGCGTAACAGTTTTGCTGGTTTGATCGGTGGGGGCATTGCTGGCTGGAATAATTTCCAAGCGTACTTGCGAGCCTTTTGGACCGCGAATCAACTTAACCACTTCATCCAGACGCCAGCCGATCACATCAACGAGTTCTTTAGTACCTTGGCCGACAGCAATGATTTTATCCGCTGGGGCAACCAGTTTGCTTTTTTCTGCAGGGCCTGCAGGAATTAAGCGCACAATTTTCACGTGCTCATTATCACCTTGCAGCATGGCACCAATACCTTCCAGAGAAAGGCTCATATTGATGTCAAAGTTCTCAGCGTTATCCGGCGACAAATAGGTGGTGTGCGGGTCATAGGTTTGTGCAAAGGCATTGATATACGCCTGAAAGACGTCTTCACTGCGAGTTTGCTGTAAGCGTTTTTGTTGGTTTTTATAGCGTTTGAGTAACAGCTTCTCAATCGCTTCAGGTTCTTTGTTGGCGATTTTTAAGCGTAACACTTCATCTTTTAAGCGTTTACGCCATAAGTCTTGCAGAACCTCATCATCAGCAGCCCACTGCGCTTTTTCGCGATCCGTCTCAAAGGATTCGACGATGCTAAAGTCAATTTTATCAATGCCTTGATTAAGCTCGGCCAAAGCGTAGTCTAAATATTGATCTAAACGTTCCAGTTGGCGCTTGTAAATGGCGTAGCCAGGTTTGAGGTTGCCACTTTTAAGTAAGTCATCAAAGTCTGTTGCCCAACGATCAAAAGCTTGAATATCAACGGCGGTAAAGTACACGCGCGCAGGGTCAAGCATCTTCAGATAGCCTGCATACATCTTACGTGAGCGCGCATCATCTAGGGGCGGCTTGCTGTAATGGTGGCGTTTCAACAACTCAACAACGTTAAGGCTCGCTATCATTTGGTCGCGGTCGGGTTGTAAGTAGTCCCATTGTTGTGCTTTGCTCACTGCATACGCGGCAGGTAAAGCTGCTAGGCTGATAACCAGAGCGATGGCTGAACGAGTTAAAGTGTGTTTCATGCTGATTCTTCGTCCGAGTGAGTAATGACGCATTTTAGGCCGCCTAAAGTGTTTACAGTTCCATTGCAGGCTGTATTCGCTGAATAAATATATACAATAAATGTTTATGATTACTAATATGGAGACACAATGAAAGCATTGCAAGGCAATGAAGGTCGTCCGCAGTTGATTGATTGTGCTGCACCGTCCTGCGCCGAAGGTCAGGTACGCATTCGCGTGGTCGCAGCTGGGATCAACCGTGCAGATTTATTACAGGCGGCAGGTTTGTACCCGCCGCCACCGGGTGTTAGCGATATTTTGGGTTTAGAGTGCGCGGGGATTATCACTGAGGTTGCTGCTGGCAGCCGCTGGCAGGTTGGTGATCGAGTCTGCGCGCTACTGGCTGGCGGCGGTATGGCTGAAGAAGTCTGTGTCGATGCACGCCATGTGCTACCTGTGCCCGAAGGCTTAACCCTAGTGCAGGCCGCAGCTATTCCAGAGGTGTATGCCACGGCTTGGCTGAACGTATTTCAGTTAGCGCAAGTACAGCCTGGTGAAAAAGTATTACTGCATGCGGGCGCCAGTGGTGTTGGCTCAGCGGCGATTCAACTGTGTAAAGCCTTTAACAGCCCTTGCTGGGTCAGTGTGGGTTCGGCTGAACGCTTAGCCTACTGTCAAACACTGGGCGCGGAAGGTGGTGTGCTGCGTGGTGACGGTATCGAAGGCTTGCAAGAATTTGCACCCTTTGATGTGATTCTTGATCCTGTAGGTGCCAGCTATGCTGCACAGAACTTGAAAATGCTGGCTCTTGAAGGACGTTGGGTCAACATCGGCTTGATGGGTGGGCGGCGCGTTGAGCTTGATCTGGCACATCTGTTGAGTAAGCGGATTCAGTTGATCGGTTCGACCTTACGCAGCCGTACAGATACCTTTAAAGGTGAGCTGGTTGCTCAGTTGACTGAAAAAGTCTGGCCGTTGTTTACCAGCGGCGCACTGCAGCCGCAGGTGGAGGAAGTATTTGACTGGACTGATGCAGAGGCGGCTTTTGCACGCCTAGCCAGCAATCAAGTCAACGGTAAAATCGTCCTGCAAATCGCGCCAGAGTAAGTTGGTGATAACTGTGCAGCGCTGTTCGAGGTATCAGCCTCTTACTGTGCTGTACAGTTGTCTATGTGTCAGCTTTAACCTGTTGTGCGCAGTGCTTGCCAAGCACAATACAGAGCGAAGACTAAAAAGCTGGCGGCGGCAAAAAAACGAATCAGTTTTAGCGGTAAACGTTCGGCGGCAAAGTTGCCAACGAATACCACAGGCACATTGGCCAGCAGCATACCTAGTGTGGTCCCGCAGACCACCATCCAGAAATACTCAAATTGTGCAGCCAACATGACCGTCGCAACTTGAGTTTTGTCTCCCATTTCGGCAATAAAAAAAGCCACTAAAGTCGTCATAAATGGACCGTATTTAACGGCAATCTGACCGTCATCATTCAATCTGTCTGGTACTAAGGTCCAAGCGGCTACGACCAGAAAGCTTGCGGCTAAGATCCATAATAGAGTGGCTGCTGAGAAAAGTTGCGCGATTTGATGGCCGACAGCTGCGGCTAAAAGGTGGTTGGCCAAGGTGGCCACCAATATGCCGAGTATGATCGGTATAGGCTTGCGATAACGGGCGGCAAGCAGCAGGGCGAGCAGTTGAGTTTTGTCGCCGATCTCAGCGAGTGTGACGATACTGGTCGAGACTAAAAGTGTTTCAAACATACAACAGACCCTAGGGTGGACAGACTAAACAACCATGACACACACAGCCTTGCCACCCGGTAAGGTTATGTATGTCATGGGTCTCGCCAGCCTAAATTATGCGCTAATAACACAATACACATAAGCAAAGGTGTGCACGCCATGATCGGATGATCAAGTATGTTGACGTGTACGCTATGGATGATTCCGTAGCCGACTACTCCCCCAAGACGGATGCAATACTAAGCAATGTTTGGCTTTAAAGCAATAATGGTAAGGTTACGTTTTTTATCTGTGTTGAACCGCTAAAATAGGCATTGGTCTGTCATAAAATACAAATATGATTTTAATGCTGGGTACGACTGCTATGCTCTTTCTTTTTTAAACATGCAGTGGCACAGTTTTGCAGTTTTCCTGAGCCGCTTTATTTAAAGCGGTAGGCCCGAAGTGATGGTGGGGTAGAGTAATAATGATCAAAGTCGCACACTTAACAAAACGCTTTGTGCAGCATGTAGCGGTGGATGACCTGTCATTTACCATTGAGCCAGGCGAAGTGGTGGGTTTTTTAGGTCCAAACGGTGCAGGAAAGTCAACCACAATGAAAATGCTCACAGGGTTTTTGCGACCCTGTCAGGGCAGTGTCAGTATCTGTGGTTTTGATATTGCTAAACAAACCTTACAGGCACAACGTCTGATTGGCTATTTGCCAGAAGGTTCACCGTGTTATGGCGATATGAGTGTGGTTGGTTTTCTAACCTTTATTGCTCAAATCCGTGGTTATCGCGGCCAAGAACTCAAACAGCGCGTTGCTCGCGTGATTGCGTTGCTGGAACTTGAGCGCGTCGTTGAGCAAAATATTGATACCTTGTCGAAAGGCTTTAAACGCCGTGTTGGCTTAGCGCAGGCGGTATTACATGACCCTAAAGTGCTGATTCTGGATGAGCCCACCGATGGCCTTGATCCCAATCAAAAGCACCAAGTGCGCAAGCTGATTAAGAGTTTGGCGGTGGATCGTATTGTGATTATCTCTACGCATATTTTGGAAGAGGTCAGTGCACTCTGTACCCGTGCGATGCTGATCAATCACGGTCGTTTACTGATTGATGAAACCCCTTACGCGTTACAAAGTCGTTCGCGCTATCACCAAGCGGTGACCCTTCTGACTGAGCAGCCCTTGGATCGTCAGTTATTACAAGCGTTGCCTGGGGTTGTCGGTC
>Ga0265293_10009891_pt1 | contig 13519 bp, 12 predicted proteins | sample Munlanlewell138R_FD_192505 | JGI IMG/M metagenome (GOLD analysis project Ga0265293, IMG submission 192505) | Leachate microbial communities from a municipal landfill in Southern Ontario, Canada - Leachate well 138R | ecosystem: Engineered > Solid waste > Landfill > Unclassified | place: Canada...
AAGGCACGCTCTATACCAAGAACGCCGGAGACCACCGGGTGTTCTGGCAGGGTCCTTCGCTGGGCTGGGATTTTGGCGGACAGGGCTCCCGCGTCATGGTTCTGGTCTACAATCTGGACGATATCAGCAATCTTTATACGCGTTACGGCGGTGTTGCTGGCTCTGCCTATGTGATCGCAGGCGTCGGCTTCAACGTGCTCAAGAACAACCAGATGCTGCTGGTCCCGATCCGCACCGGCGTGGGCGCCAGACTGGGTATCAATATGGGCTATCTGAAGCTGACCCAGTCCCCGACGTGGAATCCATTCTGATGCCTTCCGCATCCGGCAAGGCATGAGCGCTCTTGTTCGGTTTTGCGCGATCGGTTCAGCTCATGGCGCAGTGGCCCTGATCTGAAACACATCTCCCCGGGGCCGGACGCGTTTGCGGAGCGGACCTTTCGCAGGCATTCTTGAGAAGCGCCGGGCAGGACTTTAAGATAAGGTTCGGCTCTGCGACATTTGGAACGGATAGCGTATCTTGGTCCAGTCGATCCTTTTCTTCCTGCTTGGCTTCCTGTGCGCAGGCTTTATCGCGCTTTTGCTGGGGCCTCCGATCTGGCGGCGCGCGGTCACGCTCACGCGCAGGCGTCTGGAGGCGGCGCTGCCGTTGAGCCGTACCGAACTGCAGGCCGAAAAGGACAGGGTGCGAGCCGAATTTGCCATGCAGGCGCGGCGGCTGGAGATGACGATCGCTTCTCTTGAGGCCAGACAGGCCGAGCAGAAAGTCGAAATCGCGCGGCTCGAACAGAAAGCCGCCGCGCTGGACGTGGACAAGGCACAACTGTTGCACACCATTTCCGGACTGGAGGAGCGTAACGGATCGCTTGCGGCGCAACTCGAAGAAGCTGAGCAGAATGCGACCAGATTGCAGGCGGCGCTGGACGACGGCGGCAAGACGCTTAAGGAGCGGGATGAAGAAATCCGGCAACTTTCGCATCAATATGAGGAAGCCTCCTATCTGGCCAGCAGCCGGCAGATAGAGCTCGTCGGCCGCGAATCCGAGGTGGACAAGCTGGCGGCGGAAATTTCGCGTCTGCGTGTCGAGATCAGACAAGCCGAGCAGAAGGACAAAGAGCTTCTGGCACAGGCAAACGCGGCGCGGGAGGCGCTCAGGGTGGAACAGCAGCGGGCAGGCGATCTTGGTGTCCGAATCGAGCGCCTGCTGGCAACGGTCGCCGACCGTGACGAAACGCTGGAACGGCGCGAGCGTGAGCTGGCGCGTCTGCGTGAGACATCCAAACTCTCCACACCGGAACGGGCTTCGAAGAAAGCAGGTTCAGGTAAACGCGGTTCTGCCAAGGCGATCTCGGGGGCTGATGTGACACTTGCGCGGATCAAAGCCGACCGGGACAGGCTCGAGCGGCGACTGGCGCAAGCCAAGGGCAACGAAGCCGAGAGCGGTGCGGAACTGCGAGACCAGATGGCAGCGCTGGCTGCCGAGGTTGTTCAAATGACTGCACAGAGAGAGGGACCGGATTCTCCCATCACCCGGCTGCTGGCAGAAAAGGGAAGCGAAAACTCCGACCGGGCAAGCCTCGCAGCACGGATTACGTCACTGCAAAAGGCGGATGCCGAAAGCTGAGCGCCAACTCCGAAAGGGGGACCGAAAGCCGTGACGGTGTCGCTTATCCCGCATTTCTGGTGAAGGCGTGCAACGCGATCGCCGAGGCTGCGGCGACGTTCAGGCTGTCGAACCCCGGCGCCATGGTGATGCGCGCTGTGTGAAGGCGGGACATGAGGTGTTCGGGCAATCCCTCGCCTTCGGTGCCGAGGTAGAGGGCAACAGGCCCGCGGGGCTGGATGTCGCGTATATCCGTCTCACCGCGCGGAGACAGGGCAAACTGCGTAACCCCCTCTTTCTCCAGCAAATCTGCGATGATGGTTGCATCGTCAGCCACGGCGAACGGCACCTTCAGGGCTGCTCCGACTGAAACGCGGATTGCCTTGCGATAGAGCGGATCGCAGCTGGCCTTGTCGAGCAGGACCGCATCGGCGCCGAAGGCGGCGGCGTTGCGGAAGATCGAGCCCACATTGTCATGGTTCGAAATGCCGACCAGGACGGCAACAAGCGCATTTCGCCCGACAGCGCCAAGAAGCTGCTCGGGCGACACCAGTTCGCCGCGAAGGCCGATGGCCAGAATGCCCCTGTGCATGTGGAAGCCCGCAATGTGATCCATCACCGCTGCGCTGACCACATAGACCGGAACGTCGGCAGGCAGGCGCGCCAGCACCTGCTGCATGCCTGCCAGACGGTTTTCCAGTACCAGCACGGATTCGACCCCGAAGCGCCGCGTTGCGGTCAGAACGTCCAGAACCACTTTGCCTTCGGCTACGAAGCGTCCTTGCCTGCCGACGAGATCGCGCTCGCGGATGTCAACATAGGCTGCTACCCGCTCGTCCAGCGGGTCGTCGATGCGGACAGGTTCCATGCCACCACCGTTCTGTTTCGATGGTGCGAGATAAAGCATTCAGCACGAAAATTGAAACCGCCTGAAGCGACACCGTGGGCTTCAGTTGGTCCAACGGGAGGGTCGCTTCGGAAAAATGTGCTTCCGGCTGCTGACCTGTCAGGTTCCGGTATCAAGGCTGCGAACGACTTTCCGGTCTGCGAACAGATCTTCCATCAGGCACAGCAGACGTTCCACCGAACGGCAATTGCAGGAATAATAGATTGTCTGGCGCTCGCGCCGCGTTTCGACCAGCCCGCCACAGCGCAACTTTGCCAGATGCTGGGAAAGCGCCGACTGGCTCAGTCCCACCAGTGAAGCGAGGGTATTCACGGAGAGTTCCTCGCGCATCAGAAGCGAGAGGATCTCAAGGCGCTTGCTGTTTGCCGTCAACGCCAGAAAAGCAGCGGCCTGTTCAGTGAGGATATTTTTCATCGCCCGCATGCACCCTCCTTCACGCCGATCCTGCACTATGGGTGCGGTGGAGCAAAGGTATAGCCTGCAACTTTTCCGTTATCAGGCATCAAATGTCTCAACCGATACAAAGCCTAAGCTATGTGCACCAGATCACGAGACTGGTTCGGCGAACGGCCCGCTACCCGGCAGCACGGCCGGTTTTCGCCATTTCAGCCAGTACCCGGCGCAAATCATGCGCGGATGAAAGCGGTTCGGGGAAGAATATGCGCAGGCACTGATCGCCCGCGGCCAGATCCATCCCCTCGGAATCGAAACCGGTCACCAGCCAGCCGTCGCCCTTCGCCTTCGCAAAATGCTGCGCATAAACTGCAATGGCGTCGCGGTGATCTTCGTTCATATGCTCGATGGCGGATTGCTCGCGTGCCCCGAATTCCTCATTCGCCGCGTTTTCAGTGACGATGTCGTATCGTTCCAGCAGATAAGCCTTTCCGAAGCCTCCATTCATGCTGGCCCGCTCGACTTCCAGCCGGAAGAACGCGAAATCGCCCAGCCCCACATAGAGCTTCGCCTTGGGATTGCGGTTGAGATAACGGCGCGCGATCCGCTCATTCTCAGCAGATTCCCGCTCGATGCGCCGGGCGTGGCAGACAATGCTGATGCGCGGGTGCGCCATGGCATCGCCCTTGCCGGGTTCGCCCACGAGCAGAGCGCAGCGCGGATCGGCGCCAAGGCCCTGCGTGTGGCCGGACAGGCCGGAAATCAGGGTGACCGGCGTTCCGTCGATGTCGGTGGCTATGCCGATGCGGCTGATCATCGGCACACCCGTAGCCTTTTCGTTGAAGGCAAGCGCACCGAAGCGGGCGCTCCGCAACAGCGTTTTGGCAAGCCGGATCGCCTCTGCATCCGTTTCGCGAATAACGTCTTTTTTGATCTCGTTCAAAACAAGTCTCCTGTTGCGCGCACAAAGCGCGCTCCGACATTTTGACCGGAAACCGCGACATTCTGAAAACGTCCGGGTGTTTTTGGTCCGGTGCTTCGGAACACCGCATCACAGGATACGGATGCTCCCGGCGGGTTTATTTCGGCGCCATGCGGATGGCGCCGTCAAGACGGATTGTTTCGCCATTCAGCATCTGGTTGTCGACGATGTGGAGCGCGAGGGCCGCATATTCGGCTGGCTCGCCCAGACGCGAGGGGAACGGCACGGCGGCGCCGAGCGAATCCTGCACTTCCTGTGGCATGGCCGCCATCATCGGCGTCTTGAAGATGCCGGGAGCTATGGTGCAGACGCGGATGCCGGAGCGGGCGAGATCGCGGGCAATGGGCAGCGTCATACCCACCACGCCGCCCTTGGAGGCCGAGTAGGCAGCCTGTCCGACCTGTCCGTCATAAGCAGCGACGGATGCAGTGTTGACGATGACGCCACGCTCGCCGCCCGCCAGCGGTTCCAGCTTTGCGGCTGCGTCGGCAAACAGGCGGATCATGTTGAACGAGCCGATGAGATTGATCTCGATGACCCGGCGGTACTGGTCGAGCGGATGCGGCCCGTCCTTGCCGATGGTCTTCACTCCGATGGCGATGCCGGCGCAATTGATCAGTATGCGGGCGGTGCCCAGCTTCCCGGTGACCTCGGCCATGGCTGCCACGCCGCTTGCAGCATCGCTGACATCGCATTTGACAGCAATGCCGCCAATGTCGGCAGCCACAGCCTGAGCGCGCTCGATGCCGACATCGAATATGGCGACCCGGGCGCCTCTGGCAGCCAGCGCGCGGGCGGTTGCCTCGCCAAGGCCGGAACCTGCACCGGTAACGATCGCAATTTGTCCTTCGGCGTTCATGGGCGGGGCTCTCCGTGAAAACTGAGCTTGCTTTACGAGGTCCTCCGCATGCCTGCAACCATATCGAGCATTATGCTACTAAGGTCGGGCAAGAGCGGCGTGCGTTACCTCTCCCGTAAGACTTGTCACCGCCCCGGGGACGATCTCGTGGATCAGCAACCGGTTGCGGTCGACAGGGCGGGGCATGGAGATCTGACCATAAGGAATGCGGGTGAAACCCAGCGGGCCGTAATAGGGCTCGTCGCCGACAAGAAGAACCGATTGCCAGCCACCGTTTCTTGCTGCTTCCAGCGCCATTGCGACAAGATGCCTGCCGATCCCCAGATTCTTGTGGGCCGGTCGAACCGCCAGCGGCCCGAGCATGAGCGAGCGGCCCTTTCCCGCGGCGATCGGTGTCATGCGGACAGACGCGATGACCATGCCATTCCTGATGCCGACAAAGGACAGATCACGCTCATGCGGTCCGCCCTCGCGGATCTTGTAAGCGGCACGCGCGAAACGACCGGGCCCGAAAGCCTCTTCGTTCAGCGTATCGATTTCAGGGTCATGCGCCGGGGTTTCCGGCATGTATGTGACGTCGGCAAGGCTCATGTCTTTGCAGTCCGGTATGCGAGAAAAGGGTGCCGCCACAGGCAGCGTTCGCCAATGCGCTCAGGCGCGGGCGTCCTTTCGTCGTCGGTCGAACCGGATGGCTGCAAAGAAATCCAACATGAAAGTCCCGCTAGCATCAAACGCGGGCAGCTGCAATCGGCCTTGTGCCGGTGTGCATCGGTTGACGCTGTGTTTCCCGTTCACAAGGGTGCCTTCAACCGACGGCCGCCCTATATGCGAACCTGACCGGAAAGGAATTGTGATGGGTTTGCTTGTCGACGGAAAATGGGAAGACAACTGGTACGATACCAGCGCGAGCGGCGGCCGGTTCGTGCGCTCGCAGTCGCAATGGCGCGACTGGATCACAGCCGATGGCCTGCCCGCTCCGGGACGGGGGCGTGGCTTCAGGGCCGAACCCGGCCGCTATCATCTCTATGTGTCGCTGGCCTGCCCGTGGGCGCACCGCACACTGATCTTCCGGGCGCTGAAGAAGCTTGAGAAGGTGATCTCGGTTTCCGTGGTCGATCATTTCATGGGCGGGGATGGCTGGACCTTCCGCAAGCGTGATGGGGCGACCGGCGACACGCTTTACGGGCTGGAATTTCTCCACCAAATCTACACCCGCGCCGATCCTGCTTACTCCGGCCGGGTAACGGTGCCGGTTCTGTGGGACAAGCAGGAGCAGACCATTGTCAGCAATGAATCGGCGGAAATCATTCGCATGCTCAATTCCGCTTTTGACGAATGGGGCGATGCGGGCGTGGATTTTTATCCCCATGCTTTGCGGAAAGAGATCGACGCTCTCAACGATGCCATCTATCCGGCAGTAAACAACGGCGTTTACCGTGCAGGTTTCGCCACCACGCAGGAGGCGTACGAGGAAGCTTATGGAGAATTGTTCGCCATGCTGGACACGCTGGAGGACAGGCTGTCGCGACAGCGTTACCTGACAGGCGCGGGCATTACCGAAGCCGACTGGCGACTTTTCACCACGCTTGTGCGCTTCGATCCGGTCTATGTCGGCCATTTCAAATGCAACCGGCAGCACATCGCCGATTATCCCAACCTGTCAAATTATGTGCGTGACCTGTTTCAGGTTCCGGGTGTGGCAGGCACCGTCGATCTGCACCACATCAAGTGGCACTACTACGGAAGCCACAAGACGATAAATCCCACTGGTATCGTGCCGCTGGGGCCGGACGTGGATTTTGCGACCCCGCATGATCGGGACCGCTTTGAGACACGGGCTCACCAATAGGGTGAAGCTGTCTCCCCAGCGAACACTTCGGAAAGCCGCTTGCGGGTGGCCGGTGTCGTTTCTTCCGGAAGCGCGTCGAGCACGAAGAAGCCAGCCTCGGCTATTTCCCTGTCGGGCAGCTTTGGCGACGGCTGGCTGAAGTGCTCGATAAAATAGAGGCCGACATGGTCGCGCCGGCTGGACCGGCGGTTGAAGTGCATCGAGATCAGGGCCGGCGGGCCCGACATGACGATGTTGGCTTCTTCGGAAAGTTCACGCTCCAGCGCTTCCAGCATCGTCTCGCCCACCTCCACGCCGCCGCCGGGCAGTTGCCAGCCGGGAACATAGGTGTGGCGCACGAGCAGAACGGTGCGCGCCTGAGGGTCATGGACGAGACCGCGCACACCCAGCGTCATCGGACGCCGCAGCAGGAAATAGAAATGAAACAGCCGCGCCGTCAGGCCGGGACGTTTGTTTTCATGCGAAACGGCGGGCGGATCGGAACTGTTCATTTCACTTTCCGTTTCCTGTGAGTTTTTTTGACGGGTGGCGAGTGGAAAGAGCCGCTCACCTCGCTTATGAAGACGGCCATGTTCAGGCTTGCGCATCTGTCCGACGCTCATCTCGGTCCGCTCCCCGATGTAACCTATCGCGAACTCGCCTCCAAGCGGGCGGTCGGCTACATCAACTGGCAGAGAAATCGCCGGCGTCACATGCATGACTCGGTTATCGACACGATTGTCGCAGATGTCAGGGCGAGCGGAGCCGATCACATCGCAGTCACCGGTGATCTGGTCAATCTGGCGCTGGACGGCGAAATCAGGATGGCCCGTCAATGGCTTGAAACGCTGGGCGAACCCCGCGACGTCTCGGTGGTGCCCGGCAACCACGACGCCTATGTGCCGGGAGCCTTCGCCAAGGTCTGCCGCGAATGGGCGCCATGGATGAGCGGGGATGAGATCAGTGGGGATCATCATGCCGGGCCGCGAGATCACTGCGACTTTCCCTATTTGCGGATACGTGGAGATATCGCGCTGATCGGTGTCTCTTCTGCCCGTGCCACAGCGCCCTTCATGGCCAATGGCTATCTGCGGGAAGGGCAGGGGCGGCGTCTGGCCGCTCTTCTGGACGAAACGGCGGCCAGAGGTCTGTGCCGGGTGGTGATGATCCACCATCCGCCAGTGCGCAACGCCGTGCCTCAGCATAAACGGCTGTTCGGCATCGGGCGGTTTGGCAGGATCATGAAGCGTCATGGGGCAGAACTCGTCCTGCACGGCCACTCCCACGATCCGTCGCTGAACTTCCTCGATGGCGCCAATGGCCCGGTTCCCGTTGTGGGCGTGGCGGCGGCGGGACAGGCGCCTGGCGGCAAGCATGCGCCCGCGCAGTACAATCTGATCGACATCGCCGCTGATGGAACCAGCTGGAACCTGAAGCTGACGCGGCGCGGTCTGGAAGGGGCGACTTTGCCTCCTGCCGATCTCGAAGTTCGTGATCTTGTGGCCAGGTCGGGTGAAAAGGTTATCTCGGTTAAAAGCGCAGAGCGATCTGCCTGATGTGATCCCAGAACAGCACCAGCGATAAAAGCAGACCCGTGAGCGCGCCGGCAGCAATGAAGGCGAGGCCGGAACGGAAGGCTTCCCGGCGCTGGCTTCGGTGTCCGGCCTTTGCCTGCGGTTCATCTGCCGGTGTTTCGGGCTGGGAAGGGGTGGCGTGTAGCTGACCGCCAGCGTCCAGCATGCGCTGCCGCTCGACGATGCGTTCGGCGATATAGCGCGTCACCTGATCGGCGACCGGTTTTATCTCGGTGGATTCAGCCAGAACGACGCGTCCGAGGCGGGTGTCGCGCAGGAAACGATAGGTGCGCCGGTCGCGACCCATGGCGATGTGGGCCACGGCGTCGATCCACAGCCGGGGCTGCAAGCCGGACGAAAGGGCGAAATCGAAAATTTCGATGTCGTTCGGAACTTCAGCGAATATTGGAGCCAGTTCGGTGGCGAGGAGTTCGAGGCGCGCATGCTGCGCATCGCGCATGTCGATCACCACGTCATCGCGGTCGGCAAGATTGTTCTTCACCTCGCGGATGGCAGATGCCAGCGCCGAGGGGGCGCCATCCCGTGATGACGCGATTTCTTCGCTGTTGCCCGCCATCGTCTGCCCGCCCGCATCCGGTTGCAGCACTGGAAACCGAAACTGTTTCCGGACATCCAGTACCCTATCAGCGTATCAGCAATATCAATTGTGGCGAAAGAGCGGAATGCGTCTTTTCAGATGAGCATCAGCGGGCGTCGCCGAGACCGGCGGACTGCAGCGCGCCAAGCAGCTTGTCCACCATATCCGGCGGATATTTCCTCTCTTCCAGCACACGCCTCGGTTTGGCGGAGAAGTAGGGGAACCTGTCCTTCAGCGTGGTCAGCAACTGATCGCGAGTCCTGATGTCTCCTGTGTGATCGGCGGCGATCAGTCGTGCCACGAGATAATGCGAACGTTCGGACGCCGGATTCAGCCCCGCGGCGGCATTGGCCGCCTTATCCATGTCGCCCTGCATGAAATAGGAGAGGAACAGTCCAAAGTCCCACCAGGCCGGCCGGGCGCTCGACCCGTCGACGGCGCGCGCCATGATCGGGGTCGCGGCCGCATATTCGCCTGCGAAGATCAGGACGTAGGCATAGGCAGCCGCCATCGACAGATCATAGGTGTTCAGCTCATAAGCCTTCCGCATCCAGTGTATGGATTCCTCGGTGTTTCCGAGGCGCGAGTTGAGATAGCCATAGGCGCGGTGTGCATAGGAGCTGGTGGCGCCCATCTGCACCGCTTTTCGACCCATGGACAAAGCCCGTTCCCGCGATGCATCTGCGGGGTAGCTGTATCCGCTGGTAACTGTCTGGAGATCAAGGACCGCCATTTCCGAATAGATCAGCGGCGACTTGCCTCCCTGCTCGATGAGTTTCTCAAAGCAGCTGTAGGCGGCCCTGTGCGTCTGCTCTCTCGGATCCTGGTAATAGTCGTCATTGAGAAGCAGGCATTTGGTGAGGCCTGCCTGAACGCCGGCTTGTTCGATATAGGCGTATATGATTCCGGAGGCGGTGTTGGTGGTGCTGAGCAATGCGGCAACGCTGTCTTCGATGCGTTCGGGCGACAGTTCCTGCGGAGAGAAAGTGCGCGAGTGAAGCACGCGGCCGTTGCCGATGTTCTGCAGCTCGACCGTCACGCTGCCCTGCTGGTGCCCCGAGGTTATCTTGAAAACAAAACTCGTGGCATTGGCGACGGGGTCCGGCGTCCCGTGAAAATCGCGGCCGATGAAATCGAGCGTATCGAAACCTGAGAGACCGCTGCGAAGTGTCGCCAGCATGGAAACCTGCTCGGGAGTGTCCGCGCTGGCTTCAATGTAAATCACGGGCAGAGCGTCCGGGCCCTGTCCCGCGATGCTGCCCGTGCGGGAGTTTTCGATAAAGCCCGACAGGTCTGTCTGGCGCAGAAACAGCATAGCCATCATGAGCGTCACGACGCCGATGGCGGCCCACATCAATGCGATATGCAGGGAGAAGGAGCGGGTTGCAGCAACCGCTGGAGATTTCACCTTATGTGATGGTTCCGATGCAATGGGCTCGTCGCCGGAGCCTTCCCCCGTTTGATTTTCGACGTAGCTGGGAATGTAGCTTCCGCGCGGAATGACGATCTGAAGCGGATCGGATGCTCCTTCGGTGGCGAAATATTGCTGGAGAAGATCACGAAGCCGTCCGGCCTGCACACGCACCACCGCATCGGTGGACGGGTCGAATTCCGTATCCTTGCCGAAGACATCCACGGCAATGGCGTAGCCCTTCAGGCGGTCGGCCTGACCCGCCTGTTCGCGTTCAACAAGATATCTGAGGAGGTCGCGGGCGCGCTCGGACCGGCTGAACGTGTTGCTGGCGAGAACGCGTTCCAGTGTCGTGCGCACTGCGGGGGCAGCAGGCGTGGTGGGCTGCAAATGTCGAACCTCTCCTCGGATCGGCAGGAAGGTCGATCATATAGAGTTCCGCTCCCGGGGGACAAGCGCCGGCGCGGAAAGCCAACAGGCTGAAGGGCCGGTTGCGCGAGGCAACCGGCCCGGTGGTTAACAATTACTTACCGGCTACGATTCGATTTGCTGCCGATACGATCGCTTCGAGTGACGCGGCAACGATATTGGTGTTGATGCCGACGCCGAACAGCCGTCCGCCCGGATGCTCGATCTCGACATAGGAGATGGCGGAGGCATTGGAACCGCTCTGGAGCGAGTGCTCTGAATAGTCGAGCACCGACATCGGCACACCGATGTGACGCGAGAGCGCATCGACGAAGCCGTCGATCGGACCGGTGCCGACGCCTTCGATCTTCGTTTCCCTGCCGTTGTCGATGATCGTGGCTTCGAGAATACGACGGCCCTTCACGGTGCTGTCGGGGAACGTGTGATGGTCGACAAACTTCATCCGACCTGCCGGCTGCTCGACATAGATGCGCTGGAATTCATCGTGGATGCGGCGTGAGGGCAGCTCCTTGCCTTCCTCGTCGGTGATTTCCTGAATCACCTCGCGGAACTCCACCTGCAGGTTGCGCGGCAGATTGATGCCGTAGTCGGTCTGCATGATGTAGGCGATGCCACCCTTGCCCGACTGCGAGTTGATGCGGATGATGGCCTCGTAGGAGCGGCCGACATCCTGCGGGTCGATCGGCAGATAGGGCACTTCCCACACAGGCGAATTGGCCTTCTTCAGGGCAATCATGCCCTTGTTGATGGCGTCCTGATGCGAACCGGAGAAGGCCGTGTAAACCAGCTCGCCGACATAGGGGTGGCGCTCGGCGATCCTGAGCTGGTTGGAGTATTCGTAGACGTCCTTCATCCGGTTGATGTCGGTGCAGTCGAGCTGCGGATCCACGCCCTGCGTGTACATGTTGAGCGCCAGCGTCACCACATCTACATTGCCGGTGCGCTCGCCATTGCCGAACAAGGTGCCTTCGACGCGATCCGCGCCGGCCATCAGGCCGAGCTCGGTGGCGGCGATGCCGGTGCCACGGTCATTGTGCGGATGCAGCGATATGATCAGGCTGTCGCGCCGGTCGAGGTTGCGACACATCCATTCGATCTGGTCCGCGTAGACATTGGGCGTGTTCATCTCGACGGTCGAAGGCAGGTTGAGGATCAGCCTGTTGTCCGGGGTCGGATTGACGATTTCCGTGACCGCATTGCAGATTTCCAGAGCCACTTCGAGCTCGGTGCCGGTGAAGCTTTCCGGCGAATACTGGAAACGGTAGCCGCCGCCCGCCTTCGTGGCCATGTCCATGATCATCTTCGCGGCATCGGTGGCGATCTGCTTGATGCCGCCGACATCCTTTGCGAAGACGACCCGGCGCTGCAATTCGCTGGTTGAATTGTAAAAATGGATGATCGGCGTATTGGCGCCTTCGAGTGCCTCGAAAGTGCGGGTGATCAGTTCCGGCCGGCACTGCACCAGCACCTGCAGATCGACATCATCCGGCACATTGCCTTCTTCGATCGCCCAGCGGCAGAAGTCGAAATCGGTCTGCGAGGCGGAAGGGAAGCCGATCTCGATTTCCGGGAAGCCCATGTCGAGCAGCAGCTGAAACATGCGGGCCTTGCGATCCTGCCCCATCGGGTCGACCAGCGCCTGATTGCCATCGCGCAAATCCACCGAGCACCAGATCGGCGCCTTCTCGATGCGCTTCGAGGGCCAGGTTCGGGCTGACATGTCCGGTGCGGGGAAAGGATGGTATTTCTGTGCCGCGTCCGGCATGCCCTTGCGGCTGGAACTGGTGGCAACGGGTTGCTTTGCGTTCATCGTCATCTTCTCCGGTTTCCACCGACCTGCCACAGGAATGGCTGTCATCGGATCGGCGGTGCCTTAATAAAAATCGGTCGTAGGGTACAGGTTTGCCAAGGAGCATCATGCCGGGCGGCGGTATCGACCGCCGGGCGCTCCTTCAGCGAACCCGGCGATCGCCGATAAGGCCGAGAAGAAGGAGAGTGGAGGCAAGCGCGCGCAACGTCTCGCCGGAGAAGCCGGTCGAGCGGTTGGAAGCGGATGCAGGGCGCTTGGTCATGGAGGCTCTCTTACAGGAGCCGTCACTCAGAGGCAAGACACGGGCAGAATTTTCCGTCCATTCCAGCCTGCCATGCAATGGCTGAGCACCTGATTGCCGTAACATGAGCAGAGGCTTCAGTTGACCATCCTGCGTGCAAACAGCCTCGCTATGGGCGGCCCGATCAGCAGCACGATCATGAAGCGGGATGTTTGCATGGCCATCACGAATGACAGATCAACCTTGTCGGTGGCAGCTGCGATGATGGCAATCGTTTCCATGGCGCCGGGGCTGGTTGCGAGATAGGCCGTCATCGGATCGATGCCCAGCATTCGGCTCATGAGCCAGCCGAGCCCGGCGCAGAATATCAGCAAGGCAGCGATCGAGCCGAGAATCTGGGGCAGGGCGCGCATGGCATGGTGAAGGGCAGGTCGAGTAAAGCCCAGTCCGACGTGCCAGCCGATCATCGCGTAGCTCATGCCCAGCAGCCATGGCGGCAGATCGAATTCCAGACCGGTGCCGAGATGCAGCGCCATGCCGATGAACATCGCCCCAAGGAAAAACGGCGAGGGCAGCCGCAGCACCTTGCCGAGGCTGGCTCCACCGATCGCCACGGCCAGAGTGACCAGCAAGCCGGTTTGCAGCGGCGGAAACCAGATGATGTCCGGTACGTCGACCCGGGTCGTATCGATCCACAGGCCGGCAATCAGAGAAGCGGATAGGGAAATGATGATGACCCGCAAATACTGCATGACAGCGACAAGACGCTGATCAGCACCGAAGGAGCCCGCCATCAGCACCATCACCGCTGCCGCACCGGGGGCCGATCCCCACAGTGCCGTGGTTCCCGGCAGTATGCGCAGCCGGCTGATCAGCCATCCGAGA
>Ga0265293_10009892_pt1 | contig 13517 bp, 13 predicted proteins | sample Munlanlewell138R_FD_192505 | JGI IMG/M metagenome (GOLD analysis project Ga0265293, IMG submission 192505) | Leachate microbial communities from a municipal landfill in Southern Ontario, Canada - Leachate well 138R | ecosystem: Engineered > Solid waste > Landfill > Unclassified | place: Canada...
GATCTCATCAGCCACCTCGCCAATGTGGAAGTCGACGGCGAAAAGCTGCCGGACGATGTGCTGATCTCGTTCCTGCGCCAGTTGATGAACGCGGGCGGCGATACCACGTTCCGCGGCACCAGCGTGCTGCTGGCGGGCCTGCTCACGCACCCTGACCAGCTCAAGGCCGTGTCCGAGGACCGCAGCCTCGTGCCGCATGCCATCGACGAGGCGCTGCGCTGGGAAGGCCCGGTCGCGTCGACGTTCCGCTATTGCGCCGTCGATACCGAGATCGACGGGAATCCGATCAAGGCCGGGACTTACGTCAACACCGTGCTGGCATCGGCCAACCGCGACCCCCGCAAGTTCGAGAACCCGGACGAATTCAACATCTTCCGCGATCGCAAGAACCGCATCATGGCCTTCGCCAGCGGGCCGCACGTCTGCATCGGCCAGCACCTCGCCCGCGTGGAGATGACGCGCGCGCTGAACGCGATCCTCGACAAGCTGCCCAACCTGCGCCTTGACCCGGACAAGCCGGCACCGCAGATCATCGGCCACATGCTGCGTTACCCCGAGCATCTCTGGGTCAGGTTCGACCCACAATAAGGCGACCGGACAATGAAGAAGTGGATGTGCATGAACTGCGGCTGGATCTACGAGCAGGAACTCGGCGATCCGATGGGTGGCATCGCGCCGGGCACCGCCTGGGAAGATATCCCTGACGACTGGAAGTGCCCGGATTGCGGCTCGGCGAAGTCCGATTTCGAAATGGAAGAAATCTGAACGATGGCCGCTTTCGACTATATCGTCGTCGGGGCCGGATCGGCGGGCTGCGTTCTCGCCGAACGGCTTTCCGCCGATCCTTCGGTGAACGTCCTGGTCCTCGAAGGCGGCCCTGTGGACCGCAACCCGTTCATCCACATGCCCAAGGGCATTCCCAAGGTCATGTTCCATCCCACGTTGTCCTATGGCTTCATGACGCAGCCGGAGGAAGGCAACAACAACACGCCCGAACGCTGGGCGCGCGGACGCACGCTCGGCGGATCGAGCGCGATCAACGGCATGGTCTACAATCGCGGGCAACCGGCCGATTACGCGGCCCTTGCCGCGCTCGCCGGTGACGAGTGGGACTGGCCGCATATCGCGCGCGCCTACAAGGCGATCGAGAACCACGAGCTTGGCGCGGCGGAAACCCGGGGCGACAGCGGGCCGCTGCACATCACGCTGAACCCGCGCAGCGCCTGGGGCGACACGATGATCGCGGCGGGCAAGGCCATGGGCGTGCCCCACAAGCAGGACGTGAACGAGCCTGACAACGGCGAGGGTATCGGATACGTCCCGGCGAACATCTGGAAAGGCAGGCGGCAGAGCGCGGCCGTGGCGTTCCTGCGGCCCGCGCGCAAGCGCCCGAACCTGACAGTGCTGACCGGCGTTCAGGTGGACCGGGTGCTGTTCGACGGCGCACGCGCCAGCGGCATCGCGGGCAAGCACGGGGGACAGGACAAGGTCTGGAACGCCGGGCGCGAAATCATCCTTTGCGCGGGCGCCATCCAGTCGCCCGCCATCCTCATGCGTTCGGGCATCGGCCCCGCAGGCGTGCTGGAAGCGGCGGGCGTGCCGGTTCTGGCGGACAGCCCGGAAGTGGGCGCCAACATGCACGAACACCGCGTGCTGGTGATGCAATACCGGCTGCGCGACCAGTCGTTCTCGGTGAACCGGGAATATTCCGGCCCTCGCCTGCTGGCCAATGTCGCGCGGTATTACCTACTGCGCGACGGCCCGATGGCGTCGTCCTCGCACAACGTCGGCGCCTGGATCAAGTCGCGGCTCGAGCTTGACCGGCCGGACATCCAGTTGCTCATGGCGCCCTATACCTATGACCTTACCGGCAAGGGCTTCCTGGAAAAGGAGCCGGGCATGCTGGTGATCGGGTTCCTGCTCCGGCCGGAAAGCGCCGGGCGGCTCGCCATCACGTCCTCCGATCCCGACGCGCCGCTGAACATAGAGCCGCGCTATCTGACCAGCGACGCAGACCGGGAACGCGCCGTCGCCCTGTTCCGGTCCGTGCGCCGCCTCATGGCCCAGCCCGCTGTCGACGGCATGGTCGCGGCGGAGATCCTGCCGGGCGGCGAGAACCAGAGCGACGAGCAGATCCTCGACTTCTGGAACAAGGCGGGGGGCTGCGGCCTCCACGCCGTCAGCACCTGCCGGATGGGCAAGGACGAAGCCTCCGTGGTCGATCAGCGCCTGCGGGTGCGCGGCGTTTCTGGCCTCAGGGTCATGGACACGTCCGTGCCCCCCGTCATGCCGTCGGGCAACACCAACGCGCCGATGATGGCGATGGCGTGGCGCGCGGCGGAACTGATCCGGGAAGATCGCGGCTGAAGCGCGACGGGCGGGAGAGAACGATATGATTAAAGTGCCCGAACGGATCGAGGATATCACCGCCGCGTGGATGACCGATGCGCTTCAGGAGAAATTCCCCGGCGTGACGATCCGCAAGGCCGAAATCGTCGATGTCGTCCACGGCGCCTGCACCAAGATCCGCATCGGGCTGGAAGGCGACCATCCCGGCCTTCCCCCGCGCATGCTGATGAAGATAGGCTTCGAGCAGCACAGCCCCAAGATGCGGGGCATGCACCTCAACGAATACAATGCCTATACCAAGCTGATGCCGGTCGCGGGCATCAGCCATCCCGTGTGTCACGCCGCCGTGCTTGACGACGAGGGCAAATCGCTGGTCGTCCTCGAAGACCTCTGCCTGCGCGACGTCACGTTCCTCGCCTTGCAGAAGCCGATCGGGTTCGACCTCGCGGCGGCCTTCCTCGAAGGGCTGGCGAAGCTCCATGCGCGCTTGTGGGATTCGCCCGGACTGCAAACGGATTTCGCCTGGGTTCCCGGCACCAGCGAGGCGGAAATGGAGCATTACTTCACTCTGCTCCTCACGCCCGACCTGTTCGAGGGCTTCGCGACGTCGCCGCGCGGCGCGGCCATGCCGAAGATGGTGCTGGACCCGCCGCGCGTGCGCGCCGGACTGGCGGCGATGCGCAAGGCGCACGAAGGGATGGCTACGGTCGTCAACCACGGCGACATGCATCTGGGCAACCTCTATACCAATGCGGACGGATCGCCCGGCTTCCTCGATTCCCAGCCGCGCCGGGGCGCATGGTCCATCGACGTCAGCTATTTCATCACCGCAGGGCTGGACCTCGTGGACCGCCGCCGCTGGCAGGGCGCGCTGTTGCAGCATTATCTTGCTGCGCTGGCGGCGCGGGGCGTCACGCCACCCACCTTCGACGAAGCCTTCGCGGCCTTCCGCCGTGACGTCATCTGGGGGCACCTGATCTGGATGCTCAACGCATCGCACTTCCAGACCGAAGCCAACAACACCGCCGCCGCGACGCGATTCGCCATGGCGATGGTCGATCTTGACACGTTCGGCGCGCTCGGCGTCTAAGCCGCGCGAACAACGACAGGGATGAGCAGGACAATTTGATGGATCAGAGCACCGCCGAAGCCTACGCACACGTCGTGCGGGGGCGCCGCAGCATTCGCGGCTACAAGCCCGATCCGGTGCCGAAGGCGTTGCTGCGGGAAATCATCGAGCTTGCCATGCGCGCGCCGTCCTCGCTCAACACGCAGCCGTGGAATTTCTACGTCGTGACGGGCGAACCGCTTGCCCGCATCCGCCAGGGAAACACCGAACGCAACCTTGCGGGGATTCCCTCCTCGCGCGAGTTCCGCACGCATGAGGACATGTCAGGTGTGCATCGCGAGCGGCAGATCGGAGTCGCCAAGCAGTTGTTCGCCGCGATGGACATTGCCCGCGATGACAAGCGCAAGCGCCGCGACTGGGTCTTGCGGGGGTTTCGCCAGTTCGATGCGCCCGCCTGCATCATCGTGACATACGACCGCGTGCTGCAAGGCAGTGACATCGCTCCGTTCGATTGCGGCGCGGTGGCCAACGGCATCGTCAACGCCGCCTGGTCGCGTGGGCTGGGCTGCGTCATCAACAGCCAGGGCATCATGCAATCGCCCGTCGTGCGCGAACATGCCGGTATCGCCGAGGACCAGGTGATCCAGATCTGCATCGCGATCGGCTGGCCGGACGAGGATTTTCCGGCCAATGCCGTCGTCTCGATGCGCAAGAGCGTGGACGAGGCAGCGACTTTCGTCGGGTTCGAGGATTGATACTTTCGCCGTCGCGGCGATCCGCTACAACCCGATCACCGAACCGCCGTCGACCCTGATTTCGGCGCCGGTCACATAGGACGCGAGCGGGGAGCACAGCAGAGCCACCACCGCCGCCACTTCTTCCGGCAGTCCGGCGCGGCCCAGCACCAGCCCCGGCTTGAACTTGCGGAAGAAATCGGCCCGCACCGCTTCCTCCGGCCGGTTCTGGTCAATGGCGCCCTGCGCGAAGCTGGCTGCCACGGCGGACGTCTCGATCAGGCCCGGCGACACGGAGTTCACCAGAATGCCGTCGCGGGCATAAGCCTTGGACAAGGACTTGCCGAGATTGAGCGCGGCCGCCTTGGCCGCCGCGTAATTCTGATAGATGCGGTCGGGCTGGGTCGCGACTTCGGACGTGATGTTCACCACCCGGCCCCATTTCCCGCGCTGCATATGCGGGAGGACCGCGCGGAACAGCCGCACGACCGACAGGACATTATCCTCGAAGGCGTCGAGATAGTCCTGGTCCGTCAGCGTATCGAAATTGCCGCGCGTGCGCTGCCCGCCCGCGTTGTTGACCAGAATATCGACGGTGCCGAACTCGGCCACGGCGCGGTCGACCAGCGCCACGGCCTCGCCGGGATCGGCGACGCTTGCCGCCATGCCGTGCACGTCAAGGCCGGCGGCGCGCATTTCCGCGACCGCCGCCGTTACGCCTTCCTGTCCGCGAGCGGAAATGAAGACCCGGGCACCCTCGGCGGCGAGCCGCTCCGCGATGGCCCGGCCGATGCCCCGGCTTGCGCCGGTGACGATCGCCGCCTTGCCCGCAAGGCCCAGGTCCATCCCGCTTCGCCTATTCTATTTCGGCAAGGACAGTGCCGACCTCATAGGTTTCGCCGACTTCGCCGATGATGCGGATCGTGCCCGTCGCCGGGCTTTCGACCTCATTCGTCGACTTGTCGCTTTCCAGCGAATAGATCGGCTGGCCCTCTGTCACTTGCGCGCCGTCCTGAACGAGCCATTCGGCTATGATACCTTCGTTCATGGAAAAGCCGATCTTGGGCAAAGTCACCGGAATCGCCACATGAATCTCCTTACTTGGCCAGTTCGAGAATGGCGGCGTGAATCCGCCCGGCATCGGGCGCGAACGCAGTCTCGAGCGGCTTGGAATAGGGCACGGCGGAAAAGGCGCCGCCCAGCCGTTTGACCGGCTTCTTCAACTGGCCGAACAGTTCCTCGTTGATGACCGAAGCGATTTCGGCGCCCACGCCATATTCCTTGACCGCTTCGTGAACGATCAGAACCCGGCCGGTCTTGGCGGCCGACGCCAGCACGGTGTCGCGATCCCACGGAGCGATCGTGCGCAAGTCGATCATTTCGACGGAAACGCCGTCCGCCGCCGCCTTTTCGGCCGCGGCGCGCGCCTCGACCGCCATGCGCGCATAACTGATGACAGTCACGTCCGTGCCTTCGCGCTGCACGGCCGCCTTGCCCAGCGGCACGCGATGGCTGCTGTCGGGAAGCTCGAACGACATCGGCACGCGATAGGTCGGCAGGTTCTCGATGAAGATCACCGGATCGGGATCGTCGATCGCCGAGCGCAGCAGGCCATAGGCATCCTCGGGCGTGGATGCCGCGCAGACCTTGATCCCGGCGGTATGGGCGAACCATGCCTCCAGGTAATCGCAGTGCTGGCCGCCGGAGCCGAAACCAAGCCCGGTCATCGTGCGGATCACGATCGGCACGTTGGTCTGCCCGCCCGACATGAAGCGCAGCTTGGCGGCGTGGTTCACGATCATGTCCATGGCCACGGTCGTGAAGTTCATCAGCATGATCTCGGCGATCGGCTTGTAACCGGCAAGGCTCGCGCCGATGGCCGCGCCCATGATCGCCTGTTCGGAAATCGGCGTGGAGCGGACCCGGTCATCGCCGAACTTGGTCGACAGACCGGCCGAAACGCCAACGATCCCGCCGCCTTCGGGATCCGCCAGATCCTCGCCCAGCATGAGGATCTTCGGGTCCTCGGCAAAGGCATCATGGCAAGCCTTGTGAAGTGCCTCGAGAATGGTCACTTTCGGACGCGCGGCCTTCTGGGCCGGTGCTTCGGGGGCAGTCGTGCTCATGCCGCGATCTCCTTCTCGAACACGTCGAAGCGCAAGTCGTCCGCCACCGGCCATTCCGAATCGAGCGCGAACTTCACCGCATCGTCGATCTCGGCCTCGATCCCGGCCTCGATCGCGGCCAGTTCCTCTTCCGTGGCGATACGGTCGGCGATCAGCTTCGCGCGCAGCGCCGGAACCGGATCCGCCGCCATCGCGGCGGCCTTCTGCTCCTTGGGGATATATCTGGTATCGTCATCTCCGAACGAATGGCCGAAGAAGCGGAAAGTCATGCATTCGATCAGCGTCGGCCCTTCGCCCGCGCGAGCCCGCGCGACGGCTTCGGCGGCGGCGGCATACATCTCGGCCGCATCGTTGCCGTTCACGCGCACGCCCGGCATCCCGTAACCGGCGGCCCGGCCGGCAATGGTCTCGCCAGCGGTCATCTTCTCGTATGTCGTATGCTCGGCATAGAGGTTGTTCTGGCAGATGAAGATCGTCGGCAGGTTCCAGCATGCGGCAAGGTTCATCGCCTCATGCACCGCGCCGATGTTCGAGGCGCCGTCGCCGAAGGTGCAGACCGAAACCCGGTCGGACTTGTCGAGCTGCGCCGCCCAGGCCAGGCCGTTCGCGATCGGGGCCGTCGAGCCGACGATGCCGGTCGTGACCATGATGCCCTTCGGGGGGTAGGTCAGATGCATCGGCCCGCCCTTGCCCTTGCAGGATCCGGTCTTGCGGCCGGCCAGTTCCGCCCACAGCGGGCGCAACGGAAAGCCCTTGGCCAGCATGTCGTGGATGCCGCGATAGATCGTGCAGAGCGAATCGTCGTCGCGCAGGCAGGCGGACAGCGCCGAAGGAATGATCTCCTGCCCGCGATAGGAATAATAGACCATCGCGATCTGCCCCGAAAGGATGACCTTCCGGGCACGTTCATCGTTGGCCTTGAGCAAGGCCGCGCGCTTGTAAATGTCCAGAAGCGTCGCCGAATCGGGGACGTATTGATTTGTAGCCACCTGGCACTCCCTTCCGCCCGCATGAGGGCAATTATCGGCTCAATCGGTTATATGATTGCCCGGTATGTGTCGAGGGGCAAAACAGCCTTTGCCGGACCAGACCCGCAGACGGACCTCCGGGCAGTCAACCGATCAGATCGACCACCGAGTTGGGGCCGACCTGCGCCAGCCATATCCTGCCGGCGGCGATCATATGGTCACGCCAGTGCGCCTCGGCCCCCGGCCCGTCCTTCGCCTCGATCAGATCGGCGAGTCTCTCGTGCGACCGGAAGCCGAAACGCAACTGGCGCTCGGTAAATTCCGGGTCGGCTATCGGCCTGCTGCGCTGAGCCAGATAGAGATGTTCATCGACGAGGCCGCGCAGGGCCTGCGCGAAGATAATCAGGGTCTGGTTGCCGGCCAGCTCGATCATCAGCTGGTGAAATTCGGCGATCTTGGCAGTAGCGGCGAAACGATCCTGCACGAGAGCCATCTCTTCGGCGATATGGGCGCGCAGCAGCGGAACGGCCTTTTTGCTGTTGCGTTCGGCCACAAGCCGCGCGGCCGGCGGCTCCATCATCATGCGCATTTCATAGAGGTCGCCGATCGTCACGCCGCGCGATTGCAGGGCGATTCCGGCGGCCCTCTCGATCATCTCGTAATTCGGCGCGTTGATCTTCGTTCCGCCGCGCGCGCCCCTGGCGACCGTGACTAGCCCCTCGGATTCGAGAATGCGCACCGCCTCGCGAATGGTGGGGCGGGAAACCTCGAACTCCGCGATCAGATGCGCTTCCGCAGGGAGGGTATCGCCGTCGGCCAGTTCGCCGCGAATGATCGCGTTGCGAATCTGCCTGGCGACAAGTTCCGCCGTCTTCGGCACACGCACGGCCTCGGCATTGCTCCTGCCGCTGGCGCGAATGGCTGCAAATCCATTAGACAATTTAAATTCCTTGCTGCCCGCACGCTAGATGCAGCATGCGCGGCGTTTCCGCAAGATCATGACGCGTGCAGTTTTCCTTGCTAGATGTCCTGTTACCTAGTTAGATGATAACACCGTATCCCCGCAACGGCGGGGGGAACCAGAGCGCCGGGCGATCCCGCGCAGGAGAGGCAAGGATGAACGTGCATTCGCCGCAAGGCTTGGAGAACTGGTCCGGGGAAAAAGGGATCATTTCGGCCGATCATTACGTGAGCCGGGAATTCGCCCGGCTCGAGGCGGAAAAACTGTGGAGCCGGGTGTGGCAGATGGCCTGCCGCGAAGAGGAAATCCCCAAAGTGGGCGATTTCTACACATACGACATCGTCGACCAGTCGATCATCGTCATCCGCACCGCGCCGGACGAGATCAAGGCGTTCCACAACGTCTGCCCGCATCGCGGCCGGACGATCACCGAAGGCTGCGGCCACGCCAACCGCCTGTTCTGCAAGTTCCACGGCTGGAGTTGGAAGATCGACGGCACCGGCGCCAAGGTCGTCGACCGGCAGGAATGGGCGCCGGAAGACCTGACCGACGACGATCTCAACCTCCAGCCGGTCAAGGTCGGCCGCTGGAGCGGCTGGGTCTATATCAACCTCGACCCGGACAGCATCAGCCTGGAAGAGCACCTCGCCCCGGCCAAGGCCTATCTCGATCCGTTCGACATCGGCGGCATGCGCTATCACTGGCGCAAGTCGACGATCTTCGACTGCAACTGGAAAGTCGCGCTCGAGGCGTTCAACGAAGGCTATCACGTCCAGACGACGCACAACCAGATGCTGCGCTATTTCGACGACTGGACGCAAAGCTATTCCCACGGGCGGCATTCCCACTTCGGATACTGGGAATCGATGCCGATGGGCTCGCGCTCTCCCCGCCTTACCGGCGGCGAGCCGACCGAGGACATCCGCCCCGGCATCCGCGACTACATGGAAGACATGGCGGCAACGCTCAACGCCGGCTCTTCCGTGCAGACGGTCCACGCCGCGCGCCGTGTCGAGCAGGAAGTGCCCCCCGGCACGCCGCACATGGAAGTGCTGATGAAGTTCGGCCAGTTCATCTATGAGCACGCCATCTCGCTCGGCCTGAAGTGGCCCGACATCACGCCCCAGCAGATGCAGGCGGCGGGCGTCGACTGGCACCTGTTCCCCAACCAGATCATGCTGATGGGGCCGACCGGCCTGCTGGGCTATCGCGCGCGGCCCCATGGCTATGACCCGGACAAGTGCATCTGGGACGTCTATTCGCTCCAGCGCTATCCCGAAGGCAAGGAGCCGAAGGTCGAGCAGGAATGGAGCCAGGACCACGCCGATACCGACTTCTGGGGATTGATCCTGACCCAGGACTATCAGAACATGGCCGAAGTCCAGAAGGGCATGAAATCGCGCGCCTTCAAGGGAGCGCGGCCGAATCCGCGCCAGGAAACCGCGGTCCTGAACTTCCACCGCGCGCTCGATGAGTTCGTTGAGAAAGGCTACGCCGAATGAGTCAATGGGACGAAAGCCGCGATTTCGTGATCGTGGGCAGCGGCGGCGGCTCCATGGTCGCGGCCATCGCCATGAAAGACGCGGGCAAGGATCCACTGATCCTTGAAAAGACCGACAAGGTGGGCGGCTCCACCGCGATGTCGGGCGGCGTGTTCTGGATTCCCAACCACCCGCTCCAGGCGCGCGAAGGGATCGACGACAACGCGGAGAAGGCGCGGACCTATCTCGACGCCGCCGTGGGCGATGTCGGCCCCGGCACGACGCGGGCGCGCAAGGACATGTTCCTCGAACAGGGCCCCAAGATGGTGCTCTATCTCGAGGAAAAGGGCATGCCTTTCGTGCGTTGCGACGGCTGGTCCGACTATCACGACGATCTGCCCGGCGGATGCCCGGAGAGCCGCAGCCTCGCCGTCGAACCCTTCCCCGCCGCCAGTCTCGGCAAGGAATGGCAGGCCAAGCTGCGCCGCGGCCTTTCCAGCGTCGTCGTGCGCGGTGTGGAATCGCGCCAGTTGATGCTGATGAAGCGCAACTGGACCGGCAAGCTCGCCGCGCTCAAGGTCGGCCTGCGCATGGCGAAGAGCAAGCTGTTCGGCCAGGATCTGGTCGGCGCCGGAACGGCGATCCAGGGCCGGATGCTCAAGATGGCGCTCGATCACCACGTCGAAATCCGCGTGAACGCGGGCGTTTCGGACATCATCGAGGAAGGCGGCCGGATCGTCGGCGTCGTCTCGCAAAAGGACGGCAAGCCCTGGCGGATCGAGGCGCGCGACGGCGTGCTCATCAATGCCGGCGGTTTCTCGCGCAATGCCGAATTGCGCAAGAAATACGGGCCGCAGCCTTCATCGACCGACTGGACCAACGCCAACCCCGGCGACACCGGCGAGATGATCGAACTGGCCAGGCAGCACGGCGCGGCGCTCGATTGCACCGATGGCGCAGTGTGGATTCTCACGTCCACGCCGCCGGGCGGCGACCGCTTCATGCACGTGCTCGACCTGCCCAAGCCGCATGTCATCCTCGTCGACCATCAGGGTAAGCGTTTCACCAACGAAGCGCAAAGCTATATGGCCAACGGGCAGGCGGTGTATGGCCATGGCGACGTGCCGGTCTGGGCAATCATCGAGAGCCGCCACCGCGACCGCTATCCGTGGAGCTTCCACGCCGGGGCGACACCGGCGGAATGGTTCACGTCCGGCTACATGAAAAAAGCCGATACGCTGGAGGATCTCGCCCGGCAGATCGACGTTCCGGCCGACAACCTCAAGGCGACGGTCGAACGCTTCAACGGCTTTGCCCGGCAGGGCAAGGATGAGGATTTCGGCCGGGGCAACAGGGCCTACGATCTCGTCTTTTCGGACCCGACCAGTGAATATCCCAACCCCGGCCTCGGCCCGATCGAAAAGGCGCCGTTCTATGCCGTGGCGATCTATCCCGGCGACGTCGGCACGTTCGGCGGCATCGTCACGGACGAATATGGCCGGGCGCTGCGCGAGGACGGCGGCGTGATCGAGGGCCTCTATGCCACCGGCAACTCGACGGCATCGGTCATGGGCCGCACCTATCCCGGCGCGGGCGCCAGCATCTCGCCCTCGTTCATCTTCGGCTGGGTCGCGGCGCGCCATGCCGCGGGCCTGCCCGTGGCCTGAGGAGCGCGATCATGGAACCGTCCATGGAAGACATGGTTCGCGAACTCTGGGACAAGCAGAAGATCCGCGAAGCCGTCACGCGCTATTGCCGGGGCGTGGACCGGATGGACCGCGAGATGTTCCTGTCCGCCTATCACCCGGACGCCATCGACGATCACGGTTTCTTCGTCGGCGGCCCGGAGGATTTCTGGAACTGGGTCAACCACTACCACACCAACGCGCAAGTCGCGCACCAGCATGCCATTACCAACCACTTCTGCGAAATCGACGGCGACGTCGCCCATGCCGAAACCTACTGGCTGTTCGCGGCGATGGACGCGAAGGACCAGACGCTGACACTCGGCGGGGGCCGCTATATCGACCGTCTGGAAAAGCGCGATGGCGAATGGCGGATCGCGGCGCGCAAATGCGTGTCCGAATGGGGCGGCATTCCCACGCACAACAAGGTCGACCCGCAATTGCTGGGCATGTTGCGCGAAAGCGGTGTCGTCGCCCGCGACAGGAGCGATTCGTCTTACGAACGCCCGCTGACGGTGCCCGCCGAACGCATCGGCCTCAATCTCGATATCCTGCCCGAAGGCTACAAGCCCGGTTGAAGGGGCCCCGGCCGAACGGCACGATCCGCGTCATCCGGCGCGGATCGTGCCCGGTCTCATTTCCCGGTGAAACGGTCGCGGATATCCCAGGTCAGCGCGCGGCTCGTGCCTTCCTCGCAAAGTTTGTCAAAAGTCCACCCTTCGACCGCGAACTGGCTGCGGACAAACTCCGGCTCCTGCACCAGCGCGACGTGGCCGCCGTTGATATAGACTTCGCGTCCGTTGAGCCCGGCGGCAAGGTCCGTGCAAAGCCAGGCGATGACGCCCGCCACGTTCCACGGCCGCCCGTCGGGGCCGCTGTTGCCCAGCCAGTGATTCGACAAGGGCGGGATTTTCAGCGTGTTCATGGCATAGTCGAGAGTCTCGTAGACCTCGGGGATGTTCATGTTCGTCGGCCCGGAAATCGGACGCACCGCGTTGGCGCGCACGCCGAACTCGGCAAGTTCGCGCGCGACTGTCCGGGTCATGCCGACGACGCCTTCCTTGGCCCCGGTATAGTTGATCATTCCATAATGGCCGAAGCCCGAAGGCGAACTCATGTTGACGATAGCGCCGCCCTGCTTCTTCAGGTGTTCGGCCGCCGCTTTCATCGTCGCGAAATAGCCCTTGAAGTTGACGGCGACGACAATGTCGAAATCGGCCTCCGTCATGTCCAGCAGGCGCTTGGGACGGATGATGCCCGCATTGTTGATGAGGAAGTCCACCCGGCCGAAATTGTCCATCGCGCAATCGACCACGGCCTTGCCGCCCGCCATGTCGGCGACGCTGGACGTTTCCGCCGCCGCTTCACCGCCCGCCGCCTTGATCTCGTCCACGACCTGCTGCGCGAAAGACGCATCGCCGCCGCCGCCCTGCGGCCCGCCGCCCAGATCGTTGACCACGATCTTCGCGCCCTCGCGCGCCATCAGCAGCGCGGTTTCCCGCCCGATTCCACGGCCCGCGCCGGTAATGATCGCAACCTTGCCGTCAAATTGGCCCATGCTTCCAGACTCCTCTTTCCTATCGCCTAAAATGATCTAAACGGGTTAGACGATTGCCGCCAGCACAAAACGTGCGGCCATGAAGAGGATTCTGTGATGGCGAATATTGAGGAAGCGCTTAGGGTTTTCACGTTGGAGGGCAAGGTTGCGCTGGTGACGGGAGCGGCGCAGGGCCTGGGCCGGGAGATCGCCTCGCTGTTTCTCGATGTGGGGGCCTCGGTGGTGATCGCGGATCTCAACGGCGAGGCGGCGCAGGCCACGGCCGGCGAGCTTTCGGCGAAAGGGCCGACGCTGGGCGTGGCGATGGACGTGGCCGACGAAGCGGCGGTGCAGGCCGGGTTCGCGGCGGCGGCGGAGCGGTTCGGCGGCGTCGACGTGCTGGTCAACAACGCGGCCTATCGCAACAAGGCCAACACCATGGACATGCCGGTGGCCGAATGGGACGTGATGCACGCGGTCTGCACGCGCGGCACGTTCCTGTGCCTGCGCGAAGCCGTGAAGCAGATGCGCGGACGCGGCGGCGGCTCTGTCGTCAACATTTCCTCGATGAGCGCGCAGCACCCCACGATCTTCCCCAACATGCACT
>Ga0265293_10009893_pt1 | contig 13516 bp, 13 predicted proteins | sample Munlanlewell138R_FD_192505 | JGI IMG/M metagenome (GOLD analysis project Ga0265293, IMG submission 192505) | Leachate microbial communities from a municipal landfill in Southern Ontario, Canada - Leachate well 138R | ecosystem: Engineered > Solid waste > Landfill > Unclassified | place: Canada...
CTGCAAAACAAAAAAGTATTCTCAAAAGATAGCACTGGCAAGTATAAAATCCGAGAAAGTTAAATTATGGAAAACTTATTTGAAATTTCGTATTTAATCTTTCAAGTTATTCTCACTTTAATTGGCTTAATTTGGTGGATTTTTTTATTCGTCCTTTCCCTTAAATTGCTTAACTTTTCCTATCTTTTATGGAAAAACACTAAATGGACTGAAGAAAATGTAGAAAGATTGCTCTTAGAAATTAAACTCCCAAGAGAAATATTAAAACCTTTAAAGGTAATGGAAGATGTTTTCTCTGTAATATGGGGAGGAATGCTTGACCCCCCAAATGAAAAGGAAAAATACTTTGAAGGTAAATATCTTTTAAGTTTTTCACTTGAAATTGTAAGTGTTGAAGGCATACCTCATTTCTATATCCGAATACCAAAAGCCGTTAGGAAGAATATAGAGTCAGCCATATATGCGCAATATCCAGATATTGAATTAGTGGAAGCTGAAGACTACACCACCTATATCCCAAGAGACATTCCAAACAAGAATTGGGATTTATGGGGTTGTGATTTTATGCCTGTTAAAAGCGATGTTTATCCCATTAGAACCTACAAGAAATTCTTTGAACAAAATGTAGAAGCCCCTTATGAGGAAAAAAGAATAGACCCTATCACTGATTTAATTGAATCTATTTCAAGAATTGGAAAAGGAGAGCATCTCTGGTATCAGATTATAGCTACGTCAGCTGATGATGACTCGTATGTTGATCGCGGTAAAGAAGTTGTAAATGAATTAAGCAAAAGACCTAAACCAGCTAAGCAAGAGTCCTTATTTGGAACATTCATTGAGTTTATTACCACAGGAAGTTTTGGAGAATCAAAAAAAGATGAAAACATACTACCCCCTGAAATGTTTTTAACAACTGGAGAAAGAGAAGTTGTTACTGCAGTTGAAGAAAAAGTATCTAAACTTGGCTTTTATTGTACAATCAGATCCCTTTATTTAGCTAAAAAGGAAAACTTTTTTAGTCCTAATAAAGCACTCCCCCTCGCCTATATGAACCAGTTTAACACGAAAAATTTAAACAGCTTAATTCCTTGGAAAGACACCATCACAAAAGTACAAGCTCCAGACATTTTGCAAGAGAGAAGACTTTTCCTTAAGCAAAGAGATATGTTTTTAAGATATATTTCAAGAGATTCACCTTTTTCACCTTTTTCTGGAGGAACCTTTTTCTTTAGCGTGGAAGAGCTTGCCACCCTTTTTCACTTCCCAGGAGTTGAGGTTGCACCTACCCCACAATTAGAAAGATTAGAAATTAAAAAGGCACCGCCACCAAGCACACTGCCTATTGAAGAATAAAAAACCATGCAAGAACACAAAATCACCTTTTTTGGTGAAACCAATTTTAGAGGACAGAATAAAAAGTTTGGTATTAAATCAGACGACAGGCTCCGCCATATGTATATTATTGGTAAGACTGGAATGGGTAAAACAGAGCTTTTAAAGAATATGATTATTCAAGACATCTTAAATGGATATGGCGTTGCTTTTGTTGACCCTCATGGAGACGCAGCCGAAGAAATCTTAAACTTTATTCCTGAAGAAAGAATAAAAGATGTTGTCTATTTTAACCCAGGAGATATTAATTATCCTATTGCTTTTAATATTATGGAAAGCGTTTCTGAAGACCAAAGACACCTTATTGCCTCAGGTCTTATGGGCGTCTTTAAAAAGATTTGGCCTGATGTTTGGTCAGCCCGAATGGAATACATTTTAAACAATACCATCCTCTCTCTTTTAGAAATAGAGGGGGCTACTCTTTTAGAGATAAACAGGCTTTTATCAGATGCTACCTTTAGAGGGAAAATAGTGAAGCAATTAAAAGACCCCGTTGTTAAAGCATTTTGGGTGCAAGAGTTTTCTAAATATAGTCAAAGATACGAGGTAGAGGCAACAGCTGCCATTCAAAACAAGATTGGACAGTTCATATCCACTCCTTTAATTAGAAATATTGTAGGTCAAGTTAAGTCCACAATTGACACAAGGGAAATAATGGACAGTGGCAAGATTTTAATTATTAACCTATCTAAAGGAAAAATAGGAGAAGATGCATCTAAGCTTTTAGGAGCTCTTTTAATTACCAAAATACAGTTAGCCGCTATGTCAAGAGTTGATATTAAAGAAGAACAAAGAAAACCTTTTAATCTTTACGTTGATGAATTTCAAAACTTTGCCACAGAATCTTTTGCCACAATTTTATCTGAAGCTAGAAAGTATAAGCTGTCTTTGATTTTAGCTCATCAATACATCGCACAAATGGACGAGGTAGTTAGAGACGCAGTTTTTGGTAACATTGGAACGATGATCATATTTAGAATAGGAGCAGAAGATGCTGAATCTCTAAGAAAAGAGTTTTCTCCAGAATTTACTGAAGAAGACTTAGTTAACTTAGCCAAACAACATATTTATGTAAGACTTATGATTGATGGTATCACATCAAGACCATTTTCAGCTGAAACCTTGCCCCCAAGAAAACAAGAAGACCAAAACTTTGTTCAAGGGATTATTGACTATTCAAGAAAAGTTTACGGAAGGAATAAAAAAGAAGTAGATGAATACATTGCTAAAAACATACTTGATATGGAAGAAGAAAAAAGCAAAAAACAAGAACAAGAATTATACGATGCAATCTGTAGCGAATGCCAAAAGAAAATCAAAATACCTTTTAAGCCAGACCCTAATAGAGATATTTTCTGTAAAGCCTGCTTAAGGAAAAAAGAAACTGATAAGGAGGGCATTAGCTTAAAGGAAATGTCAAAGGACTTTATCCCTAAAGTTAGAAAAGATGACGACAAAACAAGATTAAGCGAACTTAAAAGCATTATCAAAGGAATAAAAGAACCTAAGAAAACAGGTAAAATTGAACCAGGCGAGCATATTAAATTTTAATATTAAAAATATGAAAAGTATTAAACATATAGATGTAAGCAATAAAAAGGTTTTAGTTAGGGTGGACTTTAATGTACCCTTAACAAAAACACAAAAAATTAAAGATGACTTTAGAATAAAAGCACATCTAAATACAATTAAGTATTTAAAAGAAAAAAACGCTAAAATTATTTTAATTAGCCATTTAGGTGACCCTAAAAAAAGAGATGAAAACTTTTCATTAAATCCAGTAGCTTCTAGGCTCGAAAACCTTTTGTCTTCTAAGGTTAAGTTTGTAGAAGAAGTTAACTCTAAAAGAGTAGAAGAATTAGTAGAAAATTTAAAACAAGGAGACGTACTCCTTTTAGAGAATCTAAGATTTTACAAAGGAGAAAAGGAAAATAGTGAAGAGTTTGCCTCATCCATTGCTGAATTTGCTGACATTTTTGTACAAGATGCTTTTTCAGTGTGCCACAGAAATCATGCCTCCATTGCCTCTCTTCCAAAATTCCTAAACTCCTATACTGGTCTTCTTTTAGAAAAAGAAATCAATGCTATTGAAAGAGCTATTAAAGAAACACAAGAACCCTTTGTTGTTCTTATTGGAGGAGCTAAAATAGAGACTAAGACCGCTGTTCTTAAAAACTTTCTTAAAAAAGCAGATGCAGTGCTTTTAGGTGGAGAAATTGCAAACACCATCTTAAAGTGTAAAGGAATCTACGGAGACAAAAAAGTAGAAGACAAAGACATTCTTAACGCTTTAAAAGGGATTAACTTTAATCATTCCAAGCTCATTGTTCCTATTGATGGTGTTTTGTATAAGAAAGAATACACAAGAATAGCAGGTATTGAAACCATTAAAGCAGAGGAAGAAATAGGGGATATTGGTCCTGAAACAATAAACTACTACAAGAGAATTATTAAAAAAGCTAGAACCATTATCTGGAATGGTCCTCTAGGAAAATCAGAAGAAGAAGTCTTTTCTAAAGGAACAGAAGAAATAGCAAATGCAATCGTTAATCAAAAAGCTTACTCTGTTATTGGAGGGGGAGAAACAATTGATTTTGTAAATAGAAAAGATATAAAGGGATTTAGCTTTATCTCGGGAGGTGGGGGAGCAATGCTTGATTACATTTCAGGGAAAACCCTTCCTGGATTAGAAGCATTAAATAAAAAATATGAAGAAAATTAGAAACATTGAGAAAGCCTCAAATAGGATTAAAAAAGCTATCTTAGAAAATGAACAAATAGTACTTTTTGGAGATTCTGACATGGATGGTATTGCCTCAGTTGTTATCCTAGAAGAAACCATTACTAATCTAGCTTCAATTTTAAAAAAGAAAATACATAAAATCATTACTGCTTTTCCAGACAGAAGAAAAGATGGATATGGCTTGAATGAAAGAGTTTTAATTTTTTTAAATAAAAAAAGAGAAGACAAAAAGTCTCTTTTAATACTTTTAGATTGTGGTATTACCAATGTAAAAGAAATTGCAAAAGCTAAGGATTTAGGTTTTGACATTATAATCGTAGATCATCACAAAGTCTTAAATGAGATTCCTAAAGCTGATATTATCGTCAATACAAAACATCCTAAAGATAGTTATTACTTCAAAGATTATGCAAATGCAGGTCTTACCTTTAAATTAGCAGAGGAGATTCTGCAAGCCAATATGTCTTCTTTTTTAAGAAATGACTTTGTTGAGCTTGTTATGCTTGCCACCATTGCAGATATGATGAAAGAAGAAGATGAAAACCAAAAATGGATCTATGAAGGTCTTTCTAACATAGAAAATACCAAAAGACCAGCTTTTGTAGCTAGCATAGAATTAGCAAAACCCTTTAATTCAACAAGGGAACTTGTGAACAAGATTTTAGCTATTTTCAAAACAACCAAAATGAAAAATCATAAAATCATCACCTATGACTTTGTTAAATCAAATAGTATTGAAGAAGCCAAAGCAATGGCAAAAGAGCTTCTTAAAGAATCAGAAAATAGACAAGCCGAGATAAGAGCATTAACAGAAAACTTAAAAGAAGAATTAAAACTAGATCAGTCCTCAATTATATTCAAAGGCTCTAAAGATTACAGACCAGACTTTCTAGGCGCTGTTGCATCAAGACTTGTAGGATATTTTGATAAGCCCGTCTTTCTTTATTCTCAAAAAAAAGAAACAAGCAGGGGAACAGTCAGAGTGCCTAAAGATGTTGATGCAGTTAAAGCCATGGATTCTTGCAAAGACCTTTTAATTATGTACGGAGGTCATCCACCTGCAGCTGGGTTTACAGTTGAAAACAGCAAGCTAAAAGAGTTTGAAGCTTGCCTCATTAAATACTTTAGTAAATAAAAGAAGAGGGAAGAAATTATTTCTTCCCTTTGTTCAGAGCCTCGTCAGCATCGATAATCGGAGGGACTAACCTCTGATTAGCGTCAATGATAGGAGGACAATTCCTCCTATCTGCGTCGATAATAGGTGCTAACATATTATCTTTATAGCACAGAATAACATTCTTGTCAATACTAAAAACCCGCTTCAACGGGTTCAGTTAAGTAAGCCTATAAGCCGAATTCTGTTTATGTGATCATCTATCTAAGATTTAAATTACTTTAAACCTTTAGCGAACTACTTTTTCCTTTGTTAAACAAAGGTTTGTTCTTGCTCTCAAGTAAGGATTTAGCCGTTTCACTCTAAATGTTACCATTTAGACTTATCCCTTGGGATATTTTCTTTTTTGCAAAAGAAAACGTCTCTGCTCGCACCTCTATCCTCGCGGACGACGGGCGTTACCCGCTACTCTTTAATGAGAGTTCGGACTTTCCTCTTTACAATTGTAAAGCGATCACTCAGCTTACTTACACCTTTTTTATACCAATTATTTGAAAAAAAGTCAATCTATTGTATGATATGAATATGGGGATTAAAAGCCTTTTTAAGTCTGAACAAAAAACAATTGGTAGAGCCACTTTTGTGATAGCTATTTTTATTGTTTTAAGCAGGCTTTTGGGGTTAATAAGAAATAGGCTCTTAGCTTCTACATTTGGTCCCACTGTTGAACTTGATATTTACTTTGCCTCTTTTAAAATACCAGATTTAATCTTTAGCTTAATTCTTGCTGGGGGAGTTCTAGTCTCTCTTTTGCCTTTATTCTCTGATTATTACAAGAAAAACAAAGCGCAAGCTTTTAAATTGGTTAATTCAATCATTAACATATTTTTGATTGCTTTACTTTTTATTGCCTTTTTTTTCTTTATCTTTACTCCTAACTTAGTTAATTTACTTTTAGGAGGTCTTAGTTTAGAATACATCCCCCTTGCTATTGGTATCACGAGGCTACTCTTCCTATCTGTTTTCTTTTTAGGCTTGTCTTCCATTTTTTCTACTATCACGAATTACTTTAATCGTTTTTTAATCTATTCTCTTGCTCCTGTTTTATACAATATCTCCATTATACTTGGCATTATTTTTTTATCTCCTGAAATAGGGATTTTAGGACCAGTGATTGGTGTTATCATTGGCGCATTCTTGCATTTCTTTATTCAATTTTTATGCAGTTTAAAATATGGCTATAAGTATAAGGTTGAAATAGACTTTCACCTTAAAGGAGTTAAAGACTTTTTCAAGCTTCTTTTTCCAAGAATTATTGGAGCAGGAGCAGGTCAGCTCAATCTTCTTGTTATCACTGCCATTGCTTCTTTAATTGCTGAAGGCGCTATTACTTTTTTTAATTTTGCAGATGAAATTAGATTACTTCCCGTAGGCTTAATTGGTATTTCTTTTGGAACCGCTGTTTTCCCTCATTTGTCTAAATCAATTATTAACAATGATTTAAAAGAGTTTTCTTTAAACCTTAAAAGAGTTATTCAAAGCATCTTATACTTAATTATTCCTATTAGTATTCTCACCTTTTTAATGCGTAATTTAATTGTAAGTATTGTGCTTAAAACTGGCGCCTTTTCCATTTCCGCAGTTGAAATAACAGGGGCATGTTTAGGCATTTTTGCTTTAAGCTTAATTTTCCAATGTTTAGAACCCACCCTCTTAAGAGCCTTTTTTAGCTTAAAAGATACTAAAACCCCCGCCCTTATCTCTTTAATTTTCTTTCTTATTAACCTTGTTTTATCTCTTTCTTTTGTTGAGCTTTTAAAAAGTAATGTTGCTTTAAATAATTTCTTTATGTATCTTTTCCACATTAAAGAACCTGAGCATATTTTGCTCTTAGCTCTTGTTCTAGCCTTTAACATTAGTTTAATTATTGATTATTGGCTCCTCTATTATTTCCTTAAAAAAAAGATAGGAGCATTAAACCTTAAACAAAACACGATTAAGCTTTCTTTAGCTTGCATCCCCATGACTCTTGTTGCCTTAATCACGCTTAAACTTTTTAATAATAATTTAGATAATTTATTTGTTAATGTTGTAAAATTTGGAACAGTAACCCTTTTTTCTTTTGTAACCTACTTTGCTTTTACCCGCATTTTTAAAGTAGAAGAATCTAAAAAAATCCTAAAACACATTAAAAAACTTTTTTGACTTTAACCTCCTAAAATGCTATAACCACTCCGGTTATTAAAATGAATACATATGCTGTAAACGAGTCTTTTGAGTGTTCGCCTCTTGAAATTGAATTGTTACAATACCAAGTCCCTTGTAAAGCAGGTACTCCTGAAATGGAGGAGGTCATTGCCCGTCTTCTCTGGGTTTCTAAAGAAAAAGGGGAGTGGGTAGGCGTTAGCTACAAGAAGTTAACTGATCAGATTTTTGAAGATATTAAAAAGTACAGGGAGTGCAGGAAAAAGGAGGCATTTCTAAAAGAAATCAACAAAAGGAATAGACTCACTTTTGGATTGTATGGAAGAATAAAGAAAGTTGAAGTTGATCTTCCAAGATGGGATGAACTTCCATTTTCTTTGCTTTTCTCAAAGGGAGTTCGCCCCTTTGAAAAAGGCGTTATTGAGCTCTTGGACAAAAAATGGATAGAGCTCAGAAAAGTAGGCAAGGAAACTGTGCTTTTCCCTAAAAAGGAATTAATTGAGCACATTCGCATCGCGCAAGGAGTATAAACTCCTTGTTTTTTAACCTTAAAATGCTAGTATTAAGCTATGATTAAGAATTTTGTCATTATTAGTCACATTGACCATGGAAAATCTACTTTAGCCGATCGGTTTTTAGAAATTACAAAAACCATTCAAAAAAGAAACAAGCAAACAAGGGTTTTAGATAGTATGGACTTGGAAATGGAAAAGGGGATTACCATTAAAATGAAACCTGTGAGAATGAAATACAAGAACACCATTTTAAACTTAATTGACACACCAGGTCATATTGATTTTAGCTACGAAGTTTCAAGAAGTTTAGCAGCAGTTGATGGCGCTATCCTTTTAGTTGACGCCACAAAAGGAGTACAAGCACAAACCATTGCTAATTTAGAATTAGCTAAAAATGAGGGCTTAACCATTATTCCTGCTGTGAATAAAATTGATGCACCTTTAGCAAATGTAGCAGAAGTTAAAAAAGAAATAGCAGACATTTTAGGAATTAAAGAAGCCCAGGTTTTAGGCATTTCAGCTAGAACAGGTGAAAATGTTGAAAAACTCCTTCAAAGAGTTATTCAAGAAGTCAAAGAAGCAAAACAAGAAAACAAAAAATCTTTTAGAGCCTTAATTTTTGATTCTGTTTATGACTCTTTTTTAGGAATCATCGCCTACGTCAAAGTTGAAGAAGGGGAAATCAATGCTTTTGATAAAATCTCTTTTATCAACTCCAAGTTTTCAAGCACTGCAAAAGAAGTAGGCGTCTTTAAACCAGAGCTTCAAAAAAAAGACAACCTAAAAGCAGGGGAAATCGGCTACATTGCTACTGGAATTAAAGACCCTGAAAAAGTAAAGATAGGGGATACCATTACAAAACAAGGACTAAATCTAAAACCCCTTGCCGGCTATAATCCAATTCTTCCGAAGATATTCATATCACTTTACCCCGCAGACCAAACAGATTTTGAAGTTTTAAAAGAAGCTCTCCAAAAGCTTACTTTAAACGACTCTTCACTTTTTTTCATTCCTCAAACATATCAAGTTTTAGGAAGAGGATTTCTGTGTGGTTTTTTAGGTAATCTTCACGCTGAAATCACCATAGAAAGACTTAAAAGAGAGTATGGAATTGAGCTTGTTATTGGAGCACCCCAAGTTAAATACAAGGGAATCACAGGCAAAGGAGAACAGATTGACATTTTAAATCCCACCATCTGGCAAGACAATTTTAAAGAAGTTTTAGAACCTTGGGCTAACCTTAAGCTCATTATTTCTCAAAAATACTTAGGTAATGTATTTGAACTATTAAAAGACACTGCTGGGAAGCACATCGAATCCAAGCCTTTTTCAAAAGAAAGATACTTAATAGAATACGAAATTCCTTTAAGAGAGATTATTGGTAACTTCTATGATAACCTTTTAAATATTACACAAGGTTATGCTTCTATGACCTATACTGAAATCGGCTACTTCAAAGCTGACTTAGTTAAATTAGAGATTTTAATTAACAAGGAAAAAGAAGAAGCCTTTTCCAAAATCATTCCTAAGAGCAAAGCCTACGATGAAGCAAGAAAGCTTACTAAAAAATTAAAAGAGGTGTTGCCTGCCCAGTTGTTTAATTTAGCCATACAAGGTAAGATAGGAGGAAAGGTCATTGCAAGGGAAACAGTATCAGCCACAAGAAAAGATGTAACAGCACCACTTTACGGAGGAGATATAACCAGAAAAAAGAAACTTTTAGAAAAACAAAAAAAGAGCAAGAGCAAACTCCAAGCCAAAGCAAGAGTTAATGTTCCTGCCGATGTATTTTTAAAAGTGTTTGGGTCTTAAGTTCCCTTCATCTTAATTAACATTATTTTTATGCTAAGCAAAACATTTATTAATAGAAAACTTTCTTCAATAGAAAAAGACCTTAAAAGATTAGAAAGATGCAGTTCTTTAGAGATAGAAGAGGTTCTTTCAAGCTATGCAAAGCAAACTATTACAGAAAAGCTAATGGAAAGGATGGTTAATCAGGCTATTGATATTAATCAATATATTATCGAAATCCTAATTCCTAACAAGACACCAAGCGATTACGAAGAAACCTTTTTAATGTTAGCTGATTTAGGAGTTTACAAAAAAGACTTTGGAGAAAAGATCTCCCAAAGTACTAGGTTTAGAAACATTTTAATTTATGATATAGAGGATCCTAAATTGCTTTATCCGTCAATATTTGCTTGTCTTGAAGACTATAAATACTATTTAAAAGCTTTAACCGATTTCTTAAATTAAAACACACCAATTAACATTGACCCTGTAAGCGATATAATCAGTAGAACAACAATAACTACCCAAAATATTTTAATAAATTTTTTATTCATATTTAGATGTTAACAAGAAAAAGAAAAAAAAGAAAGGGTTTTAACTTTAGAAGGTTCTTTTATATTCTTACCTTTGGTGTTGTCTTTTTATTCTTGCTTTATTCAAGTATAAACCTCCTTATTAAACGTCAAGCCTTTCAAAAAGAAATAAATGCTTTGCTTGCTGAGCAAGAAGAACTCCTTAAAAAAAGAGAATCCTTAAAGTTTAGTTTAGGTGAAACATATAGTGAAACCTATTTAGAGAAAATAGCAAGAGAAGACCTTAATCTTAAAAAGCCAGGAGAGAGAATATATGTTATAAAAAAAGAGGGAGAGCCTCTTCAAGAAACTGAAAGCAGTGAAGAAACAGCAGAAACTTTCTTAGACAAACTTAAATCCTTCTTTAATTGGTAGCTTGTTTTTTATTTTAAATATGATAATCTTTAAATAATGGATTGTGTTTTTTGTAAAATTGTAAACAATGAATTGCCTAGTTACAAGGTATATGAAGATGATCTAGTACTTGCTTTTTTAGATCTAAACCCTGTTTCTTTAGGTCACACTTTAATTATTCCCAAAAAGCACTATCAAAACATATTTGACATTGAAAACAAAGTCTTAAAAAGAATTGCTAAAGTTTCTAAAATTATTGCCTCTAAATTAAAAGAGAATTTAGATGATGTTTCAGGAGTAAATATCTTCCAATCAAATGGGAAAATTGCTGAACAAGTAGTTATGCATTACCATATGCACATTATTCCAAGAAGAAAACAAGACAATTTTAGAATTAATGATTGTTTAAAGAGTTTAAAGCTAGAGCATAATCAGTTTAAGGATATTTTAAATAAAATAAAGGTATGATAAAAGAGTTTTTCTTAAGCATTGGCACACCTGAACAATGGAAATTAAGCATAGTTTCCTTTTTTGGATTGCTTCTTTTTTTCAAGCTCTCCCAATGTTTAATTTTAAATAATTTAAAAAAATTAGCAGAAAAAACAAAAACCCAGTTTGATGATTTTCTAATCACGGTCTTATCTCAAACCAATTGGTTTATTGAACTTGTTTTTTCCTTGTTTATTTCAAGCAAGTTTTTAAACTTAAGCGAAGCAACCCATAGTTTTATTAATTACCTAGCCTTAGTTGCTTTTATAATCTTTGCTGCTAAGTTTTCTCAAAAGTTAGTAAAATACTTTGCCTATAAAAAGTTTATTGAAAAAGAAGAAGATGGGAAAAAAACAGAAGCCTCCACTGTAAGAGTCCTGTCTAATATTGCTGATTGGGGCATTGGAGTCTTAGCCATTCTTTTAATCCTTCAAAACTCAGGGATTGATATCGGCGCTCTTTTAGCTGGATTAGGAATATTAGGTATTGCTGTTGCTTTTGCTCTAAAAGAAGTCTTAGCTGACTTGTTTGCCTGCTTTATCATTTACTTTGATAGACCCTTTGAAGTGGGAGACTATGTTATTCTAAGCAATGGAAAGGGAACTATTAAAAAGATTGGTCTAAGAACAACCCGAGTTAGAACTTTAAGAGGAGAAGAGCTTGTTATCTCTAATCGGAAATTAACAGATTCATATTTAAAGAACTTCAAGAAAATGAGAAGAAGAAGAGTTACTTTTGAGCTCTATGTTGATGCAAAAACTTCCAATAGAAAATTAGAACAAGGAAAAGAATTAATAAGGGGGATTATTGAAGAACACGAAGGCGTAACACCGCACAGAATTGTCCTTTCTTCTTTTAATGGAAACTCTTGGACTTACAAAATTATTTATCATGTAGAAACAAGAAGCTATAAAAAATATGTAGCAGCCCACGAACACATTATTCTTTCTATTAGAAAAGCTTTTGATAAGAGTAAAATTAAGTTTGCTACAGATATTCATAAAATTATCCTTAAAGATGACTAATTATGGCAAAAAAGAAAAAGACAAAATTTAAAGACAATTCCACAAAAAGAGTGCGCATTAAAATCATTGGTATTGGCGGAGGCGGAGGAAACATTGTCAAAGAATTATCTAAGAAATTAAATTTTTCTAAAACAAGAGTTGAATTTATCGTAGTTAATACAGATAAGCAAGCTTTAAATACCTTGCCTGAAAACTTAAAGAAAGTCTCATTTGGTGAAGCAGAAACAAAAGGACTTGGAACTGGAAGAGATGTCTTGCTTGGGAAAAAAATAGCTGAAGCTGAAGTAGAAAAAGTTAAAACCATTTTTCTTGATGACAAAGACCTCTACATTGTAATTGCTTCGCTTGGAGGTGGCACAGGAACAGGTTTTGCTCCTGTTTTTTCAAAAGTTGCTAAAGAATTAAATGCAACTACTATTGGTATATTCACTCTTCCCTTTAATTTTGAAGGTAAGGGAAAAAGAAAAGAAGGCGACAAAGCCTTAAAAGAAGCTGAAAGCAGTCTTAACGCCTCTATTGTCATCCCAAATGAAAAGATATTTAAATTAGTTGAACTCAATACCCCGTTTAATGAAGCACTTGATGTTGTGAATAATCATTTAGCAGAATCACTGCAAGGACTTTTAAATACTATTTATTCGTCTGGCTTAATCAATATAGATTGGGCAGATATTAAAACCACAATCAAAGGAACAAACAAAAAAGCCTATTTAAACACAATGCAGGCTAAGCTAACAGATGACTTAAATGCTTTTACTAAGAAATTATTAAACAGTGATCTTGTCGTGTATGATTTTAAAGAATCAAGCAATGTTTTGTTTAATATTGAAGGAGGAAAGAAAATATCCATGCAAGAGCTAACCATAATCTCAGAGAAAATACATGACCTTGCAGAAAATGCTAAAATAATTTTTGGCTTAACTCAAAAACCAAAGTTAAAGGATGAAATAATAGCCACTGTTTTAGCTACGGGGGGAATTAAGCCTAAAAAAAAGAAAAAACCAAAAGAAAATATTGAAGACTTAAATGTTGATGTAAATAGAAGAAGTGGCATAGAAATTAAAAAGATAAAAGAAGAAAAGCTAAAAAAAGAAATGGAAGAAGAAGATTACTTTGAAATACCAACCTTTATAAGAAATAGAAAGAAAAATGAAAAGAGTTAAAAAGGCTATCTTTCCCATTGCAGGATTAGGAACAAGGTTTTTGCCACAATCAAAGGCAATACCAAAAGAATTGCTTCCCTTGGGAGATAAGCCCTTAATACACTATGCAGTAGAAGAAGCTGTTTTATCTCAAATAGAAAAAATACTTTTTAT
>Ga0265293_10009894_pt1 | contig 13514 bp, 5 predicted proteins | sample Munlanlewell138R_FD_192505 | JGI IMG/M metagenome (GOLD analysis project Ga0265293, IMG submission 192505) | Leachate microbial communities from a municipal landfill in Southern Ontario, Canada - Leachate well 138R | ecosystem: Engineered > Solid waste > Landfill > Unclassified | place: Canada...
GAGAAGAAGCATCTACAAACAATGGGGAAATGGGAGAAATCATTGAATTTGAACCTCTTGAGGATGCAGAAAAAACGGTTCCCCTTGGCACAGCTATAGAGGACTTAGAATTGCCACAAACATTGATTGTCACAGTTATGCAATCAGATACGAACCAGCAGACAGTAACAGAAGATGTTTATGTAAATAAAGAAGTCCAAATTGACATTCCAGTCATATGGGCTTCACAACCGGAATATGATATGGAAACTGAAGGTACTTATATATTTACCCCAGTGATTGAGGGATACACAGTTAGTACCCCCCTTCCAAAGATTACCATTATGGTAGGAGCGGCGGTAATGGGGCGGGGGATGAACAGCCTTATGTACACTCTCCATGTTGCCCAAATCGAGACTACAGGTTACACTACATTGCAAGATGCGTTTGATGTGGTTGTTGATGGGCAGACCATTAAATTGCTGGATAACATAACTCTTGATGACACTGTCAAAATCGCTAGTGGTAACACTAAAAGCTTCACACTGGACCTTAATGGTAAAACACTGAATAGTGGTAGCAATATTGCCATCCAGCACAGCGGTACAGGTACGCTGACCATAAAAGATACAGACACCAATGGCAAAATCACCAGTACAGCAGATAGAGATATAAATGGTATCTCATATGGTACAATTGATTTAAGGGGCGGTAGCCTTAAGGTTGAAAGTGGCACAGTAGAAAACACTTTGGAAAGCGAACACGCTAATGCGATATTAAAAGAGCATAATTACAATGGTGTTGCGATAGTGACAGGTGGCACTATAATTTCAACTGTGGGTACTGCAATTTACTATGGATATATTCTAGACCCAAGCGACCCTACTATCCCAAGCGGAATTTTAATTCCAAATGGAACGCCTACTATTAAGGGTGGTTTAATAGCAATGAACCAGGCTCCAGATTTGAGTAGCTACACCAATGTGAAGGTAACTGCAAGCACCAATTACGATGGAAGTTCGCCAGATATTTACAGTGAGGCGAATATCTTCACCTACAAATACCTCAAGTTTGAGCCTGGCCCAGTAATTAACTATAATGTCTGGGTGAGTGGTGTGCAGGTAACCAGCACCAACGCAAGTGATGTGCTTAGAGACAAAACAGTGAGCTATACTCCTGCCACAGATGACACACCCCAAATCCTTACCCTGACCAATGCAAATATTACTTATAACGGTGGAAATGCAATTTATACCTATATGCAGGACATAATCGTTGTTTTGAACGGTACAAATTTTGTTGAAAGCACTTCCACTAATGACGATACGGCCTTCAACACCATCAGTGGGGGCAGTATCACCTTCAGAGGCGATGGAACTTTGACCGCCAAAGGTAAATATGGTGGAATCTACGCCTTTGATAATCTCACTATTGAGAGTGGCACGATTTTAGCCACTGGCCAGAAAGCGGGCATTTCCTGCAACAATGGCTCTATAACTATCTCTGGTAGTAATGTAACAGGCCAAGCCACAACAAGTTCGGGTTATGGTATTGGTAAGGATCATAGCCGTACACTAAAACTGACGGTGAGCGGGGATGCTATTGTAACTGCAGTGGGAACAAATGGCGCTAAAGCTAGTAACCGTATCACCATCACCAATACAACACATAATGTGATAGCGGGGGATAACGAGTCTAGTGCTAAGGTGGTTGCTTCTCTCGAGGAATCTACCTGGGCAAATTCATATGTCAAGCTGAACCCTGGTAACATCATTTCTGGCATCATAACTTCCGGCGAAAAAGCCATTAGTGGTGCAAATGTTCAAATACAGAAAAACGGTGTTGACTTTGGAGTGCCTGCTATCACGGCGGGAGACGGCAAATATACTACACAGTATGTACCTGACGGAAAGTATACCATCAAGATTAGTAGGAACGGTTATAATCACGCAGAAATTGAGGAGTTCACAGTATCTGGTAGTCCAGTATCTGGTAAAGATCAGAATCTGACTGCCACATCACTCACTGGTACTGCAACAATAAGCAATACTTCGCCGAGAATTGGTGATGTGCTGAACGGCTCACTTGACAGTGGAAACAATACAGGTACACTAACCTATGTATGGAAAGCTGATGAAACGCAAGTTGGCACAGGAGAAAGTTACACTGTTGCTGTGGCAGACCTTGGAAAGACAATAACACTTGAAATAAGTTCTGACGCACAAACTGGGACTGTTAAAAGTATGCCAACTGTGGTGGTGTTAAAGAAAGTGGCTCTGTCCACTCCAGATGCACCTACACTAATTTCAAAGACATATAACTCTGTTACTCTTACAGCTAATGGTGGTTATGAGTTCTCTAAAGATGGAACAACATGGCAGACAAGCAATGTGTTTAGCGGATTAACTACAAGCACAGCCTATACTTTCTATCAAAGGATAGCCGAGACTAATGATACGGAAAGGTCGACTGCAAGCACAGGTCTCACTGTGACTACAAATTCAAATGATGGTGGTAGCTCTAATGGGGGCGGTTCTGTTAGTACCGGAAGCAACTCCGACTCTAGAAGTACCTCAGACAAAAACACGAGCCATATAATCGTCACTCGACCTACAGCCGACAAGCCTAATGATCCTACACAGGGAGAAATTAAGGTTCCCGGCACAGCAGACGACAAGGGAAATATCACAGTAAAGATCACTAACAAAACTGTGACTGAGGCCTTTGATAAGGCATTTGAAGATGCCAAGAAAAATGGCAATGAACAAAATGGTATCACTGTATCACTTCGTGTAGACACCGGCACAAATACTGGCTCAAATGTCACGGTCAATCTTCCAAAGACTGTACAAGAGACTATTATAGCGAAGAAAATTATCAACACAATTGTTGTAGTGGAAAACCCTGACATCAGAATTGGAATGGATTTGATCACTGTAGAGGAAATTAATAAACAGGCAAATTCAGATGTGAATATTTCAGCTACCCGTGCAAATAACGGCAACCTATCTGATGATGCAAAAAAGGCCATTGGCAACCGCCCTGTCTTCGATCTCAAGGTGAACTACGGAAACAACAAACAGGTAGAGAGCTTTGGCAGAGGAACTGTATCTGTGACTATACCCTATACACTTGGTAGAAATGAGAAAGCTATTAATGTGAAAGCTGTCTATATAGACAATGATGGCAATGTATACTGGCTCATAGAATCTGTCTATGACGAAATAAAAGAGTTACTGCACTTTAGTACCGACCACTTGTCCACTTATGGTATAGGCTACAAAGAAGATGTACCTGAATTTATGGACATTGCAAACCATTGGGCAAAAGAAGACATTGAATTTGTAGTAAACAGTGGCATATTTAGCCGTACTTCCACCACTACCTTCAGTCCTAATACTGATATGACAAGAGGAATGTTCGTGGCGATGCTAGGACGGCTGGCAAATGCCCATGTGAGTGGCTACAAAGAGAGTAGCTTCGTCGATGTAAAAAGCGATGCTTACTATATGGGATATATTGAATGGGCAAGCAAATACAATATTGTGAAGGGCACTGGTAATGGGAGCTTTGCACCAGAACAGCCTATTACCCGTGAGCAGATGGCTGTTATCATGCAGAACTACGCCAAAACCATAGGTTTCACACTGCCTAAAATCCATGTGGAAAACACCTTTGGGGACAGCTCCAAAATCAGTGCCTACTCCAAGAATGCTGTGAAGCAGTTGCAGATGGCAGGCATTCTCAGCGGTAAAAATGCCAATCTCTTTGATCCACAGGGTATAGCCACTCGTGCTGAGGTTTCAGCAGTATTGCGTCGTTTTATGGAGCTGGAGTTTTAAGGATTTAACAAGAAATATTATTGAGATTAGAACCCGCAGGTTAGAAAGTATCAATGTCTTCTAATCTGTGGGTTTGAATATATATTAATATGAAGTTGACAATTCACAATTTTTATAATTAAAGTTGAAGGCTCTTCACATATTAAAATAATCTTAAAACATATTTACGGTAATAATAGGTTTTAAAGCCCCAGTAATTTTTAAGGCGTTTTTCAAGGATTGATTTGTATTTTTCTAGCTCCAATACATCTTCATCTGAGGTAGATTCGTTGCTATATTTACTCTTTACAAAAATGTGAGTGATTTCCTTTATACCATTTTCGCTATAGGAGTAAAACTTATACGCAATACGCTCTGCATATTCATAGTGGGTTTCTCCATTTTGCTGGGGAAACCCCAAGAACCCTATAAGCTTTACAACTTGCTTATATAAATAAATAACCCTATTTTCATTAGACAATTTCTTAGCTTGAATTTCTTCATTTCTATATTTGAAAAATCCAATCAAAAACCTTAAAGGGATAATAAATAATAATATCCCAATAAATATGATAAGAACATATTTTGAAATATCCCTTGGAATATCTTCAAAAAATTCCTCCTGGTTTTCATTTCTTCTACCCCCAGGTATATTTTGGTCCATGTCAATCATTATACCATCTAAATCATTTACTTGATCCATACTATTTTCATTAGCTTCATTAGGATTTAAACCTTCATCTAATATACTTAGTTGATAATCCTCTAATCTAGACTGGATTGGATAAACAGGAGTAGGTTCGAAGGTCATCCAACCAACTGGTTCTATAAATGCTTCTACCCAAGCGTGAGCATTTTCGTGCTTTACTTCATACACCCCTGAAACTTCAGAATCCTTTGCTAAATAGCCTTCTATATATCTACTTGGTATCCCTTCTAAACGAAGCATTATTGCCATGGAAGTAGCATAATATGTGCAGTAGCCTTCCTTCCCATCAAAAAGAAAATAATCAATAAAATCTCTATTCTCAGGTACTTCATCTACACCAAGATTATAGGGATAATTGTTTCTAAGATGATTTTCAATTGCCATAGCCTTTTCAAAATCTCCCTTAGCATCCTTTACTATTTCCTTTACTAGGGATTTTGTTCTTTGAGTTATTCTATCTCTAGGAATTTGTAAATAAATATTTAAATCAGCTAAATCCTTTTTTTTATGATCAATGCCAAGGGTGAGAAGTTTTCCATAGGGTAGTGGTTCATATATTTTTACCATATAGCTTTCCATATCGTAAACACCGTTTGGAAATACTAAGGCATCATCACGATTTACCTGCAAAAAATGATTGCTATTAAAACTTACTTCCCCTACTTTATAAGGGCTAAATAGTGTGGTTGATGCAAAGGAATGATTAGTAATAGTAATAGACTTTTCACTATAAAAGTTTTTTTTATCTTGTGGTGAAATCCCACTGAAATCTTTCCTAAGTCCATAATGTGTTGAAGGTTCAACAATTGTTTCCCATGTATTGCCTGTATAGATATGTTTGACATTTCCTCTTAAATAATTGCTGCTATAACCACGGACTGTCATTATTTTCGTGTTACTTAAGCTAACGGGGCCCCCCAATCTAGTGGAATTATTTTGATATCCAGTCATTGAAAAACTAAACAAATCAGCTGCTCCAGTTTTTCTGCTATAACTGTCATAGGAACGCAAATTTTCAATAGAAGGGAAAGTGCTATAAACTTTTTGCTGTAGCCAGGGCCAGTTAATATAGTTGTAGTTCTTAGGTAAGATTAAAGCTGTTAAAAGGATTATAATACTATATCTAGTTACTGTTTGTAGCCATGGAGTGAAAAGCTTATCTACATCCTTTTTTGAATATTTATCTAAGCCCATGAGGATAAAAAATAAAACTAAAAAGATTGAAATCATCCAATAGGATTCATCAAAAAAATTGTACCAATAATAAAGAAAAGGGCATATGTATAGAGGAAGCAATAAATAAATGCTTTTCTTCTTGAAAAGGACAAATGATGTTAATAATGAAAGTATAACCAAAAGAATTGCCCAAAACAATATCATATTATCAGAAGCAATATTTTCCTTTCCCTGAAGGTTATTAATTATATTTTCAAATAGGTAAAACAACTTTTCTACTATGGTAAATAAAATGGGAGTTATAAAACTATGTATCAAAATAGCACTTAAAAACCCAATTGCTAATAGGATATAAAGAATTAATGGATTTAGTAGAAAATATTTAACTATACTACTTAGGATAAAAACCATTACAAGCTGCAAAAAAATATTAAGCTCAAGTCCCATTCCTAAGCCAAAAAGGTACACCATGGTAAATACCATAGAAGGATAAATCATATTAAATATGATTTTTTCATTTTTATTCTTAAACTTATCCATGATATACCTCCAAGCCTTCATTAATACTATTTTTGTAATCTAATATATATATTGGTATGCCGTCTTGTTTTAATTTTCTTTCAACTAATACATCTAAATAGCCAGTTTTATTTTCTTCATCTGTTATGACTATAAATAGGGGATTAAGATTTCTCATTTTCAATTGAATTCCATGGGCTCCCATTGATTTATTAAAATTTGGAGTAATTATTACGACCGTAGAGCCCTTTTTTAAGAACTCAATTTTATCCATGAGAAAGCTATGAAAATCAAGGGATCCATTCCCTTCAAACCTTGCCAATGCCCCTAGGAAGGGCTTTAAATCGGACTTTTGTTGACCAATTATTTCAAGCTGACTTTTACCATCTTGAATCTCTAAAATTACTTCTATATTTTGACTTAAACAATATTCTATAATGCTTAGAGAAGCATCTACAGCCTTATCCTCAATACGACGATCCTTATCAATACTAAAAAGCGTTGCTTCATTGTCTATAAAGATTACAACAGAGGTGTCACCACGATTTTCATAGTTTTTTACTATTGTGCTATCTTTTTTTGCTGATAGTTTCCAATGTATAGCTTTAACAGAGTCACCTTCTCTGTATTCTCTTAAAGTAGCAACTCTGCTTTTGTCCTGAAAAGCAGTATTCTTCACTAAAAGTTCTCCAGATTGATGACTGGCAGTAATTTTAAAAGTAGAAAGAAAAATGGTTTCAGGATAGACTAATAGGGACGCAGGACTTAAGATTTTCTTTTTAAAAGTATAAAATCCAAATACATCTTGAATTATTATCTCTATTTCTCCAAGTTCATAATAACCCCTTCTTTTCAAAAGTACAGTTTCCTTTTCAATAAAAACTTCCTTTTTTCTTAAGGAAAAAATCAAATTTGGAAGGATAAGACCTGACAATCTCCTTGAAATATCTCTTTTTATCTCTAAATATGGGATAGGTAAGATACTATTGTTTTTTACTTGATAAACTATATTGATGCTTTCTCCCGTAAATAGAGACTCTTTTGGTATGTCGACGGAGCCCTTCAAAGCTCGTAGGACTATTAAACAATGCACCAAAGGAATTAGAAAAGTAAGGGAAAAAACATACAATAAAAAATAAGGGATAGTTCCACCTACCAATAATGCAAAGGCGAAAATTACAATAAAAATTAACAATGTAATTATTGTTTTCCTACTCATTTACAATCACCGGGATAAATAAATGACTTAGAATTTCATTTAATATATCTTCAACACTTTTTCTTTCAATTCTAGCTTCTGGAGAAAGGATTAATCTATGACTTAATACAGAAACAGTCATTTTTTTCACATCATCAGGGAGGACATAGTCTCTACCTTCTAAAAATGCCTTTGCCTTTGCAACTTTTAGCAAATCAATTGAAGCCCTGGGACTTGCTCCAAGTCTAAAATCTTTGTGGGTTCTAGTTGCATTGGAAATACTTACAATATAATTTAAAATATCATTGTGTACTGTTAAATTATCAACCATGGATTGCATTTCCAATATATGGTCTTGGCACACTACAGACTCTATAAGATTTAGGTTCTTTATAGATTTATGGTTCTTTAGTATTTCTATCTCATATGATTTGTCGGGATAACCTAATGATAAACGAATTAAAAAACGATCTAATTGTGCCTCTGGCAATGGAAAGGTACCTTGATATTCTAAGGGGTTTTGAGTTGCCAGAACCATAAAGGGTTTTTCCAAAATATAGTGACTATCTTCAGTAGATATTTCTCCTTCTTCCATGGCTTGTAACAGACTTGACTGTGTTTTTGGAGATGTTCTATTAATTTCATCTGCCAAAAATATTTGATTAAATATAGCACCTTTTTTAAAAGTGAAAGTCCCTGTGTTTTTATCATAGACATTAAATCCGATGATATCTGAAGGCATCAGATCTGGAGTGAACTGAACTCTCTTATATGACAAGTTCATGCTTTTAGCCAAAGCCTTAACTAGAGTGGTTTTTCCAACTCCAGGGACATCTTCGATTAATAAATGTCCCTTTGCAAGTAAAGCTATTAGTACTTTTTCTAATGCCTCATCCTTACCTATGATTACTTTTTTTAGATTTTCTAAAATATCTAATGCTTTTGTATTATCCATAATTACCTCCAAAGTGTTAATATCATTTTAATTTATACCATTATCTCTCCTAGATTATGCAAAAATAATAAATTAAAAGTCCTATAGATGAAAATCTATAGAACTTTATTTTATTATATTATATCATAGATTCAATAAATACATTAACCATATGGGGATCAAACTGTGTACCAGCATTTTTTCTTATTTCTTCAATGGCATCCTCTTCGGATAAAGGACTTCTATAAGTTCTATAGCCAGTCATGGCATCAAATGCATCTACGATTGAAATAAGTCTAGCTAGTAAAGGTATTTCTTCTCCCTTTAACCCCCTAGGATATCCTTTGCCATCCCATCTTTCGTGATGAGACAACACATATTCAGCTAACTGGGCGTACTCATTAACAGTCCTTAAAATATTATAACCTATCTCTGGATGTCGTTTGATTTCTAACCATTCAGTTTCACTGAGCATCCCAGGCTTATTAAGTATATCATCATCAATGGCTATTTTGCCAATATCATGCATTAAGCCTACGGTTTTAAGTTCATTGATTTGTTCCTTATTTAAGTTTAAAGTAGTTCCTACTTTTACACATAAATCACTAACACGCTTTGAATGTTTTTCCTCTCTTTTATTTTTTTCATATAGTGTTTTCATTATTAAAGTTATGGTGCTATAAAGCATACTACTGCTTTCGCATAGTTTTCGTCTATACATATGATCCTCTGCTTTTTTAAATATGGTAGCCATATCTTCAGATAAATCATTCTTTGTTTCCCATCCAAAGGAAACTGATAAGTTAATAGAATCTACCTTTTCCTTCCCAATAGCATCATGTATTTGATTTACTATGATTTGAGCTTTTTCAGTATTTGTATTGGGAAGCAAAATTACGAACTCATCACCACCGATTCTAGCAATTAAGTCTTCTTGGTCACATTCATTTTTCATTATTTGAGCAATTTTTTTTAAGATTCTATCTCCCATTAAATGTCCAAAGGCATCGTTGGCTAACTTCAATCCATTAACATCTGCTAAGACCATAGTTAGAGGAAGATTTTTTTCAATATCTAGTCTTTTTAACTCTTCTTCAAAAAATCTACGATTGTGTAGTCCTGTAAGTTGGTCATAATAACTTAAATAAATAATTTTATCTTGTTTTTCCTTCTTTTCTGTAAAATCCTTAAAAACCAAAACCATACCCTTAATATTTCCTTGGTCATCCTTTATTGGAGCAACACTATCTTCAATAGGAATCTCTCTACCATCCTTCGAGATTAATATAGTATGGTTAGCAAGTTCAATAATATTACCTGTTTCTAGTACTTTACATACTAGATTATCGCATTTTTGCCTAGTAAATTCATTGATTATATTAAATACTTGTCCTAAAGGCTTGCCAAAGGCTTCACTTAAGGACCAGCCAGTAAGTTGTTCGGCGATTTTATTTAATAACAAGATATTGCCCTTAGCATCTGTAGATATAACTCCATCACCAACAGACAGTAGGGTAGTTTTAAACTGTTCTTTTTCAATAAAAAGTGCTTGTTCTGCTAATTTAACCTCACTAATATCCCTTAAATATCCGTGCCAAAGGACACTGCCATCATTTAATTTTTCAGGTCGAGCCAAGCCTCTTACCCAAATGGTTCCCTTTTTCGGTAAATTAACACGATATTCATCTTCCCAAATAGAAAGAGTTCTATATGAATGTTGAATAGATGCTACCACATGGTCATAATCCTCTGGATGAATACGAGAATACACAATAGAAGCATCATATCTAACTTCTGCAGGAGTAACTTCATAAATATCCCATATTCCTTCTGTAGCAAAGGGGAAGTAGGATAAACCGTTGGGCTGAAATTGATATTGATAAATTGCACCTGGCACATGTTGTGATATCTTAGTTAGTAGCAGATCTCTCTCTACAAGATTTTGCTTAGTTTTTTTACGCTCTGTAACATCCTGCTGAGTTCCAAAATGTCCTATTATTCGCCCATCTAAATCATACAAACAGATATAGTCGCCTTCAATCCACATTTGTGTACCATCTGGCCTTTGCTCATTAGTATTAATATGGAGCTGACCATGGTCAAAGAAATCTTTCCATACTTTTTTTCCATACTCTACATTATGGGCGAACAGTTCATTAGGGGTCTTATTTAGGAAATCTTCTTCTGTAATCCCATACTGTTTTAGCATGGCTTCATTTACCTTAGTAATTCTTTGATGGGCGAAAACATAGTCTAAAACCTTTTCTTTGTCAATAGTATCATTCCATTCTACAGGTTGGTCTAACATCATAAAAAAACATCCACTAAGTGATTGCTTGAAGAAAAGCTCTAGACGATTTTCACTTTCATGTAATTTTTCCTCAGCCCTTTTCTTTTCAAGAAGCAGTCCTATTTGAGAGGCGTAGATTTTTAGCATTTCTTCAGGGACTTTGTTTTTGCCTGGATTCACTACAAGAGTAAAATCACCTAAGAGCCGATCTTCATTCATGATTTTTACAACTACTGATTTATTACTATCTTCATAAGTCCCAGATACAGCTACAGTAGTAAAACCAAGGCTACTGTCATCAAACAGATTTAAAGTCACATACTTTGCACCAGAAAGTTTTCTCATATCATCTGCAATCTTTTTATAGTCTATTTGTTCCACAGAATATTCTATGAGTTTTTTTGAAATATTGGTCATCTGTACTTGAGTAGTAATATCAGAGAAGACTGTAACAAAGTAATATTTTTTTGGAGAATACACATTGACATGATAATATCTATTTAAAGGTTCGGAGTATTGTTCAAATTCTTTGTATGGGCCTCCTAATGCAACTTCACTATAGAAAGAAATCCAGTCAAAGTTGTCATCACGAATATTTGGCATGACAGTTAGAACGGTTTGATTTAAAATATCTTTTCTTTTTAATCCAGTCAATATTTCGAAGGACTCATTAATATCCAAAAATTTGAAGTCATAGGGTACTCCTTTTTCGTCACAGATTATTCTATGGTATGCATAGCCTAAGGGTGATTTTTTGACTAGTTCCTTATAAAAATTAATATTCATGACTTTATCCCCCATTTGTTTTTTCTTTTGTTAATCAGATTTTTCTACTCGAAAATAGTTACAAATTTGTCATTCTTTTGTAAATATTTTACACCAAAATTCGACTATTTTCAATGAATTTCAACATATAAAGAATTTTTTTACTACTCACCCAAAAAAGGTGAGGTTTTTATGAGTAATTCACTATTTTAAGGTGGTGACTTTTGCATAGCTATAAACTATATTGAATATGAACAGTCCATTTAATTAATAAGTATTATATTGACTAAAGGAGATTATTCAGTATTTTTATTAAAGAAGGAGGATAATATCATGAAAAAACTTTTATCAATATTTATTGTAGTGGCAATTATTTTCAGTGTAACTTCAGTCTTTAACATGCCCGTATCTGCTTCAGAAAGTGAATATGCTTGGGTATTAGTAAACACATATGAGTTTCCTATTCCTGAAGCTCTTTCAGAAGAAGGGTACTTTGGAGACTTAATAGGAAATAGTATTGAACTGAAATTTGCGTGGCCTTACGGGTTGGGTTGGTATGGTTCAAAGGATTATAACAATCCTACAAATTTGCATGCAAAGTATACTTGGGATAGTCCGCCAAATGTAATTAAACCCAATGAAGTTGTAAATATTACTCTTAACCAGGAAGTTATTAGTAATAGAACTGGGAATTATAATATAGGATTTAGCCCATTTTTTGACATGGATTCAGCCGATATGAGTTTAGACACTGCAACTTCAAGCAAGATAAGTTCTACTAAGACCTATGCTGATGGAACTAAGGCAAGTAAATTTGGAGTAGGATATGGAAGCGACGATCAATCTCAAAATTCATTTACAGCTAATATGACATTAAAGTTTAGGGACAAAGGTTCATTAGGAGATAAACAAGGGCTTTATATCGGTGTTTATTCTGGAGCACCTGGTTCATTAGGCACAAGATATACCTATGAATGGAAGAAAGTTGGAGCAGGAAATAATGGGGAATCACAACCAACTGGAAACTTAGGAACATATTCTTGGCAAGGTGAGTGGGATACAAATTGGGGGAAGATGGTACTAGTTCAAAATGGTCCAAACATCACAGGAACCTATACCTATGACAATGGAAAAATAACTGGTAAGGTCTCAGGAAACACAATGATTGGTACTTGGGCAGAGGCACCTTCTTATGCACCTCCTAGCGATGCAGGAGATATTGAATTTACAATGTCCTCTGATGGGAAAAGTTTCTCAGGTAAATGGAGATACGGATCTGAGGGAAACTGGGGAAATTGGGAAGGTGGAAAACGAATTACTGAAGTAATCCTAGCACCAACCACTACAACTACACCATCAACTACTACAGGCAATAGTGGGGCTGAATCTTTTGAATCAGGCGCTAGAATTATGTGGCAACCAGTAAAAGGACTAGGGTATAGACTTTTTAGATCTACTTCACCTAATACTTTAGGTATATCAGTGACAGACTTTTATATAACCAGCACCTCCTATGCTGATGTTAATGTTGAGTCTAATACTACCTATTATTATTCAGTAAAACCAGTATTGGCAGAGGCAAAACCATTTGAGGGTATAGAAGAAAAACTTGGCAATATCATTGCTACTTTCACTGTAAAAACAGGTAATCAAACTTATAAACCTGGCTCCTATAAACATTTTATCATGCTAAGGCTTGAGGACCCTAATATGAGCGTTGATGGGATAAATCAAGAAATAGATCCTGGCAAAGGAACTAAGCCACTAATTATTACAGGAAGAACTATGATCCCTATTAGGGCTGTAGTGGAGGCTATGGATGGGTCAGTTGAATGGGATGGGAATACTCAAAAGATTACCCTAAAGGCAAGAGGAAATACAGTTGAAATGTGGATTGGGAAAACTGATATAAAGATTAATGGAGTAAGCAAAAAAATGGATGTAGCTCCTGTTATTAAAAATGGCAGGACCTTTGTGCCTGTAAGATTTGCAGCAGAAAACTTAAATTGCAAGGTGGATTGGATTAATAGTACTAAGGAAGCAATAATAGTATACGAGGAGTAAACTCCCCCCTTCACAAAGAGGGGGTTTTTTCAATAAATTTACACTCTGATCATAAATAA
>Ga0265293_10009895_pt1 | contig 13513 bp, 24 predicted proteins | sample Munlanlewell138R_FD_192505 | JGI IMG/M metagenome (GOLD analysis project Ga0265293, IMG submission 192505) | Leachate microbial communities from a municipal landfill in Southern Ontario, Canada - Leachate well 138R | ecosystem: Engineered > Solid waste > Landfill > Unclassified | place: Canada...
CGGGGCGACCTGAACATCGGGCGCCTCAACACCGAGATCATCAAGCAGACAAAGGAGCTCGCGCCAGAGCTCTTCTAGGAAGGGAGCCTCCATGACGGCCTCGTTCGGCGTTTCGCTTATTGGCAAGACGCTCACGGTTTACGTTGAGGACACCGAGGACGCCATCTGGGACAGGATCGAGAGCGATCTCCCAATGCTTGCCGATGAGATCGAGCAGGCCGTCCAGGAGGGCGGCTTTGTGGTCGACGAGGCCCGGGCGATGGGCATCCTCCACGAGGTACTAACGCTTGGCTTCGCTCTCGGCACGATCCACAGCAAGCCCCCTGCAGAGCAGGACAGTTGACACTCGTCGGGCTGTTGCGGTACAATAGCCTACGCCTGACAAGCCTCGCCCGCTTGGTCTAACGGAAGGGCTCCTCTCCTACACAGAGGCGGCGGGGGTTCGACTCCCTCAGCGGGTACCACGAAAGGTCATTCCGGTGGTCGTGATGTTCGGCCCGCTTGATCGTGTGCCCAAAGACTGGCGCGGCCACCCTATTACCGTAGGCGGCCACGTGCTCGTGGCGTACCGAAAGAGCGGCTCCGTCTATATGACCGACGCCGAGGTGGTTGCCATCGACAGTATGGGCGTAATGTCTGCCAGGGTGGTTAACGACAATGGTCCGATGCGGACAGCCCGTATAGGCCGCATCCTCGAGCTGGTAGACCCGTACGGAGTGACGGTGTTAGATGGCTGATGTCCTTATGTTCATCGTAGTACCGGTGGTAGTTGTGCTGTCGGTGCTCGACGTTCTGAGGCAAAGCCGTCATACGAAATGCCCCGGTGGTGTAGCGGCCAACACGCCGCCCTTCCAAGGCGGAGCTGCGGGTTCGATTCCCGCCCGGGGTTCCATCACGCCACGTCGCGACCTGCTTCGTAACAACTCGTTCGTTAGGCTCGATGGGTAGCCATAGCCTCGGTAGTCAAGGGGAAATGACGGCTCTCTCCTAAAGAGCAGGCCCAGGTTCGAGTCCTGGCCGGGGCACCACACACCGAAAGGAACGGTTGCTTGACCCGCATTACGTACTATGACGACGGCGACGTTGACTCGATCCTGGCCTACGGACGGTGGGAGCGGAACAGCCAAGCCACGGTCCGCAGCAAGCGAGGACAGGCCTCACTCAGAGAGCTCGAGGCCGCGCTGTTGGCACTCCCAGAGCCGAGGCTGTACGCCGACACGTTCTGTACCACGCTGGACGACGGCACGGTTCAGGCGTGCGTGCTTGGCGCGCTTGCGCTCCACCGTGGTCTCGATGTTCCAGACTACTTCGACGACGAGCTCAACGCAGATGACCAGGCCCGCTGGGCGGCGAACCACCTAGGCCTCACCTATACGCTCGCGTGGAACCTCATCGAGCGTAACGATGAGATGTACGCCAAGGCCACCCCAGATGAGCGATTCACGATGATGCTGGGGTGGATCCGGGACCAGCTCAGCGAGCATCCAACGCAGCGGGCCCGCTGGTAATGCGGCTCCACGTAATGACCACGCTCGTGGTGGCCGCCATCGCGGCAGCGGTCACGGGACTCATGTTCGCCTTGGTGTTGCTGCCCACGGCGGTGCTGTGGTGGTGCATTCTCGTGGTTGGAGGGTGCAGCCTCCTCGGGATGATTCTGACGCCTGTGTATGTAGGGGTATACAGCTACCTGGATGACAGGCAGAGGCTAAGGGCACACACCAGGAGGAACCGTACCTAACCATCAAGTAGTAGGGTACGTTACAATGTCCCCCGGCGCGTACACGTGGTAGCCGTAGCGTAACGGTCAGCGCGGCAGGTCGTGGCCCTGCAGGAGGCGGTTCAACTCCGCTCGGTTACCCCACCCCTTCCCTCGCGCCAAGGGGGACAGATGTCAGAGGAGCGGTCGCACGTCGACTTCCAGAACTCTCTTCGGGCATGGCTTCAGACGCCGCGCTCGAGCAAGCACAGGCCTCCGATCGTATTCACAGAGATCGCACTGGCCGGCTCGTGGGGTTCTGAGGGCAGGCTGGACGTTGTAACGTTCTCGTCGAGAAACGAGTATCGCGAGCTTAAGGTCCGCGGCTTCGAGGTGAAGGTGTCGCGTAACGACCTGCTTGGCGACCTTCGCTCCAAGAAGTGGCACAAGTACCTGCCTTACGTACACGAGTTCTACTTTGCCTTTCCAGATGGCCTGGCCACGGTTGACGAGATCCCCGAACCAGCAGGCGTGATCATCATGACCGAGGGCGGGGGTTTTAAGTTCATCCGCAGGTCCAAGCCGCTCGATGCGACGGGGGTGGACGCTTCGGTCGTTGCACGCCTCTTGTGGCGCGCTAACTCAGAGAAGGCGGCGATGACTCAGCGCGTGCGCGAGGCCGAGCGCCAGGTGCGCCTGGTAGAGCAGCAGGCCGAGGAGCGCATCGCCAGGATCGAGGCCCGCTACGAGGCCATGTTGACAGCCCGCAACGGAAGCGATAGCATCGCCTAGCTAGGCGGTGAAGGGAGCACTACTTGGCAGCAGCTCGAGCCAAGGGAAAGCGACGAACCAACCCGATCATTGGCAAGGGCGATCCCTTCGCCGTGGCCATCGACGGGTACCTGGTCGACTCGCAGACAGGCGAACGTAGGTTGGCTCCGTGTGCCGTTGAGGGAGAAGAGGGAGAGATCACCTGCGGCGCACCAGTTACGCCGTGGTACGACGGCCCGTTCTGGTTCGGACAGCATGCGCTGCTCGACGGCGAGGTGTTCGAGCGCGGCAGGCACATGACGTACTACGTTGAGCGCTGTAGCCGCTGTGGCGTTGACCTCGCTCACGTGATGGGCGAGGTGAACCTGCCGGACTACTACGACACCGCGTACTGGAGCACCAAGCACATGACGTTCGTTATCAAGGAAGGGCAGGCAGTGGGTGAGCTCGTCTAGCGGTCCGTTTAACCGTTCTGAGTTCCCCGAGGACTGTGCAGGCCAGCGTATCCAGGCAGGCGACCTCGTCCTCACCAGTGGCGGTCGGCTGTTCAGGTCCAACACGGGCCAATGGTTGTTCGCAAGCGCCCCGCTCTTCGAGGCCACGGAGCTTGCGGTAGGCAAGCGTGGTATACTAGCTGGGACCAAGACCGACGAGTGGGTGCGAACCATGGACGCCCTCGTGGTTTTGGAGGCGGACCTAGGGCCAGCCGTGCTTGCCGCTAGATACGGCGAGAACGTGCGGCTGAGGCTTCGGTCCGTGTTCAGCACGCTCTATCGCGAGCGCGACGCGGGACAGCGGGCGCGTAGCGACATCAGCCACCACCGCGACGTTGTACGTCGCCTACGTGAGCAGGACGAGACGACGTCCGGGAAGGAGAGTGACGACAGCTAGCCCCTACGGGTACGACCCCGAGCTCTCGCTATGGTGCTGGGACTGCGAGGTTCGCCTCCTCGGCGCCAGCCCGCTTAGCTCGATGGCCATCAGCCCCTTCTGCGCCTCCTGTGAGAACCACCGTCGCGATGGCCACGCCCCAGAGCGTAAGTACCTCCGCAAGGAGTACTGCCACGGATCCGGCCCAGACGGCCGCGACCGCTCGCGTGTGGGAAGGGTGCCCCGTCCCCTCCTCTGGCACGAGACCGAGGCGTTTGCCCTGCTCGAAGAACTCGAGGTCAGCCACGTATAATCGTGGCTAGGAGCGTGCCCACATGACCAACGACGTGTCCCTGGCCGAGATTGGCCGCGTAGGCCTGACCACCCATGGTGGAAATGTCTACGAGGAGAAGCTCCGGGCGCTCCAGGACCCCCGCAAGCGCAACCTCATCTACAAGGAGATGGCCGACAACGACCCGATCGTTGGCTCGGTCCTCACCCTCGTTGAGACGCTCATCAGGCAGGTTGAGTGGAAGGTTGAGCCTTGGCGTGATGAGGGCGCTCAGAGCGCCGAGCCTGACAAGGCCGACGTAGACGTGGCGGCGTTCGTTGACTCCTGCCTTCGCGACATGGCCAAGCCGTGGCGCAACACCGTCTCTGAGTTCCTGTCGTTCCTCACGTTTGGCTGGTCGTGGCACGAGATCGTATTCAAGCGCCGCAACGGCCACTCTGATAACCCGCTCGAGCCAAGCTCGCGATACGTAGACGGTATGATCGGCTGGCACAAGTTCGCCCCGCGCTCCCAGGATACGCTCTCGAAGTGGCTCTTTGGCCCGCACGGCGAGGTGCTGGGCATGGTTCAGGACGGCCTCCAGGTCGGCTCCAAGGAGGTGGTGATCCCTCGGACCAAGTCCCTCCACTTCAGGACCACCTCTCGGAACGACAACCCCGAGGGCAAGAGCATCCTTCGCAACTCATACCGCCCATGGTTCCTCAAGAAGTCGTTTGAGGAGATCCAGGCGATCGGCATTGAACGCGACCTTGCTGGCGTTCCGGTCCTGTACGTTCCCGAGGAGCTCATGCGGCAGAACCTGTCGGCAAGCGAGCGGGAACTGCGGAGCACGCTCGAGGAGATCCTCCGAAACCTACGACGCGGCGAGCAGGAGGGCATCATCCTTCCCCGCAGGTCGCAGCAGTCGGTGTCTGGGCAGGCGGAGAACATCTACGAGCTCGAGCTCCTGACGTCAGGGGGCCGCAGGCAGCACGACGTGAAGGGCGTGCTTGAGTACTACGACCTCCGGATCGCCCTCATGGCGGTTGCGGACTTCATGCTGCTCGGGCACGAGGCGGTCGGCTCGTACGCGCTCGCCGACTCCAAGACCAGCCTGTTTGCCCTGGCCACCATCGCATGGCTCGACATCATCGCCGACGAGGTCAACTCACAGGCGATCCCACAGCTGCTTCGCGTCAACGGCATGGACTACACGCGGTCCCCGAAGCTGGTCCATGGCGACGTGGCCGAGCTGGACCTGAAGTCCCTCGCGGAGTACCTGGAGCGTCTCAACCGCGTTGGCTTCGAGTTCGCCGACAGCGATGAGCTCAGGGCACACCTGCTTGGCCTGGCGGACCTGCCTGGAGACGCCCAGCTTTAGGTACGCTAGGGGAACATGGCAAGCGCCCGCCTCCCCAAGAAGGACCTCGACGGCCCGGACCAGTCGCTAGCCCGGGCTGCCGGGGTTCAGGTTGTCCGCGCCAGCAGGGATCTGAGGCTGGTCTGGCCCGATCTATCCCCCCTAAGATCACGGGCCTTCGATAGCGTGGTTGAAGCGTGGGACGCCGTCCCCAAGGCATTCACCGACTGGTCGGAGCTGCTCCCCTACCTGGAGCAGGCGTGGGCGGGCAACCTCTACCTACACCTCTGGCACGAGCCACACGACGAGCCGCACGACTGGACCGCGATGCTATGCAGCGTTCATGAGAAGCGCGCTCCGTTCGCGCCCTACGGCGTCAGACTGGTTGGCGAGTGCTACGGGGTTGGGGACACGAAGACCGCTGCCATCTCGTCGGCGCTCCTGGAGCTCTACGGCCTGGGTAAGCTACCTTGCGGCAAGGATGTCGCCTGGAGGTTGTTGGATTGATCGCTGTGGCACTTCGTTGGACGCTCGTAGCCGTGCTCTCGCTGGCCATCACCCTCGTGATGTCGGTCTCGTCGACCATTCTGTCTAGCGCAACGGTGGGCTGGGTTGACCTTGTGGTCGGGTACACGTGCGTGCTGCTGCTCGTGCGCGGCGCGATCGAGGCGGCCAGCCAGCCATGAGTGCGTGTTGGGTTAGCTAGCGAAATCGGGCCGGCCGCGTCCCACAAGCCCCACGGGGGCCCCTGCCCCCCCCCGAGGGCCCCGTGGTGGGGTTGACATGGTCTCACACGTGGTGTACGATGATCGCGCGTTGGAAGGGAGCGCACATTGGCCACGCATGCCTATGCCGTCAACTTCACCCCTGGCTCCATGAGGTTCGACGGGGCGAAGCACGAGCTTGCCCCGCCCCCGTTCTTTGCTGGTGAGTGGATTCGCCGTGCGTGCGAGCGGTACAACATACCACATGCTCACCTTCGGCTTGCCTGGCGAATCCGGCAGGACGGCGACACCTACTCATATGGACGTACGTGGACGGGTGTACGGGGTATGCTCGTCGTGGCCGGTACCAGCGAGGTCGACCAGGCGATCGTATTCCTGCACGAGCTCTCACACGCCATCACCTCGAGCGGGCACACCGCACGGTTCTGGTCCGTGGCATTCGACCTGTACGGGTTCTTCGGCATCGACCTGAGCGTCGCCTTTGAGCGTGAGCGGCACTATAAGAAGCAGGCGGCCGTGGCGGCTGCACGGCTTGGCGTGGAATCTGCTAAGGAGCTTGTGGAGTCTCGCCGGGAGCACCAAGAGCGACGAAGGAAGAACTGCTTGGAGTGGAACACGCACAGCTGGTCCGCGGTCGAGGGTATCCCGGTGCAGCACGTACATCAGAACGGCTGGTCCCGCTACGGCGGCTACCGTCTGGAGATTTGTCGATACTGTCGCTCGGTCGCATGGAAGTTCCGTGAGCGGCTGTCGCTCAGCTCGTGGCTCCCAAACGGCGTGGCGGTCGGTAAGACCCCAGCAAGGTGGTCGGTCAAGGACCTGGAGGTAACCCAGGACGAGCTCATGTCGCTTCCGCTCGAGCGGGTGTATCCCCTCCCCGGGGTTGACTCGACGCGGCTGGCCTCGTAGCATGTTTGGTAGCGGGGACGGAAGACCACGGGTAAGGGAGTGATATGGCGGACATATTTGACGAGCTTCGTGAGAAGCTCGATAAGCGGTACGCGTTGAGCGGGGACCTTGAGGACACCAGGGTACGGCTCAACCAGGTCTCGCTCGACCTGGAGGCGGTCCTGGACGACCTTGACGGGAGGCTGGGCGAGGACGATACACCCTCACAGGTGCTTGTGGTTGGGCTCCGGCATGTGTTCGACAGCAGGAACGTGCATCTCGACCCCAACGGCAACTGGGTTGGCGCTCGCCCCCACGTTGAGAGCGGCGGCAGGATCTCCATGGTAGAGCCGAACACGTTCACGTTCCGCACGAACGGTGGCCGCGCAGAGTTCCAGGGCATCCACACGGCCAAGATGGACAGCACCGTCCTCTACAAGTGGACCATGCGGTACGAGCGTGAGCGTGTGTTCCAGCGCACTGGGACGTGGCGCATCGTCGGGCAGTTCCACAAGGGCAGCGGACACCCGCCGCTCAGCGTGCAGATCGACGAGAACCCGCGTCGCATCAAGCTCATCCAGTACCTGGGGGCCAAGTTCGACCAGGTCTGGACCGGTGACTTCGGCGAGAACGCAGACCGGGACATCGAGCTGTCTCTCCTCGCGCGGTGGAGCCTGGGGCCGACCGGCCGGCTTGACCTGCGAATGAACGGCACGAGCATCTTCGAGAGCTCAGGCCCGAACACGTATGGCGGTGCCAGCCAGGCGTACCCCAAGTTCGGCGCGTACGACGGCGGCTCCGGGGACACCGAGGTGACGTTCCGCAACATCCGAGTGTGGGAGGCCGACGGATTCGACGAGCGTCTTCACGACGCCGTCTAGGCCGTAGGCGTGTGAGGGCCGCCCAGTTTTACTCGGGGGAGCGCTGGGCGGCCCCACCGTTTGACACAAGCGTTGTTGCCGCGTACGATGTTCCGCGTAGTGAAGGGAGCACCACCACATGGCTAGGGTCTTCATCGGGGTGTCGCTTGGCATTCTGGGCACGCTTACGTACCTCTTCTCGAAGGAGTACGGGGCCGATCAGGTGGGCGCGGCGCTTATCGGGCTCGGCCTGCTGCTGGCGTTTCTCGGGGGACTGGACGTCCTGATCGACAGGCTCAATCTGGTCGCGGACGCCGCTGCCGAGAACGTTCCCTCCCCAGGGACGGACGCCCCGCTCACCCGGGAGCAGACCGCGGTGGAGCTCCTCACGCTGCTCGCCGGGATCGATGGCATCAACGTGCTGCCCGACTCGAATGGAAACGTCGTCGTTATGACCAACATCAACGAGAAGCAGCTCATCAAGTGAGGCGCAGACTACGCGTGCAGCTCTGGCCCGCCTGCTACTGGTGTGGTAACGCGGACCCCTACATTACACGGGACCACCTGCTGCGACGCTCAGACAGGCCGCCCGGGGAGCCCGGCCCAGTTGTAGGGGCGTGCGTGATCTGCAATGCCAGGCGTGGGCACGATGCGTGGGTGCCCTACTGGGTGTGGTCGCAGTCCACAACGGTCGTGATGCCTCGCCAGCAGCTGCGCGCCCTCGTTCTCCTCGGCCTCGCCGACGAGCGTCCCGGGGCACGGCTGTCGAGCGTGGTGTTGCGGCTCAACCGCGGAGACGAGATGTGGACCCGTTGGGAACGCCTCCAGGCCGCCCGCAAGCGTAGTACTGAAATGAGTGTGTTACACAGACGCCGAGCACTGGCATGACAAATGCACATGCCGGGTGACAAGATGGGTACATCGGGACGGGGCGCTGCTCCGATCCGCGTACCTTAACACTGCACTCGGTAGCGGCCTTACCCATCGCAGGGAAAGGCAGGTTACCATAAATGGCCACCAAGAAGAACCAGGTCGTACAGGTTCGCGAGGACGTGGCGATCGCCTCGGTTCCGGTTGCGGTGCTCTCGGAGCTCGCATTCGTGCCGATGTTCGGCACGGTCGATCCCGACAGCCCGGCCCCGGGTAAGCACGGGTATCAACGCGAGCCGGTGACGTCCAGGGCACGGGCCATCGGGCGCTACTACATCGACGGTGGCGTCATTACGCCGCTGGTGATGAGCGTCCGACACGTTTCGGACGACGAGCGCGACAACTTCCTGGCGATGCTGAGCCGGGGAGAGCTGGAGCAGATCGTTGCCCGGTGGGGCGAGCACCCGCTCGCTGTGATCGACGGCCAGCACCGTAAGCTGGGGCTCGAGTGGGCCCTGGAGGAGACGGGCGGGGAGTTCAACCCCATGGTTCCGGTCTCGCTCATCTTCGGGCTCTCCTACGAGGAGGAGGCGGAGATGTTCGACAAGATCAACACCACCCAGCAGGGCGTTGGCCGTGCGCTGGTGGAGATCACGCGGCACGACATCACGCAGCCAGGCACCGAGACCTACCAGCAGAAGATCCGGCACATCGCCGCGGCCCTTGCCCGCGACGAGGACTCGGTGTGGTCCATGGGCCGCATCTCGTTCTCGGGCAGGTCCTCGCGCGGTCAGACGACGTTCGAGGGGCTGCGCCGCAGCACCGCGTCCATGTTCCCCGAGGAGTTCCTGGAACGCTTTGACGACATCGACCATGCGGTCGAGCTGGCCAAGGCGTACTGGGCGGAGGTCGCCGAGGCCTCCGAGGCGGCATGGGAGGAGCGCCCTCGGGCGCTGCCGGACGGCAAGCTTGAGCGGGTGAAGTACCGCATCCACGACCTCGTGGGCGTTGCGGCGCTTGCAAAGCTGGGCAAGGACGTCATCTCGTCGGCACTGGACGCTGCGGACGAGGACCGGTCGCCGGCCGACACCATCCACGAGCTCGTGCAGAAGCTCGAGACCGTGGACTGGGAGAAGCGGCCCGAGAACCCGATGATGGCGGCATCCTCGGGCTTCAGCGGACAGCGTGACCTCTACATCCAGCTGTACCGCGTTGTATACGGCGACGTGGGTCGCCGGCGCCGCGCCGCCTAGGAAGCGACGCGCGCCAACCAAACCAATCCAGAGAGTAGCCAGCCAGGTTCCCAGCAGTTGCGGCGGGGGATACGGCTGAACCGACCACAGAGACAGCCAACTTCAATCTAGGGTGGGCCGCCCGAGTGCAGTGTTTGGGGCATTGACACCCCCTGTCGGACGTGGTAGTATACTACCCGAAGGACAGAAGGGAGCACACCACGATGCGTGACATCGCTTACCGATCAGGCATGGACGCCATGGGACACCCGGTCCCGGGGTTCCGACGTCAGGCAGCCTATCGTGCATTCAAGGACATGCTCCCGGATGCAACGAACGACGAGGCCATGACCGCGGTCGACCGCTTCGCCAACGCGCTGGAGCGCGACGAGCCCTACCGTATCGTCGGCATCGAGCACCTTCGGGGCGATGCCGTCAGGCTGGATCTCACGGGAAGGATACGGATGATGGCAGAGCTGCTGGCGGCGCCGATGGATGATCAGACACCCGGGCGGACGGATCCCGACCTCGACGTTTACATCAAGCGTGAGCGGGTGGCCGCGTCCTCCTCCGTGGCGTCGATGGGGTACTCGCCGCGGACGTGTACGCTCGAGGTTCGGTTCCTCCCGCAGGAGGGCAACCCGGCCTACCCGGGCGGCACCATCTATCGATACGGTGGCGTTCCCCGGTCGACATGGGAGCGGCTTCGGGCTGCAAGCTCCAAGGGGCGTGCCCTGCAGGACCTGGTCAAGGCCCCCGGGTACGCCTACGAGAGGGTTCGGTAGGGCCAGCATGGACGCGCAGAACATCGAGGTCCCGACGGACACAAACGGGCTGGGAATGCTCTTCTGCACCGGGTGCGACGAGCCGCTCGGCAGGCAGGACCGAGCGCGGCCTCACACCGTGCTTGACTGCATCGTGACCCTTAACAATAGGCTGAACGAGCTTCGGTGGAGAAACGCGGTTGACGGGGAGCCGCCTGACGGCATATAGTCGTGATCGTAGCGAAGGGATGTCACTCGTGCAGAACGTAGAGATCGACCTGTACTGCCCCATCTGCGCGGCAAGGATCGTCGCCCGCATAGCCGCAGCCGAGCCAGACGTCGGGATCATGGGTGACTGGGTTGACGAGGTCTTCTGTCCGACCGACGGCTGCGTGGCGAACACGGTTCGACCAGAGGGCCGCCCGGGGTATGACCTCATGGAGACGCTCTGCGAGAGCTCACAGCTTCAGGACATCTTCATCTGGGGCCCCCTACAGGACGAGATCATGGGGGCGAAGTAGCCATGGGAATGCTCGTCCTCAACTATGTGTTTCACGCGCTGATCGCGACCATCATTACGGTCATTGTCCCCGTCCCGCCCGAGTTCAAGGCTGCCCTCTGGCTGGTGGTGATGCTGTTCATCAACGGCCTGGCATTTGGCTCCGAGTGGATCGACGAGGGACGTGGGCGCCCCGCCGTGCCGCAGACCGTTCGGACTGCCGGGCGCTCGCTCCTGCTAACCGGGCTCGTTGTCCTGGTGTACCGAGGGTTCACGGGCCGACGCGGCGGCAGCAGCAGCGGCAACGTTGGGGGTACGGGAGGCGCGGGCAGCGGGATGCCCCGCTATCGAAGTCGGTAGGAAGTGGAGGCGGAACACTTGGCAGAGCACAAGAGGACCATGCTTTTTGCGGCCACGATCGGCTCGCAGGCACACGGACTTGCACGGCCGGACTCGGACACCGACACCCGTAGCGTGTACGCCCTTCCCACCGAGCTGCTGCTCTCGATGCACTCGGACTCGGTCAAGAAGGCGTGGCAGACGGTCGATCCGAACGGTGACGACGCCGGCGGCTACGAGGTCGTTCGCTGGCTTGAGCTGATGGCGAAGTGCTCGCCCTCGGCGATCGAGCTGGCATACGCGCCTCGTGAGCTGTACCCCGAGGGTGCGGGCCTCCAGGAGCTGGGCAGGACGCTTATCTCCCGGAAGCCGTTCATCAACGCCATGATCGGCTACGCCATGAACTCGTGGCGAAAGATCGAGGAGCGCCCGGGGAAGTGGAAGGCCGGCATCCTACGTACGCTGTTCCTCGCGCACCACGTAGCGGACCAGGGGCCAACGAGCCCCGCCATTACGCTGGACGTTCGGGAGTGGCCGCTCGAACAGCTCCGTCTCGTACGACGAGCACGCGACAATCAGCTCAGCGACGGTGTGGTCTGGGACCTAGCCAAGGAGCTGAAGGGCTCGCTTGAGTCGACCGAGTGGCCAAACCTACCCGAGAAGCTCTCCGAGGATATCATGGCCGCGGCAAACGACTGGCTGGTCAGGCTGCGCGTATCTCTCCTACGGTAGCGATGGCTAGCCCCCTTGGGTACGAGGCCCATCGATGCGGGCTTCCCGAGCAGATACCGCTTCATGCTCGGGACGAGGTGCTCGTGCCGGCCGGAGGCTCCGGGCAGTTCGCCGTCTTCTTTGGCTTCCTGGTAACCCCGGGTAGGCTCGCGGCAACGATGCGGCTTACCGGTCTAACGGCCGACGAGGTCCTCACGTATCACGACCGGCTGGTGATCGCCGTCGTTTCGGGTAGGAATGCATACTCGGGCACGGCCTGCAGCACGTGCTACCGACCGCTGGCCCGGCGGCCGGGGCTTCCCCCGTCCTCGTTTCAGAGCCGCGGGATCACCTGTACGTGTGGTGACGGCGTGTTCGAGGCCAGCCTGGGCGAGGGCGCGTATCCCATCGTCTTTGATGGTGGCGGGATACGAACCACCCTGGCGATGCGGCTCGAGCTCTCTGACTGATCTGGGGGCGTCTGACGACGTTTCTGACGTTGTCCACGAGGAGGGACCGTGGTGCTGCTCGCGACGCTCGACTTGGCCGGCCAGCCAGCCATGAGTGCGTGTTGGGTTGGCCAGCCCGTGCGGCCCCTGTCCCTCGCCCCCAAGGCCCCTCTCCCCCTTTCGCGACATAACACGAAGGGGCAGGAGCGGCCCCTCGCTCTCGGGCGGGGCACACGCCGCCTCAGGCCACGATACACCCCGAGAAGAGGCATGTCAACCACACAACCTGTCCAATCCTCGTGTTGACAGCAACGGCTTACCTGGTATACTGAGACGACAGACGGGACGCGGGACAACACACGTACATGCATGTTCCGCGTGCATAGGAAAGGTGCCGTGCTTGAAGATGTATGAGGTCGAGATGGAATTCATCGTGACCCGCACGATGGAGGTGGAGGCCGAGGACAGTAAGGCTGCCGAGGCCCAGGTTCAGGACCTGTGGGACGATGGCGCGGACCTCCAGGAGGACCGCTACTCCGCCTTCGAGGACATCTCATTCGAGGTGATCGGCGCCCACGAGCTGGTGAAGGCCTAGGCCAGAACGGGACGGCGGCCGTGGGGGTTGACAGCCTCGCGGCCGCCGTTGTATAACGAACACATCGAAACGCAGCGGCGGGGACCGCTCGAGAAGGGAGCAACGTAGACATGGTGGCACGGATTCCTACGGACATGGGCACGCGGCAGATGGCGATCGCGGTGTTTGAACACCTCGAGCGCGCCGGGGATACGGGCATGACCATGGACGAGCTGGCGGACGCCCTCAACGTTCGATACACCAAGCTCTCGACGCTCTCCGGCGAGTGGCAGCGTGCGAACGTGATCGCCAAGTCGTACACGGAGCCCAAGCGCACGACCCGCATCGGCGGCCGCGCCCAGGTGTTCGTGCTGGTCCCGGGCACCACGCGGGGCGAGATGATCCGGGCGGTCCTCTCGCGGTAGGCCCTTGACAGGGGCAGCCGCACGGTGTAGGATCCCTACATCGACAGTTGAGGTCAAGCGAAGGGAAACCGCAATGGGTGTCAGCTGCAACTACTACGCTCCGATGGGGATCAACAAGTCGCGCCTGATCCACGCGGTCGCTCGGGCGGCCGGGGACCAGCGAGCGCTGAACGAGGACAACTACTTCACGGTCGAGCGCCTGGTCTCCT
>Ga0265293_10009898_pt1 | contig 13510 bp, 16 predicted proteins | sample Munlanlewell138R_FD_192505 | JGI IMG/M metagenome (GOLD analysis project Ga0265293, IMG submission 192505) | Leachate microbial communities from a municipal landfill in Southern Ontario, Canada - Leachate well 138R | ecosystem: Engineered > Solid waste > Landfill > Unclassified | place: Canada...
GCTAATTTGATAATTTCCCATAATTCTTCTTTAGACTTGTTTATCTTTGTGGTTAATTTTGTTACTTTTCCTGATTCAAAAATCACTGTAAATTTACATATCATATTTTCAGGCACAGGATACTCCATCCTCTATAGTGTGGAGATGAATGTGCCATTCCCTCCTTTTTTAAGTAGTTAAATATTAACTCTAAATATATTGTATCATATAGAGAAAAAATAATTAATATCTATATATCAACAATATGCTTGCAATAATTAAAATTACCATTAATCAAGATATACAGTATCGTAAGTGTCTTCAAATTTTGGGTCATTGGTATATAAAAAATAACCCCAAATATCTTCCAATGGAGCATATGAATCACTTAATTCAAAATAATAATACCAATATGACCAATCGTTTGCAAAATCATATTCAAATAAGTCTCCAAGTTTTTCATTAGAATATACAACACATTTTAACTTCGAATTGTACCCAAATACAGGATATATGTACTTATATCCCAAATGTTGTTTCTCTTCTTCTATAGCCCGATCTGGATCTATAAAAACATAAGTATCCAAATAATATGGTCGAGTATTAAGAATAACATCTTCTATTGTTAATAATTTTGGCAAATATGGTAATTTGGTATCATATTGATCCCAATATATATCATAATAATCTTGCCCTTTCCATGTTACAAGATAGTCAATATTTTCTTTGCAAATTTCCACATATTCATCATCAACAAAATCATCAACATAATTACTATAATACTCATATGCTTCCTTTTTTGTTTTTAAAAAAATTGGCATTGCTTCTACAGACTCAATATCAAAATATTCCAAATACGTTGAATATAAATCTAATTTTTTATACGACATAAAAATACACCCCCATTATATTATAATATTTATTATAAATTACCAAATAATTCCGATATTAATTCTCTTAACTAAGTTCTAGCATATGTAAAATCTTCCAATACCGCATCAATAGTAAATGTAACTGACAAATCATCAATAGCATCGCTATCAACTTCTGACCCAGTTTCTGCAACTGAAGATGGCCATGCTCCTTCATATACTACAACTCTTGTCTAACTAGCTAAAAATCTTTGTGTTGTACTCCAAGCAGAATCTTCTGAATTAGATGAAAATAAATCCTATGCGTTAATATTAATATCTGGATCAAATTCAACTTTTATTATTCTACCTTTATAATCTGTTTGATGTCCAACTCTACCTGTGGCTTTATCCGACTATAAACTTGACCATGAATTCATTATTCTAGTAATAGGTTTATACATATATTCTTTAAATGTCACATCTACAGTTTCTGGATATACAATTTTACCCTATGTTCTTACAACTAATCCATTATAAAATTCGTCAGTTTGTGCAGTAATAGTATTATTAACATCGCCAATCTACATTGTTGAAATTGATAAAAAATTAGATATCTATAGATTCTTCAACCCAGAGAACGCCTAAGTAATGAGATCTATCTATTTAGATTCCTATGGTTGTCTATTCCCCCCTGTTGCTTCTGTTTGTCTTGTAATTACATTAATTACATCCGAGAATACAGTGTTTAATGTTCTCGGCATATCATAGAGCACAATTGCTGCATTTCTGCGGTGCGGTTCTATATTTCTCAAAAAATCATAATTGGGAATTAAAAATGCCATATATATTCCTCCTTATCACTATTGTAAGTTCGATACTGAACTAATTTTGAAATTCAATTGTATAAATTCCAAATTCTTCATTGGTTTAAATTTAACAATTACACCTAACATATTATTATCAACTAATTCTGGTCTATCATCTATTTCTACAGCATAGTCATATATTTTCTATTCTTCTATACATCTATCTAAAAATGAGCTTATACTATTTTGCATCTATAACTTAGTTGGGTCATTAATTGGTTCAAATAAATATTCTTTTAACATATTACTAATATTTTCTTCTATATATATCTATACCCGTCTAGCACTAATTCTACTCAACTAACTATTTTTTAAGTAAAATGTTTTTTCATCCATAATTGGATATAAAAATTTATTGGGCATAGATAAAATCATATTAATATTAATCGGAGATAATAATTCATGCATCTCCATATTTGTATTCACCTTAGGAATACTTGTAATATTCCCTCTCTATAATCCCTATATTGCAACTTGCGGTTCATACTATACTAATTTTTTAACCTATTCATATGATGGAGGAATATCAATTGTTTTATTTGTAAAATCTTTATTTGTCTACCATGGATAAAATACCTACACATATGATCCTTTAATATCACGTGGAATATTTAAAATATCAAACTAATTACTTTTCAGTTTTAGATCTAGTTCTGACTATGTGTTTACTATAATATCATCTGCATCCTATACTAATAATGATAATCTTTGTGGTAACACCAATTGTGTTAATAATGAATTAGTAATATCAGATATTTTGATATTATTTGCCTATACTGATGGATGTTTATATAATCCTAATGTCTATACATATCCTATATTCCATTTTTTAGAATTAGTCAAATCATTATTAGTTATATATTTTGATATAGAAGAAATTATATTAACAGTCATTGATTGCTATATAATAGATGTATTTAATACAGGTGGAGATACTAAATCAGATGGTTTTATAAACTTATATGTCCCTTTATCCATTACTCTAACTCTCGCTGTACCATCGCTGTCTGCCATAAAAAATTGTATTTGATTCTTATATAATATATCTCCATTAGTATCTAATTTATCTATAATATTAGCCAATAACATGCTATTTACAAAATTATCTAATCCCTAAGTTCCATCTGGGAACGATAATACTACATAATTGGATGACTCATTAACCATATCAACTAACGACTGAAATTGAATTTTTCGTTTCTATAATTCAGTTGTCTATCCCTAATCATTAATTTCCTTTGCAAGATCTATTAATGAAAGGCTTTCAAATGTTTCCAATTGAATAACAGTGTCGCCAATTTTAGGAATTATATTTTTATCATATTCAACTAAAAATAATGTTTTTAGTATTATAACATCTCTATTGATATCATAATTTATTTCTATTCCAAGCTGGTTTCCAAATTTGCCTGGATATTTCTATTTAATTTGCAATTTATTATAATCAACATGCTATACATATGGAGTTAAATCTGTTGATGGTACATATAATCTATTTACAACTAATGGATTTTGACCAGATAATTCTCTAGCCAAATACCATTGTAAATATTTTATATTTGAAGAAGGTGCAAAATCTGGATTCCATTCAATGTTACCAAAATATTGATTAAATTCTTGAGTATTTCTTACTCTGACAGATGTTCCTATAGGTCCCCATTCTGAATCAATAAATACACATATATCTTTTTGTAATTCATCTCCAGTTGGTACTGGAGATAAACTGTCATCAATTTCTATCCATTTGACTTTTGGCTATCCTAATGCCATATATTATCACTCCTTACCTAGATTATAATGTCTAAGCATAATTTTTGACAACAAAACTTATATCTATATATTCTAAAGTTTTTGTAGGATATAATGTAATAGTCTATATAACCTGGTTATTATCAATCAATTCTGGTCTAGCATCCACTACATATTCATACTAATACAATCCACCACGTTCTTGTAAATCTGATAATACATTATCTATTGTTCTATTAATAGCTTGAATTGTAGTATCGTTTAATGGCTCAAATAAATATGCCATTAATTTATTTTGAATTGTAATTTCAGCATAAATTGCTGTTAGTCTAACATTTAATCTATTTAACTAACTATTCTATGCATATAATGTTTTCTGTCCCCATACATAATTACCTTGCCCCTAAAATTTCACAATTGGATTAACTCTCGCATTATATAATCTATCTTGTAGATGATCTGGCAAAATATATGTAACATCTCCTGACACTCCACCACGCTATGTTCCAGCCTATGCTTGCCATGGAGTATTTGTCAATAATCTTTGATATACATTTAATAACTATAAAAACGACGGTGGATATTCAACTTTCAATCCGTTAGATGTTGTCATATATACCCATGGATGATATACTGCCACATAGCTTCCTAATATATCAGAAGGATATATTGATATATAATCATTAATCTTTTTCTATATAGTTTCATACGATACTGGTGGTTTATTTGGATTATCAGTATTAATAATTTCAGTCAAAATTACAAAATCTTTTCTCTTTTTCTATAAGCTCTATAATATATTTACATCATTTGCGGATAATTTCCCTACCGTTGGTAATAACGAAAATTCATATTTATAAATATTAGATAAATCATCAACATATTCCTATACTGGTGTTTCAACCTATCCATCTGTACCTAATCCATTTGAATCTAAATATACAACATCAGATACTAAAAATAAGTTTTTCCATTCTGTATCAATACTATTATTTGTTTGAATATACTAACTATTATTTATAAGCTCTTTGGCTTCTAAAAATGTATTAGATAATATCCCAACACATGATGATCCTACAATTGCAGTTTTTAATTCCGAATGGCTAGTAAATACCATATCTCCAACTTCAATATCCCCGGTTGTATAATCATAAGTTAACGTTAAAATACCAGTGTCATAATTAACAGTAAAATATACAGTATCATTCAAATACAATTTTCCTAAACCATCGTCAACTAAAAATATAGAATTTCCATCTTGTGTTATATTCAACACAATGGATTTAGGCATAATATCTGTGGCATGTAAATCTATAGTTAAAACATCATTTGAAATACTAGAAGTTTGTGTGTTTGAAAATTGTTTGGTCTTAAACGAAATGCTAATATTATTTGATTCTAATAAATATTCAGACCCGTTATTATCTTCTAATACTTGAATTTCACTTGCGACACTATCCTATCCTAATACATTGTTAATTCTAATTTTTAAATAATTTCCATATTCTCCCTAATATTTAGCAGAAAATATTGGTGTACTATCTAATAAAAACTGTGCTTTATCCCCATTCTAATTTTGTCTAACAACTAAACATTTACCATATACTGAATATTTAAACTATGCATCCCAAGATAACCATTTTACATAATCAGTTTCTGGTATTTCAGGAAATCCGAATTTTTCAATAAATTCTTGCTGCCCACCTTCAATCAATACTGGCTTATTATCTCCCCAATGAGAATTAATAAAAAATAACTAAGTGACATTCTACGATGTAATAGATGGTACAATTGACATATCAATTTCTCGTATCTTTATACCAGGAGCATAAAATTTTATTGCCATATTTATTCCCTCCAAATATAATTTCAATTACTTTAAATTTTTAACCATAAAAAAAAGTCACAATTTACAAATATCTCAACTTTCAATATCAATTCTAATATCTAAATTTAGTATTCCTTCCATTATCTCTAAATGCGAAATGGGATACTAATCCCATTCAAAATTCATTTGTGTTGCTACTAATTGCGGTTTATTTGTATCTAACATATTCTTATCTGGCTCATCATAACTATTTAACTATAACCAAATCGGTATTCTTATATATAGTGGATATGGAAATTGTAATACCATATCTACTATTTTTTGTCGTTCATCATCATTTTTAAATGTGGTTTTTTGTATAATCTCTTTTATATCTATATCTCTCTTAAATTTAATCTTATTATTATTTCTAAAATATTTAAGAAATTTGTTTTTAAACAAATTCCATTCCTAATATGTCTCAGTAATAATTTGCAATTCCAATATACCAGATACTTCTAATCCCGACTATACAATATATGGAATTCTAAAATTTTCATATAATTGTTTATCATTTAGAATTTTAGTATATTCATTAGAATCTTCCGCATATGTTTTCAAATCATTAACTACAAGATCTAAAGGTGAAAATTCTCTTGTATACGTATTATATTGATTTGCTGCTAATACTTGTTCTTTTATATTATATATTGCCTATGGGATTGGATAATCCATATAGTTTGTTCTCAATATACTTGTAATAGATCTGTTATATGTATTTGGTATAAATTGTTGATTAATATTAAATTTATCGCCAAAATAGTCTTTTAATAGTACAACTATTATATTTAATACCTAATTTTTAGATAATGTTATATAATCAATATCTATATCCATTTTTGAAGATGCTTTTATAAGAATCATCTATTTCAGGCACAGGATACTCCATCCTCTATAGTGTGGAGATGAATGTGCCATTCCCTCCTCTCTAATTAATTGATATTACCAGATCTAGATGTATATATAAGTTGTACATCTGACCATTTTGACAAATAAATATAATTTGCAATTTCATAGATACTTTTAGTATTTAATTCTGATTGATGTAATTTATATAAAATATTATATATGAGATCTAATGATTCATAAATTTTATTACGAATATTATTTAAAATCTGCAAGCCACCAAAATGTGCATTTCCATTCTCTAATATATCAAATAATTTACTATTGGTTATTTTCTAAAACTAATCATTAATCTAATATGATTTGGCATATATATTATTATATTTTATTTGAATTGTATTTCCTTTTTCTATAACTCCTAGATGATAATATTTTTCATATATATCAACATTTATATATTGAGATTTATTTATATAAATTGGGATTACTGATGTATTATATGCCATAATTAAATTTAATAATGCTTTATATACTAATACATTAGATAGTGCAGCAATAAATGCAATAAAATTATTATCATCATATGTAATTGAAATAGGTGATATCACTTTATAATATTCTATTTTGGTATATGGAATATCGGATTTAATTATATTATCTAACATTTTTAAATATTCATTTGAAAATGTAGTATACATAAACGTATTATTCTTCAACATTAATATACTCCTCAGATTAAATAAAATGGACTTATATGCTTACTTTTTATATTATCTAATTCATCTAATAAATTTTGAATTTCTGTATTCTATTCATTTAATAATTCACTACCTGCCAATTGTATAACACCAACCTATGTTTGAACACCTTCCAATTTTGCTCTAATTCTACCAAGAATTTCTTTGCTTTTCTATAATGTATACCGATATACCCACATTATTTTATTTTCTGGGATATCACGTAGATTTGGAATATAAAAATATGTAACAACTGCCCACTAATCTTGATATATAGGAGATAAAAATATCATTTCGTTTGTAGTTTCATTCCATTTCCATTCTTTAGGTGTTAGAAGAATATTTTTAAATGAGTCAATATATGTCAACTATTCTAATATAGTCTGCATTGATCCAGCTATCAACTATTGAAACTATTGCATGTTATAAATAGATAATCTATCATCCTATACTACCAATTGATGAATTCCAGTAATTCTACGATTATCTCTATCAATAACTTTTATTTTTTTATCGCCTTTACTAACAAAAGTTCTATAATAATCGACAAAAAACTATTTTTTAGATAATAATAAAATCTATTCTTGTAACTATGCATATATTTGCTAATCTGTCAACTCTACATTTATTGTAGGTTCGCCTAATGTCATTCGTACCATTTTAATTATATCTTCTTCTTTATTAAATAACATAGAATTTGGCATTTATATCCCACCACCAAATATTAAATTATTTTCCAAGCTTTTCTTTTAATAATACTAAAATATCTTTCGCTTTTTCTGATATATCTTGATTATATGATGAAATAACATAATCACTCATATTTTCATTTACAATATCTTTTGCTTGTCCACTTTTAATATCAAAGAGTGATGCAATCTCTCCTATTTTTATTTTCCCATCATTATCTTTCAATAAGTCAATAATCTCATCCAAATCCATAGTATCTAAATCAATTTGTGATGTTTTATCTAATTCTTCTGTATCTACAACAATTTCATCAATTTGAGAGTCGTTATCTAATTCTTCTGAAACTTCGGATACTATATCTGTACCTTCGCTTTCAATTTTTTCTGACACATCTTCTTTTTGTTTATCTTGAGTAGTATCTGGCATTTGTTTATTTTCATATGAGTAATATCCTTGCATAGCTAAAACCAAACCATCTATATATGGCAATAATGATTTATCAACAGTATCAAGATACAATATATCGTTTGGTTTTAAAGATAACATTTTACCATTTACAATCATTGAAATATATTTAGTTGCAATAAATATTTTTTTATATTCCATCATTTTTACCCTCCAACATAATAATTTTTTATTTGATTTGGTATAATATTTATATTTAACTTATGTAAATCCAACGAATATATTCCTACTGGCGGATTAACAATATCAAAATATTTTAATTCTTGAACATTTTCAACAATATAATAATTATTATCATTCATTGGATCTTTAATGATATCTCCGATTTTGACATAATATGTATTATTCCCTATATTATATAAATATGTCTACTCAATTTGTATAAGACTTTGTATATCATTCGAATTATGTGATAATTGAGAAATCTATTCCTAATTCCAAATTAGTTTAATAACTTTTCTAATAAATTCTGTAGTTGAAATTTTATTTTCTAGATCTATATTATCAGTCAATACAATAGAACCAACAAAATCATTATAAAATCCGAATCGTTGTAAATTATTCATATTATTAATAAATGACGAATCCTAACTGTTTATCCATAAATCAGTAACTAACTATTGTACTTCATATTGAATTCCTAATGTATTTTCAATATAATCTAAAATAATATCATTTATTATATCGCTAGCATTGTCTCCGTTTTCTTCATCATCAGTAGGTATATCTATAATTTCATCCACATCATCAGAAGGAGAACCTTTGTCTTTTTTACCAATTAATACTGTTTTTATATATCTAGGAATTACATATTCATACTCGTCACCAAATTTTATAAATCGATGTAGGATAATAAAATAATCTCCTGTATTATTAAATGTAATCTATATTCTAGGAGATATTGCAGGATCATGTTTCTCTTTAATAAGAATTGGAGAATTAATATTCTTCTATACATATATATCAAAATATGTACCTGGGCTTATATATTCAAACTCATGCTAAAAATCTAAAATATAAAAATATGACATATCATCACCTAATAAATTAATAAAATTCTGCCAAAATGAACACTCGATATTGCTGCGGTGTGTGAATATGTGACTAATCTGAATTTAAAAATAGATCTTTAAACGATTTACGTAACTTAGAATATTGTGACATATAATCAATCGGATAACCGACATTGGCTTTAAATTTCATATAATAATCATACTATTCTGTGTCATATATAATTGAAATATTTGGTAGTTGTATTCTACCAATATCATTAGTATAAAAATCTAATATATATATATTATAAAAATTTGGATTTTTTATTTGAATATCAATTACATCATCAAGTGTGTTGTTATATTTGATATCAATGATATTTTGTTTAATATACTCATTAAAAAATAATAATAATTTACTATCAAATGTAATTTCATGCGGAATAATTTTTATGTCATTCTATTTTGAGTAAATTAATAAATAATTGTATATCTCTAATAGATAAAATAATTGCAAGACAGTATAATTTTTATCAATAATCGAATCAACATAAATATTAAATCCATGTAAAAATTCATTTTTAGTTTTCTTTATTAATTTAACATAATAATCTAAATTATGAATTTGTTTTTTAAAATATAATTGCTTAAAGAATTGAAAAACCTGAATAGAAGAATATTCTTTAATTAATTCCTAATAATAATTCAAATCGTTAGATTCTATCTTCTTTGATACTATATTTCTATTTCGTTCCTCTATTATATTTGAAATTTTATTATTTAGACTAATAAATACATTATTAATACCAACCAATATAAGTTTAATCCCATCATAGATATATCTAAAAAAACTACACACCCAGCTTTTACATTTATTTAATAATATTGGTACATATTTAACAGTTTTTATCCACTATTCTGATATTATATCTATTAATACACACATTGAAATATGCAAATAAATTCCAACATGTGTCAATATATTTTGCAAAAATGATAAAGCATGTCTATACTATATGTAAATATCAATTAGAAATTTATTCATCTATGTCAGGCACAGGATACTCCATCCACTATAGGATAGAGATAAACATGCCATTCCCTCCTTTTTTTATCATATTGTAATAGATACAATATTATTCTGTTGTATCATACTCAATGAATATGTAAGTATTATATGAGTTTTATGGTCATCATCAGTTTGACGTATTTGAATGTCTTCTATAGTAACTTCTGGCAAATGTGAATGAATAACGCTCTCAATCTCTTTTGTAATTTGAGATGTAACAAAACTATTCAATGTTTCAAATACCATATCATTTAACCCAGACCCAAATGTGTGATTAAATATTCGTTCATTTCGTTTTGTCAATAAACATATAGAAATTTTTTCATTATATAAATCAAAAATGTTGTCAATAGATCTAAATGTATTACCGTCTAAATCTAATTCTTTAAAAATGCCATAAAATTTATCAAATTTGAGTGACTAATCTGTTCCTTTTAATACTTTCCCATCATTTCCAAGATATTCTTTGTTTTTTATAAGCATTTTTTTAACTTTATCAATTTCAGACATTATTACCAATCCACCCTTATCCATTATTTTCAACATTTATATTATTCTAACATGGAACATATGACATATTACAATTAGTCTGTGTATCAATTTCCTATAAACACTAATTTTCATTATTAATAAAGATATTCGAATGTGTTTTTAAGGTAAATGACCATGATATTATTGTTGGTAATCCTGTTGTAGTATATATTGTTGGAACAATTCCTGAAAATTGTTTCATAGACGATGGCAAAATTTCCAATCCATTTACAAACACTTTATACCCAGAAGATGGAATAACAATTTCTAATGGTACTGGTACTTTACCCTATTCAATTGCTTGTCCTACAACTTTATCAGTCTAAATAGAAAATCTCATATATGTTAGGCATAAAATAATCTATTATAGAATAGATATAAATTATGCTATTCCCCTCCTGTGTTAAATTTTATACAAAATATTTATATTCCACATCCAAATATTCTGTTGCTGCGATATTCAAGTCATATGTTCCCCGAACTGATTCTTTATTAGACAAATAATCTCCATAATCATCACTCGTATCTTGAGATACATCCTTGGAATTATATACTGTATTAAAGTTAGAAGTATATACAGTTGTGTTATCTGTATAGCAAATTTTATCATATGTTATATTCATATTGTTTTTAATTTCATTTATTACGTTAGATGTAATAACCTATGATTGTTCTATAATACTTGTCCATATTAATGGCATACATTGCCTCCTAACAATTAATAATAATCCAATGAATATTACAAGTTTAAATTCTGAGATGTGTGATAGTTACTTGTGAACTTCACATGACTAAAGTCACCTCAATTCTTACGCAAGGAAGCCACTGGCTTTAGCCACGTGGAGGAATTGCGTATTTTAAACACGCTACGTAAGAATTGCTACCTCCTTTCTATAACTATACCCATCAAAGTGTTGCACAACTGAAAAATATTTATGATTTACAACTGAAGTCACGAGTAAGACAGTATTACCATCAAATTATTAAATATAAATATTTGAGTAGTATTAATTTTGAACCTCTCCCACTTATAGAAGTGGGAGATTCTCGCTTCATCAGCCTCGCTACCTACTACCTCCACGAGCCTCACATCGGGTCGTTCCAACCCTAGTTTATATTAAGCCGTTAAGCCTAATTCTTTTAATCCTTGATTGAGTATGTTTATTGCAGCATTGTTGTCTCTATCATGTTTAGTACCACATTCAGGACATACCCATTTTCTTACATTTAAGTCTTTTGTGTCTACATTTTTATACCCACAAACATTACATGTTTGACTTGAAGCATAAAACCTATTAATTTTATGATATGTTCTACCGTACCAATTAGCTTTATACTCAATCATTCTTGCAAATTTAGACCAAGAAACATCATTTATTGCTTTTGCTAATCTATGATTCTGAGCCATACCTTTTACATTTAAGTCTTCACTTATAATCAGTTGGTTTTCCTTGATTATTCGTGAAGATAGTTTATGTAAAAAGTCGGTTCTTGTGTTTCTTATTTTTTCATGGAGTTTTGCTATCTTTAATGCTTGTTTTTTATACCTATTACTACCTTTTTGTTTTTTAGCTAGTTGTCTTTGAAGTTTGACTAGTTTTCTTTCATATTTATTTAATATTCTAGGGTTTTCTACTATTTCACCATCAGATGTAACTAGAAAGTCTTTTAGCCCTAAATCAATTCCTATTGCATTATTATTCCTCGGTAATTCTTCTATTTCTTCTTCAACTAATACTGATAGAAAATATTTATTTGTTTTAGTTTTAGATATGGTACAATTTTTAATTTTACCATTGAGATTTCTGCTATTAACAAATCTAACTAATCCTAATTTAGGTAGTTTTATTTTATTACCATCAATACTTATGTTGTTATTTACATTTTGAGTTCTATAGCTTTGTTTAGGATTTTTCTTTGACTTAAATTTTGGAAAACCTACTTGTTTATCGCCATTTTTTATCCTTCTAAAAAAGTTTTGATAAGCTACATCTAAATCTTTTAAGCTTTGTTGGAGCGATATGCTATCAACCTCTTTGAGCCATTCCTTTTCTTTTTTAAGATATTTTAAATCATTAGCACAAGCATTATAACTTATAGATTTTTGCTCTACCTTATATAGTTCAATTTTCTTGTTAAGATAGTAGTTATATACAAATCTGCAACATCCAATCGTTTTATTGATTAGCTCTTGTTGTTTCTTGTTAGGGTATAATCTATATTTATAGGCTCTTAATATGGTTTTCAAGTATATCACCCCTTTCTTTTATAATATATTCTAGCAATTCATCTCCCACTTATAGAAGATGGGAGTATTCTTGCTATTTTTAGATAAAATACTGTCAAATTTCTAACAAATATGAACCTCGAACTGTTGAATATTGGCCATTTTGTACAGTTATGTGTGTATTTGAGTTTATTGTATGATCTTGTCCATAATCAGCAGTTGAATTATGGTCATTATAATATGTGCTATATTTACTACTATCTACTGTAGAATCTTTACTAGTATAATTTGAATTACACCAATTATCATAAAACGCATCTAAAGTCTATTTTAAATTATTTATATCACTCTATTTAACAATACTACCACTTTGCAACAAATTACACTAATATCCAAATTGAGTTAATATAGAAGAGACGTCATATGTAGAACAATTTTCTTGCCCTACATATTTTTTGGCAATAATTTTTATATTATTCACAAAATCATCAATTTTGATATATGCACCAGCGTTTAAATCTGTATTCCAAGTTAATGCCATAATATTAACCCCTATCAAGAATATTAATTATTCTATCATCTTTTAATTTAACTATTTGACTTAAATTATTTTGCGATATAAAATCCAGATAGTTAAA
>Ga0265293_10009899_pt1 | contig 13508 bp, 11 predicted proteins | sample Munlanlewell138R_FD_192505 | JGI IMG/M metagenome (GOLD analysis project Ga0265293, IMG submission 192505) | Leachate microbial communities from a municipal landfill in Southern Ontario, Canada - Leachate well 138R | ecosystem: Engineered > Solid waste > Landfill > Unclassified | place: Canada...
TGGGCATTGATCGCCGCCTTCTTCGGCTTTGGCCTCGTTCTGGCCTTTACACCGTGCATGCTTCCCATGATTCCCATTCTGTCCGGTTTGATCGTCGGTCAGGGGCGTAAGCTGAGCCGCCGTCACGCATTTGGTCTTTCGGCGGTGTATGTTCTGGCCATGGCGACTACGTATGCGTTGGCAGGGGTAGCAGCCGGGTTGGCCGGTACGATGCTAGCTGTTTACTTACAGAATCCCTGGGTTCTGGGCAGCTTTGCCGCAATCTTCGTTCTGCTGGCGCTGTCAATGTTTGGTTTCTTTCAGATCCAGATGCCGGCTTCGATACAAAGCCGATTGGCGAAGGCGGCCAACCGTACAGGCGGAGGTAAAGTGCTGAGCGTGTTCATGATGGGGGTGCTGTCGGCCGTTATTGTTGGACCGTGTGTAGCCGCCCCGCTTGCTGGTGCGCTGCTCTACATTGGCCAAACCGGAGATGTGGTTCTGGGGGGCATATCGCTCTTTTCGCTCGCCATCGGTATGGGTGTCCCGCTTCTGATTTTTGGTACGACGGCCGGCGCGTTACTGCCAAAAGCGGGTGCATGGATGAAATCAGTTCAGCATTTTTTCGGCGTCACGATGCTGGCTGTCGCGATCTACCTGATTTCGCCAGTCATTCCTGCCGTTGTTCATATGACGCTATGGGGCGCCTTGCTCGTTATTTCCGCTATGTATTTGAAGGCGCTGGACCCCTTGCCTGAAGCGGCCGCAGGGTACGCACGCTTCGGGAAGGGTGTGGGGATCATCGCATTGCTCGTGGGGCTGGCGCTTTTTGTCGGAGTCCTTTCAGGAAGTCGAAACATTCTCCAGCCTTTAAGCGCGTTGGGCGGCACACGAACATCTTTTCAGCAGGACATCAGTGCCGGCGAGCTCCAATTTCAGAAGATCAGCAGTCTCGCTGAACTCGATGCCGTTATACGGGCATCTGAGGGTCGATACGTCATGCTTGATTTCTGGGCAGACTGGTGCGTTTCATGCAAGGAAATGGAAATGTTCACGTTTACTGACGCCCAGGTTAAGGCTCGCCTGAACGATGTGGTTTTAGTCAAGGCAGACGTTACCGCCAATAATGAAGATGACCAAGCCTTGCTCAAACGCTTCGGGCTCTTTGGCCCGCCAGGGATTATCTTTTTCGACCGACAAGGAAAGGAAATCGACTTTCAAGTTGTTGGGTTTCAATCTCCAAAGAAATTTCTAGATTCCTTGAGTGCAGCGATTCCACTTTGATTTCGGTTAACGCTGCTCTTCTGTTGACGGAAAAGCAATAAGTAACCCGGGCTGATACTCAGTGGACAGTTTCAATACGGTCCGGCTTTCTCTAAACGAGAAAAATAAGCCGCATTTTTGCAATTTAGACGTTTTCTATATGACATGCATTCGATGCTAAAGAATTTGTTTCTGATTTTTGGTTGCCTTATGACGACTGCCGTTGTGGCGTCGGAAGTCAGGCAGAGTTCCATCGTCGAAGGTCCTGCTTACAGGCTAGGCAAACACTCTCATAACGCAACCCCTCGGCTTGAGAGCTTGCGAAAGATGTTTCTTAAAACGCCGCTTATTGAGTATTTGGATATCAATTCAGCTTTTGGCTACCGGGTCCATCCTCTATCGGGGAAATGGGCTGGCCATCAAGGTCTTGATTACCCTGCCCCCAAAGGTACGCCCATTCGCGCAACCGCTCGGGGGAAGATCTCCTTCATTGGAACTCAAAGAGGTTATGGCAAAGTGATCTTCATTGAGCACAGCTATGGTTACTCTACGGTTTATGCGCATCAGAGCCGTTTTAAGAAAGGTCTAAAGAAGGGAGGCAGCGTACAGAAAGGACAAATCATAGGGTATGTTGGTTCCACCGGAGTATCCAGTGGTCCTCATCTACATTATGAGCTGCGGGTTAATAATGAACCGATAGATCCCATCCAAGAAAAAAAACAGTTGGCCTCGTATGTCCACGATGACCGTGCGTTTGCGTTGCATGAGGGCGGCGGGAAAGAAATTGAGGATCCGGAAGGGTTTTCTTTGGCTTCGGATCATGTGGGCCACTTGATTACAAAAAAGTAATGTAGCCGTCATCCGTTCGACAGATGCACTTGATTAAAGTTAAGAAATGGTGCCTGCGGTTTCGACTTTGTGCAGGCGAACTTCTACAAAAAATCAAATCATAGGATACCCACGCGTGAAACGTCCGCCTACGCTAGCTGTTCCCGTACCGCTCTTGCCTCGCCGCCGTTTTGTTCAAGGGCTGGCTGCCGGTGGTGTGCTTCTTGGCCTGTCGCCTTATGCCCGCGCGTTCGGGGTGCGGTCGTCCCGCACCAGCACGGGTTCTGCGCAGGTACTGGCCGGAACGGAGTTCAATCTGGAAATTGCTGAGTCGCCCGTCAACTTTACCGGCAACCCCCGCATGGCCACGACGGTTAATGGCTCGCTTCCCGCGCCCACTTTACGATGGCGCGAAGGCGACACCGTCACCATTCGGGTAAAGAACCGACTGAAAGAAGCGACCTCCATCCATTGGCACGGCATCATTCTGCCCTTTGAGATGGATGGCGTTCCCGGGATCAGTTTCACGGGCATACCACCTGGTGCAACGTTCACCTATCGCTTCAAAGTGCAGCAAAGCGGCACCTATTGGTATCACTCGCACTCGGGTATGCAAGAGGCCACTGGCGTCTACGGGGCGATCATCATTGACCCTGCAGAATCTGATCCGATACGGGCGGACCGCGAGTACGTCGTCCAGCTTTCAGACTGGACCGACGAAGACCCCATGAGGGTGCTTGCCAAGCTGAAGATGCAGGGGGATTACTACAACTACAACCAGCCCACGGCAGTTGATTTCTTCCAGGATGTGTCGAGGGCTGGTCTGAAAGCAGCCGTCGACAAGCGCAAGATGTGGAACGAAATGCGCATGAGTCCAACGGATCTGGCAGACCTTTCAGCCGATGTCCTTACCTATTTAATGAATGGAACGACACCGGCTGGCAACTGGACCGGCCTGTTCCGGCCGGGTGAGCGCATCCGTCTTCGGTTCATCAACGGTGCTGCGAATACTTTCTACGATGTGCGCATACCCGGTCTGAAGCTGACGGTCGTTCAGGCCGACGGCGTTAATGTCGAACCCGTAACGGTGGATGAATTCCGCTTTGGGCCAGGGGAAACCTACGACGTGGTGGTTGAACCCAAGGACGACACCTATACCGTTTTTGCGCAAGCCATGGATCGCACCGGCTATGCAAGAGGCACATTGGCTACGCGCGCCGGTCTGGAGGCACCCGTGCCTGCGCTTGATCCCGCGGAATGGCTCACCATGGCGGACATGATGGGTTCAATGGGCGCGGGTATGGCCGGAATGAGCCATGGCGCTGCCGGCCAATCGTCCATGGGCGGTATGAACCACGGCTCGATGGCCGGAATGGACCACAGCAAGATGATGGGAATGAACCATGGCAGCATGCAAGGCATGAATCACGGTGCCATGGCAGGCATGGACCACGGCGCGATGTCAATGGCCGGCGCCAGTACTCAGGTACGCCACGCACGAACCGAGTATGGTGCCAGCATCGACATGCGTGTGGACACGCCGCGCACCAATCTGGATGACCCCGGCATTGGGCTGCGCAACAACGGTCGGCGCGTGCTGACCTTGGCCGATCTACACACCGTCGGCGGTGCGATGGACCCGCGCGGCGCGGAACGCGAGATCGAGCTGCATTTGACCGGGAACATGGAGCGCTATGCCTGGTCATTTGACGGCGTCGAGTACGGCAAGTCGACCCCGGTTCATTTCCGGTACGGGGAGCGTGTCAGAGTCATTCTGCACAACGATACGATGATGACGCATCCGATGCACTTGCATGGAATGTGGAGTGAACTGGAGACACCGAATGGTGAGTTTCAAGCCCGTCGGCACACGATTCCGCTGCAACCGGCTCAACGAATCAGCTTTCTTGTGACCGCAGATGCCCTGGGGCGTTGGGCCTGGCATTGCCATTTGATGCTGCACATGGACGCGGGTATGTTCCGCGAGGTGGTGGTGGCATGAAAGTAATGAATGAAACGTTAGGCATCTTGGTCATGAACAATCAATTAAAGAAAAAACTCCTTGTTGTGGCAATTGCAGCAGCGGGTGCAGCGCCCATGTTTGTCTATGCCCAGACACATGCTGGCCACACTTCGCCGCCATCGCAAACCGCTGCACCTACGATGGTTCCTGGTATGGATCATGGTTCGATGGACATGCAGGGCATGAACCACGGATCGATGGATATGTCCGGTATGAACCATGGTTCGGATAAGGTGAACGCACAGGGGCATGGCGCCATGAGCATGCCTATGAAACAGGGGAACTCAGGGACGAACAACGCTGTGATGCCGGGAATGAACCACGGCTCATCCAGTTCCAGCTCGCCAGCCGCCGCGCACGATATGGGCGCGATGAGCACGATGGATCATGGCGGTGGCGCAATGGATCACGGCGATATGCAAATGCAAGGGGGTTCGGCCCCGCCAGATGCCCGCGACCCGGACGCCTACTCTGAAGGCTACGTGCGTAATGCGGGCAAATATGCATTGCCCCCCTCAGAGGCGCTGGTGATGTCGGACATGCACAACTTCGGCTCTGTTTATTTCGACCGGTTGGAGTATGTTAAGGCTCGCGGCGAGGAATGGGCAGCCTATGAAGGCGAGGCCTGGTATGGCAGCACCTATAACCGTGCCGTGATCAAGGCCGAAGGGGAAGTCGCTAGCGGCAAGCTGCAAGAATCCGAAACGCAGCTGCTGTGGCGTCATGCGGTTTCTACGTTCTGGGACACGGAGCTGGGGGTTCGCTTTGACTACGCGCAAGGGGCGCCGAATCGTGAGTGGTTGGCATTTGGTGTGAAGGGGCTCGCCCCCTACTGGTTTGAAGTCGATGCTACGGCGTATGTCGGTTCGAATGGACGAACAGCGTTGGGTTTGAGCGCAGAGTACGACATTCTCTTGACGCAAAAACTCTATCTTCAGCCTGCTGTAGAGATGAACCTGTACGGGAAAGACGACGAAGAGCGAGGAATTGGTAGCGGCCTGACCGATATCACCACCGGCTTGCGACTTAAGTATGAAGTCACACGTCAGTTTGTCCCATACGTTGGCGTTGAATGGTCAAGCAAATTCGGGAAAACAGCTGATTATGCCCGAGCAGCGGGTGAGTCCAAGCACGAAACCCGCTTTGTTGCGGGTGTGAGTTTCCGCTTTTGATAACCGACGACGGTCAGCCTGAAGTATTTACCCAACCAAACCAAACAGCTTGAAAGAGAACCCATCATGAAAAAAGCCTTATCCATATTGGCGTTATCCACGCTACCAGCCCTTGCGAGCGCCGCAGGCAGCCATGCCGGTGGCCATAACATGCCCGCCCACGGCATGCCGGGACACGATATGTCGACCATGTCGCAGATGGCCTCGCCTAGTGGTCATCCTGGCGATCCCGCAAAAGTTTCCCGCACCATCGAGCTAACCATGGATGACACCATGCGATTTTCTCCCGCTGAAATCCAAGTCAAAGTCGGTGAGACCGTGCGTTTCTTTATAAAGAATTCAGGGAAGATTCCCCATGAAATGGTGATCGGCTCAATGGCTGACTTGAAGGCGCACGCCGCTGAGATGCAGAAAATGCCCGGGATGAAGCATGCCGAACCTAATATGATTACGCTTGGTGCCGGTCAGCGTGGCGGTCTGGTATGGACGTTCACACAAGCAGGCACTGTCGATTTTGCCTGCCTGATTCCGGGGCACATGGAAGCAGGCATGGCGGGAAGGGTAAAGGTCAGCTAACAACGGATCGGCATGGCAAACAAGACATTGATTTTTGGCGCGGCCGGAGTCGTCGTGCTTGGGGCCGTTGCGCTTATGTACGGCGTCGGGCGAGATTCCGACCCCGCATTTATCGATCCTGCTGATCAGCAGCGAGTCGTGCAGGGTAAAGCGATTTATGCGAACTCTTGCGCATCGTGCCACGGCGAGTCCTTGCAGGGTCAGCCGAACTGGCGACAACGCATGGCTAATGGCAGATTGCCTGCACCCCCGCATGACAAAACCGGGCATACTTGGCACCACCCCGATGCAATGCTGTTTGACATGGTCAAGAATGGCCTGGTTCCCGGCAAGACGGCACCGCCGGGATACCAAAGTGATATGCCAGCGTACCGTGAAATGCTGACCGATGAAGAAATCATCTCGGTACTCACGTATATCAAGAGCACCTGGCCACCTAAAGTGCTGGAGGCACAGAAAGAGGTGACTTTGCAGCAACGCAAGTAGCTGGCCTTGGTGTGCACATTGCGCCCAAACTAGATTTATATGGAGTTTTTCATGAAAGTATGGCTTGCCATGGCTGCACTTGCAGTGGCGTCATCGGCAGTTCACGCAACTGACCGTGCTATTACGGTTTATCAAGATCCCAATTGCGGCTGTTGTTCGGGCTGGGTCGATCACATGCGTGATGCCGGATTCAAAGTGAAAGCGATCAAGACCAATGACATGGCGTCGGTCAAACAGAAATTGGGGGTGCCGATGGAGCTCGCCTCGTGTCATACGGGCGTAGTAGAAGGTACAGGCCAGCTTGTTGAAGGTCATGTTCCGTCAAACGTAGTGGACAAGCTCTTGGCGAGCGCCTCAGTGAAGGGCGTATCCGCACCAGGGATGCCCTTGAATGCACCGGGCATGGGTGCACTGGATGGTAATTTGGTGACCGTGGACTTTGACGGGAAACCGTTTTCCAGGGATTAATCGCTTGAACGGAACTGGCACGTACTGCCAGCTGACTACAGTAATGTCCCGCGACCGTACGCGCTAGCCATAGGGCAAGCGCGTAAGGTCGAATCAAGATTTCACCTCTCGTAATGGATTCGCTTTTGAGCGTTGCTGGTTGCCAAGCTTTAGTTTAGTTTTCGGCGTCCATGCGATCCATCATCATTTGCATCATGGACTGCATCATGTCCATGCGCTTAGACATCAGTTGGTGGTGCTGCATCATGCCCTGAGCCATGTGCGGGCCGGGAGTAGCGGATTGATTATCGGCGTCAGGGGCCATGCCGCCCATCATGCCCGGCCCCATCATGCCGCTCATGTTCATCATATTCATGCCGCCGCTGTGGTTCGAGCCCATTCCCATTAACTTCATGTTTTCCTGCATCATTGCATGATGTTCGGTCATCAGAGCACGGCGCTCTTCCGGGCTGGCATTCTGAAACTTTTGATGGAGTCGCTGCATATTCTCCATCTGCGCGTCCATCTTATTCAGTAACGATGCCGCATCGTCCGCTTTTGAGTTTGTCCCGATAGGCGCTTCACTTTTAGTGAGGGTATTTGCGGGATGATGGGCATTATGATCGGATCCTGATTGCGCCACTGATATGCTGGCTACAGAGCTCAAGACAAGTGCTGAGAGGGTAAGGCGAAGGGTTTTCATTATCATGCTCCTGGGAAACATTGGTCGCGCCATTGCGCTCAATTTCAAGATTCACTATACGCACCGGCGACTGTCAGCAACCTTTCCCAATCATTACATTCTTGTAGTCCCCATAACTCGGTCGAGCGGTGTGTACTGCGGCCAAGTCATGGGCAAGCCGGTTTGTTTCCTCAAACCGATTTGCGCAGGCGCAGGGCGTTGAAGACCACCGAAGCCGAACTCAAACTCATTGCCAACGCAGCAAACATGGGCGAAAGCAACAGCCCCATAAAGGGATACAAGACGCCCGCGGCCAACGGTACACCCAGGGCGTTATAGATGAACGCGAAGCCCAGGTTCTGCTTCATGTTGGCAATCGTTTTTTCAGACAGGTTGCGGGCAATCGAAATGCCACGCAAGTCCCCCTTCACCAGGGTGACCTGGGCGCTATTCATGGCCACATCGGTGCCGGTACCCATTGCGATGCCGACATCGGCTTTTGCCAGTGCCGGCGCATCATTGATGCCGTCTCCAGCCATGGCGACAACTCTGCCCTCAGATTGCAGCTTGGTGACCAAGTCCAGTTTATCGGCTGGCTTCACTTCGCCGTAGACTTCGTCGATGTTCAACTGCTGGGCAACAGCGTGCGCCGTTGCGACGCCGTCACCGGTGGCCATAATGACGCGGATGCCCGCGTTATGCAGATCCTGCACGGCTTCCGGTGTGCTTTTCTTGATCGGATCCGACACGGCCAATAGGCCCATAAGCTGTCCTTCCGCAGCCAAGAACATAACGCTTGCGCCCTTGGCGCGCAGCGAATCGGCAGCCGCAGTCAATGTCGTGGTGTCTACGCCTTCTTGCTGCATGAGGGCTGTGTTGCCGAGAACCAGCCGCTTGGCATCGACTTCTCCACGAACGCCAATGCCGCTCCCGGACTCGAATTCATTGACAGTGCTAAGCGTAAGGCCCTGTTCGTGTGCTGCCTCTACGATGGCATGCGCGAGCGGATGCTCGCTACCCTGATCCAGGCTGGCTGCAAGGCGCAAGACGTCATCGGCAGTGTTGTTGCCCGCAGGTAGGGCTTGCTCGAAAGTCGGCCGGCCTTCTGTCAGTGTTCCCGTTTTATCAACGATCAGCGTATCAACCTTGCGGAAGTTCTCGATGGCTGCCGCATCGCGAAAGAGCACGCCTTGCGTGGCGCCTTTACCGGTCGCCACCATGATCGACATGGGGGTGGCCAGCCCCAGCGCGCAGGGGCAAGCAATGATCAGTACGGCGACGGCATTGATCAGGCCGTACACCCAACTGGGTTGAGGCCCGAACAGACCCCAGACAATCAGTGTTGCCACCGCAATGACAACGACGGCTACGACAAAGTAGCCGGCCACGATGTCAGCCATACGCTGCATGGGTGCACGCGAGCGCTGCGCTTGCGCAACCAGTTGAACAATCTGCGACAGCACGGTCGCAGAACCTACCTTCTCGGCGCGGATCACCAGTGAGCCGGACGTATTCATCGTTGCGCCGATCACCTTATCGCCCGGGCGCTTGCTAACCGGGAGCGGTTCGCCTGTGAGCATGGATTCGTCGAGCGAACTGCTGCCTTCTTCGACGGTACCGTCGACCGGCACTTTCTCGCCGGGCCGCACACGCAGGCGGTCACCTTCGTGGACGTGGGTGAGCGGAACATCTTCCTCGGTGCCGTCTGCATTGATCCGTCGTGCTGTCTTGGGTGCGAGACCCAGTAATGATTTGATGGCGGCCGAGGTCTGCGACCGCGCACGCAATTCCAGTATCTGGCCAAATAAAGTCAGCGAAATGATGACGACAGCGGCTTCAAAGTAGACGGAAACGCGGCCCATTGACATAAATGAGTCGGGGAAGATGCCAGGTGCGACCGTGGCCACGACGCTGTAGATGTATGCAGCCGCTGTGCCAAGGCCGATCAGCGTCCACATGTTGGGGCTGCGATTGACGACCGATTGCCAGCCGCGAATGAAGAAAGGTTGCCCCGACCAGAGGACAACGGGCGTCGATAACACCAGTTCAATCCACGTTTGCACGCCCATCTCGAACCAGCCGAATCGGGGGCCGAACATGGCGAGCACCGTAACGATGACCGTGAAGGGTAGAGTCCACCAGAACCTGCGAGAGAAGTCCTTCAATTCTGGGTTTTCATCATCGAGGCTGGGCATCAATGGCTCAAGAGCCATGCCGCACTTGGGGCAGCTTCCCGGATGATCTTGCCTGATCTCAGGGTGCATCGGGCAGGTATATATCGTCCCCGGTGCGATGACCGGCTCGGGCTCTGGGCTTCGATCAGATGCAGGCGTCAGGAAATGTTCGGGACGAGCCTTGAAGGAGTCCAAGCATTTCGTGCTGCAAAAAAGGAACGATCTCCCTTTATGGACGGTCCGGTATGGCGAAGCTTCGCTGACATTCATGCCACATACTGGATCCACCTTTTGTTCGCCGGAGCCTGCATGCTTATGCCCGAGATGCGGGTCCATACTTTTGCTGACCATAATGACCTAGGCCTTTTAGATGAGAGTTTGGAAAGCATAAACCGGGGCTATTAGTGAATAGGCCCGCACGCTCCCCATCTTGCCATATAGAATGTCGTTGGTCGTTACATTTGCATTGCATGAAGATTACTTTTTTGTAATCTTTGTATTAACCGATTTATTGAAATTAGCGTAATGCGTTTCCTGCGGAGCTTCCAACGAAAAACCCCAAGTGACAGTGTAGGGCGGTCGTGCTCCCGGTCAGTGTGTCATGCCGTTCTCGGTTTCAAGGGCTTCGTGTCGCCGTGGGCGACACTTGCGGCCGTTTGCCGTCTTCGACCCTTGATACCTGCGCTGCGCCATGCCCTTCGGGTTCCGGGCAATCCCGCCCTGAATACTGGAGAGCATCATGTCGAACATCAATGTCGAAACCGAATCCCCCAACATCACTGCGCAGCGTGTAGAAAATGACGAGCGCATGGACTTTCTGCCGAAAGCCTTTGGCGCAGATTATTTGCAAGGTGAGCGGCTGGTCTTCAGCTGGCTGCGCGAGCTTTCAGACGACTACCAGGGCGGCTACTGGCATTACTACTGGCTGTCGAATGGGGCCTTTTACATGGCGCCGGACATCGCATCGAAACTGCGCCTGGTCTGGGCAAACAATTTCTTTGACGGCGAAATGTCGGCGGATGCCGCCGGCATCGTTGCCACGTTCTATGGCCTCAACCATCTGACCAGCATCACGTATAACGAAATGCTGGTCGATAGGTACTATGGGCTGCGAGCCTATACGGATCAGCATCCAGAGGCGAGTCTGATCTGGCGGGCGATTGACTGACGCCTGCCTACCTCACCCGCGCTTGGGCGCGGGTACTGCCGCGTTGCTATGCTTCCTTCTTCTCTTTTGGCGCTTGTTCGGCACGCAAACACTGAGACATAGCCGCGTTTCACGCGGAGTCTCCGACGAAAAACCAAGTGACACTGTATGGCTGTCTTGCTCCCGGTCATTGTGTCATGTCGTTCTCGGTTTCAAGGGCTTCGCGTCGCCGTGGGCACCGCTTGCGGCCGCTGGCCGTCTTCGACCCTTGAAACCTGCGCTGCGTCATGCCTTTAGAGTTCCGGGCAATCCCGCCCTGAACACTGGAGAGCATCATGAACAACAATATCGCCGCGCTGAGCTATGACAATATGAATGAGACATGCGCCCTGTATGTGCGCAGCCCTGCTGGTCGCTACAAGCTGGCCAGCGACGAGCAGATTCTGGCGGCTGGCCGCACGGCCGCGGAAAGTCTGGTTTCCTCATCCTCGCCCGTCGATCAACCGAAGAGGGTCAAGCGGTTTTTCCAGGCCAAGCTGGCCGGGCTGGGGCATGAGTGCGCCGCCTTCCTCTATCTAGACTCACGATTCAAGCCTATCCGCTACATTGAGCAGGGGGCTGGCACGTTGAGTCAGGCGAGTGTTTATCCGCGCGAGATCGTGAAAACTGCGCTTCGCCTGAATGCTGCAGCGATCCTCATGGCACACAATCATCCTTCGGGATCCACAGAGCCGAGCCAGGCGGATCTGAGCCTGACTCAGCATCTTAAGAAGGCACTGATGCTGATTGACGTGCGGTTGCTCGATCATGTCATCGTGACTGCAACGGCTACGACTTCGCTGGCTGAGCTGGGGCAGCTGTAAAGCCCCAAAAGCAAGGCAGGGCGTTCCGCCCTGCCTTTATCCGCTCTGCAATGCGCAGTAGGACAAGAGGGTAGCCGAGCCCGGGCGTTGTTATCCCCCGACACGTAACCCACGATCCAGGCAAACCAGATGTTTTTGTCACTGCTATCCGGTGTCTTCATAGTCTGACGCTGTCCGGCTTGGTGATTGAATGACCTGGGCCTGCCGGTACATTGTGGTGCCTTTGTCCCGTCAAGGCCTGGGCGTGTCCCTCCGCCTGTCGGCTCCGGGCCGGGCTGTCGTGCTTCGCATCGAGCCACCTTCGGCGTCTCGCCCCGTCGGGCTTCCATCCCTCACGTCTGCGCGCCGGTCGGCGCTGCGCGCTTCGCTTGCCTATGGGCCTGATGACCCGATTGGAGCCGCGCCGGTGCGCGGCTGAAGGCGCTCGCCGCGCGGCTGCCGTGTGGGGTCATCGCTTCGGTTGGGCCGCTGTGCCGTCTTTCGTGAGTTCCGTCGCCAAAACCACCGACTGTATCACTGCGCTTCTTCCTGCAAGGGTTCGCTTCGCCTGGTACTCACCCGGTCCTTCCGCTTCGCTCCAGGCTGCGGCTTCCGTGCCCGCCCCTTTCCGGTCGGCGCTACATGATCCAGATCGGCACGGCGACGGAACTCACGAAAGACGGCGGCAAAGACCGGAGAGCCAGCGTAGACCCCAAACGGCGGATTCACGTTCCGGCTCAAGAATCTTCGAATCCGGTCAGCTGAAAACCCGAACCCCCATTTGGAGATCGACCATGAACACCTATGAAGCGAAGCAGGCAGCACGTAAAGCAAGGTATGAAACCCGCGCAGCGCAGGCACGACAGCAGTCCGACGTGGCACATGAACAAGCGCGGAACATGGCGCAAGCCATCCCCTTTGGTCAGCCGATTCTGGTGGGCCATCACTCCGAAGGAGCCGACCGCCGTTATAGAGCGCGAATCAATAGCGGCTATGAAAAATCCGTTGCTTTGCACAAGCAGGCCGAACACTACGCAGGTAAGGCCGCATCAGTGGGCAAGGGCGGGATATCCAGCGACGACCCGGACGCAATCGAAAAGCTCAAGGCCAAGCTGGCGAAGCTACAGGTAGTGCAGGACACAATGAAGAAGCTGAACGCCATTGTTCGCCGCCACGCCAAGGCTGATACAGAAACCCGCGTAGCCGCGCTGGTGGCGACTGGGTTGATTGATGACGCGAACGCCCGGCAGTTGATTACGCCGGACTATGCCGGCCGTGTTGGCTTTGCCGCCTACCAATTGCAGAACAACAACGCCAACATTCGCCGCATTGCCGAACGCATCAAGGCACTGGAAAAGGTGGCAGAGCGCCCGGAAAGCGAACGCAGCGGCGACGGCTACACCTACCGCGAGGATCCGCAGGAAAACCGCGCAATGTTTTTGTTTGACGGCAAACCGGCGAAGGACACCCGCGACGTGTTGAAGCGCCACGGTTTCCGGTGGAGCCCGACGCGCAGCGCCTGGGTACGACAGTTGACGGGTAACGCCCAATGGGCAGCCCGCGACGTTATCCGCTTTCTTGAAGAATCAGCCACGCAGCAATAAACCCTTTTGCCCTGGGCGAAAGAGCGCCCGGGGCTTCACTTCGACCAACACCACAGGAGAATCACCATGGCATCATTGAATCGCGTTACCCTGATTGGCAATCTGGGCCAAGACCCCGAAATCCGCTACACCGCAGACGGTGCCGCCGTGTGCAACGTGTCGATTGCCACCACCAACCAATGGAAGGACAAGGCAAGCGGCGAGCGCCGCGAAGAAACGGAATGGCACCGCGTCGTTTTCTATGGCCGTCTGGCCGAAGTCGTGGCCGAATACCTGCGCAAAGGC
>Ga0265293_10009901_pt1 | contig 13507 bp, 10 predicted proteins | sample Munlanlewell138R_FD_192505 | JGI IMG/M metagenome (GOLD analysis project Ga0265293, IMG submission 192505) | Leachate microbial communities from a municipal landfill in Southern Ontario, Canada - Leachate well 138R | ecosystem: Engineered > Solid waste > Landfill > Unclassified | place: Canada...
GTCATTTTCTGTTTAAAACTGTTGATATCGGCTACCAGTTTGGCCGCTTTGGGTGTGTAAACCATTTCATCTACTTGCCCGGCAAGATCTCCGGATTGTGGTTCTTTTTGGCATCCGTTCAATATTGATAGCGACGCAATTGCGAAGACCAGCATTAATGTTTGATGTGTTTTCATGGTAATTCTGTTTTTTATTTCAATTATTTTTGGTTAAGATGGCAGGGGAATTATCCTACGGCCTATCCGGGTTTTCAACTTGACAATACTACGCATTAATCTGATGGCTTATCACAGGTGGTACATCTATTCGTTATCTGGTACAGTTTTCACGATAAGTGGTACATTATTCCAGATAAGTGGTCATATCCAATTGGCTAATTAACACACCATTGCTCAATAAACTGCTTCAAAACAGACCATTTTCTCCTTGAAACAGCAATTTCTATATTATTTAGCATGATTAAACGTTGCCGTTTTATAGCTTTTATACGGCTTATAAACTTTACATTTACAAGGGTTTGATGGTTCACCCTGACAAAGCCAAAACCATACAATTTATCTTCGTATGTTTTGAGTGTGCTGGTAAGGTGTATCTTTTCAAGCCTTTCATCATTTATAATCTCCGCACTTAATAAATCATCCTCAATATCGATGCGTATAATTTTGTCAGCTGACACCAAGTACTCCGTGTTACAACTGCGAAAACTTATTCGTTTTTTAATCCTATCGGTATCCTTGCTCATTGCTCTTGCATATAAAGGGTTTGTACTTCGTCAACATAAGCATCAAGCCGTTTAGCTGTGTTTAGATCATTTTTACAACTGTACATCAATAAACTAACCGGCTTAGCAGCTAATAAAATCAGGGAATTTCTTGTTCTCATATCATGAAGGTTTTCGTGAAAAAATTGAAAGAATTGTTTCTATACAGGATTGTTCTCCTGTCGTTTAATGCTTCATCTTGGTTTTGTTTACACATTTCTAATTGTTTTTGGTTTTTACATTTTTTCAATCGAAGGATCATCAATGGTTTTTAATTTTATTAATTCGGCAGGCAAAGCCTCCCGAAATTGTCTTCCCTTCACCTAATAGTATGTCAGAAAACCGAGAAACACATCAAATAATATTTTCTCAAAAAATGAAAATATTCGTATAGTGCTGTAATTTAATACCATAAGGCTGAATAAATATTTCAAAAAACCGCTAAAACCCCAAAAACATTATGTTAACTTTCTCTTTTTTCTACCAGCTTTTTCCTCTATTATGATGTCATTTTGAATCCCAACACCCCTGGAAAAAGGGGTACACATAGTGAGATGACAATAAGGTTGTCATTGGTACCGCAGGGAGAAATCTCCTAGTGTTTCAATATCATAATGTTACATAACCTTGTCATGGGTACTGAAGTGAAATGAGAAATCTTAAGTTAAGCTTGGATTATACATTCGAATCTCTATCATTTCCACAAAAAAACCAAGCTTTTAAAACACAAAAAGCCGCCTCAACGAGACGGCTTTTTGCCAACATTTCAGATGTTAATCAGTTCGAAACCGATTTCCTGATTGCTATAAATTAAATTTGTCAACTAAATCAACTACGCGGCAACTATAGCCCCATTCGTTGTCATACCAAGCAAGCACTTTAATGGTTTTTCCCATTGACATGGTGCTTTTTGCATCAAAAATCGCGGAGTGTGAATTGTGTACAATGTCAATCGAAACAATCTCATCTTCAGTATATTCCATGATTCCTTTCATCGGGCCATCAGCGGCTTCTTTCATAGCAGCATTGATTTCCTCTTTGGTGGCTTCTGTTTTCAGGTTTACAACCAAATCCACCAGCGATCCGGTTGGTGTGGGAATACGAACTGCCAGGCCGTCCAATTTGCCTGAAAGATCAGGGATAACCAAACCTACGGCTTTTGCAGCACCGGTTGTGGTAGGAATTTGCGATAAAGCTGCTGAGCGCGCACGGCGTAAATCGCTGTGAGGCGCATCCAAAATAACCTGGTCGTTGGTATAGGCGTGAATCGTAGTCATATAACCACTTTCGATGCCAAAACGATCATTCAATACCTTAGCGACCGGTGCCAGGCAGTTGGTGGTGCAAGAGGCGTTTGAAACACACTGATCGCTGTCTTTCAAGTCGTTGTCGTTAACTCCGAGAACGATGGTAGCGTCAATCTGGTCTTTAGAAGGCACACATAAAATCACTTTTTTAGCACCGTTTTTCAGGTGATCGCCGTAGCCGCCTTTGCTACTTTCGCGCGATCTGAAAACACCGGTTGCCTCAACAACTACGTCAGGTGTAACGGCCCATTTAATGTCGATTGGGCTGCGCTCGGCAGTAACCACGATGCGGTTGCCATTCACGATAATCGCGTTTTCGTCGTAAGTAATCGTTCCGTTAAATTTTCCTTGTGTCGAATCATATTTCAACAAGTGAGCCAACACCCTGGTATCTGTAAGATCATTGATACCAACAACTTCCATATTTTTGCGTTCCATTGCAATTTTGAAAACATTGCGGCCAATGCGTCCAAAACCATTGATTCCAATTTTAATTTTTGTCATATTTATAAATTTTTATAGTGTTTGCAAAACTTTTAATGCTGATTGTTTAATGTTCTTTGTAAATTCTTTTGCACAAATTTACTAATAATCTCTATCTTCGAGGGTTAAATTGACAGATCATGGCTACACAATTCACATCAAAAGCACTCGAAGCAAACCTCGCAGAAACCAGATACAGAGATATTTACATCCCCGAAATACACCAAGAGTTTATACAACTTGCTGCAGGATATTTTGGTATAAAAAAACGCGCAACCGATTGCATTACAGAGTTTCATCACCCTTTATCCAATCGAAAGTTTGTGATAGAAGAACTGCGCGAGATATTAATCACCGATTTTTGGTTTTATGCCAAAGATGAAATGCCCAAAAATGCGCTGGAAGTACCCCTTGAGATGATGCAGGAATTGCTCAATGACAAAACCAGCTGCGAACTGCGCATGTTGATAGCGCGTACACTACTCGAATTGATCAGCTTAATCACCGGCAAGAGAAATAAACTGGAAGATATGGCCCTAAAATCACTCGCTATTCTTGACGATGGTTTTACTGAAAACAAGAACTGCTTTATCAATAGCAGCAACCATTTTAGCAAACATTTAAACAAGCTTTCGGAAAATGAAGTCTTGAAAATGAATGCTTTCAATCTTTTAAAAAAAATAAAAACTGAGACTTACAGGTTCTGGCAAACGAGTACAACAGCTGAAAAATGGACAAAAAAAGAGGATGGACTTCTAAGCCCGAAAGAAGTTGATACACTGAAACAACGCATCGGGAAACCCTATTTTCTAGAATTAACCAAAAAATTGGAAGCCGCCAAAAGCTGGGTCGAATTAAACGAATTGCCGGTTTATGATGAAATTGCAGATTATTTTGGTGGCGGAGGCGATATTTTGGACAGCTTCCTGAAAAAATTTCATTACATTTTTTATCTGCTGCAACTACCCGGAATGAGCAGTCAACAGGAAAGACTGATCTGGAATCTGGACAAGATGATTCGCCAGGCGGTTGACGAATTATCTCAAGAGGAGGTGATCCCTTTTATTGATCAGATATTTGACATCTCCAAGGAGCTCCAAAAATCGCATACCGCGGCAGTGCTTGATTTCCAACTCACTTTGGGTTTAAAAGTGATTGATATTGACAAATCCGAATACAAAGAAATCATCAATCACTTTGAGAAAAAATTGATTGAATTTGGTTTTGTAACACCCGGAATGGTGTTCGTGGATGAGGACTGGCAGTTGAGCGTGAATGAAAATCACATCAAAAACATCCGCATCTGGCTACAGCTTATTGAATATTCGCAGTCGTTGATGGAGAAACTACTCTCGGCACTCATCGTGAACCTGCGTCTTGGCGGCATTTTTATCAGCGACACAGACCTTTTCCAACGCGAAATCACGAAAATCCTCAACTCGAATATTTCACCCTATTATAAGAAGGTGAAACAGCTCACGCGTATTTTCCCTGTTTATTTTAGCGAAATTGGTGCCGAAGGCGAGATCAGAAAAGTAACCACTACGATGGATGAAATCTGCGGCAGACGCGATAAGCTCATCCATTTTTTGCGCAAACAGGTGCATACCGAAAGTAACAACACCCTGATCGAACTTACACGACGCATTTTCCAGTTTTGGCACGATGGCGACCTCGTAAAGTTACGTAACGCGCTGCCCGACAATGTTTATCAAAATATCGACATCCAAAGTGAATATTTTGTTACCGTGAATCAGCTTTGCAAAACAATGGCGCAGCTCAATAATTCCGGGCCTGACGGACTTTTAGCGATCAGCCTCGCCAGTTTTGAGAAATTGCTTGAGAAAGCCGGAAAGCAAAGCAAAGCCCCGACGGATATTATCCAGCGCGACAGCGAGCGCCTGCACGATATTCGTGAGCTTTATGACCACCTGCGTGAAAAATATTCCTTCGAAACTGTCAATATTATCAGTCTTTTGCGGCGATACCCTTTTATTCCCGACGAGGAAATAGAACGGCTACAACACGCATTAGACAAAACAAATTTTGAACAGTCGTTGAAGCTCATTTATTCTTTTATGGATCGGCTGAAAAAAATAATTTTCAATCCCGAAGAAAGTGAAAGCTGGGAAAATATTTACCACAAACGGCATATCGCCATCGGCATCCCGTCGATGTATGGCGTGTATCGCGAGAATAAATTTGAAGCCTTAGGCCTCACTTTCCGCTTGGAAAAGGTGGCAACACGGCTGATGGAAAAAGTGGTCTCAAACCTTAACCTCGATTATATTTCGGCCCGCACACTTGAGGAGATAAATGTTATCCTGGAATATTTTCGCGAAGGCCTGGAGCTGGACGGCATCACCAACCAAAGCTTTGATTCGAACCTGCAAATGCTGCGTTACAGCCTCACTTCCAGGAGCTTTTCATTCGACCAGTATATCAATATTTTCCAGTTTATTGCCGGAGATATAAAGCGGATCATCATAAAATATTTCCTGCGTTCGTATGAGTATCCGCTCAAGAAAATCATTCCACAACTCTTTGACCCAGAACTAAAATATTCCGAAAAAGAGATACAGCAGCTGATCAATAAACAATCGGAAATGTTTCACCGCGATGTAATTGCAGAAGCGTTTTTGGTTCAGCCGCTCGATAATTTTATCAGCCGCATATTACAGTCGCTGCGCGGCATGGCCGACCGCCTCGACACCAAGCTTATCAGCGATATAATGTCGTATAACTCAGAGCTGGTAATCAGCACGTTCAACAAAGAAAAGCCAAAAACCGACAACCAGGTCTTCTTGGGAAGCAAGGCCTTTCATTTAAAAAAATTATACCTGGCCGGGCTTCCTGTGCCTCCCGGTTTTGTGATTACTACGGAAGTTTTCAGGCGACACCAAACTATTTTAAGCCTTAAAGAGCTTAAAAAAGAGCTGCACGACATGATTTTCAAAAACCTGAAACAACTCGAGAAGCTCAGCGGCGAGCGTTTTGGTGATGGCACAAATCCACTTTTGCTATCGGTGCGCTCAGGCACAGCCATTTCGATGCCGGGAGCCATGGACACCTTCCTGAATGTGGGCTTGAATGATAAGCTGGTGGAGGAAATTAGCCAAAATCCGAAAATGAGCTGGTCAATCTGGGATTCCTATCGCCGCCTAATTCAAAGCTGGGGCATGGCGCATGGCATTGACCGCGATGTATTTGACTCCGTTATCTCAGCTTTTAAACAAAAATACAAGATACATCAAAAGTTAGACTTCGATCCTTCAGATATGCGACAGATAGCCTTGGCCTATAAGGAAGTGCTAAAGACCCATAAGGTTCGCTTTGAAGATAAACTGGCCGACCAACTGATTCAAACGATTGATATGGTTTTTGCCTCCTGGTCGTCGGAACGCGCCTTTGCCTACAGAAAACATCTTCAAATTTCCGACAATTGGGGAACAGCTGTTATCGTTCAGAAAATGATTTACGGAAACCTTACCGACAAGTCGGGTACCGGTGTTGTTTTTACACAAAACCCGCATCGCGAGCGGCCGGGCGTACATCTTTATGGCGACTTCTCGATGCGTTCGCAGGGCGAAGATATTGTCGCAGGCCTTGTGAAACCATCTCCGGTTGGCGAAACCCAGCGTAAGCAGGGAAATATCGTTCAAGCCTCATTGCAAACTACTTATCCGGCAATTTACAAGCGAATCTACGATCTGGCAACAGAGCTTACGGAAAATTTAGGCTATAGCCCACAGGAAATCGAGTTTACATTTGAGTCGGAAAAGGCGGAGGATTTATATATCCTTCAAACCAGGGATCAGGATTTGATGATAGATTCTGAAGTCAATACCTTTGTTAGCAATCCTCAGGAAATGGAATTGATAGGCAGAGGAATTGGTATTGGTGGCGGCGCACTAAACGGCCTTGCGGCTTTTGACGAAGACGACCTGGCCGACTTAAAGAAAAAATACCCGGAGCACGAAGTCATACTTATTCGTCCCGATACTGCACCTGACGATATCAGCATGATTTTTAACTGCGACGGACTTGTAACAGCGCGCGGTGGTGCTACTTCTCATGCAGCGGTAACGGCAGTTAGGCTGGGAAAAACCTGTGTTGTAAACTGCAACAGCCTCATTGTAAACGAAAACGATAGAAGCTGCGAACTCAATGGAAACACCATCCGCTCCGGCGATAAAATTGCCATCGATGCCAATCTTGGCAATATATACCTGAACCATTATCCCATCGAAAAATCAACTTTTGTGCGTGGTTATTATTATTGATTCTTGGCATATACGTTAGATTTTATTTTTCTCAAGAAAAACAGGTGATTCCAGACAAGAACTTCTTTTTAATGATTCTAAATTTAAGTGAAAAAGAATGCAGTATAGGGAATCTTTTGTAGTGTCAAATCTATTTATCTTGTCTTTTCCCCTCAGCCTGCCTCAGAAGGAGTTCGGCACTGCAAAAAAAAATTTGCACATCCCGCATGGACGGAAGCGCAAATTTTCTTTCGTGATCTGAGCAAAAATTGCTAAGACTTAACCGACACAATAGCATTGACTTGATACTTTAATAATAATCGATAAAAAGGCTAAAATAATAAAATGTATAATGCCTGATAATCAACTATTATTTTTTACAATTTCACCATCTTTTCTGTTTTCACCGATCCATTATTATATTCTACAACCAATGTGTAAAGGCCAGATGCAAAACCAGCCAAATCTAAACTTATCATGCCTTCACTCCACAAGATTTCCATTTGGCGAACAGGCGTTCCTGTTTGGTTATACACAGTGATGCGATTTACCTTTTCTGACCCAAAAAGTTCTACAACAAACCCGTTCCGGAAGGGATTTGGCACCGCAGTCAGCTCGCTGTTTACCAATGGGTTGTTGGGCAGGCTAACCCAAACGTTTTGGTTTTCATAAGCTCCTATATCCACACGTCCACCAAAAACACGTGGGTTACCGGCCAAATCAAAAGCAGGCAAGTGAAGGCCTGTGGTATCGGGTGTACCGGTGTTGATTGCCGGTGAATCATCTAACAATGACCAATCGTATTCCCAACCATTATAATCAGAGCCGTATCCGGGGGCAGGATTGACAAATAAGGGGTCTTTTTTAATTGTATTTTCACCATCAATACGGCTCTCCCAAACTAAACAGTTTTGTACATCAGGAGGCACTGACAACCAGGTAAGGGCTAAGTCGTCATCTGCAATACTATCACTGAAATTATTCCACATAATATTATTATAGAAATGTAATTGCCTCGAATAACTAACAACCCCCGGTATCCCAGTAGTATTGTAATAATTGTTTGCAATAATATTATTGTAAGCAAAATGCTCGCTCTGTAACATGCTGAATATTAACACTGTTCTGCTGAAATTATTTGTAAATAAATTATTAACAATAGTTGATTTTCTGTTGCCAAGTGATAATGTCGATAAAGAAATATTGTTAAAAAAGGAGTTGTCTTTTATCAAAAATTGAGTTTCAGGCGGCCCCGGTGATGATATATATAGCGTAGCGCCATTGCTGAAAATAGAACCTGTAGAAGTTTCTGACCAGGCCATATTGCGCTTAAAAATACAATGCTCAATCAGTAAGTTGTAAATATAATCGTAATAGTAAATAGCACCGCCATAAGCCAAAACCTTATTCTGCGTAAAATCACAGTTAGTAAAAATAAGGTCATGTGCATTTCTGCAGTACATGGCACCTCCTAACGTTCGGGCATAATTATAATAAAAATTACAATAATCGAACGTAATATTTTGATATTCGGTAATTCTAAAAACCCCTCCTTGGTTGCCTTCCAAATTATCATGGGCACCCTGATCTTCATACCATGAACCCGGCACATTTGCCTTACCATATTCGAAAGTACAATGTTTGAAATGAGCTTCTCCATTGGGGTTGTCAAGCAAATGAAAGCCGTGCCATCCACCGGCGATGGTAGCTGAATCGTATAAACCTACTGTATCGGCTGCTGTAAAAAGAATCGGGTTTTCGAAAGTTCCTTCGGCGATAATATTTCCCCTGATTTCAATTTTGTAGGGGCCGGTGGCAGTTACTATCGTTCCCGGAAGCACTTTCAAGGTTTGTTGCTGTGTAAAAAACTGGTCTGCATTGAGTTCAATATTGCCAGACCATGTTATGGTGTCAGTTTGAGCTTGGAGAAACGGAGAAGTAATAGTTAAGAAAAGCAGGAAAAGAAGTAGGGTAATTAATTTTTTCATAATCTATAAATTTTAAAACTGCCTCGGAGATAGCATCCGAAGCAGCTTTAGTAAAACATTAGTCAGGAAGTCCAGGAATACATTCATAAATTGAATAGAAAGTTGTGTAAGCGTGAAAATAACGAAAACCTTCTACATTATTGACGGTTTCTTCCTCTGGAAACGAAATAATGTCAACAGCTGTAAACTCATTTAAACCATCCGGAACCAACCCGCCACTTGCTTCAGGCCCATAAAACAAAGTCGGGCCATAATTCAAATACACATTCCAGTATGGACTATCATGACAAGGGATAATTTTTGGCCCCGCAATCCATTCATCATAGATCAGAGGGTGATTTTTTCCTAATGTCCAGGTATGAGGAGTTGTAGAAATAATCCGGAGAGTACCCTTACAATTAATGCGCGGAACATAAACAGGATTAGGGCTATTGAACCGCCATTCTAATTCTTCGCCTGCATCAGAATAGATTGGATCCGGTACATCACATCTACCGGCAGTTTCGCCATAATACCATTCTTCATTTGCGAAAGGCACATAAAAACCCCAGGAACCTCCAATACCTAATCCGGATGTTACTGTTACAATGGCATCAGTGGAACGTGAGCTTTGGCTTATCTTCACATCGCCAACAACTAAATGTGCAAAATCTGATTCATTCTGATCAATCAGATTACCCAAATGGGTTTCAATTTCCGTCATTAAAGTCGCCATGCTTTCCATACTTATCCTATTGTTCTCATCAATTGCGATTGTAAAGTTGGTAGAGTCAACCGTGAATTTTGAAAAGGCAGAATCAGGATAACCTAAAGTAACGTTATAGTAGGCTTCGGCATACCATTCTGCACTATCAATACTTAATATAGTAATGCTTTTATGTGTGCTTTCAAGCTCGTTTTTAAACTTTACAAGCTTGTTGTAAACCATTTTTCCATTTTCACTCATTTCAATGGATTGGTCGTCGTCAATTTCAACACTTGTGTTTTTCTTGCATGAAATTATCATCACAGATAAAGACAACAGAACTAAGCTGATTGTTAAATATACTTTCTTCATTTGTTTAAAATTTATTGTTAAAAATTCGTTTTATTAAAGAACTGGTTATAGGCCACATGAAATCCTTTCATGCAGCCTACGTATTACGAATTTATTCTTGCCAAGTATGAAGATGTATTTGGTTGTAAAAAAGAGAACAAGACTGTAAAGGGCTATCAGAAGATAACTGTAACGAACAGCAAAGCTTACAGGGGGGGGGCTAAGTCGCTTATTATCAATTATATACGCCATAAAGGATTGGATACTAAAGGTGAACCTTGATTGCTAATTCTTTGCCAAATATAAAAAGGAATTTTGAATAAATAAGCAATTAAAAAAAGTATTTTTATTTTAATGTGCTGGGAATTTTACCGCAATTTGAAGTAAGCGCTTTTCATAATTTAGCGTTGACGCATATTTTGTCCAGCATATTAAAATAAAATGTAGTCTTTTTTATCCACCGCTCTCGCGGGATAACCATTATATTGTAATTTTGCACACAATGAAAAATACGCGCAATTTTTGTATCATAGCCCATATCGACCATGGCAAAAGCACATTGGCCGACAGACTTTTACAACTAACAGAAACTGTTTCTGAGCGAGACCGCAAGGAACAGGTGCTTGACAGCATGGATTTGGAACGTGAGCGGGGCATCACCATAAAAAGCCACGCCATCCAAATGAAATACATGCACGAAGGCGAAGTGCATACACTAAACCTGATTGACACGCCCGGCCACGTTGACTTTTCTTACGAAGTTTCGCGTTCCATTGCAGCCTGCGAAGGCGCTTTGTTAATTGTTGATGCTACGCAAGGAATTCAGGCTCAAACTATTTCAAACCTTTATCTGGCATTGGATCACGACCTGGAAATTATTCCCGTGTTGAATAAAATTGACATGGAAAGTGCCATGCCCGACGAAGTCGAAGATCAAATTATTGAGCTTATCGGCTGCAAACGCGATGATATTTTGCGTGCCAGCGCTAAAACCGGACAAGGTGTTGCAGAAATTCTGGAAGCTATCGTAAAGCGCGTCCCCGCCCCCACAGGCGATCCGGAAGCACCACTTCAGGCCTTGATTTTTGATTCTGTTTTTAATTCTTTCCGCGGAATCATTGCCTATATCAGAATTATGAATGGCACCTTGCAAAAGGGCGATTTGGTTAAGTTTGTGGCCACCGGAAAAGAATACAATGCCGATGAGATCGGTGTTCTACTCCTCAAGCAATCTCCAAAGCAAAAAATGAGCGCCGGAGATGTTGGTTATATCATTTCGGGCATCAAAAGTTCCAAAGAAGTTAAGGTTGGCGACACAATTACGCATATCGCACGCCCCTGCGCCAAAGCTATCGAAGGTTTTGAAAACGTCAAACCGATGGTTTTTGCTGGTATTTATCCCGTTGATGCAGATGATTACGAAGAGTTGCGTGCCTCCATCGAAAAACTTCAGCTTAATGATGCCTCGCTAGTGTTTGAACCAGAATCGTCAGCAGCCCTTGGTTTTGGATTTCGCTGCGGCTTTTTAGGGCTTTTGCACATGGAAATTGTGCAGGAACGACTCGACCGCGAGTTTGACATGGACGTGATAACAACCGTTCCCAACGTGAGCTTTAAAGCCTATCTTAAAACCGGTGAAATGATTGAGGTGCACAACCCAAGCGGACTTCCGGAAGCCAATTATTTGGATTATATCGAGGAGCCATACATTGTGGCACAGATCATTTCCAAAACAGAATATCTTGGCAACATTATGACGCTTGCCATTGAAAAACGCGGCGTCCTTAAAAATCAGATCTATCTCACTTCCGATAGGGTTGAGCTGAGTTTTGAAATGCCTTTAAGCGAGATCGTTTTTGATTTTTACGATAAACTCAAGTCAATTTCACGGGGATACGCTTCTTTCGATTACCATATCCAAGGCTATCAACGAGCAAGCCTTGTAAAGCTTGACATCTTGCTAAATGGCGATTCTGTGGATGCACTTTCCACACTTATTCACCGCGATCATGCCTACAGCTTTGGGCGGCGCATCTGCGAAAAACTCAAGGAACTTATTCCACGTCAGCAGTATGACGTTGCTATTCAGGCGGCCATCAGCTCAAAAATTATTGCCCGCGAAACCATTAAAGCATTGCGCAAAGACGTAACAGCAAAATGTTACGGCGGTGATATTTCGCGTAAACGCAAGCTGCTCGAAAAACAGAAAAAAGGCAAGAAACGGATGCGCCAGGTCGGCAATGTGGAAGTGCCTCAATCCGCCTTCCTTGCCGTGCTAAAGCTGGATTAAACGCTTATTTCGAAGCTTTTTTCAATTCAAATCGCTAATTTCTTTACCTTTTTTTGGTTAAAGCTGTAACTTTAGCGGGCAGTATCCGTTTCACCAACTGAAACCATAATTAGAGGATGACCCGTAAGGAATATAATCTTTGTGTTGATCAATTTGCCGATGGGCTTTTCCGCTTCATCATCAAAAATATACGTGATGAAGAAAAAGCCAGGGATATTGTACAGGAAACTTTTGCAAAAGTTTGGCAAAAGGTAGATGATATTCCCTACGAAAAAGGCAAATCTTACCTGTTTACTACAGCGTATCACACCATGATTGACGAAATACGAAAAAGTGAGAAAATGCAACGCATGGAAGCACAGCATCAAAACCTACAAAGCAGTCACAACAGCTATTCCGACTTAAAGGAAATACTTGATGATGCTTTGAAAACGCTCTCTGAAATTCAGCGTTCGGTGGTGCTTTTACGCGATTATGAAGGTTATTCCTACTCAGAAATTGGTGTCATCACCGGCTTGACAGAGGCGCAGGTAAAGGTGTATATTTTCAGAGCCCGACTGCATCTGAAAAAATATTTACAAAGTGTCGAAAACGTTTTAGAAATACCTGCATAATGAATATCAACAGCCATACTTATGAAGCATTCCTGCTCGATTTTGCAGAAGGCCGGCTTGTTGCGGAAGAAATAATCTTGCTCGAAGCTTACATCCAGGCGCATCCCGAGTTGGGCAGCTGGGACGAGCTTACCGAAGACCTGCCGGTATTGATAGAGGAAGAACTCCTGTTTGTAAATAAATCGCGTTTGAAAGCCCCCTTTTTGCCTGAACAAACACTATCCATACATGCCGAAAACTTTGACAGCTTTGCTATCGCTTACCTTGAAAACGAATTAGATCCAACTGAAAAACGGGCATTTGAGCGTCATCTTGAAACCGACAAAACGCATCAGAAAGCCTTTTTGATTTTGCAGAAAACAATTCTTCAGCCAGATAAAAGTATCCAGTTTATAGGCAAAGAGGAATTAAAAATCAAAGCCGGAAGGAAAGTTGCTCTATTTTTGCCCTGGATTGCTGTTGCCGCCGGTTTGCTTTTGCTGATCAGCGTAGGTTGGTGGCTTGCCCGCGAAGACAGCAAACCATCTGCCCTGCCCGAAGCTATTTACGCGATGAGCAGCATAAAGCCTACACAAATTTACATGCTACAAACTGCTGAACAGGCGGTAAAGCTTGTAAAACCTGAAATAAAAAATCCTGGAAGCCAGATTCCTGAGATAAATTTCACGGAACAAAATGCAATTCCTGCCGAAATGACGTTCGCACAGGCAAGGCCTTTTTCGTGGACACCGGTAGCCAGTCTGTTTTATACCGACGACAGCAAAACC
>Ga0265293_10009902_pt1 | contig 13506 bp, 17 predicted proteins | sample Munlanlewell138R_FD_192505 | JGI IMG/M metagenome (GOLD analysis project Ga0265293, IMG submission 192505) | Leachate microbial communities from a municipal landfill in Southern Ontario, Canada - Leachate well 138R | ecosystem: Engineered > Solid waste > Landfill > Unclassified | place: Canada...
TTTGTAACATCAAGCCGCGGCATAAACTTTCCAGAATGGAAAGATGGGTTCAAAAATGGACTCATTTTCTCGACCCCCCATCCACTACATGTGTACGGTTTGGATGATCATAATAACTACAAAATAACAATAGAAGAGATGCTCTTAAGAGAAGAACTAAAAGAGATAAAACTCATTGAAGTACTAAGTGATAGTGTATATATTGAGTATACAGACTTTGATTCGATGGAGCTGTCTTTTTCTAAAGCAAAAGAGATGATAAAAAAATCAGCTCAAAAGTCAATACCATATATATTTTCTAGCAGTAACAATAAGTCGTGTGACTTTATAAACAAGATGCCAAACAGAACCCAAAACAATGGCTCTTTAGTTTTGAAAAATACAAAATAACAGTAGAGGAGTATAAGAACATGCTGAAAAATCTTATAGCACGCTTGTTAAAGGCATTTAAAAAGCGAAGATGGGGTGAAAACTCATGAAACTGTTTGTAATTTTATGCTTAATTTCACAACTTCTTTGGAGTGAAATTTTCATATTTCATGATGGAAAGACTTATGACTTCGCGGAAAAAAATGCATTAGAAGACATTCAAGAACATATAAAAAAGAATGAAAGCAAGATTGAACAAAAAATCAAGCAGCTCAATATTGAACAAAAAAATAAGATTAGAGATTGGAAACCGGAGCAAAACAAATTAACTGCAGCCACAAAAGATAAAACTTTTTATCCCGACATAACATATATCGTGCCGCAAGATATAAAAGACTCTCAAGGCAGAGTTATGTATGCAAAAGGATTTAGGCTCAATCCTGCGGATTATGTGCATATGCAGCAGGAAATCGTGATCATCGATGCAAACAACAAAATAGAGATAGAGTGGGCAAAAAAGAACAGTTATCTTGACAGTGCAAAATATATGATTCTGCTCTCAAGCGGCAATGCTTTTAAAATCACTGAGGAGTTTAAAAAACCTGCTTACTACTTAACAAAAGATATTGCAGATAAATATAAAATCGAAAAAACTCCGAGTATTGTAAAGCAAGTCGGAAATCAAATAGAAGTGAGGGAAATATGTTTAAAAGATTGCCAATAATTTATTTTGCATTTGTTGTAAATGCTTTCGCAGTTTGCGCACCAACGGGAGCGTTAACATTGGACTTGATAGGAAAGATTGATTACGGTGCAATGTTTCCTTTGCGTATTGCAGGTGCAACGATTATACCAGGTAGAATGTCAGATAGTTCAAGCCATGTAAGTAGTCCTATTTGTGTATGTACGGATCCATTTCCAAGAGTAGGGATACCGGTATCTTACTTTGAACCATCTCGTATAATCGAAGTAGTTTCAGATGCATGGTGTTTTCCTACATTTGGCTTTGGAACGGGCTACGGAAAAATAGGCGGTGGAACATACGGGGATGGGCAGGATAGGCAGAAAACTTTTTATCAGGCACATTATTTAATATTTCCTATCTTTGCTCTACTTGAGTTGTTAACTGATTTTGTATGTTTACAAAGTACAGGAGCAGATTATGCGTATGTTACAGAGGTAGATCCCCTTTGGAATAGCGATACGCTTAGTGCTTTTATGACACCGGAAGCTTTACTATTTGGCAACCCTGTAGCAAATTTATCATGTGTTGCTGATTCAGTTGCATCTATTCTTTTTAATCCAATAGATCCACTTTTTTGGTGCAAAGGCAGTTGGGGCAATGCTTACCCTCTTACAGGCTGGACAAATACTAAAAATACAGTTGAAGATGCTGCAAGTGTGGCAGCTTCGATGATTTACAAATTACATAGACAGTTAATATTGTGGGGTAGCTGGGGACAGGCTGGTCTTTGCGGTTACTATCCGGCTCCTATTTGGAGAAAGTCGGCATACCGATTACAACTGGTGACTCCGATTCCGTCGTTTGCAACAACAATAGGTACAAGCGGTTTAATGTGGACTCCTGGGCACAACCCACCTTTCATAGGTGATAATTTTGGCTTTATGTTGTTCAAAAAAAGAGATTGTTGTGTTTTATAAGGAGAATACAATGCAAAAATTAATTTTACTGTTAATAATTTGTTTTACAGGTTTACAAGCCTCTGATGAACAAAATGAATCAAAAATCTATTTAGATAAATATAGCACTGATGTTGAGAAAGCCAAAAAAGAGATTGATATCGATTACAATGCAGATATAAGTGCATCCAAATTATTTAAAGATATAAATATTTCTAATTCTATCAAAGCCGATGCAAAAGAGATTGTTAAGAACAAATTTACGGATGAAAAGATAAAAAATGATGCAGAAGATGATGCTCAAGTAATTCATACTGATAAGTTTAAAAAACAATTTCGTGAGGCAAAAGATAATTTGCTTTATGATAAAAAATTAAATTGGAGTGCACAGGCGGCAGTAGCTAAAGAACATATCAAATCAAACCAAGCAACGGGGCAAGACAATTTTTATTTTAACTCAAAAGAAACAATCTATATTTTCATTAGCTCTTCTATGCCAAAGGCAACTATCAAAAATTATCTTGAGAGTACAAAACATATTCAAAACAATGTAGTTTTTGTATTGCAAGGTGCTATAGGCGGTATGCAAAAAATAAAGCCTACATTGATTTGGATAAAAGATCTCATAGGCAAAGAATACGCCAATGCAAAGATCATAATAGAGCCGAGAATATCTAAAAAGTTTGATATAGAGCGAGTACCTGCAATTTTATATACACAACATGACATATTAGATGTAAAAAGCGATATCGGCGATACCTTTATCTTTTACGGTGATATGCCATTTATATATGCTCTCAAGAAGATGCTAGAAAAAAAGCAAAATGATTTTTTAGCAAGCATTGTAAAAAAGTTAGAAACAAGATGAAAAGAGTACTTCTATTTTTTATATTCGCATTAAATCTTTTTGCGAGTACTCCGGTACTTAATTTAAATGGTATCTACTTCTATGATGTCAAAGAAGTTTTAAATTATTCAAATTCAAAAGACAGAAGAAAACTCTTCTTGCTGTTTTCTTCTGAAAAATGCAGTAGTTGCGTAAGTTTTAAAAATAAACTTGCGTCATTGGATAGCGATACTAAAAACTCTTTAAACTCAAGGTTTATTTTTGCCATTGTCGAAGATGAAGCAAAAATGTTCCAAATGTTTCAAATTAAATCTACTCCTACAACTTTTGTGATGACACAAGATAAAAAATTTGTTATTGCTCCAATGGTGGGTGAGCCTATAGATATTTCCCTATTTATTGATTATCTTTTTAAAATTTCTGAAATTCAAAGAAATTATGAATAAGAGATAAATAATAGAAAAGGTTAAAAAATGAAGAAAATAGATCCAGGTTGAAACAACATTTTTCTTAACAGTTCAAACAAATAAAAATTATGGAGATAAAAATGAAAGAAAGAAAAACTTTTGCGGTAATAGCTGTAATGCTAATGATTTTTAGTGTATCAGCTATTGCAGGAACAACTGATACACTAGGAATGTCTGGACTATGGGCAAAGGTTCAAGCGATTCTAACGGATCAATACCTACAGCCTATTATTGTTGTGGGAATGCTTGGTATGGCAGTATTTAGGGCTTATAAAGAACATCCTTTTCAGGGTGTTATGGTTGGTGCTTTAGCACTTATAATTGGGCAGCTTGACAGTATCGCACAAGCTATAGCAGGAGCAATGATTTAATGAGTGACTATGTGAAAATTTATCGAAGCATCAACAAAGATATTACGATAGGTAATTATACGCTTAAAGACATGGCTATTCCGATAATCGGAATAGCTGTTGCAAAAGTTTTTAAATTTGGATTTACACCTACTTTAATCACAATCGGTATTTCTATGTATATGATGATTTTTTTAAAAGAGTTGAACGAAACAAGAGTAAAAGGTTATTATCGAGGAGTTTTGTGGTGGTATGGCATAACAAATCCTGATTTAAAAACTTTTCCAAAAAGCCATGAAAGGGAGTTTATAAAATGATTAGAAAATATTTTAAAAATGAGTATGACAGATTAGTTGCAAAAGAGCTTGCAAATAAAATAGTTTCAATAATACTTGCATCTGCTTTAAGTATTTCTTCTTTTACTATATACAAGCTTTATGAAGAGCAAAAAATAATTATTTTGCCTGCAAGCGTGCAAAAAGAGTTTTGGGCAACATCTAAGGATGTAAGCGAATCATATCTTGAGCAGATGGGGCAGTATATATCAACGGCACTTTTAAATGTTTCTCCAAACAGTGTAGAAACACAGTTTAAATTTGTTTTAGATTTGGCAGCACCTCATTTTTACCAAAACTTGAAGCTAGACCTGGAAAATCAAAAAAGGTATTTAGTAGAAAACGGTATCACGAGTGCGTTTTGGGCAAAATCATTCAAGTTTGAAAAAGACCATATAACGGTGCAGGGAATGAAGCATAATATTATCGGGGATAAAGTAGTAGAGAAAAGAGGAATCACTTTAAAAATCTACTTTGAAGTGCAAAGCGGCAGATTCTATATCTCATCGTTTACAATCAAGTAAATTATGAATAAGTAGTGAATAATAAGAAAGGCTAAAAAATGAAGAAAATCATATTGTTCATAACTTTTGTTACCTATGTTTTAAATGCGGATGTAACAAATAGTTTTGACTATAAAGACAATGAAACATTGAGGATACGCATAAGTAAAGATTCTGTCAATAGAATTGTATTGCCCAATGAAATTACAGGGAAAATATATTCTCAAGAGAAAAACATAAATATTCAAACCAATGGTAGTGAGGCTTATGTAAAAGTTATCCCAAAGAAAAAAATGGAGGTTGTGGATAAAAAAATCATTGAAAGTGAGATTATATATGCGGACAATGAGGTAGAGGTGTTTTTTCTAACCGACAAAAAAACTTATGCCGTTATTTTTGTTCCCGATAAGATAGATCCACGAACCGTGTATATAACTGATAGCTCACTTGCAAAAGAGGATGTAGTAAAGATAGAAAAAGGTGAAGCGGAGTATATAAAAAATATAAAAAATATTTTTAGATTAGCTATTGAAAATAGGCTTAATAGTAGTTTTAATGTAGTAAAGAAAAATGAAAGGTATGACGACTTTCTTTTTTTAAGTCGTTTTGACGGAATTAATTATCAAGTATATAAATTCTTTTTGAAAGACAATGATGATGCAGGGATGGAAAAAGCAAACAAGATAGTGAAAAACAAGATAGCAGCGACTGCCTTATTTGAGCATAATTATTTTGTATTGGCGGAAAAGGAGGCAAGTAGTGGAAGATAAAAATGAAGAAACTGTATCTACTAATATAGATGCACAAAAAGAGCAAAGAAACATTAAGCTCATAGCAGGGGGAGCTATTTTGACTTTACTTGTAGTGTGGAGAGTATGGGTTACTTTGGCTTCGGTAGATGAACCACGAGTTGAAAAAGAAGATATTAGAATTTTTAAAAACGATGACATGATAAAAACAAAATACATAGGAGAGATTGCACCGGAGTTAAGCTCACAAAAAAAAGAGATGCAGATGATGAAAAAATTGCAAAAAGAGCAACAAGATATCATAAACCGATTGCTAACAAAAGAGGAGATGCAAAAAGAGGAAGAAAGAGCAACCGGTGTTGATTTTAAGTACTCTGGACGTGAACAAAACAACCTCTCTTTTCCTGCTCCTTTTCAAAGTGCAGACAGTGGCAATATGCCGCTGCAAAAACCTATAGAAAAAACAACAAGAATTGAGCCGATGCAAGAGAGCATGATTTTTGACATAAAAAAAAATGATACGAATGATACTGCTAAAAATTTCCCGCCACAAAAAGATAAAAAAGACATTATTTTAGCTCCGGGTGTCCTCATAAAGGCAAGATTGATAAGCGGTGTTAGAGCGCCAACATTGACTAAAGCAGTAAATGAGCCGCAGCCCGTTTTTATGAAAGTAACTGACTTGGCAATCCTTCCCAATCACGCAAAAGCAAATATTAAAGACTGCATGATAAAAGGAGAGGGAAAAGGAGATCTCTCAACGGAGAGTGTTTTCATAAGGACAAATTTTCTTTCGTGTACTACGAATGACGGAGAAGTTCTTGTATCTAAACTTTCAGGTAGTGTATATGGAAAAAGTGGAACTAATGGAATAGGCGGTGTAGTTGTTAGTAAGCAGGGTGCATTACTTGGCAGAAGCTTAATCGCCGGTTTTGTAGATGGGTTTGCAAGAAGTGCGGCTAACCAATACCAAAGTGTCTTAACGAGCACAACTGGAACATTAACCACAACCGAAGGAATGAGCAACGATGAGATGCTAAAAAGTGGTGCTTACGGCGGTATAGCGCAAGGCAGCAAGGAGATTAGCAAATTTTATATGGATATGGTTAAACAAATAGAGCCGTCAATAGAAATAAAGCCAGATATAGATGTTGATGTCATGGTTACTGACACATCGGTTATTCAGTTTCAAAAAAATACGGTAGGAGTCAAAAAATGAAAAAAATTATTTTAGGAACATTAGTAGTCGCAAGTGTGTTATTTTCTTCCGAAAAAGTGGTAGAGGTTAAAAGCATGTTTGACTTAAATAAAGTTAAAAGTGGAGAAATGAAAGATTTCTTGGTGGCTGTTGAGTCTTTGTCAAGTGAGGCGGCGGCGGTTGTAAAAGACTACCATGAAGCTAAAACTTGTACCAATGAATTTTACAACAAAGTTGCTGTAAAAGATCTGCAAGAGTTTTTCTCTGAAAATCACGCATTTTCAGCTTTAAAAACCATAGGCAACAAAAAAAGCAAATACGCATATGCCCAGATAATTAATGATTATAAATTTATGAATTGTGGACTAGGAAAATCATTGGCAGTAGAAGAAGCTGTTGAGTCACTCAAAGAGGAGATAAAATGATGAAGAAAATCATATTTTTAATATCAACGGTATTAGTATTTACAGGCTGCTCGTTTATGCCCTATAAAGAAAACTTTAGTTGCAGCGGTGATGTAAATGCCGGAAGCTGCGGAATGGTAAGAGATAACTACAATCGTTAAAAAAAGGAGATAAGAAAATGAGTTTAAAGCTTTTGTTTGGTAGTATAATGGTTATATTGTTCTTTAATGGATGTGTAGCAGCTACAGAAAATCTAAGTAGTGCAGAAAAAGAAGATTTAGTTCCGAGAACTCCGATAACTCCGAGAACCCCTGATTTAGGGCTTTATATAGAGTCGGATATCGTACATGATAAGCCGAATAACTCCGAGAACCCCAAAATACTTAATAATCTATCTATCGTTGAAAATTTCCCGCGGGAAAAAATAGAAACAAATCCTCTCTTGAGCAAACCAAAGATTGCTAAAATCAAAATTAAAAGCTACATAGATACGGATGGCGACTATCATGAACCTTCAACGATTCATATGATAATTAAAGAATCAAGATTTATAGAAGAAAAAAAATACTTTTCTATTCATGAGAAATAGACATGTCTGCAATTGAAAATATTATAAAAAAAATTGGCGATAGATTTACCGCATCTAATAGTTTTGATGATAAAAAACACTATTTTTTCCCTAGATTTTCTAACTATATTCGCCCGAGTATATATGACGGAAACGGTATATGGGAGACAAACGACGGAGAACATGCATGGGTTTGTGAACTTGCTCCCCGCATTCGCATGGGTAGTGAAACTGCAGAGACTTTTGAACAGGCTCTTACAAAAATACCGGAAGGTTTTTATACGCAAGTTATTTTATTTGGCAGCAAAAACATAGAAGCTTACCTGCAAGAATATACAAATATTCATACGCTGCAAGATAGCGAAATTGTTAAAACTTCCGTTTTTAATTTCACAAATTTTCTAAGGCAAAAAACCACCGAGAAAATAAACGCGAGATTTTCTACACAAATCAAAAACAATAGAGTTTTTTTCGTTTTAAAAAACAAAAATCTTTTAAAACTTAAGGCAGTAAAAGAGGATGTGTTTAATATCTTAAACTCTAATCACTTTTATCCTACAAATTTGGAAGAAGATGCATTAAAAGCAATCTTTTACGAAATGGTAAACCCAAACCACGATTTACGAAATATTCAAGAGTATAACGAGAGAAAATTTTTTAATAAGCAAATAATGGCAAATGATAATAAAATTTTTGTTCATAAAGATAGTGTAGTTGTCGATAAAAAGTACTTCAAAGCTCTTACTCCTATAAAATATCCAAAACTTGCACATATAAGCGAGTTTGGAATGAAAATAGGTGACTATATATCTAAAGGATTAGATAGTAATCAGTTCGTTGACAATTATATGATCTGTTTAAACCTTACAAGAGTCGGTTCCGGAGAAGCAGCAGCTATAAAAAGAAACAAGCAAATCGTAAAGGGCGGAGCAAATACTGGAAATAAGGTAAAAAAAGAAAAAACAGAAATTCAGGATATTGTGGAAGGCATCGAAGAGAGAAAACCTGTCTTTAAGATGGACCTAAATATTTGGGTTAGCGGTAAAAGCTATGAAGATGTAAAAGCAAATACGGACAGAATAAAATCGTACTGGCAGAAAAAAACACAAAAAGGCGAAGAAGAGATAGGCGGTATTATCCTAGAAGATTTTACATTTGCTCTTATGCCTCTGTTTATAGGCAGCTTGCCGGCAGGAATAAATAAAGAGTATTTTCAACTTATATCAAAGTCCAATGATGAAAACCATTTTGTAAATGAAGTTTGCCAGTTTTTACCCCTAGAGGCAGATTACAGCGGTAATTATCCTAATCTTCTATTTGCTAGTCGCCGTGGACAGATATGTGGCGTGGATATTTTTAACTCAAACTACTCAAAGAACGCTTTTATTGTCGCACAAGCAGGCGCAGGCAAATCCGTACTTGCAAACTATATAGCTTTTAATGAGCATTGCCGAAAATCTCGCGTATTTATTATAGATATCGGTGAGAGTTATAAAAAAATATGCAATGATATAGGAGGTGAGTATATTTCTATTGATATGAATAATCCGATTTCATTTAATCCTTTTCATGGACTGCAGATAACACATAATGAATATATGCAAACAGGTGCAAAAGATACACTAGATGAAATACTTGAGCAGACAGAGTTTATGATTAATTTTGTTTATATGATAGGTGCAAATCTTTTTTCAGAACAAGCTCAGTCTGAAGAGCGATATATAAAGGGTGTTTTGCAAGATGTAATTGCTAATTTATTAGATACAAATCCAAACAAAATTTTAGAGATTCACGATATTCAAGAATATCTTTTAAAAAGCTATGAAGATACTAGGTTAATAGATTTTGCAATACATCTAAAACCATGGTGTAAAGGTGGAGCATACTACAAGTTTGTAAGTGGTGCAAGAAATATAGATCTTACCAAACCGATGGTAGTACTAGACCTCTCAAGCGTTGAGCAAAGAGCAGATATTAGAGATGCTTTAATTTATATAATGGCCTCAAATATCGCTTCGTTTATTTACAATAACCACGACTTTAATATTCAGACGCAAGTGATCATCGATGAGGCACATAAATTTTTAGGAAAAAATGCAATCATGGATGCGTTTTTCGACCAGGCGTATAGAAGATTTAGAAAGCATAATGCTTCTATTATCGTAATAACACAAAGTTTTGAAGATATTTACAATATGAAAACAGGTGGTTTATCTATTGCAGGACAGGCTATTATGGCAAACAGTCCTTACAAGTTTTTTTTAAATCAAAACGACACTGCAATAAATGCCATAAAACAATCAGGACTATTTACACTCTCTGAACTTGATATAGAGCTTCTAAAAAGCACAAAAAGTGCAAAAGGATACTACTCAGAGATTTTTTATATCAATCCTGAAAATGAGATATCTGTTGTCAGACTGCTTATAGATAGGTACTTCTATTATTTAAGTACTTCCGAACCAAAAGACAAAGCCAAAATAGCACAAATTATGAATAAATACAGCATGACTACAAGTGAGGCGATTCAGCATATTGTAGATAATGAAAAACAAGGAGCTGCAGCATGAAATGGCAAGAAAAATTAAAAGGGCTAATAGATATATCTTTAACAATAATAATAGCTATAGGTGTTATATTTATATACGATGAATATAAAAGGTCTAGTGAAAAAGTTTATGTAGTCGATGTTCAAAAAATATACCAACAAAAACAGTCTGCTTTTAAGGTATCAGAAGCAACGGAAGATGAGGCGATAGAACATTATAACAGTTTAGAAAAACTCATATTGTTTTCAAACGCTTATATAGACGCTGTATCGAAGAATAAAGATGCTCTCGTTTATCCAAAGACGCACATTCTAACAAGGAAATCAACAAAGATAGTTGATCTCACGGATGATTTAATTGTGAAGCTAAAGATAGAAAAATTGCTGCCATGAAAAGATATGCAAGTATGGCTTTTACTCTAGCAACGGTAGCTTTTTTCTACTTAGCTATAAAAATAAGTGATCTACATTTCGTAGTTCCTGAGAGCGAGTCAGTGTCCGGTAATCTATTTTTACTTCAAAACAAAAATACTTCTAATGATTATGTAGTATTTGAATATGAGAAAGCACCTTATAAAAATTATCAAAAAGGTAAATTATTTATAAAGAAAATTGGCTGTGATAGTGGACAACATCTTGATATTCAAAATAACAAAATTTTTTGTAACGACAAACTAATTGCAGTGGCTCTAGATAAGAATAGAGAGGGAGAGATTTTAAATAAAATAGATTTTACGGGAACAATCCCTCAAGATGAATTTTTTGCACTAGGGGAACATCCAATGAGTTACGATAGTAGATATTTTGGGTTAGTAAATAAAAAAGATGTAAAAAACACTGCAAGGAGGATATTTTGAAAAAAATAGTATATGTTGCATCTCTTTTGTTAATTATAAGCAATTCTCAAGTTCAGGGAAATTGGATTGCAGATAATATGATTGATGCAGGAGCTGATGCAGGTTATTATGAAACACAAACAAGAGGCCTTTATTCTCTAGGCTCACAAACGATTAAATTTAGAGAAATCGGTGGAACAATCAATCCTATTCATGTTGAACCACCAAGATTTAATGTAGGATGTGGAGCAATAGATATAGCGATGGGTGGGTTTTCTTATTTAAATCCTGAATTTATAATAGAAAAGCTAAAAGCAATAAGTGCAGCTGCCCCAGCGTTTGTCTACCAAATGGCGATATCAGCTCTATGTAAAGATTGTCAAAATATTATGAACGAGCTTGAAAAATTTGCAAATATGGCTAACGGAATGAATTTTGATACATGTGATGCTGTTCAAGCCGCGCAAGGAGCAGGAAAAGCAGTTGGTGAAGCTATGAACAACACTATTTTTAGTGGACAAAGCGACTCTTGGTTATCACAAAGACTAGAATCCGCAACAAATGCAATGCAGGGATGGAAAAACAATCTACAAAATCATTTCGGCGGCGATGCAACAAAAGCAAATGAGATGATGGAGATTTTGGTTTTAAAAGGCAGTTTGCTTCATATATCTGCAACAAAAGGTTTACCTGATGTTTCAAAACTAGATTTACTGGGCAATGACGCTAATAATGATAAATTAATACTTTCATTATTTAGAGCTGCAGTAGGAGATGTTATCGGTGGTGAACAAGCAGACGGTACGCCTGTTGACTATGCTCTTCCGGGTGAAAAAAAAGAAGAGTTTTTCAAAAAATTGTACGAAGGTGGGAAAATACCATACATAAGCTATAATCCTAGCACAAAAGAAATCTCAAAACTTGGTGAACATGATTTTACTCAAGGAACAAAAGAGATAATTCGGGATCATCTTATACAGATTTACAACAAGATGAAAATCAAACAAACATTAAGCGACGAAGATAAAAAGTTTTTATCCACTTTGACATTCCCGGTATATAAATATTTGAATACAGCAGTGCTCAGTAAAGCTGATAGTGATTTTGACTTAATGGCAAGTCAGATTGCGGCCGGGCAGACGAAAGATTTAGTTCTATATTTATCAGGGCTAATAGCAAGAGGGGTTTCTTCCTATATTGCCTTAAATGGTAAAGATATTTCAAATCACAACATTGAATCTGCAAGGCTTATTGTTGCAAATATTAATGATTTAAGCAAACAGACGGTGCAATACCACAGAAGTATTCAAGAAAATTTTGTTAATAGTAAAAGTGTAAAAGATTATATAGAACAAAGGGATCAGCAACTTAAAACTCAAAGTGCTTATCAAGCTTTTATGACTGCAGGACAAGGCAGATGAACAAAAGAATAATTCTTCTTTTGTGTTGTTTTTGCGGATTAGATGCGGGTGAGTATTTAAACGAAGCAAAAAATTTAAACAATCATTTTAGCAGCAACTTTCAAAACACAATCACAGCTCCAGGAACAGGAGCCGGCAGTTATACAACTCTTGATGGAAACTCTACATTTAATGCAAATATCACATGTGAAGGCGCAACACAGCCTATCGCAGATATATCTTACTTGGGAACAGATGATATTTCTATATATATAAATGTAGATATGGATGCGGACGGAACAAAAGAAAAAAATTATACCTTTAGCGGGATTAGCGGAATATGTTCAGACGGTTTGATTAAATGCGATTCTGGGAGTTGGAACAATTGCAATTATTTTAGTTATCAACATAATGCAAGTAATATTTATCTTCAAAGCTCAAATAGAGGAAATTTATCGAATTGTTATTGTATCAATAGCAGCTGCAATAGTGTTGCGGCCAGAGATACACAGAGAGTACTTGATGATATATCAGCAGCTATATATGCAATACTCCAGAATCAAATGCCTCGTTTTGTATTAACAAGAATCAATAACGATAGTAGTATTGTTGAAATTTACGGGGAAAATCAAGATGCCTGCAGGAACTATCAAGAGGGCAACAGCAATTATACTTATACAGAAACTGATAATACATCTTTAATAAATCAAGGTAATGAGATGATGACTTCTCAGCAAAATGATTCAAATTCTGCTATGAGTACATTGCTAAATGCTTCGGCAAATGAAGATAGTATTGATTTTACGACGGAAAAAAATCAATTGAGAACTAGATCTAGCTCAATTCCAGTTGCAACAGAGAATGAGAAGATAGTTTCTGCTGCAGGAGAGACTTTTGACATGTCAAGAACGGAAGATTTGGAAGAGGTAAGATATTGTCAAGTTGAAAAAACAGTTGTAAATAGCCATATTTTTACGGATGGTTCAGCTGCAAATAGAGATTTTATAGAGTATGAACTTAGGGAATGTATCGGTACAAACAATGATATCTGCCCGATTGATTCCGGAGAGAGTATTAAATATGAGTGCGGAGAAGTAAATGAAGAAAATTTTAGTGAATCTGTAGCCGGCTTAGGAGCATTAAATGAGATTGCAAAAGATATTTCCTGCTCAGTAAACTAAAATCACTTTTTAACCTCAAAATTATGAATAAGAGGTAATTCATAAAAAGGTTAAAATAATGAAAAAAATAATACTCGCTACTGCTATAAGTGCTTTATCACTCTTTGCTT